>JAEEGL012074920.1_pt1 | contig 25878 bp, 22 predicted proteins | sample 9134231 | NCBI WGS metagenome assembly JAEEGL01 (sample SAMN16246548, study PRJNA631951) | gut metagenome | biome: gut microbiome; feature: rumen; material: fiber-attached | host: Bos | place: Iran: Karaj | collected 2018-10 | reverse complement strand
CTGCCAGCTTTTCCCCTCGTTCCGCCTCCCCCCTGCGTACCTGGTGTCCTCCCCCTGGCACCGAACTGCGGGTACCGAACTGCGGGCGGCGCAGGTCTGCTGAAACCCAGCAGGCCAGAGCCACTCTACGCCCTGTACAGCAGATTCCCGGCGCCGGTCTGCCAGCTTTTCCCCTCGTTCCGCCTCCCCGCGGCGTACCTGGTGTCCTCCCCGCTGCGTACCTGGTGTCCTCCCCCTGGCACCGAACTGCGGGTACCGAACTGCGGGCGGCGCAGGTCTGCCAGCTTTTCCCTCGTTCCGCCTCCCCGCGGCGTACCTGGTGTCCTCCCCCTGCGTACCTGGTGTCCTCCCCGTGGCACCGAACTGCGGGTACCGAACTGCGAGCGGCGCAGGTCTGCGGAAACCCCGTAGGCCAGTGCCACTCTACGCCCTGTACAGCAGATTCCCGGCGCAGGTCTGCGGAATTCTCGGCGCAGGTCTGCTGAAACCCAGCAGGCCAGTGCCACTCTACGCCCTGTACGGCAGATTCCCGGCGCCAGTCTGCCAGCTTTTCCCCTCGTTCCGCCTCCCCGCGGCGCAGGCCTGCTGAAACCTTGCAGACCCGTGCCAGCGTACGCCCTATACCGCAGATTCCCGGCGCCGGTCTGTTGGGTTTCTGCAGACTTGCTCCAAAAAGCTCACAGACCGGCGCCACTGTGCCTCCTCCAGCGGGCACACCGGTCCACTCGAATGGTAGGGTGTGTTCAAATACGAGCATTATTGAGCCCATGGGTGCCGGCAGATGGACCGGTGGGCGCACTGTTGGGTCAGGGTAGACGCCAGCTGACGGGGAGATGAACAACAGCACCCTACAGACCTGCGCCAAAGCACGGGAAAGGCAGAAGGGGGAATGGCCGGCATGTCAATGACAAAAACGCGATCGGCCTGCCATTTTTAGCGCCAAAATCGGCCTTTACTTCACGGACACATCAGCCTTCCAGATACCCAGAATGCCTTTTTTACACGATTATCCGTTTCATCGTCGGAAACACGGATAAGTTACCGTTACTTTGCAGGAGTGAAGGCCGCAACAACAGCGCGGCTGGAAAAAAGTAGCAAAAAGTAAGGAAGATATGGCATTTCAAAGAATTGTTTTCCGGACATTTCCGGACGGGGTTGAACGCAAACTGTATCCTTTCCACCTCAGTTTGGAAGGGATGAAATCCGTTGTTTTATGCAGGGAGGACGAAGACTATGACCACCTGGAAAAGTCATTCTACCTGAGCGCATTAAAGTGCAATTGCCGGATAATCATCAGTGCGGCGATGTCCAATCATGGGCATGCGGCAACGTTGGCATCCAACATGCAGGCCGTCCGCCAGATGGGACTCCTCATCAAGCAGCGACACGCCCAGTACCTTCGTTGGAAATACAACGAAGAAGGCGTCCTGCGGCGGTCCGATATAAATGTACAGTACTTGGATTCAGATAGTTATGTCAGGAATGCCCTGGCCTACATCCCTCGTAACGCAGCAGATGCCGGATGTCGGATCGAAGATTATCGCTGGTCCGGCTACCGGGGTATGTTTGTTGGCGGAAAAGTCCTAGTTCCGGGGCGGAGCGTATCGACCCTGACCCGGCGGGAAAAGGAGGCGCTCTTCCATACGCACGAGGACCTGCGCCAGGTTCCCTGGATAGTCAATATGGACGGTAGCCTGGAGCCTGCCAGCGCCTGCGACTACGAATATCTGGAAAGCGCCTTCGCGCATGACCAGACCTTTTTCCTCAAGACCATCGGCCTGCTGAACGAGGAAGAAATGCGGCAGAAGCTGCTGCTCAACGGGCGGGTCAAGCTGTCGGACAAAGACTTTTTGCCCATCGTTACCGAACGGGCGCAGCAATGGTTCCAGAAGCCGGTCATCGCCCTGACGCCCGAGCATAAGGCGCGTATGATCAAGTACTTATATCGTAGCTACAAGACCACTCCATCTCAATTGTCCCGCTGCCTGCAGATGTCGCCGGACACCGTTTCTTATCTACTGAAAGCGCATGATTAAAGGCAGGGTCAGGCGCCAATGCCCGACCCCACCCTGCCCAAACGGATTTATTCGGGCCGATCGGCATAGCCCCCGGTAAGACTGAGGATCTCTTCCCCATAACTGTCGGAAAGGCCGAAGCCGATGCCGGGGACGCGCATGAGCTCAGAATAAGTGCGGGGAGCGGCATCGGCAAGGGCCAGAAGGGTCCTCAGGCTGATGACCATGTAAGGCGCAACTCTCTTCTGCTCAGCTACTTTCTTCCGCCAATCGACGAGTGCCTTCTCCAGATCGGGGTGGAGGTTCCGGTAATCGGTCCGGGGGTCCGTGCGAGCATCGTCCAGCAGCATGATCATCCGCCGGAGGTCGACCCTTTCCTGGGCCTGGACGAATCGCGCCAGCTCTTGGAACCGGCCGTTTTCCCAATCTCTCAGGTCCGCGCGTTTGAAGTTCCTGCCAAAAGTGTAATCGGTTTGGGCGTTGATGACGCCTTGGTCATCGAGCCAGATGTTGAGTAATGTTTTCATAGTACATCATTTTTGCAAAGTAACGGCTACTTATCCGTGTTTCCGACGATGAAACGGATAATCGTGCAAAAATGGCATTCTAGGCGCCTGGAGGGCCGATTTATCAGTGAAGTGATGGCCGATTTCGGACCCGAAAATGCCGGGTCGATTGCATTTTTGTTGTTGGCATGCCTGCCATTTCCCCCGTCTGCCCTTCCAGGAGCTTGGCGCAGGGCGGCTATTCCCCCTTCTGCCCTTCCGGGAGTTTGTTGGCATGGCGGCTATTCTCCCCCTTCTGCCCTACCCAGGGCTTGGTGTTGGGCTTGCTGGGGTGCTGACACCGGGTTGTGGGGTACTTGGCGCAGGTCTGCGAGGTTGCTGGCGCCGGTTTGCTGTGTTTCTGGCTCAGGCCTGTGGCCTTGCTTGCACCGGTCTGCGGGGGTCAGCGCTCATCTTCCCGTCTAAAGGCGTCTACCCCGGCCTACAGTGCGCCCACCGGTCCATCTGCTGGCACCCATGGGCTCAATTCCGGCCTCTAGTGCGCCCACCGGTCCACTTGCCGGCACCCATGGGCTCAATTCCGGCCTCTAGTGCGCCCACCGGTCCACCTGCTGGCACCCATGGGCTCGTTTCGCTCCTCTAGTGCGCCCACCGGTCCATCTGCTGGCACCCATGGGCTCGTTGGAGGAGGCACCGTGGCGCCGGTCTGCGAGGTTTTTGGAGCAAGTCTGTGAGAACCCAACAGACCTGCGCCGGGAATCTGCTGTACAGGGCGTACATTGGCACTGGCCTGCAGGGTTTCAGCAGACCTTCGCCATGGGAAGATGGAACGAGAGGAAAAGCTAGCAGACCTGCGCCGGCGAGGAAGCAGAAACAAGGGGAAAACAACAGACCTGCGCCGCGGGGGCAACAAAAACAGGACCTGGTCACGGGCAAAGCCGGACCAGGTCCTTGCAGTTTGAGTGGGTGAGCGCACGCAGAACAGTTGGCTCAAGAAGGTGCAGTCCGGCGAACTTGAGAAGAGTGCCCCAAATCACGCCCGAGCAGAGCACCCACAGACCAGCACCAGACCAGCACCAGACCAGCACCAAACCAGCACCAGAACCAGCCCCGACACCAGCCCCGCGCCCCCCAGAGGAAACCTACTTCGTCACGTGGAACTCGCCCATGTTCACGCCCCATTCGCCGGCCTGGACCACGGGGACGGGCTGGCCGTCCAGGTTGGGCACCCAGTCGGGTTCAGACATGAAGGTGTGGGAGTGACCGCCCACGATGATGTCCACCCCGCGGGTGGCGGCGGCCATGATGGGATCGGTGGTATTCCCCGGAAGATGAGGCGTGTAGCCAAGGTGCGTGAGGAGCACGATGAGGTCGCAGTCCGGCCGCAGGAGGTCTACATACTTCTGCACGGTCTCCACAAAATCGAACTCCGGCAGACGGTTCACGATTTCTGCCGAAACCACGTCCTTGAGGTTGCAGGTGGCGCCAATAATGCCAATCTTCATGCCGGCCTTCTCCACCACCACATAGGGCTTGATGTACTTCCCGGCCTCAAAGGGAGAGAAGTCGTAGTTGCAAACCACCACCGGGCAGTTCAGCGAAGCCAGGCGCTCGCCCAGGGCCTCCAGGCCATTGTCGAACTCATGGTTACCCAGCGTAACGGCGTCGTAACCAAGGGCATTCATGACCTCGTTCTCCACCTTTCCGCGGAACTCCGAGAAGTAGGTGGTACCCTGCGAGAAGTCTCCGCCGTGCAGGAGGAGCACATTCTCCGGACCGTCGGCCTTGCGGACGGAATCAATGTAGGCAGCCCTCTCCAGCACGCCGCCCAGGCCCGCATGCTCGCCCGAACGGATGGGCTCCATGTGGCTGTGCGTGTCGTTGGTATGGAGAATGGTGAGCGTCCGCTTGGGCGCGCAGCAGTACTTCGGAACAAAATAGCCTGCGCAGGCCCCCAGGACCACCAGGATGCATCCGATGATAACAGTTGTCTTTTTCATAGCCTATTCCTCCGTCATGATTACGCGGCCGTCCGACTTGCACTCGATGAGCTGCCCTTTGGCCTCTAAGTTCTTGATATGCTTGATCATGATGTCCTTCACCAGTTCGTGCGACAGGACCACTTTGTCTGCCACGGCACCCACGGCAATCTGGTCGCCGCCGTCCAGCAGGAAGTCGATGGTGGCCACATTGTACACCTTTTTAGGGTCGATGGGCTTGCCGCCGATGGTAGCGCTCTCCAGCTTATGGTTCTTCACCACCACCTTCACCCCGCTCACGGCCTGGAAGGCATCCTGCCCGGCCAGCTGCTCCAGAAGCTTGGTGATTCCCGCGCCTTTCACCTTGGCATAGGCCAGGTAATTGACGAAGGGGAACATGGAGGAAAGGTCGTCCAGCGTGACGGCGCCTTCCGGCATGGGGACGCGGATGCCGCCGAAGTTGAGGAGGCCGAAGTCCATCTTGGTCTTGAAGTACTTGGAGGCATAGTCCGTGATGGCGTCCACCGTGAAGTTGCCGAGCGGCAGGTCCGGATTGTCCCGGTCGTTCATGTACATGCCCGCGCTGTGGCCGACAACCTGCTTAAGCTCAGTCATATACGGCTGCACCTCCAGGATAACCTTGGCCACCTCGGGGACCGTCTCTCCGTCCGCATACTGCACGCCGGCGGGAGAAGTGTACCCGTTGTCGCCGAACACGCCCAGGGCCGTGTCCACGTTGTCCAGGGTGATGGGCTGGGCACCGGCCCGGTGTCCGTCCATCAGGACCGGCTTCCAGCTGATGGAAGGGCCCTCGTCGCAGGAGCCTGCCGCCGCGCGGACCGCGAAGAACGCGCCCACGGCGATGAGCACCCACGCCAGATAGGATAGGAATTGCTTCATATGATTAATAGGTTAAACGATAATTACTTCTGTTTGAGCCACTTCCAAAGGTCCTTGAAACTGCTCTTCTTGCCGAACATGAGGATGCCCACCTTATAGATTTTGGCCGATGCCCAGGCGCAGGCGGCAAAGGTGGCCACCAGCAGCACCATCGACAAAATGAGCTCCCACATGGGCACCCCGAAGGGCAGCCGCGCCAACATGACGATGGGCGAAGTGAACGGAATCATGGACCCCCAGAACACCAGCGAGCTGTCCGGCGCCTTGAAGGCATACAGGGCGATGAAAAAGCCCAGCAGCAGCGGCACCGTCACCGGCAGCTGCAGCTGCGTGGAATCTCCTTCGTTCTCCACCGCAGAGCCGATGGCCGCAAAGAGCGACGCATACAGCAAGTACCCGAAAATGAAGTAGATAAGGAACGAGATGAGGATCTGGCCCAGGTTGATGTTCCCCAGCGTTTCCAGGATGACGCCCATGCCGGAAGGTTCTCCGGCGGCAACGGCGGTGGTATCCGTGGCAGCCTGCAGGGCGCTCTCCAGGTCTATCTCCGAACCCGGAATGTTCACGCCCGGGGCCATCTGCGACATCATTTCGGTGGTCTGGTCCTCACTCCCCAGCATGCCCATCATCTTGTCCTTGCCCATGATGCCGGCCGCCACCGCTACCAGCAGCAGCGTCAGGAGGATCCACAGCAGGAACTGCGTGAGAGCCACCAGCGCCACGCCGATGATTTTGCCGAACATGAGCTCCGTGGCCTTTACCGACGACACCAGCACCTCCACCACGCGGGAGCTCTTTTCCTCGATGACCGAGCTCATGACCATGCCGCTGAACAGGGCGATGAACATGTAGAGCATCATCCCCAGAATCATGGAAATGGCCATATAAACGCCTGATTCAGAGATGTTCTCCTTACCGCTCTCATCGATGGTGTAACTGCGCAGATGCACGTTGGAACGCACGCTGGACATGATTTCCTCCAGGTTCTCGATGCCGTAGGAGTCTATGCGGTACGCCTCCACGGCGTCGTTGATGCGGTTTTCGATGTTCTGCCCGCTGTCCATGCCGAGCGGCTTCTCCGAATAGGTGTCCGCCGTGACGGTCTTCTTCTCCGGATCCACTTCCGAGATGGTGAGGAGGATGTCGATGCCGGCGGCGCCCAGGTTCCCCTTGATGCCGTCCACGTCCGCCCCGGCGCCCAGATCTACGTACTGCAGCACCTCGTTGCTCTCCAGATAAGGAAGGACGATGCCCGAGCGGTCCACCACGCCCACCTGCTTGGCCTCTTCCTTGGCCCCCATCATGATGACCGACGGAAGGATGGCGATGGCGGCGAACAGCACCGGCGCCAGGAAAGTGATGAGGAGGAAACTCTTCTTTTTGACCTTATTCAGGTATTCCCGCTGAATAATGATGCCTAATTTCTTGAAATTCATACCTATGCCTCCTCCGTTACCAGTTTAATGAAAATGTCGTTCATGCGCGGGATGACCTCCTTGAAGGAGTTGATGGTGACCCCGGCGCCGATGAGTTCCTGCAGCCGCGCGTTCACCTGGTCCCGGCTCACCACCTCCTGGCGGCGGGAAAGGTTGGCGTCTGTGTACTCCAGCTCCACATTGTCTTCCCCGTAGCGGTGGCGGATTTCGTCCGTGCCGCCGGTGATGACCAGCCGGGCCTTGTTGATGAGGGCGATTTCGTCACAGAGCGCCTCCACGCTTTCCATGTTGTGGGTGGAAAGGATGACGGTGGCGCCTTCCTGCTTGAGGCGCAGGATTTCCGAGCGGATGAGTTCCGCATTCACCGGGTCGAAGCCCGAAAAAGGCTCGTCCAGAATCATGAGGGAGGGTTTGTGCACCACGGTGGTGATGAACTGCACCTTCTGGGCCATGCCCTTGGAAAGCTCTTCCACCTTCTTGTTCCACCAGTCCTGGATCTCAAAGCGGACGAACCACTTCTTGAGTTCCACGGCGGCATCCCGTGCGCTCATGCCCTTGAGCTGGGCCAGGTACATGGCCTGCTCCCCCACTTTCATTTTACGGTACAGGCCGCGCTCTTCCGGCAGGTAGCCGATGTGCGCCACATCCTCTTCCGTGATGGGGTGTCCGTTGAACAGCACCGTCCCCTGCGTGGCGATGGTGATGCGGTTGATGATGCGGATGAGGGTACTCTTCCCCGCTCCGTTGGGCCCCAGCAGGCCGAAGATCTTCCCTTCCGGAATCTCCAGCGAAACATGGTCCAGGGCCAGTTTGGGTCCGAAGCTCTTGCTTACGTCCTTTACTGTAATGATTGCCATAGCTTGTAATCGCATTCCCGGATTGGCCGGGAATTCAAATGCAAATATAATAAAAATTTATTGTGTTACAACAAATATACTCAAACATTCAATAATTTTGCAGTGAGTTCCACCAGCAGTTCCCCGGGCGTGGCCTCCCCCGCGTCTCCCCCTTTTCCCTTGTAGTCGTACTCCGTAAGGAGCGATATGCAGCGCATACAAGCCGGAAGGGGGTAGTTGCGAAGGGCCGCGTCGTACTCCTTCAAAAAGTAAGGATTGAGGCCCAGCACCTTGGCGACTTCTCCGGGCGAAGGACGGCCGGCGGCCATGAGCGCATGGTACTTGAGGATGCGGCTGAAGTGCGTGTGGAGCGGGGCCACCGCCATGGGAAGGGCGAAGCGGGGAGCTTCCCCTATATGCGCCGCTATCTTGAGCGCCTTCCCGGAATCCCGGTAGCTGAGGCACTTGGTAAGCTCGAAGATGCTGTACTGGCGGCTCACGCCCACATTGCGCTCCACGTCCGCCACGGAAATCTCCTGCACCCCTTCCGGGAGGTTCTTGAGGAGCTTTTCCGTCTCTACGGCAATCTTCCCGAGGTCCGTTCCCGCGCTTTCCGCCAGCAGGAGGGCCGCCTCCGGATGGATGCGGAGCCCCCGCCCTTCATAATAGGACGATATCCACTGCGGCAGTTCGTAGTCCCGGAGCGCGTTGGATTCCACCACCACGCCGGTTTTGAGGACGCTTTTGTAAAGGGCCTTCCGCTTGTCTGCCGAGGCCCCGTGCAGAAGGAGCACCAGCACGGTACTGTCCAGCGGCTGCTGGCAGTACACCGCCAGCTCCTCGAGCGATTTCATCTGCTGGGCTTCCTTCACCACCACCAGCTGCCGATCCGCCATCATGGGAAAGCGGCGGGCGGCGGTGACCACGGTCTCCGCGTCTGTATCCGCCCCGTAGCAGATGGTTTCGTTAAAGTCTTTCTCCCAGTCCTGTAAACAATTCTCTATGATGGCACTACAGACCAGGTCCGGATAATAGGGCTCTTCCCCCATCAATAAATAAACGCACTTGAAGATGCCGCTGCGGACATCTTCAAGCAGATTACGGACTTGGCGGTCCGTTTCGATGTAGCCCTTGCCGGCCACTTATTTTGCGAATTTCTTTTCCTTGGCCCGGACGATGCGCTCCTTGAGGGCGTCTGCCGCATCCGTTACGGCATCTTCAAAGGTACGGGCATGGCGTTCAATAATCAAATCTTCCCCGGGGATGCGGGTCTGGAGCTTCACGCTCTTGTTTTCTGCGTCCGGCAGCAGGGACAGGGTAACGTCAATGTCGCCGAGGTTGTCGAAGAACTTCTCCACTTTGCCGACTTTCTTCTGGATGTAGTCCAGCAGTTTTTCATCTGCATTGAACTTGAGGGACTGAACATTAATCATGACGATCTTCGTTTTTTGCCCTGGGATGGGCGTTCATGTATTGTGCCTTGAGCCGTTCTATGGAGTTGTGGGTGTACACCTGGGTGGCCGCCAGGGAACTGTGGCCCAGCATTTCCTTGATGGCGTTCAGTCCGGCTCCCTCTTCCAGCAATGCCGTGGCCAGGGAATGCCTGAGAACATGGGGGGATTTCCTCCCGGTGATGCCGTAGCCGTCCAGTTCCGCTTTCACCGCCCTGTCTGCAAATGCCGGATAAAGGGGGGTTCCCTTCTCTGTCACAAGCAGCGGGGCATCCTTTCCGGGGGTTGCACCCGGCCCTGCCATAAAACTAGCTGCATGTAAATATAGCAATATTTCTTGAATCAGCGAAGGAATCAGCGGAATTTCTCGCATTTTGTCTCCCTTCCCGTGCACGCGGAGGGTTTCCCGTGCGGTGTCCAGGCTGCCCACTTTGAGCCCCAGGAGCTCTGCCCGGCGGATGCCGGTATGGTAGAGGATGACCACGATGAGGCGGCGCAAACGCCTGTTATACAGCTCCTTGGCGAGCTTGTCCTCCGGATGCAGGGAAAGCAGCAGCTCCAGTGAATCGGGCGCAGCCGCCGGAGCCGTATCTGTCAGGTAATCGTCCAGGGTGCGCTCCTCGTAAAACTCCGGCAGGCGCTTTTCCAGCTTGGGGCGCTTGAGGTTCCGTACGGGATTCGACCCTATCACCCCCTGCTTCACCAGGTAGGTGCAGAAGCCGCTGAGGGCGCTGAGCTGCAGATGTACCGTCCTGGATTTCAGGTCTTTGTCTATCAGATGCGCCTCGTATTCCCGGAGCCGGGAAGGGATGAGTTCCCCGGCGACGATGTCCGCCGGTTCGCCTCCCGCCTCCCCTTCCCCGGCGGAGCACCAGGCGGCAAAGTTTTCCAGCGCCTCGCGGTAAAGCTCCACCGTCCGGGGCGAATACCGCCGGACATCCCTGAGATACGCTATGTACTGTTCTATCATTTGACCACCTTGAGCCCCATTTCCGCCGCCCTTTCCCGGAGAAAAGCGTCCGCCGCCTCGAAGGTATAAGGGATGCGCCCGTCCAGGACGGCGTCCTTCACCATTTCCTTGAGCTGGCCGATGGTATTGCACGGCTCCAGGCCGAACACCTGCATCACATAGTCGCCCGAAATGGGGTTCTTCCAGTTCCTGATCTCGTCCTTGGCCTCCACCTCCGCCATCTTGGCCTTCACGCGCTCGAAGTTGCTGCGGAGGCGCGCCACCTTGGCGGGATTCTTGGAGGTGATGTCCGCGTTGCAGAGGAGCATGAGGTCGTCGATGTCTTCCCCGGCGTCGAAAAGGAGGCGCCGCACGGCGCTGTCCGTCACTTCGTCGTCCACCAGGGCGATGGGCCTGAGGTGCAGTCCCACCAGCTTCTGGACATATTTCATCTTCTCGTTGAGGGGCAGGCGGAGCTTCTGGAAAATCTCCGGCACCATGCGGGCCCCCACCACCTCGTGGCCGTGGAAAGTCCAGCCCTGGCCCGGTGCATAGCGCTTGCTGACGGGCTTTCCTATGTCGTGCAGGAGGGCCGCCCAGTGGAGCCAGAGCTTGGGCTCCCGGCCGGCCTCTTTTTCAAAGCGGATCACGTTGTCCAGCACCTGCAGCGTATGGCTGAAATTTTCTTTATGTCCTTTACCGTCAACCGTTTCCACGCCTTTTAGCTGGCAGAGCTCCGGGAGGAACTGCTCCAGGAGGCCGGTCTCCAGCAGCTGCTCGAAAGCCCGGGAAGGCCGTTCCGTGAGAAGAATTTTGTCCAGCTCCTCCACAATCCGCTCCCGGGAAAGGATCTGCAGCCGGCCGGCCATCCTTTTCATGGCCGCCAGCGATTCCGGGACGATGGTGAACGGATGCTCCGGGGTGGAAAGCTGCGAAGAGAAACGGATGGCACGGAGCATCCGAAGCGGGTCGTCACTGTAGGTCTGCTCCGGGTCCAGCGGGGTGCGGATGATGCCGGCATTGAGGTCCCGGATGCCGCCGAAAGGGTCTACCAGCGCGCCGAAGTCTCCTTCCTGCAGGCTGAAGGCCATGGCGTTGATGGTGAAGTCCCGCCGCAGCTGGTCCTCTTCCAGCGTGCCATCCTCCACAATAGGTTTCCGGCTCTCCCGGTGGTACGATTCCTTCCGGGCGCCCACGAACTCCACCTCCATGCCGTGATACCGCAGCATGGCTGTGCCGAAGTTCTTGAAGACCGACACTTTGGCATGGCACTTCTCCGCCACGGCCTCTGCCAGCGCAATGCCGCTTCCCTCCACCACTATATCTATGTCTGTATTGGGCCTTCCCAGAAAGCAGTCCCTTACGTAACCACCTATGACAAAAGCCCTTACGTCCAGTTCCCTAGCCGTTTCGCTCACCAGCGCGAACACCGGGTGCGTCAAGAATCCGTCTACCTTGGTCATGCCAGCATTTCCTCCCACAGCGGGGCCTTCTCCAGGAAGACGAAGCCGTCTTCCTCCCGTACGAACATGAAGGTCCGTTCCCCGTTCGTTATTACTATATACTTCACATCCAATTCATTGTTGTAGCGGAGCGCCTGGTCCACCACGGCCTGGTCCAGCGCCACTTCCGGCCGCTTGCACTCCACCACCATGAGCGGCCGCGCGCTGCGGTCCCACACCACAATGTCGGCCCGGTACGCCTTGCCGGCATGGGTGATGGACACCTCCGAGCCCATCATGTGCTCCGGCACCTTCATCCCCTCATGCAGCACCGCAATGAACCACTGCCGCACCGCCTCTTCCGGGGTGTTCCGCACCGACTTTTTCCGCAGCGGGTCCCATATATACTCCGTCTGTACCATATTCCAGAGCCAAAAATACGCTTTTCCCCGCTTTTTTGCAAATCCTGAGGCCGGAGGTATGGCTTCAAAGACCTGTGCCACCCTCGGCATCATAAGAGGGAGGGGCCCATTTATGGGAGGGGTCGCGAAGCGACGGTCTTTGAAGCCATACCTCCGGCCTGTCAAATAAACAAAGAATCCGGAAAATTGACCAGATAGAGCTTTTCCACCGCGCGGGTGAAGGCCGTGTAGAGCCATTTCACGTCGTCCCGGATGAGGAAGTCCTGCCAGAAAGGATTGTCGATGAAGATGCAGCGCCACTGGCCGCCCTGCGCCTTGTGGCAGGTGATGGCCTCTGCGTATTTGAGTTGCAAGGCATTGAAATAAGGGTCTTCCCGCACCGCGTCGTAGCGCTTTTTCCGGGCGGTGATGTGGGAATAGTCCGCCAGCACCCCTTCCCAGAGCGCCTGCGACTTGGCCGGCTCCAGCGATGCCGACTCCGACGAGAGCGTATCCAGGAGCACCTTCGCCTCCACTTCGCGGTCGCTGTAGTCCGGAAAACGCAGGCAGGCATCGGCAAAATGCAGCCCGTAGCGCTCCTCGTGGCGGCGGATCCACACCAGCTCCGCCAGGTCTCCGTTGGCAATGTAGTCCATGCCGTCGCCCTCCCTGACGAACTGGTAGCAGTTTTTCACAATCATGAGGCGGTCTCCCCGCACCAGCTGTTCCTCCCGGTACTGCACCTGCGCGCGGATGCCCCCGTTGTAGCGCACCGCCCTCTTGTTCGAGCGGCAGAGCACCATCACTTCGTCCTCCCCATACCGCCCGTAAGCGTCTGAGAGCGCCTCCAGAAGCTCTCCCCCGCCCAGGCGTTCCACGTCTGGAAAGCCCTTCACCGAAAGCCCCAGCTCCCCGCGGTCAATGGGGTCTTCCATGCTGTCCAGCAGCTCCCGTAAATGCGTGGCATTGAGAAGGATACCGGAGCCCTCCGCCTGGCGCACCACCGTCTTGAGCGTAGCGAACGACACCCCGCCGTAGCCCGCCATGAACTCCGGCGAAAGGGCCGGCGATTCCTCCAGCCCCACCGGCGGCAGCTGCGCCGCGTCCCCCACCAGGAGGAGCCGGCAGTCCACCCCCGAGCGCACGAAGGCAATGAGGTCCGACAGCAGGTTCCCCGAGCCGAATTCCGCCACCGCGCCCTGCCGCGCGCCGCCATCGACCCCGATGAGCGACACCTCGTCCACCACGAAGAGCGTACTGCGCGCCTTGTTGGGCGACAGGCTGAACTGCCCGAAGCCGTCCGCCCCCATGGATTTCTGCCGGTAGATATGCTTGTGGATGGTGCTGGCCGGGCGCCCGGCATAGGCGCTGAGCACCTTGGCCGACCGGCCCGTGGGCGCCAGCAGCACGCAGGGAAGCTGCAGTTCCCCGAGCCCCGCCACCACCGCCGCGACGGCCGAAGTCTTGCCCGTGCCGGCATAGCCGTTCACCACCAGGATGTCTCCCTCGTCCGCCGCCAGAAACGCCCCCACCGCCCGCAGAAGCGCCTCCTGGCAAGGCGTGGCCTCGTAAGGGAAATGACGCCGGAAAGCGTCCTCGAAGAAGGCGGCCCGGGAAAGAGACATGGCTATTTGCGCCTGAAGATGCTGTAGATGACCGCGAACACCGGATAGATTTCCACGCGGCCGAGGAACATGTCCACCGAGAAAACGAACTTGAGCGCCCCAGGCTCCGCGTTGTAGTTGCCCATGGAGCCGATGGAGCCGAGCGACGGCCCCACGTTGCTGAGCGAAGCCAGCGAGCCCGTGAGCGCATGGCCGTTAGGGTCTCCGAGCAGCATGCAGATGATGGCGGAAAGGCCGATGAGCATCATGAACATGGAAATATAGAGCACGTGCGGGTAGATGTCTTCTCCGTGCAGCACCCGGCGGCCCATGCGGATTTCGAAGATGCCGGCCGGGTTCAGGGCCTTCTTGATTTGCATGTTGATGGCCTTGAACAGCACAATCACGCGGTCTACCTTGATGCCGCCGGTGGTGGAACCCGCGCAGCCGCAGACGATGCTCACGAGCACCAGCATGAAGCAGGGGAACATGGGCCAGGCGGCGTTGTCGCTGATGGAAAAGCCTGTGGTGGAAGCATAGCTCACCACATGGAAGGTGCCGTCCAGGAAGGCCTCCCCCCAGGTGGCGTCCACCGACTCCAGCTTGAGGGAAATGGAGGTGAAGACCGATATGAGCACCAGCATGATGAGGTAGAAGCGGAACACCGGATTCCTGAACGTACGGGCCGTCCGCCCCGCCAGGGTGACGAAAATGAGGCCGTAGTGCACCGACGCCAGGAACATGAACACGATGGTGATGATGCTGATGGGAAGCGAATGGAACGCGCCGATGGAGAGGGTACGGGACGAAAAGCCGCCCGCCGCGCAGATGCTGAAGGCGTGGCAGATGGCGTCGAAAAGGGGCATCCCCGCCAGGAGGTAACAGAGAAAGGCCGCCCCGCAGAGCCCGAGATACACCCAGGCGAAGATATACACCGTCCGGTTGGCCCGGCTCTTATAGTCGTCCCGGGAAAGGGAGGAGAGCTCCATGTTGGTGAGCCTGAGGCGCACCGGAGAGGCCGTGGGGATGATGAGCAGGAGGAACACCACGACCCCCAAGCCGCCGATAAAGTGCGTGGACGCCCGCCAGAACAGGAGGCTCCGCGGCAGCGCCTCCACGTCTTCCAGGATGGTAGCGCCGGTGGTTGTGAATCCGGAAACGCTTTCAAACCAGGCGTTTATGACGGTAAAAGGCCCGCCCCACAGGGCATAGGGCAGCATGCCGAAGACAAAGGACAGTAACCAGGACAGGAAGATGATCATGTAGCCGTCCCTGAGAGAAATCTGGTCTGTCTTGCGGACGAAGATGAAGGGGAAGATGCCGAAGATGAAGGTGATGGTGAAGCTGATCAGGAGCGGCGCCAGGGCGCTGTCCTGCCCGTCAACGAGGGACACCCCCACCGACAGCAGCATGAACAGGGCGCTCACCAGGAGCGCTGCGCCCACGTTCCGCGATATGACTTTCAGGTTCACTGTTTCTCCTTAAGGTCCGTGATGCGCCGGCGGAGGTTCCGGTTCTCTTCCGTGAGTTCGGTGATGGCGTCGTTCATCTGGGCCACCTGGTCGTTCCCGTCGAAGGTATAGGTGTAGCGCCGCCGGAAGCGGAGATAGTCCTGCAGGCCCTGCAGCATGCCGTAGGTGGGTTTCACATAGTAGACCAGGATGTAGAACATGAGGAGGAACACCAGGAGGATGCCCACCGACACCGCCACGGCGCTGGGGATGATGCTGCGGTAGAAACCGCTGTCGAACTGCTCCGAGTTTTCCCGGAGGGAATCGTACATGGAGGAGCTGAGCTGGTCCAGATAGCCCCGGAGCCGGTTGAAGAGCGGCTGCAGGCGCGTGAAATACCAGTCCCGCGTGTCGATGAAATTGCTTTCCAGCACGTCTTCCAGCTCCATGGAGGCCAGCATGTAGGCCGAATAGGCATAGACCACCGAGTCTGCCAGGGGCAGTTTGGCGCCGCTGCCGTAGGAATTCTTGAGGGAGTCGCAGTGGCTGATGAAGCTGGTGCGGTCGAACTCCGGCAGGGTGTTGAGTCCGTCGTCGCCGATGACCGTAAGGATCTGGAGGTTATAGTCGTCCACCGCGTCCGTGAGGCGCTGGGTCACATGGATGTTCTGGATGTTTCCGGCGATGAGCGTACTCACATAGTTGGACATGCGGCGGTACTCCAGGACGGAGATGATGCTGGACAGGAGCAGCACTACGGCGATGGCGCTCAGCGAGAGCGTCATCTTCAGCTTCAGCGACAGGCGGAAATCCCGCAGCCAGTTTCTCAGTTTCGCAAACATACGTAACCGCAAATATACGACTTTTTTTGAAATGTTATTTTTTAATTTCTTTCACAAAAAAGGGCTGAATTCTAAAAAATTTTCTGTATATTTGCGTCATTACTGAATTTTTGACTATGAGAGAAACCTTCCTTGAGAAAAGGGACAACAAGAATTCCCTGCTGAAGAAAACCATCCTTTACCTCTGCATCGAGCGGGGTGAACACAGTATCGCCGCGGTGAGCGACGCCATCGGCGCATCGGTTCCCACCGCCACCAAGCTCATCGGCGAGCTCATCGACGAAGGCTTCATGGTGGAAATGGGCAAGTCCGGCACCTCCGGCGGACGCCGCCCCTCCATCTACGGCCTCAACCCGGAAGCGGGCTATTTCGTGGGCGTGGACATCCGCAATTCCCATGTGAGCGTGGCCCTTACGGACTTCAAGGGCGGGCTCCGGCTCTTCCAGGACGGTATTCCGTTCAAGATGGAAGCCAACGAGGAGTCGGTCCACCAGATTGCCTCCAACCTCCGGGAATACCTCCTGCAGAAAGACGTGGACTACAATAAGATCATGGGCCTCGGCATCAGCATCCCCGGTCGCGTGAACCCCACCACGGGCTACAGCAACAGCTATTCCTTCGACCCGCACCGTTCCATCAGTTCCATCCTCCAGGAAGACCTCAACATCCACGTGGTGCTGGAGAACGACTCCCGCGCCATGACCTACGGCGAATACATCGGCGGCGGCCTCAAGGAAAAGAACATGCTGCTGGTGAACGTGAGCTGGGGCCTCGGGATGGGCATGATCATGAACGGGCGCCTGTACTACGGCACTTCCGGCTACAGCGGCGAGTTCGGCCATTTCCCGCTCCTGAACAACGGGCAGATGTGCCGCTGCGGCAAGATAGGCTGCCTGGAAACCGGTGCTTCCGGCTCGGCCCTCGTCCGCATGATTGACAGCGAACTCCGGGCCGGGCGCGCATCGTCGCTCGCCTCCCAGTACCGGGCCAATGGCAAGGTGAGCCTCAACGACATCTTCTCCGCGCTCCGCAGCGAAGACATCCTGGCCATCGAGACGGTGGAGAAACTGGGCACCAACCTGGGCCAGGGACTCGCCGGGCTCATCAACATCTTCAATCCGGAACTGGTAGTCATCGGCGGAAAGGTGGCCGTGGCGGCCGGCGACTACCTCATGCTGCCCATCCGCACGGCCGTCAAACGCCACGTGCTCAACATCGCCAACCAGGACACCACCCTCAAGCTCACGCAGCTCAAGCAGAAAGCCACGCCCACCGGCGCCGCCCTTCTCGTGCGCGGGCGCATGCTCGGAATCCTCTAAATAAAATCCATGCCCATCGTATCGCAAAGAGGAGCGTCCCTCCCCTCCTCGCCCATCCGAAAACTGGCCCCCCTGGCCGACGCAGCCAAGAAAGAAGGGGTCAAAGTGTATCACCTCAACATTGGCCAGCCGGACCTTCCGAGCCCCCGGAAAGGCCTGGATGCCCTCCGGAACATCAACCGCATCACCCTGGAATACAGCCCCTCGGACGGCATCGCCTCGCTCCGGGAAACCCTTGTGGGCTACTACCGGAAGTTCGGGGCGGAGGTGTCTCCGGACGAGATTATCGTCACCTGCGGCGGCTCCGAAGCCGTCCTCTTCAGCTTCCTCAGCTGCCTCAATCCGGGCGACGAGGTGGTGATGGCGGAGCCGGGCTATGCCAACTACATCTCCTTCGCCAACACGGCCGGCGCCAAGGTGCGCACCGTCACTTCGCGCATCGAAAACGGCTTTGCGCTGCCGCCGGTGGAGGCTTTCGAGAATGCCATCACCCCGGCCACCCGCGCCATCCTCCTGTGCAATCCTTCCAACCCCACGGGTTACGTATACACCGCCGCGGAGCTCCAGCAAATCAAGGAAATCGTCAAGAAGCACGACCTTTTCCTCTTCTCCGACGAAGTGTACCGGGAGTTCGTGTACAACGGCGTCCCGTACGTGAGCGCCCTCACCCTGGGCATCCCGGAGAACGTAATCATCATTGACTCGGTGAGCAAGCGCTACTCCGAATGCGGCGTGCGGATAGGGATGCTCGTCACCAAGAACCGCCAGGTGCACGACACGGTGATGAAATACTGCCAGGCGCGGCTCTCCCCGCCGCTGCTGGGCCAGCTGGTGGCGGAAGCGTCCATTGAGGGGACGGAAGACTACGCCAAGGCCTGCTTTGACGAATACAAGGCGCGGAGAGACTTCTTCATCAAGGGACTCAACGAGATTCCGGGGGTCTATTCACCCATGCCCGACGGCGCTTTCTACACGGTGGCTTCGCTCCCGGTGGAAGACACGGAAGACTTTTGCCGATGGCTCCTCACGGACTTCCGCCTGGACGGAGAGACGGTGATGATGGCGCCCGCCGCCGGCTTCTATGCCACGCCCGGCCTGGGGAAGAACCAGGTTCGCATGGCCTATGTACTGGAAATTGACGAACTGGCCAAGGCGCTGAAGGTGTTACGCGCGGCGCTCGAGGCCTATCAAGCCCGATAAGATTCATGAAGAGACTGCATGTTTTCCTGGCGGCGACCCTCATGCTGGCAGCCGGTGCCGCCGCTGCTGCCCAAGAGGCCTTACAGCCCATTCCCAGCGCCTTTAAATGGCTGAACGACAAGGATATAGTATTCACCTACGACGGTTCCTATACAGACGCCGGGGGCTTCCGGCTCACGGTTCCCCGCAGCTGGAAGAAGCCGGCCGCACGGGAAAGCGGCGTCCGCGCCCCGGAGAAGTTTGCGGCGTTTCCGCTGGAGCCGGAGGGCGCGGTGAACCTTACCTACTCGCCGGACTCCACCCTCCTTGCCTTCACCCGCGCCAACGACCTCTGGGTGGCCGACATCGCCACCGGAGCGGAACGCCGGCTCACCTTCGACGGCACCGCCACCGTCATGAACGGCTATGCCAGCTGGGTGTATTACGAGGAAATCTTCGGCCGGGCGTCGCGCTACCGGGCCTTCTGGTGGAGCCCCGACAGCCGGCGTATCGCCTTCTACCGCTTTGACGACACCCAGGTGCCCATGTTCCCCATCTACTCCCCCGCCGGCCAGGACGGGACGCTCCGCGAGACGCACTACCCCAAGGCCGGCGAGCGGAATCCGGAGGTGCGGATCGGCCTCTGCGACCTCTCAGACGGCCACATAGTCTGGGCCGATTTTGACGAGCAGGAAGACCAGTACTTCGGCACGCCCTTCTGGGGGGCCGACAGCCAGCGCTTCTTCGTGCCCCGGGAGCCCCGCATCCAGCGCACGCTGGACCTCTATGCGGTGAATCCGGTCGACGGTTCCAAGCAGGCCATCTACCACGAGGAGGTGCCCACCTGGCTCAACTGGATTGAAGGCATGCTCTTCAGCGACAAGGGTTTATACATGGTGCGGGAGTTCGAGACGGGCTGGCAGCAGATTTATTTCTTAAGCTATGACGGAGCCGTCCTGAAGCGGCTCACGGACGGTCCCAACTGGCGCATCAGCCTGGAGCGCCTCCTGCCGGACGGTTCGGTGGCCTTCCTCGCTGAGCGGGATTCCCATGTGAAAAAGGCCCTCTATAAAGTGTCGCCAAAGGGCGTCATCACGCCCCTCACGGACACTTCCATGAATGTGCAGTCGGTGGCGTTCTCGCCGGACGGAAAGCACTTTGTGTCCCTGAGCTCCAACCTCAAAACGCCCTGGGAATACCGCCTGCACGACCTCAAGGGCCATTCCCAGCTGGTGGCGTCCATGGCGGGCGAGGGCTTTGCCGACGCCGCCTTCCGCACAGGGGAACTGGTGAGCATCACGGTGGACGGCCTGGAGCTCCCGGGGGTCATCTATTATCCGGAGGGGTTCGACCCTTCCAGGAAATATCCCGTGCATGTGGATATCTACGGCGGTCCCGACACCCCGCTCGTGCACGACCGCTGGGTGCATCCCGCCCAGTACGCCTGGTATTCCGAGCACGGCATCATCCAGCTCATCGCGGACTGCCGCGCCGCCGGGCACAATGGGCGGAAGGGGCTCGACGCCATTTATAAACAACTGAATACCATTGAGGTACACGATTTCATCCAGTGGAGCAAATGGCTGCAGGAGCTGCCCTATGTGAACCCCCGCAAGATTGGCGTGGAAGGGTTCAGCTTCGGGGGCACCATGACGGAAGTGCTGGTGGCCCGGGCTCCGCAGTATTTCCCTTACGGGATTGCCGGCGGCGGAGTCACCAACTGGCTCCTCTACGACACCCACTACACGGAACGCTTCATGTCCACCCCGGAAGACAATCCGGAGGGCTACAGGAACTGTTCGGTCATCAACCTCATGGACGGCTATCCCGTAAAGGTGGGGAAGGCCGACGGCAGCGTCATGCTCAAGGTCACGCACGGGACCGGGGACGACAATGTCCACTACCAGAATACCTTGCAGCTCATTGACGTGCTGCACCGCATGGGGGCGGAATTCGAGTTCATGGTGTATCCCGACGGCATGCACGGCTATCGCGGCTACCAGGGCCAGCATTTCCAGGAGTCCAACCGGGACTTCTGGCTCCGCTACCTCTGCCATTGACCGTGCCGGGATTTTTCGTATTTTTGCAGTCCTAATCTAACACACGCATGGATAGAAGAGTCGTCATTACCGGAATGGGCATCTGGTCCTGCATAGGGACCAGCCTGGAACAAGTGCAGCAGTCCCTCTATGAAGGGAAGTCGGGCATTGTGCTGGACCCCGCCCGCAAGGCGCTGGGGTTCCGCTCGGGGCTTACGGCCCTCGTCCCCCTGCCGGACCTCAAAAAGGAGCTTCCGCGCACCCAGCGGGCCTATATGCCGGAACCGGCCCTGTATGCCTACTGTGCCACGCGGGATGCGCTGCGGCACGCCGGCATCGACCAGGATTTTCTGGACAGCCATGAAGTGGGGCTCCTCTACGGCAACGACAGCACGGCCAAGGCGGTGTACCAGAGCTGCGCCAAGATTGTGGAAAAGCAGGACACCATGCTCTGCGGCAGCGGTGCCATCTTCCAGAGCATGAACTCCACCGTGACCATGAACCTCGGGGTCATCTTCCATCTCAAGGGGATCAACCTCACGGTTTCGGGGGCCTGCGCCAGCGGTTCGCACGCTATTGGCCTGGGAGCGCTCCTTATTCGGAACGGCCTGCAGGAAATGGTGGTCTGCGGCGGCGCCCAGGAGGTGAACGTGGAGGCCACCGGCTCGTTCGACGGCATTTCGGCCTTCTCCGTGCGGGAAGACCGGCCCACTGCCGCCAGCAGGCCTTTCGACCGGGACCGCGACGGCCTGGTGCCGGGCGGCGGGGCCGCTACGGTCATCCTGGAAAGCTATGAATCGGCCGTCCGACGCGGGGCGCCCATCCTGGCAGAAGTGCTGGGCTACGGCTTCTCCGCCAACGGAGACCATATCTCCACGCCCAACGTGGACGGGCCGGCGCGGTCGCTGGAAATGGCCATCCGCCAGGCCGGCATCGACCTCAAAGACATTGGCTACGTGAACGCGCACGCCACTTCCACGCATGTGGGAGACGCCAACGAGGCCAAGGCGCTGTACCGCGTTTTCGGGGAAAAGACGGTTCCGGTCACGTCCACCAAGAGCCAGACGGGCCACGAAATGTGGATGGCAGGGGCCTCGGAGGTCATTTATTCCATCCTCATGATGCAAGGCGGATTCATCGCCCCCAACCTCAATTTTGAGCATCCGGACGAAGACAGCTGCCACCTCCTCATCCCGGCCGTGCGCCTGCAGCACTCCTTCCATACCTTCCTGTCCAATTCCTTCGGCTTCGGCGGCACCAATTCCACCCTCGTCATCCGCAATGCCTGACCGCGTAGTCATAGCCGGGGCCGGGCTCGGCGGGCTGCTGTGCGGCCGGCTGCTGGAGCGGCGCGGCTTTTCGGTGGTCCTTTTGGAGCAGGGAGCCCAGGCGGGCGGTGCCTTGCAGTCTTTCGTCCGCGATGGCGTCCGTTTCGACACCGGTTTCCATTCGGTGGGGGGGCTCGGGCCCGGGGAGCCGCTGGAGCGCATCTTTTCGCCGCTCGGGCTCCTTTCCCTGCCCTGGGAGCGCGTGGAGCCCGATGAAGGCTTTCCGTTCTTCCGGCTCAACAACCCTTCTTTCCAGGAGGAGCGGCAGCACGTGCTGGAGCCTTTCGGGAAGAGTGTATGGCGGCTCCGGGGCGGCGGAAAAGTGCTGGCAGACGCCCTTTCGGCGGGCCAGGACATCCGGCTCAGGCACAAGGTGGTCTCCATCAGCGAAGGCCGCGTCCGCTGCGCCGGCGGCCAGGTCTTCGAGGCCGATTATGTGGTTTCGGACCTGCATCCGCGTCTCACCTTCCGCCTGGTGCCGGACCCGGTGCGGCCGGCCTACCGGAAACGGCTGGAACGGCTTCGGGACGGTCCGGGGGCTTTCACGGTCAATGCCAAGCTCCGCTCCGGCGCGCTTAAATACTTCAGCCACAGCATTTTTGTCGACGGGCGGCTCATGCTCCACTGCGGGGAGCCGGACGCTTCCGGCTTTGCCCGGAGCATCGACCTGCTGGCCTTTGAGGAGCCTGCCGGTGCGGCGGGTTCTGGCTCTTCGGCGGGGTCTGGCTCTTCGGCGGGCCGGCAAGCCCGCGCCGCTTCGCTCATCGCCCTGGCGGAAACCCGCCTGCCGGGCCTTTCCGCGGCCATCGAACGGTACTGGACCAGCACGCCGGTCACCTGGGAGCGCTTTACGGGAACGCCGGGCGGCAGCGCCTTCGGCATACGGAAATCGTCCCCGCTGGACTATATTTCGCCCGTCACGCCCCTCCCCTGGCTCTTTCTCACCGGGCAGAACATCGGCCTGCACGGGGTTCTGGGAACCGCCGTCAGCGCCCTTCACACTTGTCAATGCATCAAGCCATGAAATACGCACTCGTCACCGGGGGCAGTCGCGGAATAGGCCGCGCCATCTGCCTCAAACTCAAAGAGATGGGATACTTCATCCTCATCAACTATCTGTCCAACCAGGCCGCGGCGGAGCAGACGCTTTCACTCCTTGACGGAGAGGGGGAACTGCTGCGCTTCGACGTCTCCGACGCCGCCGCCGCGGAAGCCGCCCTGGGGAGCTGGCAGGCCGCGCATCCGGACGACTATATCGAGGTGCTGGTAAATAACGCCGGCATCCGGAAAGACAATCTGATGATCTGGATGGAACCTGCCGAATGGCACAAGGTGCTGGATACCAATTTGAACAGTTTCTACAATGTGACGCGGCCGCTCCTGCAGCCCATGCTGCTGCACAAGTACGGGCGCATCGTCAATGTGGTTTCCCTGAGCGGCATCAAGGGGCTGCCGGGCCAGACCAACTACTCCGCCGCCAAGGGCGGTCTCATCGCCGCCACCAAGGCCCTGGCGCAGGAAGTGGCGCGGAAGAAGGTCACGGTGAACGCCGTCGCCCCGGGCTTCATCCGCACCGACATGGTGGAAGGCCTGGACGAGCAGGCGCTCCGCAAAGACATCCCCGCCGCGCGCTTCGGCGAGCCGGAGGAAGTGGCGGCCGTGGTAGGTTTTCTCGCCTCCAAAGAGGCCTCCTACGTCACTGGGGAGGTGATTTCCATTAACGGAGGTCTCTATACGTAACTTCTTCACTTTGAATTCTGAAGAATTCATGCTATATTTGTGGAAATCTGAATAGAATTAGAACGGTTATTATATGGTTATGGGCTTTCTCCGTAAGATTTTCTCATCCAAGGTACTCCCGTCCTGGACCATCTTGCTCATCGATATCTGCATCGTCCTCGCCTCTGTCCTGCTCGGTTTCCTGCTGCGCTTCTCCGCCGCAGAACTGGGCCAGCAAGCCCAGCTGCTGCAAACCACCATGGGCCTCACCATACTGGTTAGCCTGCTGTTCTTCCGGCTGTTCCATACGTATTCCAACGTGCTGCGCCTGTCGTCCTTCAAGGATGTGATGAATATCTTCGTGGCGCTCGTCATTTCGTATCTGGTGAGCAGCGCCATCACGCTGTTTACCCAGCTGGTGTTCCATTTCACCCTGGCCAATTACAGCATCCTCGCCATTTCCTTCGGCATCATGTTCATCCTCATGGCGGCCATGCGCATGACCATCAAAATGGTGTTCGACTCCCTCAATGAAGAGAAGACGGGCTCGCTGAACACCTTCATCTACGGTACGCAGGAAGGCGGCATCAGCATCGCCAAGTCCATCCGCTCGGCCCGGCCCAACAAGTACCATCTCAAGGGCTTCATCGCGGACGACCCGGAAATGTACGGCAAGGTGATGATGGGCGTGAACGTGTATCCCAACGACGAAAACCTCATCGACCGCATCCATGAGCAGAACGTGGAGGCCGTCATCGTATCGCCCCTCAAGGCAGACGCCCTCAAAGACACGGACATCGCAGACCGCATGCTCAGGGAGAACATCAGCATCTTCCTGGCGCCGGAAATCACGGAAGACTGGCAGGGGGTGCAGAACCACGGCCAGATCCGACAGGTCCAGATTGAAGACCTGCTGGGCCGGGACCCCATCAAGATCAACATGCAGAAGATTGCCTCCCACCTGGAGGGCAAGCGGGTGCTCATCACCGGCGCCGCGGGTTCCATCGGTTCGGAAATCATGCGCCAGGTGGCTCTGTTCAATCCCTACCAGCTCATCCTGGTAGACCAGGCGGAAACGCCACTGCACGACATCCGGCTGGAGCTCAAGTCCCGCTGGTCCAACCTGGAGGCGCCCACCATCGTGGCAGACGTTGCCAACGAGCAGCGCATGGAGGCCATTTTCAACCAGTACCGGCCGGAATATGTGTTCCATGCCGCCGCCTACAAGCATGTTCCCATGATGGAAGACAACGTGTCGGAGGCGGTCCAGAACAACATCCTGGGCACCAAGGTGCTGGCAGACCTTTCGGTCAAATACGGCGTGCAGCGCTTTGTGATGGTGTCCACGGACAAGGCGGTGAATCCGTCCAATGTCATGGGCTGCAGCAAGCGCATCTGCGAAATCTATGTGCAGGCGCTCGCCCGGAAAATCCAGAAAGACAAGTCGGCTCCCACGCAGTTCATCACCACGCGCTTCGGCAATGTGCTGGGTTCCAACGGTTCGGTCATTCCGCTCTTCCGCCGGCAAATTGAAAACGGCGGGCCGGTTACGGTCACGCATCCGGAGATTATCCGTTACTTCATGACCATCCCGGAGGCCTGCCAGCTGGTGCTGGAGGCCGGTTCCATGGGCAAGGGCGGCGAAATCTTCATCTTCGACATGGGCGAGCCGGTCAAAATCCTGGACCTGGCCAAGAAGATGATCCGCCTCAGCGGCCGCCCGGACATCAAGATCGAATTCACGGGTCTCCGCCACGGAGAAAAGCTCTACGAGGAGCTCCTGGCCACCAAGGAGAACACCAAGCCCACCTCGCACGACAAAATCATGATTGCCAACGTGCGCGAGTACGATTTTGACGACATTTCAGAGGACATCGACGCCCTCATCGAAAGCAGCTACTACTTCGACCCCATGCGCACCGTGGGCCGCATGAAAGACCTCGTCCCGGAATTCAAGAGCCTGAATTCGCCCTACTCCATCCTGGATTCCCAGTAATCCTTTCGGCTACAGAACCCCAGCAGGGGCCCGCGGTGTGCGGGTCCCTGCTATTTTTGCCTCCTTACCACTCCACACCCCACTCCTTGCCCCGGCGGGCAGATGGTTACGCGTTTTGGGTCGATTTCGCGTAATGAGGTGACCAAGCGGTCGGATGATTACGCGTTTTGGGCGATTTTCGCGTAATGAGCTGCCCCAGTGGTCAGATGATTACGCGTTTTTGGCGTTTTTCGCGTAATGGGATGACCGGCGGTCAGATGGTTACGCGTTTTTGGCCAATTTCGCGTAATGAACTGCCCCAGTGGTCAGATGATTACGCGTTTTTGCCGTTTTTCGCGTAATGAGGTGACCAGCGGTCAGATGGTTACGCGTTTTGGGCGTTTTTCGCGTAATGAGGTGTTACGGCCGGTTGGCCACAGGCCCATAAACGAAGAAGGCCGGGCGCTTTCGCGTCCGGCCTTCCGAAAAACCGCAGCTACCTACTCT
>JAEEGL016991884.1_pt1 | contig 25879 bp, 25 predicted proteins | sample 9134231 | NCBI WGS metagenome assembly JAEEGL01 (sample SAMN16246548, study PRJNA631951) | gut metagenome | biome: gut microbiome; feature: rumen; material: fiber-attached | host: Bos | place: Iran: Karaj | collected 2018-10 | reverse complement strand
TCGAGATGTTTTTCTTTTTGTAAAAGGTGCTGGCTGTCGTGCTGTCCGCAGATGGTCACCAGCTCGCGCCCGATGGTGCGCAGCATAGACGCCGTCACGGTTTTGCCGCCGATTTTGCAGCTGCTTTTGCCGTCGGCAGAGATGGTCCGCGTAATCAGCAGTTCGTCGTCCGCGTCCAGCTCAAAGGCACGCAGCACGTCCTTTGCCGCGGGGGGCAGCGCGTCAAAATAGGCGGACACCCTGGCGTTCTGCGCCCCGGCGCGCACCACGTCGCGACCGGTCCGTTCTCCCAGCACGGCGTTGATCGCGTCGATCACGATGGATTTGCCCGCGCCGGTTTCTCCGGTCAGCACCTGGAAGCCGTCGGTCAGCTGCAGCGTTGCGCGTTCGATCACAGCCACGTTTTCAATTGTCAGCTCGCGCAGCATCCGCTTCGCCTCCTTGCTTTGGTCTTGGTTGCCGGTTAAGTAAACGATGATTCCCTCGGTGTGTGATAATTACCACCAAGATTTGTGCGCCCGGTTTAATCAGCGTTTACTTAATTGCTGCCGTGCTCGGCAAAGCTTTGCATCAGCAGGCTTACCTCCTGCGCGCCCTGGGCGTCGCGGCACAGCACGAAGATGGTGTCGTCACCCGCAAGCGTGCCGAGAATCTTGTCGGAATTCATATGGTCCACCGCGGCACAGGCGGCGTTCGCCATACCGGAGTAGCACTTGATGGCGACCATGTTGCCCGCAAAGTCCGCGTGCAGAATGGACTGGGTCAGAATGGAATAATATTTGCCGGATACGTCGTGCATATCCTGCTTGACCGCGGCGTAGCGGTACTGCCCGTCCGCCACGGGAGATTTCACCAATTTGAGCGCTTTGATATCGCGCGAAACGGTCGCCTGGGTCACAGAGTAGCCCAGCGCGCCGAGCTTTTGCATCAGCTCGTCCTGCGTGCCGATGTTTTCCTGTTCAATCAGTTGCAGGATCGCTTCCTGCCTGCTGTTTTTCTTCATGTGTTTCTCCTTCCCCTGCCGTCACACACGGCGTTCCACCATTTTTCTTGAAAGTATATCGGTAAAGCTCTCGGCTTTGATGCGGATGATCCTGCAGCAGCGCTTTGCGCGCCGGATCCGGAACGTGCTGCCCGGTTCAATGCGGACGCTCTCTTCGCCGTCGCACGAGAGCAGCGGCAGGCAAAGCTCCGGGTTGCGAATCTCCACGTTCAGCGTTTTTTCCGGTCGGAACATCAGCGAGCGCGCAAACAGCGAATGGGTGCAGATCGGTGTGAGGATCACGGTTTCAATCGTGGGGTCCACCACGGGACCGCCCGCCGACAGCGAATACGCCGTGGAACCGGTGGGCGTTGCAAAAATCAGACCGTCCGCAAAGTAGTCGTTGACCTTTCTGTCGTCGCAAAAGACGGTGATATCGCACATGCGCAAAGACAGACCGCGGGCAAACACGGCGTCGTTGAGGCAATAGAACTTTTCCTGCAGCGCGTTGTCTTTGAAATGCTCCACACACAGCATCATGCGCCGGTCGATCGTGTAGCTGCCGTCGATCAGATGCTTTAGCAGCGGCAGCTCCGTTTTTTCAAGACCGGCAAGAAAGCCGAGGTTGCCGGCGTTGATGCCGAGAATCTCCTTGTCATATTTGGCGGCGTCGTGCGCGGTGTGGATAAAGGTGCCGTCGCCGCCGATTGCAAGGAACACAGCGCAGCACGCGCACGCCTGCTCCCACGGTACAAACCGGACCGGATACGCCCCGAACACGGGCTGCATCTCCTCCTCCATCAGCACCGTTGCACCGAGCCCGGAGAGTTCCTGCAGCACGTTGCAGGTCACGTCAAACGCATGCGCACGGGTCAGGTTGACCCGGACGGCAATCTGGATGGACATTGCGGCACCTTCTTTCTGCCAGAATCGGTTGGAAATTGAAAATTGATAATTGATAATTGATAATTGATCATTGCAGCAGCAGGTCTGCGCGCCCCGGTCGATCGCTGATCGACACTCCGACCGCTGCGGGCAAAGTGTGAATGGTTGTCTTTCAATGAGATGTGTTACCAGAAACCTGAAACCAGCGTTTCCCGACTTTTCCCGTTTTTTCTGTTTTTCTATTTTTCAGCATTTTTCTTGGAATATTGGTAACTTGGTAACTACTTACGAACAAACGCCCCAACGGTGGGCTTTCTCGCGGTAACCAAGTAGTTACCGGGCAATTACCAACACTCGTTTCGCTGCTTCTTTGCGTCCGTCTCTACGAACGACTGACGACTGTTGACTGTCGACTGTCGTCTGTTACTGATCGAGCGCCTCATGCGACAAAGCAACGATTTCAGACGGCGTCACGGTCAAAAACGACTGCGGGTCGTCTGTCTTTTCCACATGCACCAGGTATTCGATATTGCCCTGCGGTCCCTTGACCGGGGAATAATCGAGATGCAGCACCGAAAAGCCCGTGTCGAGCATGAACTGTACGATGTCGCCGACGACCTGCACGTGGATGCTCTGTTCGCGCACCACGCCCTTTTTGCCCACGTTTTCGCGCCCGGCTTCAAACTGCGGTTTGATGAGGCACACCGCCCGTCCGCCGTCTTTGAGAAGCTCGCGCATCACCGGCACGATCAGCCGCAGCGAAATGAACGACACGTCCACCGACGCAAAGTCGATCTCTTCGGAAATCTGTTCCCGGGTGACGTAGCGGAAATTGGTGCGCTCCATGTTGACAACACGCGGATCCTCGCGCAGCTTCCATGCGAGCTGTCCGTAGCCGACGTCAATGGCATAGACCTTCTTCGCGCCGTGCTGCAGCATGCAGTCGGAAAAGCCGCCCGTGGACGCGCCGATGTCCATACACACGCAGCGATTCAGCTCTACGCCGAACACATCCACCGCCTTTTGCAGCTTGAGTCCGCCGCGCGAAACAAACGGCAGCTTGCCGCCGCGCACCTCCAGGCAGTCGCCCTCCTTGACGGTGTCGCCGCTTTTGAGCGCCTTCCGGTTATTGACATAGACCTGTCCCGCCATAATCAGCGCCTTGGCTTTTTCGCGGCTTTCGGCAAAGCCGCGCTCAAACAGCGCCACGTCGAGCCGTTTCTTTTCCGTCATGCTTCTGTCTCCGTGATATTAAGAATCGTTTGTTTCATACTGTCACTGTCGAGTCCGTATTTATGCAGCTGCTCTTTCACGCTCGCCTGCGCCACAAAGCAGTCCGGCACCGCCGTCAGGCGGAACCTGCCGCGAAAACCGGTTTCCAGCAGCCGCAGCGCGGTCTGTTCTCCGGCGCCGCCGGTGCGCAGTCCCTCTTCAAAGAAGAAGATCTGCCGTTTTTCTCTGAGCAGATCCAGCGCGCCGTCGGGCAGCGGATGAATCTGGTTGAGCGCGACCACCTGCACTTTTTTGCCCTGCAGCGCCAGCGCGTCGCAGGCTTTGACCGCTTCGGCGCTAATACGTCCGTAGGTCACAATCGCCGTGTCGGCGGTCTCGTCGCCGTAACAGGCATATTCCACACAGTTGAAGCGCAGCTTTTCGCTTTCCGCCTGTTCGCCGCCGCGCGGATAGCGTACCGCCACGGGACCGCTGTCGGCAAGGATCGCCTGATTCAGATCGGCCTGCAGCGTGCGGAACGAGCAGGGCGCGTAGATTTTAAATCCCGGGATCGACGACAAAAACGCCACGTCCATCAGTCCCTGATGGGTTTCGCCGTCTTCGCCCACAAAACCGGCGCGGTCGATGGCAAAGATCACCCGTCCGTTTTGCAGCGCCACGTCGTGGACCAATTGGTCATAGCAGCGCTGCAGGAAGGTGGAATAGACCGCGAACACCGGCAGCATGCCGTTTTTTGCAAGTCCCGCCGCAAAGGTCACGGCGTGTTCTTCAGCAATGCCGACGTCGAAAAAGCGGTCCGGGAACGCGTCCTTGAACGGTTCAAGTCCGGTGGAAAAGCCCATGGCAGCCGTAATGGCGCACAAAGCGGGCTGCTGTTGCGCCTGCGCCTTCAGCAGCAAGCCGAACCGGTCGGAAAAGCTCTCCTTCGCCTGCGGCTGCTTACCCGTCTGCGGATCGAACCCGGCAACGCCGTGAAACGCGCGCGGATTCTCTTCGGCAAAGCGATAGCCCTTGCCCTTCTTTGTGTTTACGTGCAGCAGCACCGGACCGTTTACCCGTTTGGCAGCCTCCAGCGCATCAATCAGCACGCAGATGTTGTGTCCGTCCACGGGACCCATGTAGCGGTAGCCGAGGTCTTCAAAGAAGGTGCTTTCGGCATACAGACGGTTTTTGACCGCCGTTTTGAGATCATAGAGCTTTTGCACCAGCGGCTTGCCGATCGACGGGATCTTCGAGAGCGTGCGCTCCGTGGACGCCTTAAAAGTGTAATACTGCGGCGTGGAACGGATAACGGCAAGATATTTGGCAAGAGAGCCGACGTTTTCCGAAATGGACATGTTGTTGTCGTTGAGCACGAGGATATGCTTCGTGCCGCTGCGCCCGCCGTTGTTGAGCGCCTCATACACGAGCCCGCCCGTAAACGAGCCGTCGCCGATGACGGAGATCACGTAACGCGGGTCGTTTTGCAGCTTTTTCGCCGTGGCAAGTCCGAGCCCCGCCGACACCGACGTGCCGCTGTGCCCGGAATAGAAAATATCGTGTTCGCTTTCGCTCGGGCGGCAAAAGCCGGAAAGCCCGCCCTGCGTACGCAGCGTGGAAAACCTGTCGTAGCGCCCGGTGAGCAGCTTATGGGTATAGCACTGATGCCCGACGTCAAAAACGATCTGATCTTCGGGCGACTGAAACACATAGTGCAGCGCCACGGTCAGCTCCACCGCGCCGAGATTCGACGCAAGGTGTCCGCCGTTTTTCGCCGTGGTTGCAATCAGTGTCTGCCGCACCTCGCTGCACAGCACACGCAGCGCGTCTTCACTGAGCGCTTTCACGTCCTGCGGCGTGCGGATCTGCGGCAAAATAGTTTGATTCATATGGCATCCATCCGATTTATGTAGTTCTTTTCAGCAGCCGTTCGGCAATTTGGCACAAAAAGTCCGCGTCATCGCCAAAAACCGCCAGCGCCCAAAGCGCCTGCGCGGTGCACGCGTCTGCGCGTGCGCGTGCCTGCTCCAGTCCGAGCAGCGACACGTAGGTCGATTTGTTCTGCGCTTCGTCCGAGCCGACCGGCTTGCCGAGCGTTGCGCTGTCGCTGGTCACGTCGAGAATGTCGTCCGTAATCTGAAACGCCTGACCGAGCGCGTCGGCATACGTTTCGAGCGCGTCTTTTTGCGCGTCGCTCGCGTCCGCCAGCACAGCGCCGACGGCGCACGCGGCCTTCATCAGCGCGCCGGTTTTGAGCTTGTCCATCAGCCGCAGCCGAGAAATGGAGATCGCCTTTCCCTCGCTTTGCAGGTCAATCGCCTGTCCGCCGACCATGCCGGTTGCACCGGCAAGCGACGCCAGCAGCGCAATCGCTTCGATCGCCCGGTCGGGGTGCTTTTTTGCGAACGCAGACGCATCCGCCGCGTGAAACGCTTCGGTCAGCAGCGCGTCGCCGGCAAGCACCGCCGTCGCCTCTCCGAAGGCGATGTGGCACGCCGGTTTGCCCCGGCGCAGATCGTCGTCGTCCATGCAGGGCAGATCGTCGTGGATGAGGGAATAGGTGTGGATCATTTCGAGCGCGCAGGCAAAATCGAGCGCGTCTTCCGGCTCGCCGCCGCACAGCCGGCAGCTTTCCAGCATCAGCACCGGGCGGATCCGTTTGCCGCCGCCCTCCAGGCTGTAGCGCATGGCGTCGCACACCTGCGGTGCGTCGTAATCGCAAACCGGCAAAAGCGCCGTCAGCCGGGCGTTGATCTGCGCAAGATAGGCGTCAAAGCGTGTCATGGTCTTCGTCTCCGGTGTCGAGGTCGCCCAGCTCGATGATCCGCTGTTTGCAGTCGGCAAGCGCCTTGCTGCAGAACGACACGAGGTGTACGCCCTCTTCATACAGCTTCATCGACATATCGAGATCGCACTCGTTTTTTTCCAGAATTCCCGTAATTTCCTGCAGCCGCAGCATAGCGGTGTCAAGCGTATATTGTTCCATGGTGTTATGCATCCTTTCCTTGGGTCAACGTCACGGTTTCGGCGCGGCAAAGTGCAAAGCCGTCGGCAAACTGCAGACGCAGCGATTGCCCCTGCCGCACTGCGGCGGCGTGGCGCACCAGCGCACCGGTTTCATCCTGCGCAAGCGTATAGCCGCGCGCAAGGGTTTTCAGCGGACTTGTGATTTCCAGCTTCTGCGCCAGCATACCGAGCGCGTCCGTATAGGGGCGCAGCATCTGCTGACCGGCGGCAACCAGCTTTTCTTTTTGCTGCTGCAGCGCCGTTTCCAGCACGCTCAGGCGCATCTGCGGACTGTGTTCGCGCAGCTTTCGAGCCAGCGCTTCCACCCGGTTTTCCCGGCTCTGCAGCTTTTCAAGCGTGCGCTCCGTCAGCCGGTCGAGCACGGTGTCGAGCTGAAACAGCAGCTCCCGGGTATCGGGCGACGCGAGCTCCGCTGCCGCCGAAGGCGTCGGCGCACGCAGGTCCGCCACAAAGTCGGCAATGGTAAAATCGGTTTCGTGTCCCACGGCGGAGATCACGGGAATGGCGCTGTTATAGATCGCGTGCGCCACAACCTCCTCGTTGAACGCCCACAGATCCTCGATGGAGCCGCCGCCGCGACCGACGATTAAAACATCCGCCGCCTGCTTTTCGTTAAACTGTGCAATCGCCGCGGCAATCTGTCCGGCAGCCGCATCGCCCTGCACCTGCACGCCGCAGAAAACAACCGCGGCAAACGGAAAGCGGCGTTCCAGCACGTTGAGAATATCGTGCAGCGCCGCGCCGGTGGGCGACGTGACAACGCCGATCCGCGCCGGGCAGGCGGGAATCTTCTTTTTATGCAGCGGGTCGAACAGACCCATCTCCTCCAGCTTTTTTTTGCGCTGTTCAAACGCCACACTCAATGCGCCGGCACCGTCGGGCTGCATATCGTCGCAATACAGCTGATAGACGCCGTCGCGCTCAAACAGCGAAATGCTGCCGCGGATGATGACGCGCATGCCGTTTTCCGGCAGAAAGCGCAGCCGCTGCGCCGCAGAGCGGAACATGACCGCCTTGATCGCGGCCTTCTCGTCCTTGAGGGTAAAATAAAAATGTCCGGTGCGGTAGTGGTTCGTAAAATTGGAAATTTCGCCGCACACGAAAATATGCTGCAGATTGTCATCGCCGTCCAGCACGGCCTTTAAGTATGTATTGATCTGGGAAACGGTCAAAACTGACGACATGGGTTCACTCCCGTTCGTGTTTGAAATATCCTATAATCGCCGTGCCCGCGGCATTGTCGGCAGACAGTGCGGGCGGCGCGAAATGGGCGCCGAAACGCGCAGTAAAGCGTTCACGGATCATGGTGTTCGACATCACGCCGCCGGCATACAGCAGCGGCAGCTGTTCCAGCTTTAGCAGTTCTTCGGTCATTTTTTCGAGCGCCGCCGCCACGCTTTCGAGGCAGAACTTTGCAATATCTGCAGGCGCTTCGCCCGTTTGCAGCATCTTTTTGCACTGGTTTTCAATGCCTGAAAGACTCGGACAGCCGTCCTTGAGCGTCGGGCGAATGCGGAACGTGCGGCTGCTTTGCTGCGCCAATTGTTCCAGCGCGGCGCCGCAGGGAAACGGCAGACCGAGCATCACGCCCGTGCGGTCAATCGCCTGCCCCGCCTTGAGATCGAGCGACTGCGCAACCAGTGTGCAGGAAAAAATCTCGTCCCTGTCGGGCTGCACACGCACCGCTTCGGTGGTGCCGCCCGACACGTGAAACGCATAGAACGGGCGGTGCAGCAGATCGAGCCTTCCCGCGCCGAACGCAGCGGCGGCGATATGCCCGTGCTGGTGCGACGTTGCAAAAAACGGCACGCCCAGCGCCTTTGCGGTGATGCGGGCGCTGCCTGCGCCCACCAGAAAGCACGGCATATAGGAGCCCTGCTGCATCCGCGGACGGTCCGACGCGCAGACCGCCTGAATCTGAGGCGGCAGTTCCAGCAGTGCTTCCGAAAGCGCCGGCAGCTGCACCGTGTGGTGAAACACACACTCGCTTTGTCTGAGGCCCCGCGCGCCAGCCGGCACGGGCAGCAGCTTTTTTTCCTGCCGCACCGTCATGGTATCGGGATCAAACAGCGCCGCCGAGGTCGTGTAGTTGCTGGTATCGAAACCGAGATAGACGCTCATGCCTGTTTTGCGCGCGCCACGGAGCCGAGCACGCCGTTGATATAGGACGCTTCCTTCTGTTCGGAATACTTCTTGGTGATCTCCACCGCTTCGTTGATGGCGACGCCGTCGGGCACATCGGAAAACAGAATCTCATACACCGCCAGGCGCAGCACAGCCCGCGCCACACGCGACAGCCGTGCGTGCGACCAGCCCACCAGATACCGCTCAATGGTCTCGTCGATGCGCGGCAGATTGCTGAACACATCCTTCACGGTTCTGATGACGAAATGGTTGACTTCGAAGAATTCCGATTCCGCTGCGCTGTCGATGATCTCGTCGAGCGGCGTCTCGTCCTGAAAGCTCTTTTCAAAGATGATGATGAAGGCGACCTCTCTCGCTTCGTGTCGTTTCATACGATCCTGCCCTTTCCTTCGCGTTGCATTTTTTTACATAAGCTTTAATATTATAACACAGTTTCTGCATAATAACAACTCTTTTTGCTGTTATTTTTTTATGTTTATGATTTTGTTTCCCCGGCTTCGATAATGGTCAGATTGTCTGCCGTAATCTTTGCGTTCTTTGCCAGAATCTCCGCAATCTGCAGCGAGGTGTTTTCATTGACGCTGCCCGGCTCCACAACCACCTGCGCCGTGTCGTCGCTGATCAGCACCACGCATTCGCCGCCGAGCTTCGCTTTGATCAGCGCTTCGCAGTCGGTCTGCTGCTTCTGCCTGGTGTCAAAGTCCGACAGGAGCGAAAGCAGCTTTTGTCTGGCGGCGTCGTCCAGATTGTCGTGCTCCATCAAAGATGCAATCTCGTCCTTCACCTCGTCGCGATACTGCGACTGCCGTAGCTTTGCGTCGGAAAAATACGCCCGGGCTGCCGCCGTCTGCGCGGCGGGTGCGGATGCATCGTCTGCGTTTTCGGTCGTGCCGGCAACAAGCAGAGAATCACCCAGATTGCCCTGCACCTCCAGCTCGCCCGTTTCGCCGTCCGGCGTGCCGGCGTCGGGCTCTGCCCGGGTATAATACCAGTTGACCGCAACCGCCATCACCAGCGCGACCACCAGAGAGGCCGCCAGAATCTGTCGTTTTTTGTGTGCCATAAAAGAACCTCCTTGTCTGCCGTTACATCGGCATGACGCTGATATGATTGGATTTGACGCCGAGCAGCGCGCTGAGTGTTTCCACAACGTAGGATCGCACCACCGGATCGCCGCCGCCCTCGCAGACCACTGCTGCACCGGTCACCTGCGGCGTTTGCTCCCGCACGATCAGACCGCCTTCGCTCTGACCGTTTTTCACAATCACCACACTGCTTTTGTCCTTCTGTTCGCCGCTTTGCCGGGTGGCGTCGGTGTTCCGGGCATAGACCGTTTCGCCTTCGCTGTCAAAGCGCAGCATCACCCGGACCTTGCCGACGCCGCGGATTGCGCCGAGCAGGTCGCACAGCTGTGTCTGCACGGCGGCTTCATCCTGTTTTGCCGTGTCGGTCTGCACCTGCGGTTTTGGCTTTGGGCTGCCGGTCAGCAGCAGCACGAGCACCAGCGCCGCCGCGCAAAGAAGCAGCAGCGTGCGCCTGCTGTCTGCCAGAAGAAAAGTCTTCAGCTTCGCGGAAAAATGTGTCAGACGTTCCCGTTCCATGTCAGTCCTCCGAAAGAATCCATGCGGTGTGCGCGGTCAGAAAGGGCTGCAGAATCGCCTGCAGCTTGTCTTTTTCCAGATTGCCGCGCACCGTGATGTGCTGCGGAGCGATCCCATCGTCAAACTCGGCGCACTGCACGCGCACCGAAGCGTCCGGATATCCCGCCGTGCGCAGCGCGTCCGCAATCGCCGCTTCCAGCACCTGATTCGCTGCGAGCAGGCGGGCGTCGGCGCTTTTCTGCGAAAGCGCCTGCTCGTTTTCCGGCAGCGCGGAACGCAGACTGTCCGGCAACGTCTGCGCGTGTCCCAGATTTTTCAGGGGCAGCACCAGCGCATACAGAAACACAACGCCGGTCAGCACCCGAAAGGCAGCCTTGCTTTGTCCCTGCGGCAGCAGTGCGCCGATGGCAGCAGACGCCAGGGCAACGCCGCAAAGCAGCAGCACCCACGTGCGTAAATGTTCCATCCCATCACCTACCTGTGTAATTGCAGCGTCAGTCCGGTTGTAATCAGCAGCAAAAAGCATTCGAAAAAGACCAGAAGCAGCAGCAGCCGCACCCCGCAGGCAAAGCTCTGATACAGCACGGACAGCCGTTTTTCGCCGAGCATTTGCGCAAGCGACGCGAGCACCCCGCAGCCAACACGCGCAAGCAGCAGCTGCAACAGCACGGGCACATGCAGCACCAGCAGCACCAGAAACGCAAACACGAGCGCCGAGCCCTTGATAAGATCTATACTCCCCACCACGGCGGAATATGCATCGCTGACCGCAGATCCGACCACCGGCACCAGCGCGCTGAGCAGAAAGCGTGCGCTTTTGCCCGCCGCGGAATCCGCCGCCCCGGCAATCACCTGCCGGAACGACAGCACGCCGGAAAACGCCCCGGACACCAGTCCGAGCGCAACGGACGAAACCTTGTTGACGCCGCGCAGAAACGCCGGTGTGTCCACCGTTTCGTTCAGCGAAAACGAAATGGCAAGGCTGAAAAACAATCCGAGCAGCGGCACGCACCATGCGGCGGCAAAGAGCGAAATCCCCTGCGCCAGCGCAAAACACAGCGTCTGATAGCTCAGCGCCGCGCCCGGGTGTCCGGAAAACGCCAGCAGCGCCGCATAGACCGGAATAAAGCCCTGCATGAACACCGCCGACGTTTTGAGCACCGCCGCAGACGCCGACACATAGGTGTGCAGCCCCGCCGCCGTTAACACTGTGACCGCGCACAGTGCGGGCAGATCGAGCGGGTCGGACCCGTCGCTCTTCCCCGGCAGCATTTTGAGACAGACAAGCAGCAGCAAAAGCGCCAGCGACGACGCAAACGTCCTGCCCTGCTTTTGCAGCGACTGGCGCAGGGAATCGGCAAAGAACGCACGGATACTGCGCCACGACACGTCAAACACGCGGGCGGCGGAAAAGTCCGTCAGTCCGAACGCCTCCAGCTGCTGTTTGGTTTCGCCGTCCAGCAGCGAAAACAGCTGTTCGCCCGTCTGCGCCGCCGCGTCCGACAGCTCGTCCTGCGCCGCAAGCGCGGCAGGCGCGCAAAGGCACAGCAGCCACAGCAGCGCCAAAATGAACACGATCTTTTTCATCCAGCAAACCCCGCAACAATCTCCAGCACTTCCTGCAGCAGCGGCAGCGCCGGCAGCAGCGTACAGATTCTGCCCGCCAGCAGCACCGCCGTTGTCAGTGCCTCGTTGCCGCTGTCTTTGCAGACCGCGGCGCACAGCTTTGTTGCAACACAGACCGCCGCGCCCTTATACAGCACGCCGAGCAGCGCCGACGGCAGCGCCAGTGCGCCGAAGCTTTGCTGCAAGCCGGAAACGGCGTCTTTCACCACGGGCAGCACCGTGAGAACCAGCAGCGCCACGGCGCCCAATTGCAGCGGCAAAACCAGCTCCGGGCGGTGGCTTTTCAGCAGGACCGCCGAAAACGCCGCAACCACCGACAGCGCGCCGAGCTGCAGCACCGCGCTCAAAACGACACCAACGCTTTCACCGCGTCGAACAGCGCGGAAATCTGCGGCAGAATCATCAGCAGCACCAGGATCACACCCATCAGGGTGGTCAGCGTGGTGTATTCGCCCTTGTCTGCGCGCTGCAGAATCTGGTTGAGCACCGACACGAGCAAGCCGACCGACGCAATTTTCAGAATCAAGGTAATTTCCATTGGATAAACTCCGTCAAAGGATCATAATAAACAAGACGCATCCGGCGCACAAGCCGCAGATTCTGCACAGCGAAGCGCCGCTTTTGCTTTGCTTCTGCCAGTCGAGCAGCGATTGGCGCAGCACCTCGAGCGTTTTCTCCATCGCGCACGTTTGCCCGCCGAGATCGGTGGTGCCCAAAACGGCGCCCAGCTGCAGCAGATGCGTTTTTTCCCACGGCTGCAGCAACGTTTGCAGCGCTTGCACCCCCGCGTTCCAGGCGTCGCACAAACGCTGTCCCTCGTCCATTGCCGCCGTGCAGCGCAAAAGAAACGGCGACGAAGCAAACGGCGGCTGCGACCGCAGCGCAAACAGCATGTCCGGCAGCGGTACGTGGGCAAAGCCCATTTCCAGCAGCATCCGCTGCAGCAGCAGCACCAGCGTCTGCAACGCCCGGAGTCGCCGGGTTCGTTTGGACGCCGCCTGAAAACCGACCGCTGCGCTACACAGAAACGCCGCCGTTGCCGCCATCCAGTTCACAAAGCAGCTCCCTTCCCCGGAACACCCCGGCAATTTCGCCCGGCGCGTCTGCGCCCTGCAGCAAAACAACCAGTTCAAAGCCGCAGCGTTCCAGCAAAAAACGGAACAGCGGTCGCTGCAGCAGCTCCTGTCTGCTGCCGGCGTGGATACTCGCCAGAAACCGCGCCCCGGCGTTGACGCCCGTTTCAATCGCCTGCGCCTCCGCCATGGTTGCCACCTCGTCGCACACGATCAGCTGCGGCGAAAAGGTCCGGATCGCCATCGGCACCGCCAGATTGTTCGGATAGGCGCTGAACACGTCGCAGTTCACCCCTGCGCGGCTGTTTTTCGGAAACAGCTCGCCGCGCGGATCGAGCACGGCAGTCTTATAGCACCGCCCGTCCGCAAAGGACGACAGCCCCCGGGCAAGATCGCGCAGCAGGGTCGTTTTGCCGGACGCCGGCGCACCGGCAAGCAGCACGCTTTGCAGACCGGTTGCCGGGAACAGCTCCAGCAGCTTTGCGGCGCAGCCGCGAATATCGCGCGACACGCGTACGTTCAGCGACGCAATCTCGCGCACGGAAACGATGTTGCCGTTTTCGTCGCAGACCGCCGTGCCCGCAACGCCGACCCGGTCGCCGCCCGCCGTGGACACAAAGCCCTGCGTCATGGCGCGGATATGGGTGTGCACCGAATAGTTGCACAGGCGGTGGAAGGAATCCGACAGTTGCTCCGCGGAGCAATACACCGCCGAATCCAGCTTGTCGCAGGAAAGCGTGCCGTCCCGCTGCAGCAGCGCACTGCCCGCTTTGCCGAACAAAACCACCGGCTGCTCGGTGCGCAAGCGCACTTCAAAGGTCTGTTCCTGCAGCTGCGTCGGCAGGGAAAGCAGCACGCTGCGCAGTCCCGGTGCCAGGAACGAAACCGCCTTTTCAAAACAAGCGTCCATATGCCGCCTCCTTTCGATACACCCTATGCGCGGCACGGTGCGCTTAGAACGCGCAGGAGAATTGAAATTTCTGTTTCAAAACTGTGAAAACGCTTGAATCGCAGTCAAAAATCATGTATGATAGAAAGGAATATCACTTGCTTTCGGAAAGAAGGACTTTTATGAATAAAAAGCGTTCAGAACTGCTGCGGCAGAACCGGTTCGTTCTGCTTGCCGCCGCCATGGCCGGCGCTGCCATGCTCATCGTCTATTTCTGCACCCGGATGTTCCCGATCGGCGACAACACCATTTTGCGCATGGACCTGTATCACCAGTACGGACCGCTGTTTGCCGAGCTGTATGACCGCATCTTTTCCCACGGCTCCATGACCTACTCCTGGACGAGCGGTCTGGGCAGCTGCTTTCTTGGCAACTACTTCAACTATATGTCCAGTCCCATCGGCGCAATCGTTGTCTTTTTCGGTCACAAGCACGTGCCCGAAGCAATCGCCGCCATGATTCTGATTAAAGCTTCACTTTCCGCCGGCACGTTCACCTGGTATCTCAAGCGCTCCCTGCGCTCGCACTCCATGCTTTCCGCCGCGTTCGGTCTGCTGTATGCCTTCTGCGCCTATATGCTCGCGTTTTACTGGAACGTCATGTGGCTCGACGCCATGGTGCTGCTGCCCGTGATTCTCTTCGGCATCGAACAGATCATCAACGAAGGCAAGGGTCTGCTGTACGGCTGCGCACTGGCGCTTTCCATTTTTTCCAACTACTATATGAGCTTTATGCTCTGCATCTTTTCGGTGCTGTATTTTCTGTATTACTTTTTTGCGCATTATACACCTGCCGCTTGCGTCAGCCGCCGCTATCAAAACACGCACACGTCCTTTCTTTCCAAATGCAAAAACAACCGCTTCCTGCGCGCGGGCGTGCTGTTTGCGCTCGCCTCCGCCGCCGCGGCAGGCGTCATGGCGTGCGTGCTGGTGCCGACCTACCGGATTCTGCAAAACTGTTCGGCAACCAACGGTTCATTCCCGCAGGAGGTCAAGAGCTATTTCACGATCTTCGACTTTTTCGCCAATCATTTCACGGCGCTGACCACGACGATCCGCAGCAGCGGCGACGACGTGCTGCCAAACGTCTACTGCGGCGTGCTCACGCTGATTCTGGCGCCGCTGTATTTCTTCACGCATTCCATCTCCAAAAAGGAAAAGGCGGCAACGCTGATTCTGCTTGCGGCGCTGTATGCGTCGTTCAACCTCAATTTTATCAACTATGTCTGGCACGGGCTGCACTTTCCGAACGATCTGCCCTACCGCTTCTCGTTCATGTATTCGTTCCTGCTGCTTGTCATCGCGTATCAAACGCTGCTGCGATTGCATGAGTATTCCGCGCGGCAGCTGGGGCTTTGCGCACTGCTGCTCGGTGCGTTCGTTGTAATCGTGCAGGACATTCATTCGAAGAACGTTACCGACACGTCGGTCTATTTCACGCTGGCGCTGCTGGCTGTTTTCACGCTGCTGCTGACGCTGTTCAAGGACAAACGCTTTCAAACGGCGTCCGTGGCGCTGCTGCTCGTGGTCACCGTCTGCTGCGAAGTGATCGCCTGCGACACGCAGGCGTTTCCGAACACCGTCACGCGCGCGTCCTATGAAGACGACTATGATGATTTCCGGCTGCTCAAGGAGGAGCTGGACGAAGCAGAAACCGAGCCCTTCTGGCGCATGGAGCTGAGCTATCTGCGCACCCGTATGGACAACAGCTGGTTCGGCTACAACGGCGTGTCCATGTTCTCCTCCATGGCGTATGAAAAGCTCGCCGGTCTGGAAAGCCGGCTGGGCATGATGAGCAACAAGATCAACTCCTACACCTATAATCCCCAGACGCCCGTCTACAACATGATGCACGCGCTCAAATACGTTGTGAACAACACCGAGCCGAACGTGCTGGGCGCTCCGAACTACAGCGCCGTCACCTCGCTCGGCAAATATGAGGCGTATGCCAACAATTACTTCCTTCCGCTCGGCTTTGTGGTTGACAAACGCACCGAGCACTGGAACACGGACGACACCGACCCGTTCACCGTGCAGGAAGACTTTTTCCTGCGTGCCACGGGACTTGAGGGCACCTTGTTCCGGCGTGTGCCGCTTGCGTTCGTCAACTACGCCAACGTCGATCCGTTTACCGAAGATCTTTCCGGCAATCGCTTCTATTTCCACAAGAGCGACCGCAAAGCCGATTCCGACGCCAGCGCCACGTTTACGCTGACGGCAAACGACGACGCGAATCTGTATCTCTATTTTCAGGTGGACGGCGGCAGCAGCAAGAATCTCACCATGTCAAGCTATCTCGGCACCCATGAGCACAGCACGTCGCACCCGTGCATCCTTGACCTCGGCTGGCACGAAAAGGGCGAAACGGTCAATGTGACGATCCCGTTCGAACAGGAAAGCGGCTTTGTAACGTTCGAGGTCTGCACCATGGATCACGATTTGTTCGAGCGCGGCTACAGCAAGCTGCAAAGCGGCGCACTGACGCTGACCGATGTCAGCGATACGTTCTTGCGCGGCACGTTTACCGCCGGGAAAAGCGCCATTCTTTACACCAGCATCCCCGCGGACAGCGGCTGGATCATCACGCTCGACGGCAAAAAGCTGAAGGACAGCGACCGGCTTTCCCTCGGCGACGCGCTGCTTGCCGTCCGGGTCCCGAAGGGCGAGCACACGATCGAGCTGCACTACGAAGTGCCCGGCGGCATCGGCAGTCTGGTCATCACGCTGTTTACGCTGTGCGTGCTGCTGGTGCTGTATCTGCTCCGTTTGCTGCGCAAACGCAAGGGCAAAGCGCCGCTTCTGCCGGCATTCCCCCGCCGCAAACGCACCGTGTTTACGGGACTGCTGTATCCGGCGCCGCAGCCGAAGCAGGCGCCGCAGCCGCCTTTGCCGCATGTCACGCGCGAAGTTTTTGCGCCGCCTGCAGCCACGCAGCCGGGGATCGTTGTGGAAAACGAATGAAATCTTGAAATATTTATAATAAATTTTTATGAATTTGTCAAAATTACTTGTCTCGGTTTTGTATTTTTGCTATAATGAACAGGAACGGGCGTGCCTACAGCGGCGCGCCGCAGCAAAACAAAACCAGGAGGTTGGTTTTATGGCAAATGTAAGCGCAATTTCACGCAATGAATGGATGCTGCGCGGTCCGCTGCGCAAAAAGGGCTACGACTGGTGGTGGCATTCACTGACCGCAGAAAACGCAGCGACCGGCGAAAAGAAGCCGTTCTATGTGGAATTTTTCACCTGCAATCCCGACTACGCCGAGGACGAGCCCGTCATCGTCTGGAACGATCCGCTCGCCCGCAACGCCGGCAAACGCCCGTCGTATCTGATGGTCAACGTCGGCTTTTGGGGCAAGGATCACGGTCAGCTGCACCGCTTTTTCTCGCTGCGCCATGTGGATATCCACGCCGACCCGCCGTTTTCCGTGAAAGCGGACGACTGCTATTGCGACGAGACGCGCACCTATGGCAGCGTGTCTATTTCAGAAGAGGACGCGAAAGCGCACCCGGAGTGGATGTGCGACGCCGGCACAATGACGTGGGATCTCAAAATCGACAAAAAGATCGCGTTCAACGTCGGCTACGGCGCATCGAAGTTTTTCCGCCGCATCAACGCGTTCGAAATGTTCTGGCATGCCGAGGGCATCAAGACCGCATTTACGGGCGAGATTGTGCTCAACGGCGAAAAATATATCGTCCGGCCCGAGACCTGCAACGGATATGCCGACAAGAACTGGGGCGGCGATTTCACAAGCCCGTGGGTCTGGCTTTCAAGCAACAACTTAACGTCGCTCAAAACCGGCAAAAAGCTTGAAAACAGCGTGTTCGAAATCGGCGGCGGCCGCCCGAAAATCTATTTCTATGCGCTCGAGCGCAAGCTGCTGGGCACGTTCTATTACGAGGGCAAGGACTACGAATTCAATTTCTCCAAATTCTGGACCGGCTCCGGCACAAAGTTCGACTGCGAGGAAACGGAGGACGAAATCCATTGGCATGTGGTACAGACCACGTTCAAAGCCAAGATGGACACTGTGATCACCTGCAAAAAAGAGGAGATGCTCAATATCAACTACGAGGCGCCCAACGGTACCAAGCGCCACAACCGCCTTTGGAACGGCGGCACGGGCACGGGTATCATCAAGCTCTATCAACGCACCGGCACAAGCTGGACGCTCGTGGATGAGGTGAAAGCGGAAGGCATCGGCTGCGAATTCGGCGAGTATGACAGATAAAGCGATAACGCAGAAATGAAAGAAAGGGTGTATCCATATGATTAACAACAAAACCATCGTTCTGACCGGCGCGTCCAGCGGTATCGGCTTCGAGGTGCTGCGTCTACTTGTCAAGGGCAGCGGCAACAAAATCCTTGCCGTGTCGCGCCACGCGCAAGAGCTGCTCGGCTCCTTTGCGGAAAACGTGATCCCGTTCAATATGGACATCAGCACCAAAGAAGGCGTGGACGCTGTGTTTGAAAAGGCAAACGAAGTCTTTGAAGGCAGAAAAATCGACATCTTCTATGCCAACGCCGGATTCCCCTACTATGAGGAATTCAACTATGAGGACTGGGACCGTGTCAAGGTGATGTTTGACACCAACACCCTCTCCCCGATCTATACCTATTCGAAATATCTCCACCATCTGGGCGGACGCGACGGCATCCTTGCCATCACGGTGAGCGCCATCGGTCAGATGGCGATGCCCGGCTACGCGATCTACAGCGCGTCGAAGTTCGGTCTGCAGGGCTTCCAGCAGGCAATCCGGCTCGAAGCGCCGAAGAACATGCAGATCACCTGCCTGTATCCCGTGGCAACCGACACCAACTTCTTCCGTGTGGCAAACCCCGTGCCGTTTGAAAAGCCCTTCCCGGTGCAGCAGCCCGACGTTGTGGCGCGCAAGATGGTCGCCGGCATTGAAAGCGGCAAAAAGTTCGTCTCGCCCAATCCGCTGTTTGCCGTGTCCAAGGTGCTCATGGGCGTCTGCCCGCCGGTGCGCACGGTCTACTGGGGTCTGGAGACCGCAAAGCTCAACCGTTTCAAAGAGAAGCTGAAAACGCTGGGTGCTGACGCTGCGGCAGCTTCGGCCGACGTCGGCGTGGGTCTTCTAAAAAAAGGCAAAGACGCCGTGCAGGCGATTCTGAACAAGTGAGGGCACTCCCATGTTTGATATGATGTTTTCGCCGATGAAGATCGGCACCCTGACGGTCAAAAACCGCGTGGTGATGAACGCCGCGGAATTCTCTCTCGGACAGACCGACGGCACCCCGACGGAAAAGATGATCGCCTACTACGAAGCGCGCGCCAAAGGCGGCGTGGGTCTCATCATTCCGGGCATCTGCCGTGTCAACGATATGGGCGCAACGTCCACGTTCACCCAGCTTTCCATGGCAAACGACTGGCAGATCGAGCCGATGAAAAAAATGGTCGAACGCATCCACGCAGCCGGCGCAAAGTTTTGCATTCAACTGCACCACCCGGGTCGCCAGGGCTACGCCAGCGCGGTCAACTCCCTGCCGCTGGTGATTCCCGTGCAGCGCCGTTTTCCGGGCGTGATGGATCTCATGTTCAAGGCAACGCCGCTGCTGATGGGGCTGGAGCAAAAGAAAGTCTGCCAGTCCGTACAGGCGCCCTCCAAATGCGAGCTGAGCGCTCACGGCGCCACGCGCATCCACGCGATGAGCCACCGCGGCGTGCAAAAGCTGCGCGACGATTTCATTGCCGCCGCCGTGCGCTGCAAAAAGGCAGGCGTGGACGCGGTGGAGCTGCATGCGACCCACGGCTATATCATTCAGCAGTTTCTCAGCCCCAACACCAACGTGCGCACCGACGAATACGGCGGCTCGTTTGAAAACCGCCTGCGCTTTCTTACCGAAATCGTGAACGGCATCAAAACGCAGTGCGGCAAGGACTATCCGCTGATTGTGCGCCTTTGCGCCGACGAAATGTATGACCGGATCGGTCAGCCCGGCAAGGGCTACGGTCTCGATACCGGCAAAAAAATTGCCAAACGGCTGGAAGAACTCGGCGTGGACGCGATCGACGTCAGCTCGGCATGCTACGACGCCTACAACTACTGGCTGGAGCCGACCTCGTTTGAACCCGGCTGGCGCGCCTATCTTGCCAAGGCGATCAAAGAAACCGTGTCGATTCCCGTCATCGCCGCCAACTTCATCCGTTCGCCCGAACAGGCGGAGCGTCAGCTTGAAGAGGGCTATCAGGATTTCGTGGGTTCCGCGCGCAACTTTATCTGCGACCCCGACTGGGCAAAGAAGGCGCAGGAGGGGCACCCCGAACAGATTCGCCGCTGCATCGGGTGTCTGCACTGCATCAAGTCGTTCATTGAAAACGCCACCGTCGGCAAAACCGGCGAATGCGCGCTGAACGTGGCGGTCGGCATCGAAAAGGAATATGCCGCTCTGCCCCAGGACGGCAAGGGCAAAACCGCCGCCGTGGTCGGCGCTGGTCCTGCGGGACTCTCCGCCGCCATCACACTGGCAAGACGCGGCTTCAGGGTCATCGTTCTTGAAAAAGACAACGTGCCCGGCGGTCAGGTCAATATTGCCGCCGCAGGTCCGCACAAAGACAAGCTGCACTGGTGTGTGGAGGATCTGACGCGCGAAGCCCAGTCGCTCGGCGTCGTCTTCGAATACGGCATTGACGCAACGGCAGACGGTATTGCAGCACACAAACCGGACGTTGTGATCGTTGCCGCCGGCGGCACCCCTGTGCGTCCGCGCAGTATTCCCGGCATCAGCATGGACCACGTCTATACCGCACCGCAGATTCTCAAAGGCGAAGTCAACCTCGAAAACAAAACCGTCGCCGTCATCGGCAGCGGTCTGACAGGACTGGAAACGACCGAAGCGCTCAACGAAAAAGGCAACGACGTAACGGTTGTCGAAATGGCAAAGACCGTTGCGCCCGGCGCGTGGTTCCAGTTTGTGGACGATTCCATGTCGCGCATTCAGCCGTACGGCACGCGCTTTTTGCTGCACACCGCGCTTTGCGCAATTGCAGACGATCATATCACCGTGCAGGACCAAAAGACGAAACGCCGCGCGTTTTTGCCGGTGGACGCCGTTGTTCTCGCCATGGGCGTGCGTCCGTGCAACAGACTTGTTGCCGAGCTGAAAGAAAAAGGCATTGAAGCGATTGCCGTCGGCGACGCCGACAGGGGCGGCACCATCGGTCACGCCGTGCATGACGCGTTCAACAAAGCGCTGACAATCTGAACAAACATACAAAACGACCTGTGCCAAACGGCACAGGTCGTTTTATTACATGGGCGTTCCGACTTCAATCAGATGCCCGTCCGGGTCCAGAAAGCGCACCACGCGCTGTCCCCAGGTATGGGTCATCGGGCGGTTGACATAAACGGTATCGGGATAGCAACGCGCCAGCTTTTCCAAAAAAGCGTCCAGATCCGCCTCTTCAAAGTACAGCTCCGCGCCGCAGCCTCCCGTGGTGATTTCCCGCTGCAAGAACGACTGCCAGATGCGCTTGTCCTGCAGCACCAGCCCCTGCGATAGCATCAGATTGCCGTCGTTGTCCTGCAGCAGCTCCAGACCGAATAACTCCCGATAGTATTGCAGCGAGCGCCGGAGATCCGACACCGCAAGCAAAAATCCTTTCAACTGCACGTTGATTCCTCCTTGAAAGAAAGACGCCGGAAGGATACCGGCGTCTTCGTCTTCGTTTTATTCCATATCCTTCAGGGCGTCCATCTCTTTTTTGTCCACCGAGATCTTGCTGTCCTTCACAAGCTTGACCTGCTTGCGCTGCACAACCAGCGGCGCAGCGTCCGGGCGTTTGTCGAGCCGGACCTTGAGCATGCCCGTGAGCAAATTGGAATCCACCACGGTGCCCTTGCCCTCTGCCGTATCCACCACGGCGCCGTGCTTCGGTGTAACACGCAGCAGATGCTCATAGGCGTCCTGCTCATATTTGAGGCAGCACATCAGCCGGCCGCAGGTGCCGCTGATCTTGGTCGGCGACAGCGACAGGTTCTGCTCCTTTGCCATCTTGACCGATACGGGCTGAAAATCACCCAGAAACGTTTTGCAGCAAAACGGACGTCCGCAAACGCCGAGCCCGCCGACGATCTTGCTTTCATCGCGCACGCCGATCTGCCGCAGCTCGATGCGGGTGCGGAACACCGACGCCAGATCCTTGACCAGATCGCGGAAATCCACACGACCGTCCGCCGTGAAATAGAACAGAATCTTGCTGCGGTCAAACGTATATTCCACCGACACGAGCTTCATATCGAGCTTGTGCTCCTTGATCTTTTTCAGACCGACGGCATACGCCGCCTTTTCCTTTTCGCGGTTTTCCTCCACGATTTTTTTGTCGTGTTCGTTGGCGCGGCGGATCACACGCTTGAGCGGCGAGGAGATCTCTTCATCGGCAACCTCACGAACGCCGAATGCAACCTCTCCGCACTCCGTGCCGCGCGCCGTTTCCACAATCACGCTTTCGTGCGGCTGCAGATCCGCCAGTCCGTTCGGATCGAAGTAATAGATCTTGCCGACCTCTTTGAACCGTACGCCGACTATCATTGTCATCTATATCATCCCTTTCGTGAGAAATCATCTTGTTAAGAACGCCGGATCTCGCTGCAGCACGCGCAAAAACAGGTCACAATCAGATTCATGTTCGCGTTGCGCGCGAGCGCGTCGATATCGTTCTGCGTTTCATCCATGAGGGCGAGCAGCTGCTTTTGCGTCAGCCGTCTGCGCAAAGAGAACACCGTTGATTGTGTGTCGCGCAGCGGTTGGTTCTCCGCCGATTCCACCAGCGCGTCATGCAGCAGCATGCGGCACGCAGACAGCACAGCGGAAAACAACACGCGGTCCTTTTGCAGCGGCGCGAGCCTGAGCAGCAGCGCCAGCTCATCGCCGTCCGCCAGCGTCTGCAGCAGCGCTTCGGCGGTTTCCTGCGCTTCCTGCAGCGGCAGATCCTGCGCCGTTTCGTTTTGCAGCGGGAACGCCGTGGCACGCGACAGAATCGTTTCCAGCAGCGCCGCTTTCGACGGGCAGGTCAGCAAAATACTGACGTGCGGCGCCGGCTCCTCCAGAATCTTGAGCAGTGCGTTTTGCGCCTGCACGTTCATCATCTGCGCTTCGCGGATGTGAAACACACTGCGCTCGCCGTCGTTCGGACGCAGCAGCGACTGCGCCTTCAGCGTACGGATCGCGTCCACCTTGATAAACGCGCCTGCCTTCTCCGGCTCAATCAAAAACAGGTCCGGGTGGCTGCCTGCCAGTGCCTTTCTGCATTTTGCACACACGCCGCAGGGCTTGTGTCCCGCCCCGATGCAAACGAGCGCACAGGCAATCTCTTTTGCGGCGGCATGCCGGGTTTCTTCGTCGCCGCCCTCCAGAATTACCGCGTGCGGCAGCCGGTTTTCCTGCACGGCAAGATCAATGGCCGCGGCGGTTTTCGGATCGACTGCAAGGGACTCAAACATCGCAAACCTCTCATTTTCTCATGAATTCATTTTATTATACGCTTTTTTTTCAAAAAACTCAAGAGGCAGTTTTTCCGTTTCTCAGATCTGCGCGGTATCCACAGAAAATGTGGTGAGCACCGTCTTTGCCGCCTCCCGCAGATCGGGCTGCTGCGGCACGTCGCTGTAATCGTCCGTTTGCCATGTCCAGCGATTTTCCATCCGGAACCAGTCGGGCGCAGCCGGGTGTTTGCCCTCCAGCTCATCTGTGCGGTCCTTGAGCCAGCGTGCCCAGCGCGGGGCGTAAAAGTCTTTGGTCAGTCCCGCCCACTGCTTGTTGGAATAGTCGCGCAGACCGCCGTCCTCCGCCGCCTGGCGCGAACCTGCCCAGGTGGTGATCAGGGCGCGGGCGTTGAATTCAAACAGCATTTTGGAAAAGTCGTCGTAGTGCGCGGCACGCGCTTTGGCTTTGCCCAGCCAGTTGCCGAGCGTGAAGGTCTTTTCCGCCTGCAACAGCGTATCGGTATAGGCGATGATGGCGCGGAACTTGTCTGCCCATTTGCGGAAAGCGATCACGTCCTTCGCTTCATAGGCGCGTGCGAGATTGCGGTGGTATTCCTGCGCCGTGTTGGAAAGCACCTGTTTGAGCAGATCGAGCAGGTCGAACCGGTAGCCCTCATAGGGCAGATATTGATCCATCTCCTGCGCAAACAGCGCCACGGCGCGTTCAAAGGTCTTTTTGTCATAGGAAATGATGGAATTGCCCCAGCTCGACGCCGAACGGATCTGCAGCGCGGGACGCGTGTTGATGACCGATTCCGGCGCACCCTCGCCCTTTTCGTTGAGTTCGGGGTTATAGACCGTGTCGTTGAGCAGCAGCATCGCCTCAAACAGCGTGTCGCTGCAGCTGCCGTAGCGCCGTTCGGCATAGCGGCGCAGCCACGGTTTGAGATCGACCGGCTCCACCTTGCCCGTGGTTGTCCAGATCGTTTCAAAGAACAGATCGAAAATAATCGGGTTGGAAAGCGTTGCCTCCGGCGTCACACCGATGCCGCGCATACACGTTGCAATCCCCGACGCGCGGGCAATCTCGTTGGCAATCGTGCGCAGGTGCCCGTGCAGTCCCATGCGTCCGCCGAAGTTGTTGAGCATGCAGTAGAGCCACGGCGTTTCCAGAAACTCGCGGTCGAGGAAGCTTTCCCAGTGCGGACGCTTTTCGGCATACAGGTCGAGAATCAAGACGTGTTCTTTCCACGGCGCAATGCCCTCCACCAGCGCGCGGGACGGGTTTTCACCCCACGACTGCAGAATCCACACCGCGTCCGGGTAACTTTCCAGCAGTGTTTGCATAATCGTTTTGCCCACGGTGGCAAGGTTCATTGCGCCGGCCTTGCCGCCCTCATGGAACGGATCGGTGGCAAAATAGACGGTCGGATTGCCGAACACTTCCTTCTGGCTGTCGTAAAACAGCTTTGCCAGCCGACGGTAGCAGTCTGTGTTCGTACGCAGCATCGCCGGGCGGTCCATCCCGTTCCAAAGCCCCTGCAGAATCACCGACGCGTCGGGCATGTACTGCTTGATATCCGTCGGCACCATGCCGGAATAGCCCTGCAGCACCGGCTGCATGCCCATCTTGCGCATAAAGAGATGGTTGCGCCGCGCAAGATTGGTGCGGTCAATAAAATACTGCAGCGGCACGGGTCCGCCGGTGCCGTAGATGTTCGCCATGTTGAACCACGCGTAATACGCGGGTCCGGTGATAAACGTACGCGCTTCGTCGTTCGTGTAGCCGAGCTTGCATAAAAACCGCCGCCACACCTCTTCAAGCGCGGTGATATCCAGAATCACGTTGACGCCCTGCAGTGCCAGCAGATCGAGCTCCTTCTGCCACTCGTCCTCGCCCCAGAACGCCATCGTATACGACAATGCACAGTAGTTATAGGAATAGCGCACGCGATACGGCGTGGTGACGCGCAGGGGGGTTCCGATCTTCGGCAGCTGCTCCGGCATTTTTGTGTTGCAGCCGACCTGCGAGACGTGAACGCTGCAATAGTTTTTGAGATAGTAGCCGAGTCCGCAGGCGCAGTTGACGCCGCTGTTTGCGGCGATATGTACCCGATCGCCGTCGTCGGAAAGTGTGAAGGCTTCCTGCGTGTCGCCGGTCAACGCAAACGAAAAGCGGTCTTTCCAGTCGGCGCCGAGCACACGCGAGACCAGTGCGTGCAGCTCGTCGACGGTATCCGCAGCCGTAACCGGACGGTCAAAGTCGCTTTCTTCAAAGCGGCAAACGGTCTGTTCCACCGGCTGCGGCGCGACTTCTCCGGTCGGTTCACCGAACAGCCGCAGGTTGCGGATGCGTGCGCGCGGCGACACGGAATCATACTGTACAAACACACGCACCTTGCAGCACAGCGCGTCGCACGAAAGGCTGTAGACGCCGGACTTGTTCTGCTCGTCGGTCTGTTTGCAGGAAAGCGAAAAGTGTTCGCCGTCTGCGCTCGTGTAGACCGAGAAGATGCAGTAGCTGTTCTTTTGTGTTTCCAGTTCCACCTTCCGCAGATGCACCATGGTGTCAAAATTGACATCTATAAATTCCGGCGTCAGACCGCCCACCCATTTCGTGCGTGCGGAGCCGTCGAGTATTTTATAGGCGTCCTTGCGGTTCTCCTGCGCAAAAAGCATGTCGCGCGTGAGTGTCAGTTGTTCCATTTCTTTCTTCTCCCCTCGGCATACGCCTGCATATTCGTACATCATTCTAAACAAAAAAACACCATTCGTCAAGCGTTCCGCAGAATTTCCCGCCTTGTTTTCGGAAATCAGACAAAAACGCCTTTAGTAAGCCTATGCTAATTTTTCTTTTCTTCAAAAAAAATACTTGATTTTCCGTCGTTTTGTGCTACAATGTGGGTGAATAATAACAAGGAGGTGCTC
>JAEEGL014969136.1_pt1 | contig 25879 bp, 20 predicted proteins | sample 9134231 | NCBI WGS metagenome assembly JAEEGL01 (sample SAMN16246548, study PRJNA631951) | gut metagenome | biome: gut microbiome; feature: rumen; material: fiber-attached | host: Bos | place: Iran: Karaj | collected 2018-10 | reverse complement strand
GCATGGCGTTCTTCAGCTGCAGGCGGCGGCTGCCTTTGGCCAGCTGCACGCGCTCGTCGTTGGGCAGGTTGATGGCGATGGTCTTGGAGCCCGCGTTGCAGTCGCCGGCGTAGTAGACCACGTCGTAGACGTTGATGTCGCAGTCGGTGCCGGGCACTTCTTTCTTATATTTCTCGTCGCAGGGAAGGAGTTTCTGCATCTCGGGCAGGAGGGCGGCGAACTTCGAGAGGTCGTTGCTCCACTGCTCGTCTTTGACCAGCACGAAGGCTTCATGCGAGCACTTGAGGCCGTTGATGCCGTCGTCGTAGTTCTCGATGGGTCCGACGACGAAGTCGAGTTTGCTGTCTTTCATATCCATCCACACCATATCGGACTCGAAGTAGTCGTCGGTGCGGAAGGCTTCGCGGCGAGCCTCAAGGTACTTCTTCAGGCCGGCGTTTTCGGCGAGGGCGATGGCTTTCTCGAGGAGGGAGTCGACCTTGGCGAGCTCCTCTTTGTAGGCCTCGTGGTAGGGGAGGACGTAGAGCTTGCCGTTCTCGTCGCGGCGGATGACGCTGTACTGGTCGTTTTTCAGCGGGTCTTCGAGGGCGTCAAACTCTTCCTTGGTCATGTCGACAGGGTAGAAGTTGCAGCCGGCAGGGCGCTCGCCGTAGCCGGGGAGGAAAGGACGCTCGCTGTCGAGGCGGTCCCAAGCGCCATACTGTATGTTGGCGAAGGCGCGCATGGCGGGGTCTTTCAAGGTGTCGAGGCTGGCGCGGTTGGCATAGCCGAAGTACTCGTCCCAGTAGATGTCGTCCATGACCTGGCCAATCTCGATGAAGATTTTGACGAGTTCCTTCTCGTTGGCCGAGAGGTTCTGGATGAGGTCCGACTTAAGCTCGAACTCGGCATACTCGTTCACTTTCTGTTGGATTTCGGGGTCGCTCTCGACGGCTTTCTTGCCTTTGCAACCCACAGCCATTAGCATTGTTGCTGCCATAGCAAAAACGATTGTTTTTTTCATTGTTGGTTGGGTATTGTGTTGTTTGTTGATTTACTGTCTTACGGCGCGGAGCGTGGCGCATCCCTGCGGGGTGGCGAGGCGAAGGGTGTAGACGCCTGCCGGCAGGGTGCCAAGGTCGACCTGCTGCACCTCGCGCAGCAAGGCCACCTGACGGCCGGTCATGTCGTAGATGCGTACCTCGTCGGCCTGGCGGCTAAAGTGGACCATGCCGGTGGTGGGGTTGGGGTAGAGTCGCAGGTCGGCGCCCTCGATGTCGTCGATGCCGGACAACAGATGCAGCATGAGGGTGACGGTACTGTCGCATCCGTTGGCGGCGGTGAATACCTGCTGGTAGATGCCCGAGGAGGTATAGGTCTGGCCGTTCCACTGGTAGCTGCCGCTGTTCACGTTCTCAACCAAGGTATCGGACGACGAATGGTTGATGATGAGGGTAAGGGTGACGGCGCTATCGCAGTTGTAGGGGGTTGTGAGCATGGCGCTGACCACGGTGTCGGCGGTGTAGAGTGTGCCGTTCCAGAAGTATTCGTCGCAGGCTTCGGCCGTGACACTGTTGTTGCTGGGTGGAAGCACGTAGTAGTCTACGTAGACGGTGGTGCCGCCCTCGATGCCGCTGCGGCTGCCCGAAGTGGGATGCTGGGTGTCGATGGTGTCGCCGAAGAGCACGTAGGTGGCGCCTTCGCATACGCTGTCGATGCGGAATAGGGCGGATTGTGCCGTGGCGGGGAAGGCAACGTCGTCGATCCAGGCGCAGTCGCTTCCATTGCCTACGCTATAGTCTTTGGTATAGGCGAACTTGAAGGTGTGGCTGCCGGCACTGACGGGGAACGCAGCGCGCGTCCACTCGACATCGCCCGATTCGCAGAGCAGGTCGTTGTTGTCGATATAGAAGTGGAACTTATCGTAGTTCTCCTCCGACGAGACCTTGTAGTAGAAGCTGATGCTGTCGGCCGAAGCGTAGGTGCGGGTGATGGTGACCTCGGAGGTCTGGCTGTTGGAGAGGTTCACCTTCGAGCGCAGGCTGTAGCTGCCGTTGTGGGCATTGCTGTTGTCGTAGGTCCAGGGGTTGCTTCCCTGCGACCAGGTGGAGGTATGGAACGACCCGCCCTCGAAGGTTTCGATGTTGGGAATGCCGGAGAAGAGGTTGATGACGGTATCGATGCTGCCCTCGATGCCAGTCAGGTGCAGGGGAATATAAACGTTCTGAGGCAGCTGGTTGCTGGCCTGAAGGGTGAAGCTACGTGTGACGCTTGTGTCGGGCGCGAGGTTGAAAGCGGTGGTGTCGGCCGCGGTGATGGTGAGCATCGAGGTGGGCGAGGTGAGGTTCAGATGGCCAGTCGCCGAGGTGGCATGGCCGTTGTTGGTCAGCGTCACATTGAGGGTGATGTTGTTGCCGGGTGTCAGATGGAGGCTGGTTTCGCTCAGTTGGGTGGCGAGGTCTGGCGCCTGCAGGGTCAGCCAGAAGGTGGTGACGATGGGCTCTGAGCAACCCGCCCAGCTGGTGATGGCGTTGATGGCGACTTCACTGCCGTCGACGGCGTTATTGCTCACTTGGGCACTGACCAAGCCGTTGATGAGCAGGGTGGCGTTGGCGGCGATGCTGTCGAAGGTGATGCTGTCGGTGCTGAGCGTCACGTCGGAGTTGTTGGAAGTAAGGTGGAGCACTACGTTATGCAGGGTGTTGCTGCCGGCATTGATGATGCTGACAGAAAGGGACGACGAAGTGCCTGCGTCGAGGGCCGTGCTGGAGGTTATATTGTTCACATAACCAAGGCTGGTGGTGGCGTTGACCACTGAGATGTTCTGGAAAGCGACGCGGTATTGCTGTGCCGAGGCAGCCACCTCGTAGCCGCCGACGGGCAGGTCGTCGGGCAGCGACAGGACGGCGATGCCGCTGGCGTTGGCGAAGGCGGCGGCATAGAGGTCGTGGTTAAGGGTATCGGTGAGAGCCACGTAGGCGTAGGGTACGGCGTGGACGGTCAAGACGCTGCTGCCGGAAACAAGGATGGGCAGCATATTGAGGTTCATGGTCGAAGCCTGGGTTAAGTAGGGCATCAGCGAGGGGTCGCCCATGAGGTGATAGATTTCCCAGTAGTAGAGCTTGAGGCTCGAGCTGGATGCCTGCACGGCCATGTTGCCAGCCATCATCAGAGCGCCTTGGGAGACCATCCATTTCGACTGTGCTTCACCATGTGTGTGGCAGAGACGATCGTAGGCACCGAGGTTGCTGGCATTGTAGGCAAGCGACATAGTGGGTCCGATGTTGCTGCGGATGCCTACCGACCAGTAGAAGTCCTCGCCCCAATAAGTGCTGTTGCTGCCGCCGATATATCCTACGGCACCGCAGTAGTTGCCCCGACGGAGTACGGCTTCGCCAAGGCAGGTGGAGGTCTCGAACTTGTTGGTCAGGCAGCAGTTGCCTATCATGAGGCCGAACTTCTGCGTGTTCGACATGGAGGCGGCGTGGTTGGTGGTGAAGTTAGGTGTGCCCCAGCTAGTGGCGCTACCGTGGGCGCTGTAGTTGATCCAGCCAGCACCTTGGTTGTAGTAGCTGCGTACGGTGGAGGACATGGAGTTGGAGTTGCCCGCGATGGTGACGTTGGTGGCGGTGGGGACGATAGAGGTGTTGTTCTTGAAGTAGCGCACCTGGCTGAAGCCACGACTGCCATTGACATAGTGTGTGATGGCGTAGTCCATCGTGGGGTCGGCGTGAGTGTAACCATAGTCGCCGCTAGAGCCTCCGTCGACGCCGGCCACCATCACGGCACGGTCCAGAAACGTCGGGTCGGCAAAGGTGTACTGCTCGTACATCAGGGTCTTCTCAATCTGTGGCGTCAGTTGCGAGACATTCTGAGCCGAGAAGCGGCCGTAGTAGCAGTCGGGGATGTTGTCGCCATTGGTCCAAGTGGTGTAGTAGAGGTCGGAGATGTGCTCGTTGTCGGTAGTGCCGGTAAAGGCAGGTATCTGCTCTACGTCACCGACAATAAGTAGGTAGGTGGGGGCGGGCTTTTCTGTGGTAGCATTGGTGTACTGGCTTTTGATATAGGCAGCGATGCTGGTAGTGGTGGTGCCGACAGATGTCGAGTCGGTGTAGACGATATCGGTGATGAAGCCCTTGCGACGTTTCCACTGGATGAAGTTATCGAATTGGCCGCGGAAAGAACTGTGTGCCACAATGAGGTAGCGTACTGGCGAGGCAGTGCGTACGGCCTTGGAGTATAGGTTGTTGAGCACTGGTGCGCCGATGCTGAAAGCCGGGGTGTTGTAGCGGTCGAAAAGCTGAATAGTGGCCTCGCGGTCGGCTTCAAGGTAGCGCACGTCGACGGTGGCGCTACGGCACACAACCACACGTCCGCTGATGGGGTTGTAACTCACCGGCGAGAACTGCAGGCAGGCTAGGTTGCGGTCGCGTGCGATACCGACAGCCTCTACCTTTGCCAGGGGCATGCTATAGAAAGCATCGGAACCATAAGCGCTGCCGATGATGGCTTTGTGACGCAGAGTATCGCTCTTGCTGCGTGAGGGTTGCAACGGCATCAAGGGGTGACGCAAGCCGAGGGTGGTGGCGTCGAGGGTGTCGTAGACGGCATCGGAAACAGTGACTTCGAAGCCTTTGCAGAGGGGCACCTCGATGAGACTGCTGAAGGTGGGCAGGTCGGGCTGGCCCACTTCCGACGAAGGCATATAGCCTTCGATGTTCAGGGTATTATAGGTCAACCCGTCGAGGGTTGCCTCTCCAACTTTTAGTTGGCCGGTGGTGAACTGAATTTGGAGCCGTTGGTAGTTGTCCGAGGTGACTTTCTGTGCCTGTGAAACGGGCATGAAAGCGAACGTACATAGCAGAGTACCAAGCAGTAAGGATTTGTTGATATGGTGCATATTTATAGTGTTTTCGTTATTAAAATGCGGGTGCAAAAGTACGAAAAAAAAATAAACGGTGAACATTTAATGCATTTTTCTGCTTTTTAGAGGTGCTGAGGTGCTGTTTGATGGTGTCAACTCAAGTAGGAGGGTCACTTGTAAGGTGTTGTGACTCATTGTTATGAAAAAATAATTCCACCTTTTGTTTGCTATGTTGGAAAAAAGTAGTACTTTTGCCGCCGATTTTCAACCGCCTAGGAGAGGTGCTCGAGTGGTTGAAGAGGCCCGCCTGGAAAGCGAGTAAGCGTTAACAGCGCTTCAGGGGTTCGAATCCCCTCCTCTCCGCAAAAACAAGGAAGACGCTGCCGAAACCGGCAGCGTCTTCCTTTGTATTGGGTGTCGCGAAAACTATTTCTTCACGTCCACCTTGTTATCGCTGTCGAGGTTGACGTTGCGGGTCACCTTGGCTTCGATGGTGTTGGCGCGCACGATATCGGTCATGTTGACACCCGTGGCGCTCTCGATGACGTCGAAACTCTGTTTGATGACAGCGGGAACGGTGCCGCTGATTCCGGCAGCGTCGGCTCCCGAGGTACCATAGACGTTCATGTTCTTGATGGCGGCGATGGGCTCCGAGACATGCTGTGCCACCTCGGGGATAATCTTCACCATCATGTCGAGGATAGCGGCTTGGCCGTAACGCTCGTAGGCTTCGGCTTTCTTCTGCATGGCTTCGGCCTCGGCCAGACCTTTCTTCTGGATGGCGATGGCTTCGGCCTCACCGGCACACTGTATCTTGTAGGCCTCGGCTTCACCGTTGGCCTTGATACCCTCGGCTTCGAGCACCATGGCTTGCTTTTTGGCCTCGGCCAGGGCTATCTGGGCAGCGGCTTCCTGCTTGGCGCGGTAGGCTTCGGCCTCGGCCTCGCGTTTGCTCTGCTCGAGGTCGGCAGCAGCCTTGAGCTCGATTTGGTATTTGTCGGCATCCGACTTCTTCATCACCTCGGCAGCCAGCTCATTTTCACGTATTTTCACTCGTTCGGCGGTGAGCACCTGTTCGCGCATGGTCTGCTCAATCTTGGCATCGACGGTTTTGGTGTTGATGGTCTTCTGCTGTTCCTGACGCTGGATTTCGTAAGCTGCGTCGGCATCGGCCTGCTTGGTCTGCGAGATGATGGTCAGCTCGCTCTTTTTGACCGACAGTTCGTTCTGGCGGATGGCAATCTGGGTCTGGCTGTCGACCTGGGCGTCGTTGGCCTCCTTAAGAGCCTGTGCTTCAGCCATGGCGATGTCGCGCTCGGCGATGGCCTTGTTGATTTTGGCCTGCTTGCGGATGGTCCAGGTGTTGTCGGCACCGAGGTCCTCGATGAGGTTCTTCTCGTCGGTGACATTCTGGATGTTGCACGAGATGATGCGCAGTCCGAGAGCCTCCATGTCTTTCTGGGCCTTGTTCATGATTTCGTCCGAGAACTTGTCGCGGTTGATGTTGATATCGCGCAGCGAGAGGCTGCCGATGACTTCGCGCATGTTGCCCTCGAGCGAGTCCTGCACCTGCTTCGAGATGTCGATGCCGTTCATATTGAGGAAATTCTTGGCGGCGAGACGCACGCCCTCGATGTCGGGAATGACCTGGATTTTGGCCACAGCGTCGACGTTGACGTTGATGAAGTCGTTGGTGGGCACACTGCGACTCGTCTTGATATCGGCAGTCACCTGACCGAGGAAGACCTTGTCGAGGCGCTCCAACAAGGGGACGCGCAGACCGCCTTTACCAATATAGATACGCGGTTTGCGGTTGAGACCCGACACAATGTAGGCCACCGACGGCGGCGCTTTGATGTAGGAAACAAGAATGATGAACAGTACGACGACTGCCACGATGATGAGGGTGATTGCTAAATTGCTCATAATACGTAATATTTTTTTATTGGTTGATATTCTCTTGGGCCAGTGCTATCATCTGATTGTCGCAGCCGAGGATGGTGGCGATACGGAGGGCTTCGCGCGGCACGTTGTCGCTCTGGTCTTCAGTGAGCGAATAGTCGATGAAAGAGTTGATATTCTGAGGGGTAAGCGGTACGTTGGCCATGTTCTCGACAAACCCTCTGACGCGGAGTCGACGGCAGTTGGTACCGAGACCACTGTAGTGGGTGGTGACGAGTGTGGTCGATTTCATGTCGTTGAGTATCCGTAGGATAGCCTGAACCAAGGCCTTGCCTTCGACGGGGTTGGTGGTGCGGGCCGGCTCGTCGATGAGCACCAGCATTTCGTGCTGGCGGCAAATGTCGAGGATGTTACTTATTTTAATGATTTCGGCGGCGTAGGAAGAGAGTCCGTTCATCTCGTCCTGCTCGTCGCCAATCGAGGTTACGACCCCTTCGACTAGCTTCACAATAGCCATGCTTGCAGGCACATACATGCCGCATTGAGCCATCATCTGGGCGGTGCCCACGCTCTTGAGCAACACCGTTTTGCCAGCCATATTGGCGCCGGTGATGAGGGTTACGCCACCGTAGAGCGCCACGTCGACCGGTTGGTACCGCAGGTTCTGCTTCTCGTTGCGTGCTTTCAGGCGTGGATTGACAAGGGCCTTGTAGTCAGTGTGGTCGCCTATCGTGGGCCGTGTCAGATTCCATTGGATGGCCAACTCGGCATTCGCCATCAGGAAGTCGATGTAAGCCATTTGTTCCATGGCGGTTACAAGAAGGTCGACCCATTGGGTGAGCTGGTCGGAGAGGCGCACACACACCTCGTTTTGAATCTCGTTTTGCTCGGCCAATAGCTCGCTGATGCGCATGGGGTCGCCACCGTTGGTTTGCAAACCTTGCAGCTCACGCCGTAGCGGGGTTAGCCGAGCGTCGTAACTATCATAGATGTAGAAGTTTGTGATGCCTGTATGGTCGGGGTCGAGCAGGGCAAACACATCGGTGGTATCGGGCAGCGGCAGCATGTCGGTCAACCCCAGGTCGGCGATGGCCCTTGCTGCGGTTTGTGCCAGCTGAGCCAAGTTTTTGATTTCGAATAGCTCCACCTCGTTCAGGGTGGTGTGGTTGGCCAGGTTGCCCAAGGTGCCTTGCAGGTCGTGGAGCTGCATAAGGCATTGGCGCAGTTCGATATAGGGTTTCTTGTATATGAACTCGCTTACGGCTGCTATGGCACGTCCGAGCCGCTGCCATTCCTCTTCCAGCGCGGCGGCTTTGGTGCAGAAGTCGGTGCCCAGCATCTTGCGACGGCCGGCGGCCGACATGAATTCCATGTTATCAATGATATACTGAAATCCAGCGTCTTGTTTTATGAGGTCTTTGATTTTCATTCTACGTTATTCAAACTATCTTCATTACGTCGTAGACAGGGGTCTGTAGGGCGTCGCTCAAGGCATCGCAAGTGCTCTTGGAATCAAGCAGAAAGCCTTGCGGTGAGGTGGGGTTGAGGGTGACGGCGATCAGGCGCGAGCGCTGAAGTGCCATCAGCCGTCCGCCGCTGCGGGTGAACTCGAGGTAGGCTTCGGGGGTGATGAAAAGCTTGGTGAAGTCGCGGGTAATCAGGGTGATGTCGCGCCCTTTGGCGGCCAGGATGCGCAGCAGGCGGTCGCTCACGGCCCCCGAGGCAAAGAGGGTGCGCCCGTAGCGCAGCAGGTCGGTTTCGGAACGGTCGATGAGGAACACCGAAGCGATGCCAAGATTGTGGGGCTGCCCATCGCTATCGACTGCCCAAAGTCCTGATTCTATGTTGTTAAGTCGCTCGCGTAGGTCGGGTGCAACCTCGTCGAGCTGAATGAGGTTGTGCAGGAATTTGGTCTTGGCCACCAGTTGTTTGACGTTGGCCGACACAGCGGCGCCGGTGGCGAGGATCATGGCTTCGGTCACAGTGGGCGACGCCAGGCTCAGGCGTGAGAGGGCTCCGTCGACGATGCTGAGCTGAACACCCATGTTATTAAGCTGTTCTATCTGTGAGCGCAGGATGGCGGTGGTGGCGGCACCCGAGAGCAGCGCCTTGCCGCGCACCAGCACACGGGCGGTCACCAGCGGGCCGAGGGCGGTGCGGCGGCTGTCGACGGCTTCGAGGCGCGACACCAGTTGGCGCCGTATGTAATGTTGCTCGGAGGTGATGAAATGGGTGCCTTCGTAGAGGGTGATTTCGGGCTTGGCGGTGGCGAAAACCGAGTCGACCTGCTCGCCGTCGACACCGATCGAGGTGACGCCCACGTGAATGCCCAATTCGTTCATTCTATGCAATATATAGTTCAAGCACACGGTCTTGCCGGTGTTCTTGTCGAGCCCCACAATCGAGAGGCTCCGATGGCGTAGTATGTCGTTGACGAAGGGCATAATCCAAACTGCAAATATACGATAAAAAGTCGGTTCTGCCAAAGAAAAATGAAAAATAATTCCGCCGTCAGACCCCGAAATGGTTCGAGAAACGGCATTGAACAGTCTGGAAATGTGTGGGTTGATGACTGAACTGGATGTTGAAAATCCAGTGTATAAGAGGTGAAGGGATATGCGATGTGCCCGATCGCCCCCCACACCACCCCCCAAATGACACCGCTAAAAGTACGGCATTTCTTTTACTGTTTTACGCTTGTTTTACGGTTGTTTTACGCTTTTTATTGAAGAAATACCGTAAAACAACCGTAAAACAAGCGTAAAACAGCCGTACTTATCGCGGGGTGGAAACAAAGAAAAAATGGTGTATTTTATTTGGTTGTATAAAAATAAATGCGTACATTTGCAGAACCATTTGGCGCAGGGTGTTCGTTGTAACACACTGTGGCTGTGGGTGTAATAAACTGATAATAACGAACTGATTTGATAAACGAGCTCATAAAACGCACCCTGTCGGCCGCTCTTGCGAGCGTACGGAAGCTTTCGTCCGAGGTCTCGACCGAGGCTGAGACGACGGCTGAAGCCGGGCAGGCAACACAACCTCAAACAACATGAAAGGCATCGTTTTGGCAGGCGGCTCCGGCACCCGCCTCTATCCCATCACCAAGGGCGTAAGCAAACAGCTGCTGCCCATCTACGACAAGCCCATGGTCTACTACCCGATCAGCGTGTTGATGCTGGCGGGCATACGCGACATATTGATTATCTCGACCCCCTTCGACCTTCCGGCGTTCAAACGTCTGCTGGGCGACGGCAGCGACTTCGGCGTCCACTTCAGCTATGCCGAGCAGCCTTCGCCCGACGGTCTTGCCCAAGCCTTCATCATCGGCGAGGAGTTTATCGGCGACGATGATGTCTGTTTAGTGCTGGGCGACAATATCTTCCACGGCAACGGCCTGGGTCGTATGCTGCGTCAGGCGGTCAACAACGTCGAGCAGGACAAGAAAGCCACCGTGTTCGGCTATTGGGTGGCCGACCCCGAGCGCTACGGTGTGGCCGAGTTCGACTCCGATGGGCGCGTCCTCTCGATCGAGGAGAAACCGCGCGAGCCCAAGAGCAACTATGCTGTCGTGGGCCTCTACTTCTACCCGAACAAGGTGGTGCAGGTGGCCAAAAGCATCAAGCCGAGCGCCCGTGGCGAGCTGGAAATCACCTCGGTCAACCAAGCTTTCCTGCAGGACGGCGAGCTTTGCGTGCAACTCATGGGCCGCGGCTTTGCCTGGCTCGACACCGGCACCCACGACTCGCTGGCCGAAGCCTCGACGTTTATCGAGGTCATCGAGAAGCGTCAGGGTCTCAAAGTGGCTTGCCTCGAGAGTATCGGCTACGAAAACGGATGGCTTAGCCCCGACGACCTGCGGCGCGTGGCGCAACCTATGGCCAAGAACCAGTACGGCCAATATCTCCTCAAACTGTTATGAACATCATAGAAACATCGATACAAGGCCTCTACATCCTCGAGCCGCGCGTTTTCGGCGACGCCCGAGGCTATTTCTTCGAGAGCTACAATGCACGCGACTTTGCTGCTGTGGCCGACGTCACCTTTGTGCAGGACAACGAGTCGCGCTCGTGCTATGGCGTGGTGCGTGGCTTGCATTTCCAGAAACCGCCCTATGCGCAGGCCAAGCTGGTGCGCGTGGTGGAAGGCTGTGTGCTCGACGTGGCCGTCGACCTCCGCGCCGGCAGCCCCACCTATGGCCAACATGTGGTTGCCGAGCTCAGCGCCGACAACCATCGCCAGTTCTACATTCCCCAAGGCTTTGCCCACGGTTTTGCCGTCCTCAGCCCTTCGGCGGTGTTCCAGTACAAGTGCGACAACCTCTACCATCCCGAGGCCGAGGGCGCCTTGGCTTGGGACGACCCCACGCTGGCCATCGACTGGCAGTTGCCGCCGGCCGACGTCATCCTCTCCGAGAAAGACAAGCATCATCCTCTCTTTAAAGACTTTATTACCCCCTTCAAATGAATATCCTCGTCACAGGCGCCAATGGCCAGCTGGGCACCCACTTCCGCATGCTGGCACCACAGTCGCGGCATGCGTGGCTCTTCACCGACGTGGAGGAACTCGACATCACCAGCCGCGAGGCGGTGACTGCCTTTGTGGATGCCCACAAGGTGGAGCTCATCATTAACTGTGCCGCCTACACCAATGTGGACCGTGCCGAGAGCGACGAGGCCACTGCCATGCGTATCAACGCCGAGGCAGTGGGCTATATGGCCGATGCCATGGCTGCTGTCGGCGGAATGCTCATCCACTTCTCGACCGACTATGTCTTCGGTGGCAACCCGAACAACACCCCCTGCCGCGAGGATGAGCCTGCCAACCCCACCGGCGCCTATGGGCGCACCAAGCTGGCCGGTGAGCAGGCAGCCGCCCGTTGCCGCCATATCATATTCCGTACCTCGTGGCTTTACAGCGAGTACGGAAAGAATTTCTTGCTCACCATGTTGCGACTCACGGCCGAAAAGCCTGAGCTGCGCGTGGTCTTCGACCAGGTGGGCACTCCCACTTACGCCGGCGACCTGGCCCGTGCCGTTGCCACCATCGTCGAAAGCGGCGACCTCGACCATCAGGGTACCTACCATTTTGCCAACGAGGGCGTGTGCAGTTGGTACGACTTCGCACACGAGATTGCCCTCCGCAGCGGCCACACTGCCTGCCGCATACTGCCCTGCCACAGCGACGAGTATCCCAGTCCTGTTCGCAGGCCGGCCTATTCGGTGCTCGACAAGAGCCTTTTCAAGCAGACATTCCATCAAGAAATACCCCATTGGACCGACGGCCTGCGGCGTTGCATGGCCAACCTTGAGTTATGATGACACTGGACGACATACGGATATGTGTGGTGGGTCTTGGTTATGTAGGCCTCCCGTTGGCACGACTTTTCTCTACCCGCTACCCCACAGTGGGTTTCGATATCAACGCTCGGCGCGTTGAAAGCCTTATGCAGGGCCACGATGCCACCCTCGAGGTCGACGACAACCTGCTGCAGGAGGCCATCAAACGCGGCTTCCGCTGCACCTCGGACGAGAGCGAGATACGCGATTGCAACGTCTATATCGTCGCCGTGCCCACGCCGGTCGACGACAACAACCGCCCCGACCTGAGGCCCCTCGTGGGTGCTTCCGAGGTGGTGGGACGCGCCATCACGCAGGGCAATATCGTCGTCTACGAGAGCACCGTCTACCCGGGTGTCACCGAGGAGTCATGCCTTCCGGTGGTGGAACGCGTCAGCGGTTTGAAGCTCAACGAGGGCTTCTACGGCGGCTACAGCCCTGAACGTATCAATCCCGGCGACCGTACGCATCCCGTGGAGCGCATCTGCAAGGTCACTTCCGGCTCTACCCCCGAGGCAGCCGACCTCATCGACCGGATGTACAACAGCGTGCTTCTCAACGGTACCCACCGCGCTCCCAGCATCAAGGTGGCCGAGGCCTCGAAGATCATTGAGAATTCGCAACGCGACGTCAATATCGCCTTCGTCAACGAGCTGGCCAAGATATTCAATGCCATGGGCATCGACACTCACGATGTGCTCGATGCCGCCGCCAGCAAGTGGAACTTCATCAAGATGCAACCCGGCCTGGTGGGAGGGCACTGCATCTCGGTCGACCCCTACTACCTTATCGAACGGTCGCAGCTCTACGGCGTGCTGCCGCGCGTGATGAGCAATGCCCGCCGGCTGAACAACTCGATGGGTACTTATGTCGCCAACCAGACCATCCGCCAGATGAACCTCAAAGGGGTGCCGGTCAAGGATAGCCGCATCCTTATACTCGGCTTCACCTTCAAGGAGAATTGCCCCGATACCCGCAACACCAAGGTGATTGATATCTACCATACGCTGCACGAATACACGCCCAACGTCGTCGTCTATGACCCGTGGGTGAAGAACAAGCAGTCGATGGTCAGCGACCAGATGCCGGAAGGCCCGTTCGACGCCGTCATCCTGGCTGTGGCGCACGACTGCTTCCGCGACCTCGATCTGCGTGCCTTGGTGCCCCAGCCGGGGGTAATCTACGATGTCAAGGGCGTACTGCCCCGTGAAATAATCGATTCAAGACTTTAAAAAATACCAAATATGGAAAATCCGTTCAAGCGTTTAACGTTTAACCTGGTAAAGACATACCGCCACTCGACGGTGTCGCAATGGGTCATTTTCCTGTTCGACGTGTTTCTGTTCCTTGTCGCTTTCACAGTGACGGTGCTATTCCACTATGTCGCCAACCGTGGCGACGATATCACCATCCAGGCGTTGACAATCAAGTTTGTGCTGGCACTCATACTTACCATGCTGGCGTTCCTGTTGACCGGCTCCTACCGAGGCATCATCCGTCATGCAGGCATGAGCGACATCGGGAAGGTGCTGACCGCTGCTATCTCGGTGGCAACGTTTTATATCGTCGTCAACTTCTTGAACAACCAGTTCGAGCCGCAGACCGTCCCCGCACAGTGGCTTCTCGCCTACCGTGAGATTTTTATGGTCTATTCGCTTTTGGCGGTGTTGATGATTCTCGAGCGTTTGATGCTGCAACGCGTCTATAACGACTATTTCCGCCGCCGCCGTCCGCAGTTGAATGTGGTCATCTACGGCGCCGGTGCCGCAGGTATGATTGCCTATAACGCCCTCAATCAAGACCAGAACTACGAGTACCATGTGGTGGCCTTTATCGACGACGACATGTCGAAGGTGAACCAGGAACTCAACGGTGTGCCCGTGATGCGTGTCCGCAATGTGCTTATCCCCAAGTTTATCGAGAAGAACAAGGTCTCGCAGCTCATCATAGCCATCCCCACCATCCGCGTCATGCACAAGCAGGCCATCACCACCCGTGCCCTCGACCTGGGTCTCACCGTCAAGTCCACGCCCCACGTCAGTTTGTGGCTTGATGGTTCCTTCTCCTCCAACCAGATTGAGGACATCAAGATTGAGGACCTGCTGGAGCGCGAACCCATCAAGATGGACAATATCAACATTGTGCGCGAGGTGGTCGACAAGGTGGTGCTCGTCACCGGTGCCGCCGGTTCGATTGGCAGCGAGATTTGTCGCCAGCTGATGCGTTACCAGCCCACCAAGGTGGTGATGCTCGACCAAGCCGAGAGCCCCATGTACGACCTGCAGTTCGAGATGCGCAACATCTACAACAGCCAGCTCGAGCGCATGGAGTTCGTCATCGCCAACGTCAAGGACCGCGCCCGTATGGAGGAGGTGTTCGAGCAATACCACCCGCAACTGGTCTATCATGCTGCCGCTTACAAGCACGTCCCCTTCATGGAGGAGAACCCCTACGAGGCTGTCTACATCAATGTCTTCGGCACCCGCAATCTGGCCGACCTTTCCATCAAATACGGTGTGCAGAAGTTCGTCATGATCAGCACCGACAAGGCCGTCAACCCCACCAATGTGATGGGCGCCACCAAGCGTATGGCCGAAATCTACATCCAGAGCCGCTCGACCGACAAAACCCGTTTCGTCACCACCCGCTTCGGCAACGTGCTGGGCTCCAACGGTTCCGTTATCCCGCTCTTCAAGAAACAGTTGGCTGCCGGCGGCCCTCTCACCGTCACCCATAAAGACATCATCCGCTACTTCATGACCATCCCCGAGGCCTGCAACCTGGTGCTCGAAGCCGGCGCCATGGGCGAGGGCGGCGACATCTTCGTCTTCGACATGGGCAAGCCGGTCAAGATCTATGATATGGCCCGCAAGATGATTCAGCTTTCGGGTCGCCACAACATCGAAATCAAGGAAATCGGCCTCCGTCCGGGCGAGAAACTCTACGAGGAACTGCTGGCCACCAAGGAGAACACCATCCCCACCTACCACCCCAAGATTATGCATGCCCAGGTGCGCCGCTACAACGTCGACGACGTCGACCGCGAGTACAATGAGCTGTGGCAGGTGCTCGAGACCATGAACGACATGCAGATTGTGGCCAAGATGAAGCGCATCGTGCCCGAGTTTGTTAGCAACAACTCGGTCTACTGCACGCTCGACGCGCAAAATACCCCCCCCCAGCCAACCAACAGTAACTCAATGAGATATGCCGACGGTGGCGAACATGCCTCCGAATAAGAAGGCATGTGCACCCCACTGAGTACGCCGCTTTTACAATTATTCTACACTGTTTCTTCAACATTTCTTCAATAAAAATTGAAGAAATGTTGAAGAAACGTTTATAATGAGTTGTAAATCGGGTGTAGTTAACGCGTCACGATGGCGACACAGTAACGCAGTGTCTGGCGTGTGCCGGCGGTGTTGTAGAGCACTATCTGGATGATGTACTGGCCTTGAGGCAGGCGTTGGCCCGACTCGCCGTTGCCGTCCCATACGAGGCTACCTGTGGTGCCCAGGAGGGCGTTGTTGGCCAGCCGCCGCACCAGGGTGCCGCGTGCGTCGTAGACCTCGGCGCGTGCCGCCAGGTTGCCGTCGTCGAGGCGGTAGGTGATGGTCAGCTCGTCTTGGTAGCTGTCGCCGTCGGGCGAGAGGAGGGTGGAGCTGAGTTCGAAGCTGGTGGCTTCGGCCAGCTGCTCGGTGCTCTGCGAGTTGGCGTAGCCGGGTGTGCCGTAGCCCGCTGTCGAGGCGGCCGAGAACCAGTTGGAAGGCTCGTTGGTGGGCCGGTCGAAGCGGCGGCGCTCCAGACTCACGCCGGCTTTGTTGCGCAGCAGACGGCTATGCATCGAAGGACTATAGTCGAAGCGGTCGACGACCGTTGTGTCGAGGGTGGTCAGCACCACGCTGCCGCCGTCGTTGGGGTAGGTCGGAAGGTTGCATTCGAGCAGCACGGCTCCTGGCGCGATGGTGTAGCATGCGCCAACCGAGGCGATGTCCTTGCTTAGCGCTACATAGGTGTGGGGCGGCAGGGTGTGCGATGGTAGGGTGTAGTGGGTCGAAAGGCTGTCGTGCAGGACGCGCACGATGTGATAGTCGGCGAGCTGGACGGGATTTGAGCTGTTGTTGTAAAGCTCCACATATTCAGCCTCGCCGCTGCGGGGCTGGTAGAGCAGTTCGCTCACGAGCAGGGGCCCCTGCTGGGCGGCAGCTGGCGCTGCCGCCCAGCCTATAATCATCGCTATAAGCAACCGTTTCATGCCGTAATAACGGCTTCTTTGTTCGAATTATTGCCTGAAGCACAATAATAACGATACTTCTACGTTGTATAACCGCTTAGAAATTAGAAATCATAAATTAGACATCACGATATGAAACCCGTCGTTAGCATCATCATGGGCTCCACCTCCGACCTTCCGGTCATGGAGAAAGCCTGTCAGTTTTTTGAAGAGATGGAGATACCCTTCGAGGTCAACGCCCTCTCCGCCCACCGCACCCCTGCCGAAGTGAGTGAGTTTGCCCGCAACGCGCAGGGCCGTGGCATCAAGGTCATCATCGCTGGTGCCGGCATGGCCGCCGCCCTGCCGGGCGTCATCGCCGCCGAGACGCCGCTGCCCGTCATCGGCGTGCCCATCAAAGGTTCCTGCCTCGAGGGTATGGACGCTACCTTTGCCATCATGCAGATGCCTCCGGGAATACCGGTGGCCACCGTCGCCATCAACGGCGCCCAGAACGCCGCCATCCTTGCCATGCAGATGATGGCCCTGGCCGACGATGCCCTGATGCAGAAGCTCGTCGCCTACAAGTCCGGCCTGAAGAAGAAGATCGTGAAGGCCAACGAGGAGTTGGCCCAGCTGCAGTACCGCTACAAGTGCTGACGCCGCTGCCGACTGTCGTCAGCGGCGCGGCTTCGGCGGGTCGATCTTGGCGTACTTGCGTGCGTCGCTGACGATGGTGCAGAGGTAGATCACCGTGAGGAGCACCGCCAGGAAGAGGGCCAGCAGGTCGAGGGTGGAGAGGACGGTGGTGTGGCCCAGCAGGCGGACGCTGAGGGTGAAGTCGTCGCACGTGGGGAAGGCTATCAGCACCAGACAGCCCAGGGCGATCAGTATGCGGAACTCGGTGGGGCCCAGCTTGGCGTAGGTCAGGCGGAACTCGCTCTTGAGGTGGGCGTTCATGCTGACGTTGATGGTCAGGAAGAGGTAGAGGATGAAGAGCATGAGGGCCAGGGGGAGGTTCATCAGCGGCGAGAGGCCCGCGCCGATGAACATCAGGGCCTCGTTGACGCAGTCGATGGTGTGGTCGATGTAGTATCCGTAGATGGGGCGCTGGCTGTTGCGCACGCGGGCCAGGGTGCCGTCGAGCGAGTCGCCGTACCAGTTGATGGCCAGGCCGGCGATGCTGAGCCAGAGCCAGTTGACGCTGTAGTGGGTCAGCACGAAGCCGGCGCCGACCAGCAGGGCGCCGAAGGTGCCGACGAGGGTCAAGAAGTCCGACGTCACCCAGCGGGGCTGTCGTTCGGCCAGCCACACGAGGGCTTTGCGCTCCACCCCGTTGATGAGCGAGGTTTGGATGCGTTGGGCTTGTTTCGATTGGTGTTCCATAGGGTTTTGGTTTTCGTCGGGTTATAACTGGGAGGCCGCCAGGCGCGCCAGGCGCGCCAGGGCCTTCTCGCTGCATGGGCGCCGAGCCCAGCGGGCGGGGTCGACGGGGAGCGACTGCGCCTCGTCGGCCAGGAAAAGGTCGCGCAGCTCGGCGGCGAAGGCGGCATCGTCCACCACGGCGGCCACCTCCTGGCAGAGGAGATAGCTGCGGGGGTCGATGTTGCACGAGCCCACCATGGCCTCGCGGTCGTCGCTGACCACCAGCTTGGAGTGCAGGAACCCCGGCTGGTAGAAGCCGAAGTGTACGCCGGCGTCCATCATCTCGGCCAGGTAGCTCTTCGAGGCCCACTGGGTCGTCTCGCCGCGGTCGCCCCGCGGGGGCAGCAGCACCCGCACGTCGACCCCGCGGCGCGCGGTCCGCAGCAGGGCCTCGCGTAGGGGAGCGGGCGGTATGAAGTAGGGCGACTCGAACCAGACGTAGCGTTGCGCCGCGTCGAGCATGCCGATGGTGTGGTGCATGATGGTGGGCCCTTGGCCGATGGGCCCCGAGGTGATCAGGTGTAGTGGCAGGGTGCCCGCCGGCGCCACGGCCGGGAAGTAGATCCGGTCGGCCAGCAGCCCCCGGCCCGCATGGCGCCAGTCGGCGGCAAAAGCCCGCTGCACCGCCAGGGCGGCCGGGCCTTCGATGCGGATCATCGTGTCGCGCCAGCAGCCCCACGGCAGGCCGTGCAGGTAGCGGTCGGCGATGTTGATGCCGCCCAGGTAGGCGATGCGTCCGTCGACGACCACGCACTTGCGGTGGTTGCGGTAGTAGTCTTGTTTGTGGATAAAGGGCCAGCGCACGCGGCCGAAGCCGGCCGTGGCCACGCCGCGCGTCTCCAGCTGGCGGTAGTAGCCTTTCCACGGTTGGCACACGAAGTCGTCGTACATCAGGCGCGCCTCGACCCCTTCGGCGGCCTTGGCCGCCAGCGCGTCGCCCACCTCGTGGGCGGTGGCGTCGTCCTCGAACTTGAAGAATTGAAGGTGTATGTGCTGTCGGGCGCCCGCAAGGTCGGCGAGCAGGGTGTCGTACATGGCGCCAAGGCTGGCGTAGGTCGTGATGTGGTTGCCCCGTTCCACGCCGGGAGGCAGCAGGGCGTCCAGCGCATGCTCCTCGTCGGGGGGCAGCAGGGGGGTGACGTGCGGCTTGCCGGTGAGCCAGATCACGCCCACGACCGCCGTCAACAACAGCACAGCAACCACGATCAGCAGTACTCTCATGCGCGTAAAAACGCGGCAAAACTACTCTTTATTGTATAAAGTACAGATATTTTAACCGAAAAGGACGTTTTGGAGGCCGAGGCGCACAATAATAACGCTGGATCGACGTTACCTTTTGAAACTAAGACGACAATGATTACAATCGGAATCACTGGGACGCTGGGTGCCGGCAAGGGCACCATCGTCGACTATCTGGTCAAGAACCGCGGCTTTGTGCACTACTCGGTGCGCGCGTTTCTCACTGAAGAAATCAAGCGCCGCGGGCTGGAGGTGAACCGCGACACGATGACCGCCGTGGGCAACGACCTGCGGGCGCAGCATTCGCCGTCGTGGATTGTGGAGCAACTCTATGAGCAGGCTTCGGCTTCGGGATGCAACTGCATCATCGAGAGCGTTCGTACCCCCGGCGAGGTGCAGGCGTTACGAGGCAAGCCCAGCTTCTATCTCTTCGCTGTCGACGCCGAGCCAAAGGTGCGCTACGAGCGCGCAGTGCTTCGTGGCTCGGAGACCGATCATATCGATTATGATACCTTCATCGCCAACGAACAGCGCGAGATGGATAACGACGACCCCAACAAGCAGAACCTGCGTTACTGCATCGACCAGGCCGACTTCCGCTTCGACAACGGCGGCACCATCGAGCAGTTGAACGAGCAGGTAGAGGCTGTGCTGCAGCAGATTACCTACCGCCGTCCGTCGTGGGACGAGTACTTCATGGAATTGGCCAATGCCGCCAGCCGTCGCGCCACCTGCGATCGTGGCCGAAGCGGTTGCGTCATCGTCAAGGACAAGCAACTGCTGGTGACCGGATATGTGGGTTCCCCCAGCGGCCTGCCGCACTGTGACGAGGTGGGACACCTCTTCCGTCAGACCATCGACGCCGACGGACATGTGTCGACCCACTGCGTGCGCACCGTGCATGCCGAGCAGAACGCCATCTGTCAGGCCGCCCGTCGCGGCATCGCCCTCGACGGTGCCACGCTCTACTGCCGCATGACGCCCTGCCGTACCTGCGCCATGCTCATCATCAACTGCGGCATCAAGCGCGTGGTTTGCGAAAGGAAATACCACGCCGGTGCCGAGAGCGAAGAGCTCTTCCGCCAGGCCGGCATCCAGCTTGAGTTCTTCCACGACGAGGTGCAGCAGTACGCCAACCAGTAAAAAAAGAAACCTCCCCGACGGGAGGTTTTCTTTTATAGTTTTCTCAACAGTGGCGACCTTGAGAGGTCGGTGGGATTGGTGCCGGGCACCCCTTCGGGTACCGGCATTTTTAGTTTTTTGAAGTGGTGCTTCCAATAGCGCGGCAGTTTGCCCTTGGCGTCGCGCCAGTTCATGGGTTGCGATGGGAAAATGTCGCCGAAGGCCACCTGTATCAGCTCCGAACAGTAGTATGCGTCGTTGTCAGGCACGAAGGCCTCGTCGTAGGGCCTACCGATGAGTGCCGTGGCTCGTGCGATGACTGCTACGGTGTCGAAGGGCACGGTAAGGCGATAGAGGTCAGGGTAGGGGGTCGCGCTGCTTTCTGGCTGCTGGATGAAAGGACGCCGGCTGACGCCATGGTGCGGTGTGGCATCGATAATCCAGACGGTATCGCCCACTTCGACTACCAATGCTACATGTGTATAATGGCCCGTGCTTTCTTTCACGGCGGCACCCATGCCTTCGGTGTCGGCGTAAAAAAGCAGGTCTCCCGGCTTCAGAGGCGTCTCTTGGGCCTGTAACATGCCACAAAGCAATAGGATGAGTGGTAGCAGTATTCTCTTCATAGCGGATGCAAAAGTACGAAAAAAAGGCTGAATGTCGCAAAAAATGTGTACTTTTGCACCCGCAATGGAGAATAACAATACCTCGAAAATGGGCATCGGTGGTCTGCTGCGCCGCCTGTTGCCGTTTGTGACGCCCTATCGCTGGCTGCTGGTGATGACGCTGGTGCTGACCTTCGCGGGGTCGCTCATGGCGCAGGTCAACGCCGTGGTGCTCGACCGCGCTGTCGATGCCATCAACGCCCTGCTCCATCTCGAGGGCGGCTTCCAATGGAGTGCGGCGGCACGCATACTACTGACCATTAGTATCATCCTGCTGGGCAAAGAGGTGCTGGCGGCGCTTATCACCTTCGGTCAGCGCATCTTTGGCGAGAAAATCCGCATCAACGTCAGCCGCGACCTCTCGCTGCGGGTGGTGGACCGTATCCTCACCTTCCGCATGGCATTCTTCAGCGCCGACGGCAACGAGCCCGGCAAGCTGCAGACACGCATCGACCGTGGCATCATGAGCCTCAGCAATACCGTCAAGAACTTCTTTATCGACATCCTGCCGCTATTCACCAGCGCTGTGCTGGCCCTGGTGCTGATGTATGCCGCCAACGTCTATGTGGGCCTGGTGGCCACTGCCATCATCCCGGTCTATTTCTGGATTACCACCGTGCAAGGTCGCCGCATGAAGGGTTGGCGCCACCGTGTCTTCGGCACTCATCAGCAGCTGAGCCACGGCATCCTGAACATCATCGAGAGCATGGGGGTCATCAAGTCGTTCAACCGCGAGCGGGTCGAAGCCGCCAAGCAGGCCGCCCTGCAGGAGCAGAGCACCGACCAGCAGATGCAGACCCGCCGCATCTCGTTCCTCTACGAAGGGCTCAAGACCTTTGTCGAGCAGATAGGCACCGTGCTCATCATCATCCTTACGGCCTACCTCGTGCTGATTGACTACCCCGGCATGTCGATAGGTAAAATCATGTACCACGTGATGCTCTTCAGCAATGTGAGCGCTCCTATCCGCCAGCTGCACCGCATCTACGACGACCTCAACGATGCGCTGGTCTATGCTGAGGGCTTTTTCGGCCTGCTCGACGCCGATGACGAGGTGGAGGAGAGCGGAAAGTGGAGAGTGGAAAGCGGAAAACGTGTCCAAGGCCGGTTCGAGTTGAAGAACGTGGAGTTCACCTATCCTAACGGCACCCACGCCATCCGCGACCTGTCGATGACCATCGAGCCGGGCAAGACCACCGCCCTCGTCGGCCTCAGCGGCGCCGGCAAGAGCACCATTGTCAACCTGCTCGACAAGTTTTACACCCCCGACAGCGGTAGCATCACTCTCGACGGTGTGCCCCTTGCCGAGTGGGATACCGAGGCCCTGCGCGACAACATTGGCCTTGTGTTACAGAAAAACCACATCTTCAGTGGCACCGTCGAGGAGAACATCCGCTATGGACGTCCCGACGCCACGTCCGACGAGGTACTTGAAGCGGCCCGCAAGGCCTATATCTACGACCAGGTGGCCGCCCTGCCCGACGGCTTCCATACCAACGCCTTGCAGCTCAGCGGTGGCCAGCAGCAGCGCATCGCCATCGCTCGTATGTTCCTCAAAGACCCGCCCATCATCTTCCTCGACGAGCCCACCGCCAGCCTCGACGCCATAGCCACCGAGCAAATCAAGAACTCGATCGACGCCATCAAGCAGGGCCGCACCGTGATTGTCATCAGCCACAACATCGGCCAAATCATTGACAGCGACGCTCTTTACGTGCTCGACACCGGCCATTGTGTGCAGCACGGAACCCCCGCCGAGGTCTATCGGCAGGGAGGTCTCTACAAGGAAATCTTCGACGCTTCGGCACGCAGCATGAATGCCGACAAGATAGCGGTCACCATGCAGTCGTGAATGCAATTACATGTCGAGCTGCACGCGTACGCTCTCGGCATGTATCTTTTCGAGCAAATCGCGTGTAAAACCGGCATCCAGGCCCAGGGTCTGGGCCAGTTGCAGGCGGTCGGCCACGACATCGTTCCAACGCTTCGACTGGTAGACGGTCATGCCGCGGTCGCGCTTGACGGCGGCGATGTTGCGCGAGAGCTCCATGCGGCGCGACAGGAGGGTGAGTAGTTCGTGGTCGACGTCGTCGATCTGCTGGCGCAGGGGCGTCAGCCGTGGGTCGGATGCTGCGTCGGCCGCAGCCGGCGGCGCCAGATAGCTGTCGAGCAACGTCCGCAGGTCGGCCGGCGACAGCTGTTGTGCGGCATCGGTCAAAGCAGCTTCGGGGTGGGGATGCATCTCTACCATCAGGCCGTCGTAGTCGAGCTGCCGGGCCGCCATGGCCAGCGGGGCGACCAGCTCGCGGCGGCCGCCGATATGGCTTGGGTCGCAGAGCACAGGCACCTCGGGCACCTTGCGCCGCAGTTCGAGCACCACCTCCCACAGCGGTGCGTTGCGATAACCGCGGTTGTTGTACATCGCGAAGCCACGGTGCACGGCGCTAATCCGTTCGATGCCAGTTGCCTGAAGCCGCTCGATGGCGCCCAACCAGAGGCTCACATCGGGGCTTGTCGGGTTCTTCACCATCACCTGCATGTCGCTTCCGCGCAGCGCCTGGCATATCTCCTCCACCATGAAGGGGTTGCCCGTGGTGCGGGCGCCGAGCCACACCGCGCTGATGCCATACTGCTGGCAGAGCGCCACATGCTCGGGACGGGCCACCTCGCAGCAGTAGCTGACGCCGAACTCCGCGCTCAGCTCCTGCATCCATCGCAAGGCTGGCTCGCCGAGTCCTTCGAAGCCCCCGGGACGCGTGCGCGGCTTCCACACGCCAGCACGTATCATCGTCACCTCGGGCATCTGCCCAAGCACCTCGGTCGCTTCGCGCAACTGCTCGCGGCTCTCCACGCTGCAAGGGCCGGCTATCACTGTCTTTCCCATCGTTTTGTCGGTAAAATGATTTTGCAAAAATACACTTTTTTCGCGACATGTAAAAGTTTTTGCTTCCAACGGGCTAAAAACGCCCCTGTTTGACCCCGTTTTGACACCACTCCAACTCCGACTCATCTCCGACTCATGTCCGACTGTTTTACGCTTTTTGTCGGACATGAGTCGGACAAGAGTCGGACAAGAGTCGGAGCGGAACCGTAGGTATCGGCGCGTTTTTTTTCTCGTGTGCGCATACAATATTTTGTCGCCTTTGCCGTTACTACAAACATGAAAATATGCTATCTGAAACTGAAACACTGGCTGCTCATCAGCGTGATGGGCGCTCTGGGACTCACTTCGTGCCACTGCCACAAGAAGTTGGCCGACCCCAAAACCGACGAGTCTGATACGCCGGTCGACGTGCGCGACGGTGAGCGCGACCGTGGCGAGATGAAACTCATGTACGGTGTGCCCACCATGAACTACATGATTCGCGGTCAGGTGAAAGATGCCGCCGGGCGCCCCGTCAGGGATATCAGGGTCAACATGCTGGAACGCAACATGGAAGCTTCGGCCGATGGCATCGAGGGTGACCCCGAGGCCGTCAAAGACTGGCTGCAGAATACCGAGGTGCGTACCGACGACGAGGGCCGTTTCACCATCCAGAACAGCGGCTTGCCACAGGAAGAGGTGCGCCTGATGGTGCGCGACATCGACGGTAAGGAGAACGGTGAATACCAGAACCAACTTATCGGTCTCAGCGTCAAACCCGAAGATATGGATCGCACCAATGCCGGTGGCTGGAATCAGGGCACTTTCAACAAGCAGGTCGACATTAAGCTGGAAAAGAAATAAATCCATAACGTTATGAAAATCTGGTCCCTCAAAGCAAAGAACTGGCTGCTGCTGGCACTGATGGGTCTGCTGGGATTCTCGTCATGCACAAAGATGATGTATGATTGCCCACCTGATGAATACCGGGGGTATAACGACAGCGTAGTCGACAAACCATGAACCTTACGGTCAAACAACGTGTCGGCCTTGAGTTGCAACGCTCACTGCGGCGCACGCAGGAACAGCTGCATCCGTTGAAGACCCTTTTCTGGGAATGCACGCTGCGGTGCAATATGAATTGCCGCCACTGCGGGAGCGACTGCAAGGTTCAACCTGCGGTGAAGGACATGCCCGCCGAGGACTTCCTGCGGGTAATAGACACCATCACCCCGCATGTCGACCCACACAAGACCTTCATCATCTTCACTGGTGGCGAGGCGCTGCTGCGCGACGACCTGGAGCAGGTGGGTCTCGAACTCTACCGCCGCGAGTATCCTTGGGGCGTAGTGACCAACGGCTTCCTTTTGGACGAAAAACGGCTGGAGTCGCTGATGGCCAGCGGCATGCACAGCATCACCGTAAGCATCGACGGTTTTGAGGAGCAGCACAACTGGATACGCCGTCACCCACAGAGCTTCGAGAAGGCAACACAGGCCATACGCCTGCTGGCGCAGCGAAAAGACCTGCTGTGGGATGTGGTCACCTGTGTCAACCCCCGCAGCTACCCCCACCTGAAAGAGTTTAAAGAGTATCTCATCTCGCTTGGCGTCCCTGCATGGCGCCTCTTCAGCATCTTCCCCATGGGCCGCGCGGCTAATGACCCCGACCTGCAGCTCACCGACGAGCAGTATCGCGGCCTGCTCAACTTCATCAAAGACAGCCGTGAGAACGACCCGCGGATAGAGGCCAGCTACTCGTGCGAGGGCTTCCTCGGCTCCTACGAGCAGCGGGTACGCAACCACTTCTTCTATTGCCGTAGTGGCGTCGAGGTGGCCTCGATACGTTGCGACGGCGCCATCAGCGGCTGCACTTCGGTGCGTAGCCACATGGACCAGGGTAACATCTACAAAGATGACTTCTGGGATGTCTGGCAGAACCGCTTTCAGATGATGCGCGACCGCTCGTGGGCCAAGAAAGGCCAATGCAAAGATTGCAAGGTGTGGCGCTACTGCGAAGGCTCCGGCCTCCACCTCTACGACGACAACGGCGACCTGCTCTGCTGCCACTATCACCGTCTGCAACATTAATTATTGTCATTTACAGAAAAAGTTGTATCTTTGCATCTGCAAATGTGGATAGATTTGTAATGATTGCAACCACTTGAAAAAATGCTAAAGCGTTGTTCAACTGCGACTTCATTCTCAAATCTGTTACATTTAGAACATAGTATTAACTAACTAAAATGTAACAAAATGAGTTATTTTT
>JAEEGL012979573.1_pt1 | contig 25880 bp, 21 predicted proteins | sample 9134231 | NCBI WGS metagenome assembly JAEEGL01 (sample SAMN16246548, study PRJNA631951) | gut metagenome | biome: gut microbiome; feature: rumen; material: fiber-attached | host: Bos | place: Iran: Karaj | collected 2018-10 | reverse complement strand
GTCCCCTGAGAACGCCCTTCTTTGAAGCGGACTGATTGTCCTGAACAAATACGGTATCGATACCGGCTTCCTTGAAATCATTAAAATTGTAAGTCTCCATAAAGTATCCGCGCGCATCACCGTGTACGGTGGGTGTGATCACTTTAAGTCCTTCAATCTCGCATGTTTCAACACTTATCTGTCCCATTTCATAACTCCTTAGTAATACATGATGTCAAAATCGACATTTCCGTTTATTCCGTCCACATGGCCCTTGGATGTGTACTGCCACATGGAATAATATCCGTTGTAAAGAGGGGTGCTCCTGTACTCGGCAAGCCATACATTGTATCTGTCGAGCCTTGATGCATCGATATTGTTTGTGAGCCAGTATCTGCATGCATACACACCGCCGGACTGTCCGGCATTTTCGAGGGTCATGCAGAATGCCTCACATACCGCGGTCCTCGTTTCCTTATCTATCTGATCTCCTCTTCCGCCGTTCGATCCTTCAACGTCGAGATAGATCGGAAGCTCGAGATCATAAGGTGCACACATTTCCATTACCGCCGATGCTTCCTCAACGGCTTCGGCTTCGTTCACCGCCTGTGTTACGAAGTAAACACCGACCTGAAGTCCCGCCTGCTGCGCACCGGATACATTGGCATCAAAGTACTTATCCTTGACTATCGAACCGGTAACGGAGCCTCTGTAGCCCGCTCTTACGATAACAAATTCGATACCCGATTCCCTTACCTTGTCCCAGTCGATATCACCCTGCCAGCTCGATACATCGATGCCCGCCTTGTGATCGTTTCCGCCGGGCTGAAGGGTTACTATCTCGGTCCTGTCGGAATCCTCGATCGCATCATCCTTGCTCGCGGTATCTTCAAGTGCCGCATTGATCTCTTCCTCTGTCTTGATAAGGACACTGATATCTGCGATAGGAATGTACTCGACCTTCTCCTTGACGGATACCCTGGTCGAATGAAGAGGAACCCTGTATCCTTCGACAGGTTCGAGTGTTACGTCGTAGTCACCGGGATCTATCGTTCCGGCGTAGATGATACCGTCCTTATCCAGATCCCTGTATGTTACGGTGATGTCATTTGAATCCATCACCTTGATATTAAAAGGAACACCGGTCACAAGCTCGCCGTTTATATCGAGCACGAGAACCCTTAAGTCCTTTTCAACGCTCGTGACCATAATGCTCAGATTTCCCGACTGATTCATCGCAGCCTCAAATGCAGCGCTGTGCTCCGGATCAAAGAAGGTCGGATCGTTCATGAATCCCTTCGGGTTATCTCCGATGAGATTTCCTTCAAGCGGTGATGTGGCATTCGGGCCTGCCTGTGACTGTGCCACGGCGTTTGTGCTCACATCGGGCTGCGCCTGCCCCTGCGGTTTTCTCCCGCCGGAAGCGCAAAGAATGACAATCAGTACTATCAAAAGTACTGCGCCCATACTTCCCAGAATTGTCAGCATCCGGGACTTAGAGTCCATTTGCCACCTCTCTTAAATACTGACCGTAAGCTGTCTTGACAAGGGGCTCGGAGAGCTTAAGGAGCTGATCCTTATCTATAAAGCCTCTCTTATAAGCGATCTCCTCGATGCAAGAGATGTAAAGTCCCTGTCTCTTCTGGAATGCCGCAACGAAATCAGCGGCATCGAGAAGGCTGTCATGATTGCCGGTATCGAGCCATGCAAATCCCCTTCCGAGAGTCTCGACATGGAGATTTCCTCTGCTGAGATACTCATTGTTGACTGAAGTTATCTCGATCTCTCCTCTTGCGGAGGGCTTGACATTTGCCGCGATATTTACGACATCATTGTCATAAAAGTAAAGTCCGGGAACGGCATAATTGCTCTTGGGATTTGCGGGCTTTTCCTCAATTGAGATTGCCTTGCCGTTTTCATCAAACTCGACAACACCGTACTCTCTGGGGTCCCTAACGTAATATCCGAAGATTGTTGCACCGGCTTCGCTCGATGTACGCTCCGCGGCAGTCTTAAGAACCTTTGAAAAGCTCTGTCCGTAGAAGATGTTGTCACCGAGCACGAGAGCTACGGGGTCGGAACCAATGAATTCTTTTCCGACGATAAATGCATCCGCAAGTCCCCTGGGAGTTTCCTGAACGGCATAGGAGAAATTCATTCCGAGCTGCTCACCTGTTCCGAAGAGCTCCTCAAATACGGGAAGATCCCTGGGTGTAGAGATGATAAGCACCTCACGGATTCCTGCGAGCATGAGTGTCGAAAGCGGATAGTAGATCATGGGCTTATCATAAACGGGCATGATCTGCTTCGAAATAGCTTTGGTAAGAGGATAAAGTCTTGTTCCGCTTCCGCCTGCAAGTATGATTCCCTTCATATCAGATCTCCTTCCTCGATCCGTACATGTTCTCGTAATACTTCTGATAGTCGCCGCTTGTTACGCCTTCCATCCACTTCTGGTTCTCGAAATACCACTTGATGGTCTTTCTGATGCCTTCCTTGAACATTGTCTCGGGTTCCCAGCCGATCTCTTTCTTGATCTTGTCGGGAGCAATCGCATATCTTCTGTCGTGTCCTTTTCTGTCCTCGACATATGTGATGAGATCTTCGTTGATATGTGCTCTTCTGGGATCGGCGCCTGGAAGCTCCTCCCTGAGAACTTCAAGAATGGTCTTGATGATCTCGATGTTCTGCTTCTCGTTATGTCCGCCGATATTGTAGGTCTCGAAAAGCCTTCCCTGTTCCTGGACCATATCGATTGCCTTTGCATGATCCTCAACATAGAGCCAGTCACGTACGTTCTTACCGTCACCGTATACGGGAAGCTTTGCGCCCTTGAGAGCATTGTTGATCATAAGGGGAATGAGTTTCTCGGGGAACTGGTAAGGGCCGTAGTTATTGGAGCAGTTGGTTATGTTTGCGGGGAAGTGGTAGGTGTCCATATATGCCCTGACAAGCATATCGGAGCTTGCCTTACTTGCCGAATAAGGGCTGTGAGGGCTGTAAGGAGTTGTCTCATAGAAGAATGCGTTCTCATCCTCGGGAAGAGATCCGTAAACCTCGTCGGTAGAAACGTGAAGGAACTTCTTTCCCGCAGGGTACGTTCCGTCTTCCTTTTCCCATGCATCCCTTGCACATGCGAGCATGATGCCGGTTCCGAGAACGTTGGTGCGGATGAAGGTCTCGGGATCCTTGATGCTTCTGTCTACATGGCTCTCGGCTGCAAAATGTACAACGCGGTCGATATCGTTCTCGTCAAAGATCTTCTTGATGGCATCCTTATCGGTGATGTCTGCCTTGACGAAGGTATAGTTTTCTTTTCCCTCGATGTCCTTGAGGTTCTCAAGGTTTCCCGCATATGTAAGCACGTCGACATTGATGATGCGGATGTCGTCTCCGTACTTTTTGAACATGTAGTGGATGTAGTTGGAGCCGATGAAGCCTGCCCCTCCGGTTACTAGATAAGTTCTCATTTCATTCTCCTTTTATGATTTATAAAGGTTATTTACTTCGTGGGGGACCTTATGAATATCTGAGGTCCATATCTACGTATCCGTTGATTCCGGATATGGTTCCTTTTTCGGTGTACTGCCAGTAATCATATCTGCCGCTGTATCCGCAGACCGATGAATAATGCGCTACCCAGATCTTGTAATTTCCGAACTTGGAAACGTCCATCTTGGTGGAGAGCCAGGTCTTGTTCGCATATATTCCCGCGGTGTATCCCGCGCTTCTTATGGTCTCGCAGAAAGCGATGATGACAGAAGTTCTGGTGTTCTTGTCTATCGTGTCGCCTCTTCCGCCGCTCGCCTCCACATCGATGAAAACGGGAAGATCGAGTGTATATCCCTTGATACGGTCGAGTACCATCGATGCTTCGTAAACCGCTTCGACATCATTGATGGCCTGGGTTACGAAGTAAACTCCGACCTTGAGTCCTGCGGCCTTCGCTCCCTGGATATTGGAAGCAAACTTGGAATCGTCGATGAGTGCGCCTGCGCTCGAGCCTCTGTAACCGACTCTGATGATGACATAGTCAACGCCTGCTGCCTTGACCGCACTCCAGTTAATGCTGCCCTGCCACTTCGATACATCGATTCCGAGGATTCCCGACGTTGATGTCATTTTTCCGTCGGCTCCGAACTGGTAGGTAACTCCCTGGATGACCTGTGTTCCGGTCACGGGCTTTCCGTTCGAATCATAGTAATAGGTTGCTCCGTTAAGGGTCTGCCAGCCGGTGTACTTGGTTCCGGTTATGATATAGAACTTGTCGAACTTCGCATAGTCGGCGAATGTAGCCTTGCGGTAATTGCCGTTCTCATAAACATAAACTTCGTTGCCGGACTTGTCCTTGAGAACCTGGGTCATGTCGACGCTGGTGACGGTGACGGATATCTTGGCTTCCGTTGTAGCCTTCTCCGTGGTTGCGGAGTTGGGCTCGGTTTCAGCTTTGACGGTTATCTCACAGCTTCCGCCTCCGACCGCATTTACGTAGAAGCACTGGGAGCCTGTGGAAACTTTCGCAACCGCTTCGTTGGAGCTCTTTATCTCTTTGATCTCCCACTGGGTTGCAACCTCCAGTGTTGCGGTGTAGGTGATGACCGCGGTTGCTCCTTCCTTAAGGGAAAGAGTGCTTGAGGAAAGTGTGAGTGTTATCTTCGGTTTCTGCGCAGGTGTGGGATCGGGGTTATTGTTACTCGAAACGTCCGTGTTCGATCCGCTGCCGTTACCGGAGCCGTTATTGCCCGAGCCGTTACCGTTGTTCGATACATCATTGGTGTTGCCGGACACGCTTTCCGAAGTAAGGATGACAATATCTCCACCGGGCGCGGTAAGTGCTCCCAGAGGATTTGATATTGTGCTCTTGGCGATCTCGGAATAGATCGGCGAATTGGTGCTCTCGACAAATGTTACGGTGTTGGTAAGATCCTCACCTTCACCGTTTCCCCTGCCGGATGTATCCTCGGCATTCTCGTTTACCTGGGAAGCATCCTTGACCTCGCCGTTTACATCAACCCTTGCATAATCAATGGTGCTCTTAACGGTTATGTTGTCATTGGCCGGCCAGGTGAAACCGCTGTATTTGTCGCCCGAGAGCTGTTCTACGTGAACGGTGTATTTTCCTTCTTTGAGATCGGTCTTGTAGATGATGCCGTCAAGATCATCATCCGCCCAGCTGAGGGTCGAGCCCGAAGGATCGGTTATCGTTACGGTAAAAGGTATGTTGGGAAGGAGCTTGCCCGTATCGGCATTTATAAACTTGATCTTAAGATCCGATTTTACGGTTATAAGCTCTATCGCAACCTTGGTGCTGTTGGTTATCGTGGTCTCGTTATACTCATTGTGCACCTCGGGTACCGCCATGAGAGCAGCCTTCCTTGCATCGAGCGCCGCAAGAAGTCCCGTTCCGCCGATCGTATCGATTCCGCCGAGCTGGCTTCCCGATCCGATCATCTCCTGTGCAACGGGTATTCCCTGTTCATTGATCGTAACAGAGCTGACATTGTTATTGCGTGTCCTGCCCATTATCTTGAAGATACCGAATCCCAGGATTCCGATGGCAAGGCATGCGGCAAGAACGATGGCGATCTTCAGGATGACGTCCTTAACGGAGGAATCATCTTCCTCTTCCTCATCGATGGGCTGTTCAAGATCCACCATTTCTTCTTCGCCGGGAACTGTTCTTCTGCGTCTTTCACCCGAACGTGCGCGCTTTGAGATCTCTATGATATCGAGTGATGCGGTATCGAATCTGACCTCGTCGAACTGAAGCTCAGCGGTGTCGGTGTTCAGTGGAGCAGTGTAATCAAGGGAGGCGGTGTCATAACCGATCTCCGATGTCTCTCCGAAACGCGAAGTATCATAATCATCAATGTAATCAAACGAAGCCGTATCCTGAGGAATCTCAGAAGTGTAATACTCCTCGTCCTGAGGGATCTCTTCGGTATAGTATTCCCTGTCCTGAGGAATTTCCTCGGTATAGTAGCCGGCGCCCTGAGGGAGTTCCTCAGTGTAGAATTCCTCTTCACGGGGAAGCTCAGCGGTATAATCGCCGGGCAGTTCCTCTGTATAGCCCTGAGGTATCTCCTCAGTATAATACTCTTCGTCCCGGGGAATCTCTTCGGTAAAGCCCTGAGGTATCTCCTCAGTGTAATAGCCTGCACCCTGAGGAATCTCCTCGGTAAAGCCCTGAGGTATTTCCTCGGTGTAATATTCCTGCTCTTCTACGGTTTTAAGGGGCTCGGTGTAGTCCCCGTAGGAATCCTCGTACTCGACATCGCCGAGTTCATCTTCAAATTCCGCTTCCTCTTCGGCGTATTCTTCACCGTCTGCCTCGTAGTACTCTTCCTCAGCCTCATCATATCCCCCGGCTTCGTCGTACTCTTCTTCAGCCTCCCTGACGGCTTCGCGGTTAAGTGCGGCAGTAAGATCAGAAACGGCTTCAAACTCAATAGGCTCCGTCTCAAAGCCTATCTCGCCGGTGTAATCGAGGGAAGCGGTATCGTCTGATACCTCATCCTCGTAATAATCGTCCTCGAGCGATACGAACTCGTCTTCAAACGCAGCTAATTGGGAGTCAACGGACTCCCTTTTGTATTTATTTTTGTTGTTGAAAAATTTACCCATAATCTTAAAAATTATACCATTTTTCGGGCTTTTTCTCAAATCCGCCGCCCCCGAGGGGAAGGCTTTAAAAGCCACCGGAAAGCAGGCCTAAAAACACCCGGAACCCGCGTAAAATCAGTCCCGGAGGGCCCACATATTCGGTCCGGCCTCGATGATCCTGTAGACTTTATAGCCGTCAATATTCATAAATTCTTCATAATTCCACGGCGTTTCGGGGAAGTCGTCAAAGGACGAAATGACAATATAGTGACATCCGCGCTCGGTGGCAAGCCTGCCCACAAGCTCAGGATCCTTTTCCTCCGCCATCACGGCATCCCTCAGAAGGTCCTCTCCGACGTACATGTTCATCATGTGTTCTCTTCCGTAGGGCATACAGATACCCGGATCGTACTGGCGCACAAACTGCTGGAACTCATACGGCATGAGCACCATGATCTCACGTCCCTCGGCATGAAGGGCGTCGCATATATCAATGACCTGTACGGGCATATGGTAGATGTTCTGTGCCTTCACCATATACATATTCGAATACATAAGCCTTCCGGAAAATGCAAGAAGCACTGCCAGGGCTATAACGCACAGATTCTGCTTAAAGCCCGTAAATCTCGTACAGACCTTAACCGCACTGTAACCGATCACCGGAGTGACCGGAATGAGCCAGAGAAGCCTGTAATAAGTGATACCCTCGGATATCTTCCCATAGATCACAAAGCTCAAGGGGCAAAGGAAAAATACAAGGATGACCACCGGAACATAAAGAAGGCAGATCCTCTTAGCCCTGTCCTTTTCCGTTACGGCAAGATAGAAAAGACTGAGCACGAAGACCACTCCGATGAGCCCCGCTCCCATATATTCTTTTATGATCATCAGTATCGTGGAAAACAAAACCGTCCTCCGTTATTTTTTCACGAGGTACAAAAGTACAAATGCAACCGCCGGCAGGTTCATGGCAACCATCAGTGCCGGAACCTTGAGCTTCTTATAAACCACTGCGATAACAAGCGCAGATACGGATACGAGTGCGAGTGAAAGCGCTCCGCCGATCGTAGAGCACAGCGATGCGGCAAATCCGGTAAATGTTATCAGGGCAAGTTCCCTGACTCCGACCTTCTTATTCTCACCCATCTGCTTTGCGATCCTTATCATGAGGCAGACGAGATAAGGAAGAACAAATGCCGCAAGTGCTGCCTTGCCCTGTCTTGCCCTCGCAAGAAGGAAGTTCTCGGCAGGGTATATCGAATAATCGCCGAACATTATCAGTATCGATGTGAAAAACAGGAATATCCCGCGCTTTTTGGTATCTCCCCCGAACAGATTCCTTGCCACGAGAAACAGCACGGAAAAAGAAAGAAGTATCATCGACCAGGGGAAGAATGTGTGTGCGAGAGCGGTGGGATAAATACCCGTAGCCTTGGACAAAAGTGCGAGCCACATCGGGTAGGGCGCGGACTTATATCTGAATGACGATATGGTGGCAAGACCGTTGTACGGATTCTTGGCATACATGGTATCGGACATTACAGCCTCGACCGCGGTCGTAACATAATATGCATCGTCTCCGTCCGTATATGTCATGAAGAAAGACATGACCATCATAAAGACAAAGATCAGAAATCCGATCACTCCCCACAAGCTTATCTTCTCGGGCTTATTCTTGAAGATGACCGCCAGCCTTTTTCTGTACTTTACGAACACAAGAACAGTCAGCACGGTGAACACGATGCAGGCGCAGGGTACAAAGACCTTTACCGCATACGAAAAATTGATCGAGCGGAGTATCGAATATACCGTCGTGATCTGGAAGACCGCATAGAGAACGATCTGACCGTTTACAAGCGACGAGAAAAAGAAATGCTTTCTTCCGGTCACGTTTTCATCCGATAACGCAAAGACAGTTCCGAAGAGAACGGGAAGAAGCAGTTCCATAGCAATGAGGATGATGATGCTCTTTATCATGCTTCCTCCTTTCCGGATATGCTCCTGATGCAGAGAGCCGCAAAGAGGCCGACCCAGATGCAGGTCGTAAAGAGAGCCTTCTTATGATCCCATACATTGGATCCGTAGAATGTATAAACAGCGGATGAAAGAACCGTCACAAGTGCCGCGGGTGCAAATGCACGCATACGTCTGAAGATCTCTTTTCTTACGATCATGACCAGAACTGCCGCAAGTGCGAGGAAGATATAGATGATACTGCTCAGCCTTAAGTAATACTTCGTAAAGGCAGGGACATTCCTTCTCATGACATCGTAATTTCCCGTAGCAAATCCGGGCAGGGTTTTGCCGTCAAGTGCAGCCAGCGTTTCTGCCGGTGGAAATACATATCCGGCCGCATCGACTAAGACGTCCTTGATAATGCCCTTCTTGTTATCCTTGAATGAGTAGAGGAACCATTTGAAGAAGTTGTCGGAGGTTTCCTTCCTTCCGTATACCTCTTCAACAGCCTCGGTAAATCCGGTCTTTACAAGTCCGGGATCGAACATCACTTCACCCATATAGTCTCGTCCGACCGTGTACATTACATGCTCGGGCCAGATGTATTTATTCGCGATATCCTCGGTCCATGCGATCCTGACATACGCACTTCTTTTGATGATGTCGGTGGGAAGCAGTGGCGAGGAAGTCCTGAACGCTCCGTCGATAAAGTGTATCGCTGCAAAGAACACGATGAACACTATCACGGGTGAAAGCTTGGTGATTTTGTTTCCGACTTTGAGATTTACACAGATGTGATAAAGAAGTATGAGGATGCAGAAGAATCCTATGAAGACGAACTCTTTTCTGGTCAGTGACAAAAGCATCCAGAAAAGCGATGTTACGCATACATGCTTAACAGCCGTCTTTAAATCGTAACGGCTGCCGACCTTCTTCCACTCAAGTGAAAATCTTACGGCGAATGTCACAAGAAGACATAGGAAGCTCGATACAAAAGAAAACTCAAGGACCGCAAGGTGGCACTGCATCGCAAAGGGATTTGTCACTACCGCGAGTGCGAACCAGATGCGTAAAAATCTATTTTCAAAAGGAAGAACCTTTACCGCAAAGGTATACCATGAGACGAATGCAAGTGCCAGCTGAAGCACGTACATCACTTCATAAAATCTGACGGGTCCTCTTAAAGTGAGGGTTCTGATTATAAGGAGCAGTGCGGGATAAATGACGCTTGTGTCGGATTTAAGTGACAGTCCCGAACTGAGCAGTATCATCTCCGCACTTTCCGGAAATTCCTGAAATGAAGTGAAATTTAATATACCCCATACACAACCGATAACGATCTGTGCAGACAGGAGCAGGAAAACACATGATCCGAAGATCCTGCTTATTTTTTTACCGGCATTATTCGGCATAAAACTCCGTAACCTTATCGCAGATGAGATCAACCTCATCGGGCTTCAATCCGTAGAACATGGGAAGCCTGAGAAGGCGCTCACTCTCTTTGGTGGTATATTCATCGGTTCCGTGGAAACGACCGGTCTTTTTTCCCTCGGGTGCTGTATGAAGAGGGATGTAATGGAAAACCGAAAGGATGTCGTTAGCCTTGAGGTGATCGATGAGCTTTGACCTTTCCTCGATATCCTTACACTTGATGTAGAACATATGGGCATTGTGGACGCACTCTTCGGGTACATAGGGAAGTTCGATCCTTCCGGCATCCTTAAGGGAAGTGAGCCTGCTGTAGTAATGATCCCAGCTTGCTCTTCTGTCGTCGTTGATCTTGTCCGCAACCTCAAGCTGTGACCAGAGATATGCGGCATTCATGTCGCTGGGAAGATATGACGATCCGAGATCCACCCATGTATATTTATCAACCTGGCCGCGGAAATACTTTGCACGGTCGGTTCCTTTTTCCCTTATTATCTCTGCGCGCTCCGCAGCCTTAGGATCCTTGATGAGGAGAGCTCCGCCCTCACCCATGCTGTAGTTCTTGGTCTCGTGGAATGAGTATGCACCGAAATCACCGATGCTTCCGAGAGCCTTTCCCTTGTACGTAGCCATAACGCCCTGTGCGGCATCCTCAACAACGTAAAGGTTATGACGCTTTGCGATGTCCATGATGGTATCCATCTCACATCCGACGCCCGCATAGTGGACGGGAACGATGGCCTTGGTCTTGGGAGTGATCGCATCCTCGATCTTCTGCTCGTCGATGTTCATGGTGTCGGGTCTGATGTCGACAAACACGGGAATGGCACCGCGGAGTACAAAAGCGTTTGCGGTTGAAACGAAGGTGTATGAGGGAAGGATCACTTCATCGCCGGGCTGTATGTCGCAGAGGATAGCGGCAAGTTCCGTAGCATGTGTGCATGAAGTTGCGAGAAGGCACTTTGCCGTTCCGGTCTTCTTTTCAAACCATTCGTTGCACTTCTTGGTATATGCACCGTCACCGCATATCTTCTGAGCCTTTACACACTCCTCGATATAGCCGATGGCCGTATCAACATAGGGAGGAACATTAAAATTGATCTTCATTATTTCCACTGTCCTTTCAGATCTCCGGTAAATTCACCGGTAGTATCTCTTATTATGAATCTGGGTCTTCCTTTGACCTCTTCGTATATTCTCGCAATATAGTGTCCCGCGATTCCGAGGCTCAGCATCATGAATCCTCCGATGATGAGCAGAAGCAGGATGACAGTTGTGAATCCGTCAGCGCTGTTACCCATGAAGAATCTCACAAGTGTCTGAATGCCGAGCACAACGGCAAATACGATGAATATCCATCCCATCGCGGTAACGATCTTAAGGGGCAGGGTTGAGAATGAGGTCGCGTTGTTGATCGCATACTTCATAAGGCCCCTTGTAGACCATTTGCTCTTTCCGCTTCTTCTTTCCTCGACATCGTAGTAAACCTTATCGGTCTTAAATCCGATCCAGAAGCTGAGAGCCCTAAAGAATGTATTGCTCTCGGGAAGTCTGAGCAGCGCGTTGACCGCTTTCCTGTCGAGAAGCTTGAAATCGGATGATGAGCTCATATCTATCTTGATGAGCTTGCTCATTATGCCGTAGAAGATTCCGGCGCTCATCTTGTGGAAGATGCTTTCCTTTCCGCGGCTGTTCTTGATACCTTCGACCACCTCGGCTCCGGCCTTCCACTTTTCTATCATCTCGGGAAGAACGCTCACGGGATGCTGGAGATCGCAGTCCATAACGATGACCGCATCACCGCCCGATACGGAAAGTCCTGCGAATATGGCAGCTTCCTTTCCGAAGTTTCTGGAAAACTCAACGCCCTTTACATGTCCGTTACTTTCTGACAGGGTGCGGATCTTCTCATATGTTGAATCCGTCGAACCGTCGCTTATAAAAAGGAGTTCGAAATCCTCGCCGCAGCCTTCGAGCACGGCGGATATCTCCTTTACCGCAGGTTCGATGTTTTCTTCTTCATTGTATGCCGGAAGTATTACAGAGATCATATCAGTCCCTTTCCTTTATCTTCTTGCATTTTCTGTCTTGACCCAGATGACACCGTCAACAAGCTTAACGCTCGTTTCTCCGGGGAAGCTTTCCATCTCGATGTATTCGTCCGAATAATAGATCTGTGTCTCCTCTTCTTCGGAAACAAAATTCAAAGTCGCGCCCATGTAGTATTTGAAGAACGCTTCGAAGTTGTCCGCCCTGTAGAGGAGGTAATCATATTCACCGCCGAGTCCTATCATCTCGGAGGTTGCGGGATGTGTTACATCCGTCGAAGGATATTCATCTTCGCTTATGACACCCATCATTGCGATGGGAATGCCCTGATAGTATCCCTCTGTGCTTTCTATCCTGTCGAGAAGCCTGATCGCATATGCATAGGTCTTCTCGTACTTTCTCTGAAGATTTGTATAGCCGATATTGTCAGCTACCGCATATGAAACAAAGATCACAAATGCGGCGATAACGAATGCAAAGGAAAGAAGTCCGTTTCCTTTCTTTACGATCTCTTTTCCGACACATCTGTCACATATTGCAACACATACGATAAGGAAAAGCACCCACTGATATCTCATGATCAGATGGTATGTGACATCGGGCATTACCAGCATGATGATGTTGGCGGAGAGCGGAACGAGCACCAGAGTAAGAAGTCCCACCCAGTAGAACCACATCTTCTTATACACTCCGCTCTTTGCGATGAGCACGACCGCGGAAATGACGGTGCAGATCACAAGGACAAGAGCCGCAGCCGCGCATACATATCCGACAAGGAAGCCCTTGGAGAAAGTGAAGTTCACAAAATCCTTATACATCGAAGGAAGGAATGAAAATCTCTGTGAAAGGCTTATTGACGCCGCGGAGTCACCGCCCTGGTATGTGCCGATGGACTTGCCTTCGATCTTGAGAAGGATCTTGAGAATGATCACATAGAGAGCCGCACCGGTTATCCCCATGTAGAGATAGTTCATGCATTTCTTTACGCTGCCCTTTTCTCCTTTTGCCATGATGTCCCAGATGCCGTAAACGGAAAGGAGCATAGCAAAGGGAAGGTATGCCTGGTATACGCCGAGACTGAACGCAAGCGATATGCCGCCGAGTATGAAGTGATCCTTCTTTACGAGGTATACCGCAAGTACCGACAAAAGGATTCCCGCCATGTATCCGTCGAGGGTAAATACATATGCGAAGGTCGAAGCAAGTGAAGGATATGCGACAAGAAGTCCCGAGATAAGGCAGATCGAGATCTTGTCCTTCGTCTCGAAAATACGGACGAGAAGAACCGCTGCGATAGCAAGTTCCAGTATTCCTATAAGTCCGATGATCCAGGGCACGGTGTAGAAGGAAGAAGCCGCGCACACGGTCGAAAGAAACCACCTTCCGGAGATGATCATATTCTGCGAAAAGTACATGCTGTCGAGGCCGTCATGATTGGGGACGTCCATCAGCATCGCAGGGATGTGGATCAGAAGTCCGCTGACAAACGCCGCTATGAATGCGGTGCGGTCTTCGGCAGTTATCCCGGTCTTTATTTTTTCGATTGCTTTGCTTACAGTCATTTTTCGGTTCCCTTAAGATATTCCGATATACGATTGCTTATTGCATCCCTTCCGTAGTAGTTGGGATGGGTTCCGTCCACTGTGTATCCGTAGCCTGTTATAACTTCGCCCAGCTCGTTAACATACTCGGCATCGTATATGTCCGTCATATCGACGTACTCCACGCCGAGCTGCTCCGCCGTCCTCCTCTGAGCATCCAGGTAAAGGTTCAAAGTCCCCGAACCGTAATCAATTTCACCTGCTTTGCTTCCGTCCTCTGTCCACTTCATGGTGGGGGATAGGATTATAATCCTGATATCGGGATTGATGCTTCTTATGTATGTCACGACCGCGGTAAGTGCTCCGGTGTATGAATACTCGCTTCCGTCATCCGACGTGATGGGGATGCAGCTGTGATAATCGTTCAGGCACTGTTCGATGATCACTATATCCGTCTCTGTAAGATCAAGAGTCTTAAGCTGCTCTATCCTGTCCAGGAAATACTCCGTGGTAATGTCCGCCGGTGTATATGCTTCCTGCAGTGAAAAGTCTCCGGAATAAAGAGCCTGGGCAATAGAATACATGCTCAGATAATTCTTCTTGTTTCCGAGAGTGACCATGTCGGCATTAAGCGCCATCTGCGTTCCGCCAAAGGAAAGATCGAAGACATCCATTCCCGTCTTTGCAATGACAAGGTTTACAACGGAGGTTTCGTCCTGCTTGTATGAGATGATGCTGTCCCCGAAAATGACAACGTGGTGTCCTTCTTTTGCGGGGGCGCCCGCATTCATGATAAGGCACGCACATACGGTCACGATCAGTGCAAGTACGGCTCCGCAGATCCACGGAATAAGTTTTTTCGAAGAGATACTTTTCATCTTTCTCTGGATATGCGTCCTTCACCCACCCTGAAGACCATGTCGCATTTTTCGATGGTCTGGAGTCTGTGTGCTATGATCACAAGAGTCTTTCTTCCCATGAACCTGTTGATGGATTCCATGATCAGATTCTCGGTCTCGTTGTCGAGTGCGGAGGTTGCTTCATCGAGGATAAGAACTTCGGGATCGTCATAAAGAGCTCTTGCGATACCGATCCTCTGACGCTGTCCTCCCGAGATACGGATTCCTCTTTCACCGATTCCGGTATCGAGTCCGTCGGGAAGGCTTCTTACAAAATCATCGAGCGCCGCTTCCTTAAGCGCTTCCCAGATCCTTGCTTCGTCCTGTTCCTCGGGCGCAACGCCGAATGCGACATTGTTCCTGATCGTATCGTCGAGCATGAAGATCATCTGGGGGATGTAACCTACGTTCTTGAGGAAGCTCCTGTAATTGTCCCTTATATCCACACCGTCAGCCCTGATGACTCCGCTGCTCGGCTTGAGGAGTCCGAGCATGATGTCGACGAGCGTGGACTTTCCGGCACCTGTGGTTCCAACGATTCCGACACTGGATCCGATGGGGATCTTAAGGTCAGCCTTATCGAGGATCTTCACATCCGATCCGGGATAGGAATATGTGATGTCATCAAAATCGATGCTCTCCTTGAGAGTCATCTTCTCCACTTCCTTCGCAAAGGACATATCGGTGTTTGCATCGCCTATATCCTCCTGAAGGTTATCGCTTACGTTCATGAGGAAAGGCTCAAAGTATGACATTGAATTTATCTGGTTGTTGATCCTGTTGACCGCGGGAAGAAGAACGAGTGCAGCAGCGGCTAAGGTCGCGAAATCACTTATGAGCGCTTCGGAATTCCTGCCCATTGCGATCATCACGATCATATAGATCATCATAACGGAAACGCATACCGCTTCGATGAGAAGCTTGGGAATACTGTTGTAGAGGCTGTACTTCTGAACCGCATTCACATAACCGGTTCCGCATTTGTTGTAGCTGTCAACAAAGAACTTCTCGCGTCCGAAGATCTTGACTTCCTTTATTCCCTGTACGCTCTGCGAGATCCACTTGAACAATCCGCTGTAGTAATCCTGGTTGTCCTTACCCGCTTTGTACATGATGGGCTTTAAGACCTTCTTGATCACCGCAAGGAGAATAACAAGAACGGTCGCAAGGATGATCGTCATAAGTCCGCTCTGTGCGAGACAGAATGCGCACACGCAGAGTGAAACGAATCCGTCGGAGATCAGCTGGAGTATCGCAAGGATGAGCGCGTACATATTGTTTACGTCGGAGGTGATCGAACGCTGAACGACCGCGGTGTCGGCATTCAGGTAGAATTCATAATCCCTGCGGACGAAATTCCTCATCATCTTTTCGGATGTGGAGAACTGGTTCCTGTAAACGAATGCATACATCGCCTTCTGCTGAAGATACAGATAGAAGTTCTTGACGATAAAGACGATTATCATCGAACCCATAACGGTGTACTGGAAGAGCTTGTAGCCGTGCTCCATGTCGGTTCCCATCACATCGTAGAAGATGCGTGCGACATCGCTCTCCGCACTCTTTACGGGATCGATAACTATGTTGACTACGGATACGAGCATTCCGACTCCGGCAGTCTGGAGAAGTGCACCGATGATCATCATGACCGTAAGGAGTGCCATCTTCTTTTTCTGCGAAGCGGACAGTATCTTATTTAATTTTCCGAGTATCTTGCGCATTTATATATGTCCGGTATTACCTGCGGGAGCTCCCGCGTATTTTCTTTCCGTTTAAGACAAAGTCCGTGCGGATCAGCTTTATATATCTAACAGTGCCCGGGCAAACCTCTCGGCGCCCTTTCCGTCAACCAGCTTCATCAGCTTTTCGGAAATGTCTTTTCTTTTTTCTGCGGGCTTCATCTCATCAAGGAGCTTTACGATGTTCGGATAGATGTCATCCTTCCTTGCATCGCCCGCACAGGGCATGAAGCCTTTTGCATCGAACGAGCTCACATTCGGGATCTGGTTATCGGCGAATGAATAAGTGATGACCGGAACTCCCATCGAAGCAAGTTCGTACAGCGTGGAACCGCCTGCAGATATTGCGATGTCCGTTCCGTCATACAGCTCCCATATATTTTCGACAAAAGGAAGTATATGGACATTAGTTCTGTCGCCGAAAAGCTCTTCGAGTTTTTCTTTCTTTCCGCTGAACCTTCCGCAGATCACATTGACCGAAGCGAAATCATCAAGCGGTATTGCACCGAGCACTCCTTCGGCGATCCCTAAAGGATCGGAGCCGCCGGTCATAATAAGAATGCTTTCCGGGTTATCTTTTATCTTCTTTGGAGAAGGATTACCAAACGCTTCCCTGAGCGGTGCATAGTCACAACCAATGAAATATTTCTTTTCCGGATCCTTATCCGGGTAATAGTCCTCTCCGTATACCGCGTAGCATGCGATGCCGCTAACGGGATAGTCGAAGGCTTTCAGGTCATCGAGGTAGATAACCTCGGTAAGGCCGTTAACTGCTTTCAGATAGCTTTCGGTAACGCTGTAGTGATCGATGAGGAGGCATTCTATCTTCTCGGATGCGATCACCTCGGAAAGTGCGGGGATCTCGCTATCAAGGTCGTTCCACTTTGTTCCGAGAACGATGCACCTGTGTCCCCTGCTTTCTATCAGTTCCTTCGGCCGGTCATCCGCTGCGATGAAGACGGCTTTCTTTCCCATCCTCTTTGCCGCATCGGCAACCGACAGGCATCTCATGACATGTCCCGTGGAGATCTCGGAATTCATATCCGCTCTTATGAACAAGGTATCAGACATATATCTCTCCTAAGATCACGGTCAGTCGTAATCAACGCTTACCAGCTTAAGTCCTCTTGCGGGTGCGGTGAATCCCGCCGCTGCCCTGTCCTTTGCCTCGAGGACATCATCCACGGATTCCGGAGTTCTCTTTCCCAGTCCGACTTCGATCAGGGTTCCCGTCATAATGCGGACCATGTACTGCAGAAAGCCGTTACCGTGATAGGTGAAGGAAATGAATCCTTCCTTTTCGTCTATGTCGATACGGTCAACGCATCTGACACAGGATTTCTTCATCCGCGGGTTCCCGCAAAAAGAAGTAAAGTCATGTTCGCCGATGATCAGTCCCGCAGCCTTCTTCATTGCCGCGATGTCGGGCATGCTGCCGAGCTCGTAAACGTACTTTCTTTCAAAGACGGGCTTGAGCTCACCCGCATAGCAGGTGTACCTGTAGGTCTTGCCGGTCGCGTTGTATCTTGCGTGGAATCTGTCCCCGGCCTTCTCGACACTTATGACGCAGATGTCATCCGGAAGATTGCGGTTCAGCGAGTCCCTTATCTGAATGCATGAAAGCGATGTATCAAGCTTTACGTTCGCACACATGCCTTCAGCGGATACCCCGCCGTCCGTCCTGCCTGCGGAAATGATATCGGGGATCTCTCCTTCAAAGCTTCCGAGGCTGTCGCCCGTGCCCACTCCCGAAGGATTGAGCATACGTATGACCGCGGTCTCGAGCTTGCCCTGGATCGTCTTATCCTCGCCGGGCTGGTGCTCCCATCCGCGGTATCCGGTTCCGTCATATCTGATTATCAGCTTGTAATTGGTCAATCTTTATGCCTTTGTAACTTCAGCGATCGCATTAAGGAGCTCATCATATTCCTCGAATGCGGGATACTGGGGATAATCCTTCTTGAGCTGCTCCGTGGTACGGAAAAGAAAACCTGCCTTGCTGGCTTCGATCATTCCGAGATCGTTGAAGGAATCTCCGCTCGCGATGGTCTCGTAACCTATGGACTGGAGAGCCCTGACGGTTGTGAGCTTGGACTTGTCACATCTCATCTTATATCCGGTGATCTCACCATTTTCTCCGACCTCAAGGGTATTGCAGAGAATGGTGGGCATGCCGAGCTTCTTCATAAGGGGTGATGCGAACTGCTCGAAGGTATCGCTGAGTATGAGTACCTGCATACGGCTTCTGAGTTCATCGAGGAACTCCTTTGCACCGGGAAGGGGATCGAGTGAAGCGATGGTCTCCTGGATCTCCTTGAGTCCCAGGCCGTGCTCCTTCAGGATCTCGATCCTGAATTTCATAAGCTTGTCATAATCGGGCTCATCCCTCGTGGTCCTTCTGAGCTCGGGGATACCGGTCTTCTCCGAAAATGCGATCCATATCTCGGGGACAAGTACGCCCTCAAGATCAAGACAAGTAATATACATGGTCAAACTTTCCTTTCAGGTTTTTACGATTAGGGTAAAAAGTGATGAAACTGCCGTAAAATCAACATTTAAACCCAACCTATAGAATAACAGAAAACGCCCTGAAAGTGAACTGTTTTAGGGGGTGCGAAAACCTTAAGATACCCTTAAAATTCAAGGGTTTCGGGCACTTCGGACCGGGCTTTCGCGATAAGTTTTCTGAAAATTCTCTCAATTCTAAAACGTTATCGAAAAAGTTCACAGTTTGTTTACTTATTTTTTGAAAAATGTATTGACAGGGGTAATTTTTTAGATTATTATAGGCACATAAAACAAAAGCGAACAAAACAGAGAGCTTTTAGAAAGGAAGTACACTCCAATGGGAAACTAAACAGCAACCCGTAAACATCTTTGGAGGGCAGTCCAATGTACTGAGGTAAATAAACCTAGCTACGGCCCACAGTACCCGGGGTACGAAGATCAAAAAAGTGAAAACACGGCATAGGCACATTAAGTGTAATTCATCCTATGAACGCAGAATGCACCGTTTAATATATGCCTTCGGATGAGAAAGCCGTAAGAAGAATGAAGCTTAACTGATCGAAATGTAGCGGGGAGTACGGACCATAAAATAAAAAAGGAGGTATCCGCCAATGGATATTGAGGAACCCATCTACTAAAGGCGCCATTCGATGAATATCGGGTGGCGCCTTTAACAATGTGTAAGTATCTGATTTTATAGTGTTCAGTGCTCGGGTTTTATTTCTTTTTTGCCGTTTTGGCATTCTTGTAATAGATGATCCTGAGTCCGTCGATCAGAAGATCATCATCAAATACGATATTGTGCTTGCAGTGGGGAACGATCCTCGATGAGATTCCTCCGGTCGCGATGATCGTCTTGACCTCTCCCATCTCTTCTTCACATCTGTCGATGAGTCCGTCCAGCATCGCTGCGTTTCCGTAGATAAGTCCGGACTGCATCGAATCGGTCGTTGTGGTTCCGATGACATGTGCCGGCTCATCATATGAGATGCTTGAAAGGAGTGCGGTTCTTCCTACGAGTGCGTCAAAGGAGATCTTGACTCCGGGGAAGATAATGACTCCGAGGAATTCCTTCTTCCCTCCGATGGCGGAAATGGTCGTTGCGGTACCGAGGTCCATGATGAGCATGGGAGCTTCGTACTTTGCGATCGCGGCAACGGCACCTACGACAAGGTCTGCGCCGAGCTCGGCGGGATCACCGACTGCGATATTGAGTCCGCTCTTGAGGCCGGGGCCTACGACCAGCGCCTTATGTCCGGTGAGAAGTGCGATGACTTCCTTGAGTATATTGTTGAGAGGAGGAACAACGGAAGAAATGATACCGCCGTCGATCTTGGACAGATCGATCCCCCTGATCTCAAGTATGTTTTTGACAAGGACCGCATATTCGACCTGGGTCTTGCCGGGATCGGTGGCAAATCTGGTGAGGAAGTATGTCTTTTCTTCGTCGATAACGCCCATGACGATGTTGGTATTTCCCACATCAAACGCAAGTATCATATCTTTCTCCTTTCATCAAAACAAAAACAGGCAAAGCCTTATAGGCTCCGCCTGTTTTAATTATTCTGCTTTCTTTTCAGCTACGCCGGCTCCGCTCTTTCTGCCGATTCCGATGAGCTGCACAATGGTGGTGCTCATTGCAAGGTTGATGATGAGCTCAATTACAAAGTTCATTCCTACGAGTCCGAAGATCATGAATCTTCCCGCACTCGCATAACCTGCGGCTGCTGCCCACTCATTGATGGTATTCATAAAGAACAAAGCACAACCTACAAGGAAAAGTCCGGTGTTGGTAACGGGAGCGGCAACACCTGCAAGGAGAACCGCAAGGAACTTATTCTTCTTGGCAAGTGCCTTGTAGATAAGTCCGGCAACGATTCCGGCCATGGTACCCTTGACCATAACGGTAATGATGGTTCCGGGAACGCTTACCGCCATGAAAAGTCCGGTGTCGGTAAACATTACGACAAGGCTGAATACGAATCCGAGCCATGCGCCTGCGAATACTCCGTAAAGAGCCGCACCAACGATGATGGGTACAAGTACGAGGGTGATCCTGAAGATACCCACGGGAATGCTGAGGGAAAGTGCCTGAAGAACGACAACGATAGCTGTCAGCAATCCGAGTCCTACAATAGTCTGTGTCTTGTTGTTAATATTCATTTTTCACTCCTTTGCTGCCGCTCCTCTTTTGCCGGGATACGGCGCAACCCGATGCACTATTACATCCAAGCGCATTATATCATATGGTAGGCTTTTGTCTTGTTCTTTTTTTCATACATAAAGCCTGGCGGTAGCGGACTCTGTGCCGCGATTGCACGGGGCTCTTCGGCATGCCGGACAACGGGCCTTCGACACTTTTCGCCCTAAGGGGCGTGTCAGTACGGACAGCGCAGCTCCGCAACGACCATCGCTTTCTTTTCGTCGACCAGCCTGAACATCAGGGTATGGGAAGTGGGATCGACCATAAAATCCTCGGGAAAATATCCCATGTCGAACAGGAAGTTCTTGATCTGCTTATCTATCTTGTAATCCTCTGAAGGCACGACAACCTTGAGGCTGTATTCCTTTGTTCCGGAAACGAGCGAAAGAAATCCTTCGACATCCCCGTTTCCTATGCAGCCGATTATCTCTGCGGACCTTGTGAGCAGATATGCATCGTAGGCTTCGTCCCATTCCCTTCGGAGCTTATCGTTAACTTCGCCGAAGGAATAATTTGCGATCAGGTATTCTCCGATCTCATGGGTAAGCTTTCTGCTTCCGGAAGGATTCAGATGTGTCGAATCCGCATAGTCTGTCCTGTTGTTCAGGAAAGTATCATCCCTGCAGAAGTTAAGGAAGGGAACTCCTTTTTCCTCGAAGTAAGCCTCGAAGGAATTGACCGCGGGATAAAAGTATGACTGATATCTCATTCCGGGAGCGGGGGCACAGGTAAATACGACATCTATGTCATTTTCCCTGCACAGATCTATCACGTCACCTATGTGAAGCTTATCCGGATCAAATGCATCCCTCGAAAGAACCTCGTCTCCGCCCCACTCGGCATATGCCTGTCCTTCATGGACGACTCGGTCCTCTCCTCCCATGAATGTATTGGCCGTTACATAGATATCCTCTTCTCCGAGCATGCTCCATCTGTTGTGATAGATCGCGAGCGGGAAAAGATACTCATTAAGATCGTAGCCCGAAGTCAGTTCATTTACCGCACGGATCTTGAGAATACTGAGCGGCATATGGTCGAGCGATTTGTGAAGATATGCCTGCGTTCCCTTATCCGATTCCGGTGTGACGACATTAATGCTGAAAAGCGATATATCGAAAAAGACCACCTTGGGGGGATGATACTTTATCGCATTCTGCAGCTGCCAGTAGGACGCGATGACATTCTCGTTATGCTGTGCCATATTGTAGGAACGTATTCCGTACTCTTCCCACAGCTGTAGCGGAACAACGCCGTCGATCACGCGGCTCGATCCGAAAAAGAGAACATCAAAATCCTTCCTTTCGGAATAGAACCTGTCGTACTTCGAACAGTTCTCTTTATCACGAAGCAGACGGTCCGCCGCATAGGTGGACGTAAAGAGAAGCGCTATGAATAAAATCCATGATACGATTGTTTTTAATACTCTGTTCTTCATTTCTAAAACCTGAAATATATAAATGCCGCGGCATCATACTCGGTTCCCCAGATACCGAAGATAAGGATCGCTTCGATGATCAGAACGGGGAAAAGTATCCTGAACCACAGATTCTGTTTTTCGAGCCATTCCCTGACGTGGATACCGTTCTCATGAAGAATGTCCACGAAAAGAAGTATGCCTATCGAGATCAGCATTAACCAGAAGTTCCTCTGGTCGAGTCCGAGCGTGTAAAGACTTCCGTCGGTAAATATACCGATGTTACGTACATTTACCATCTGCTTTATGATCTCAATTGCTTTATCGGTTCCCTGTGCACGGAAAAATATCCATGAAAAGTCCACAAAAAGGAAAGTGACCATACTTCCGAGAATCCTGTTTGAAAGTACGTCTCCCTTCCATCCGATCGCTTTTCCGAGTTTTTCACGTACTCCTTTGAAAAGATCAGAGAAGACAAGGTAAAGACCGTTTATTCCGCCCCAGATAACGTAGTTCCACATCGCACCGTGCCACAGTCCGCTGAGCAGAAATACGAAGAACATATTGAAGGAGCTTCTGATCTTTCCTTTTCTGTTTCCGCCGAGAGGAATATAAACATAATCCCTGAACCATCCGGTAAGAGAAATATGCCATCTTCTCCAAAAATCCCTGACGGATGCGGCAAGATATGGCTGCCTGAAATTCTCCGTAAGTGTAAATCCCATGACCGATGCGGCACCGACTGCGATGGTCGAATAGCCTGCAAAGTCGCAATAGATCTGCACGCCGAAAAGCATCGATGCTATCGCAAGATACCATCCGCCGTATGTTTCATAATTTCCGTATACCGTATCGACGAAGATCGCTATGCGGTCGGAGATGACCATCTTCAGGAAAAAACCCCAGAGCATAAGCTGAAGTCCGTTCTTTACCCTGTCCGCATCAAAGGTATGCTTTTCGTCAAACTGATGCAGGAGCTTTCCCGCACGTTCGATGGGACCCGCGACAAGCTGGGGGAAGAACGAAACGAATGCCGCATACTTGAGCACATTCTTTTCGGGCTTCAGATCTCCGCGGTAGACATCGATGATGTATCCCGCTGCCTGAAATACGTAGAAGGAAATTCCGACAGGAAGAACAAGACTGTACCCGGGTACCTGTAATCCGAGATGCAGCGCAGAAAATGCCTGATTGATATTTGTAATGAAAAATCCGAGGTATTTATACAGGAACAGAATACCGAAGATAAGCACAAGGGAAACCGCAAGAAGCGCTTTCCTGTGTTTTTTCTTTTCGGCACGTCCGAGAAATATACCGCAGCCATACGTCACAAGCGTGCATCCCGCAAGCAGAAGGGCGTATCTCGCATCCCAGTTCATATAGAAATAGTAGCTTGCGATAAGGAGCCAGATATATCTGAACCTATGCGGGATCACAAAGTACAAAAGCGTGACGACAGGAAAAAATATAATAAAAGAGATTGAATTAAAAAGCACGACAAAAACCTTTCTCCCCACCCCAAAAATATAGGGACCGGACAAAGGGCTTTTCCGGTCCCGACATCTTCTAAGGTATTATACATCAATTATGTTTGCCACGCCTTAAGACTTTCTTAAGATTCTCACTCTCCCGCTTTTGCGGATATGATCCAGGGTGCGGGCTGTGACTCGAAGAGATTCTTGGAGTTGAGCTTCGATACTGAGATCTGGATGATGTTGACCTCGCTCATTCCGAATCTTGAAAGGATATCCCTCATCGAAGCGGCAACCCTGAAATCAAGTGTATAGATGACAAATTCCATATTGGGATTGATCTGTGTAAGATATGAGATCTCCTGCTCCATGCTCGCACTTGCGACAAGCATTGTGCAGTCGGGAACGGGCATATCCTTCATGGTCTTCGCATCGACATGATCGACTATGGAGATATTCTTAAGTCCGAACTTTCCTACGTTCTCCTCAAGGGTCTCACGATCGCTCTCTTTGTACTCAACCGCGATAACGGAACCCTCTCCGCAGAGCATTGCGGTCTCAACGGCGATGGATTCACCGGAGATAACGCAGTAATTCTTATTTTCCGCAACCTGCATCTTGGAAAGGATGACGGAACGTATCTCACTTCCGACATACTTTACGGAACCGGTCGCAAAGTTCTTGTTGTCCATTCCGAACTTGATAACGGAACGTGCATTGGGATTGAGTACGATCATTCCCGCGCTCGCATTGATTCCGCGGTCGATCATATCGGCAACGAGCTTTCTCTTGATCTCACCTACGGGCTCCGAGCCTTCGTTGTAAATGACTTCGCACTCGCCGAGTCCCACACTCCACATGCGATAGAAGATATCCTGATCACCTGCTTCGGTAAATACGAGGGTGCAGCGGTGTGCTTCGACCGTGGGGATCAGGTTCTTGTTCTTTCTGGTGATATCGAGGATCTTGACATGCTCAAGATCGATATCGGTATTTGCCGAAAAGTACTGGAGCCAACTGATAATATGGTCATTACTGAAAAGTTGTTTTGACATATCTGCCTCCTTACTTACACTTGGAAAGGAGATCTTCCCACTTTTTGTCTACATACTTCTGTGCTGCTTCGATGGTCCATTCGTTGCCCTGCTTGAAGCAGTGAGCGAATCTGGTCTGAAGCTTCATGAAATCCTCAACAGGGAGTTTCTTCTTGGGCTCATATGTAAGTCTGTATTCACCGTCAACAACCTCGTAGAGAGGCCATACACAGGTATCGATGGCTGCCTTGCAGATGGTGATAAGATCCTCCTGGGGATATCCCCATCCTCTGGGGCAGGGAGTAAGGACATTTACGAAGGTAGGTCCCTCGGTGTAGATCGCACGGTGAGCCTTCTCACTGAAATCCTTCAGGTTTCCGAAGAGAGTGGTCTGTGCGGCATAGCGTACGCCGTGTGCAACAACTATCTGTGTAAGATCCTTCTGTTCCTGCTTCTTACCTACGGATTCGACACCCGAAGGAGTAGTGGTAGCCGCAGCGAATCTGGGAGTTGCGGACGATCTCTGGGTTCCGGTGTTCATGTATGCATTGTTGTCATAGCAGAAGTATGTGAAGTCATGTCCTCTTTCGAGAGCACCGGAAAGTGACTGGAATCCGATATCATAGGTACCGCCGTCTCCGCCGATGACAAGGATCTTGTAATTGGTATCGGGATTGATCTTGCCCTTTCTCTTCATTACCTCAACAGCCGCACATACACCCGAAGCCGTTGATGAAGCATTTTCAAACGCGGTGTGGATGTATGAATCATCCCAAGCGGTGTAGGGATACTGGAAGGATGAAACCTCGAGGCATCCGGTCGCATTACAGATGACAGCTCTGTCCTTTTCGTCAACCGCACGCATCATCGCACGGCAGACTATTCCCGCTCCGCATCCGGCACAGAGTCTGTGACCGGGATTGAAGCGTTCTTTTTTATTCATTTCCTCTTTAAGATTATATGCCATTTCGCTTACCTCTCACGCTGTCCCATATGTGTATAGATCTCGCCGGTCTCACCGGTTTCGGCGATATTTGCAAGTCTGTCGAAAACAG
>JAEEGL012313389.1_pt1 | contig 25882 bp, 19 predicted proteins | sample 9134231 | NCBI WGS metagenome assembly JAEEGL01 (sample SAMN16246548, study PRJNA631951) | gut metagenome | biome: gut microbiome; feature: rumen; material: fiber-attached | host: Bos | place: Iran: Karaj | collected 2018-10 | reverse complement strand
GGGAAATTGTAGGTTCTTATTTTCTCAGAGCGGTCACCGGTTCCTATCTGGCTCTTTCGAAGCTCCGCCTCCGCATCATGTGCCTTCTGCTGCTCGATATCGTACAGCTTGGCGCGAAGGAGAGCAAACGCCTTCTCCTTATTCTGAAGCTGTGATTTCTCAGTCTGGGAATAGATGACTATTCCCGTAGGATAGTGCGTAAGACGTACTGCCGAATCGGTTGTGTTGACACACTGACCGCCGTTACCGGACGCACGCATTACATCTATACGGATGTCCTTCTCATCAATCTGCACATCCACTTCTTCCGCTTCAGGCATAACCGCAACCGTGATCGTTGATGTATGGATACGCCCGCCCGATTCGGTCTCGGGAACACGCTGTACCCTGTGCACTCCGCTCTCATATTTCATCACGGAATATGCTCCCTGTCCGCTTATCATAAATGTAACACTCTTCATTCCGCCGATCCCGATCTCCTCGACCTCCATCGTCTCAACCTTCCAGCGTCTTCCCTCGGCGTAATGCACGTACATTCTGTATATTTCCGCAGCAAACAAAGCAGCCTCGTCTCCGCCCGCACCCGCTCTTATCTCCACGATAACGTTCTTATCATCATTGGGATCCTTGGGAAGGAGCAATATCTTAAGCTTTCCTTCAAGAGCTTCAACATTCTTCTTTGCGTTATTGAGCTCCTCCTTAAGCATCTCCTTCATATCTTCATCCGATTCCTCGGACAGCATCATTAATGAGTCATCAATGTCCTGCTTGTTTTTCTTATATTCCTTATATGCCTCCACTATCGGCGCAAGATCGCTCTGCTCCTTCATGAGGGCTCGGAAACGCTGCTGGTCGAGCGCAACTCCCGGTTCATTTAATTCATTCATTATATCTTCGTAACGCAATACGATAGCTTCCAGTTTATCAAACATAATCATTCCTCATCTGTCTTGTCCTGATCCGTTTACACTGCATTCATTAAGAAGTATGTTATACATCCGGGTAATATCTACAAAAACGGCCTGTGTGCCTTAACCACGCGGTCAAGTCCGGCAAGATCCTTTATCACCTTAACATCACTGTATCCATGCTCCCTCAGCATATCACTCACCGCTTCTCCCTGATCGTATCCGATCTCAAACAGGATCACTCCTCCCGGTACAAGATGGCTGTCTGCTCCATCTATTATCCTTCTGTAAAATTCAAGACCGTCTTCTCCGCCGCAAAGAGCGATCAAAGGTTCATGATCCCTGACCTCCTCCATGAGCGTATCAATTACAGCACCTGCAATATAAGGCGGATTGGATATAATCGCGTCATATCTGTCCCCGATATCATCCAACGCTTCATAAAGATCTCCCTGCAGAAAACACACTTCGACTCCGTTTGACTCCGAATTTCGCGCTGCTATTTCCACGGCCTTCCCGGAGATATCCACTCCGACTGCCTTAAGATCGTTCTTATATCTTGCAAGAGATATTATTATACATCCGGTACCGGTACACAGATCCAGTACCCTCATACCATCCTCTATCTCTATCATTGCTTCCTCTACAAGACATTCCGTATCCAGTCTCGGGATAAGCACATCTTCACTGACCTCAAAGTCAAGTCCCATGAATTCCTGATGCCCTGTAATATACTGGAGCGGAATATGCTCCGCTCTTCTTTTGATAAGAGCATCATAATCATCAGCCTGCTTATCACTAACTTCGTCATTGCCGTATGCAAGTATATGGTTTCTGTCTGTCTTAAGAGTGTATTCCATAAGCAGGGCCGCATCTGTTGCCGCATCATCGATCCCGGCATCTTCAAGACACCTTACCCCTCTGCTCCTCAACTCATTGATAGTCATAATCGTATCCGTCCACCATGATACCGAATTCGTTGTATAAATATCCTCTCCAGTCGAAAACGGCATCCACCGCCACAATGGCCACCTCTATCATTTCATCATCGGGCTCCCTGGTCGTCAGCTTCTGCAGCATGAGTCCCGGCGCTGACAGTATCCTTATGAAGATATTGTCAGTCCTTCCCGCAAGACGGATGATCTCATAGGAAATACCGGCTATCACGGGGATCAGCAACACTCTTGCGGCCACACGCATAACCGGATCATCCACCCTGATAAATACAAACAGTACGACCGAAACAAATACAACAAAAAACAGAAAACTGGTTCCGCACCTCTTATGCTGTCTTGATGACATGGCTACATTGTCGATCGTGAGAGGCAGTCCCGATTCAAGACAGTTAATACACTTGTGCTCGGCACCGTGATACATGAACACCCTTTTTATATCCTTCATCGCGGAAATGGCGACCAGATACAGAACAAAGATCAGTATCCTTATAACACCTTCAATAATGGCTGTTAACGTATCTGACAACACCCATCTCCTTATAAACTGCGAAAGGAAATAGGGAAGCAGCATAAACAGCAGGACGGCAAAAGCAAGAGACACTATGACCGTGATCACCGAAACCACCTTCTCACCGGCACCTCCGGTGTCCTTCTTTCTTCCGTCTGCTTCCTCATCTTCATAAAACGAAGCTGAATAATTAAGCGTTCTTGTGCCAAGAATCAGAGAATCAATGAAATTAAATATACCCCTTATAAAGGGAATTCTGTTAAGCACCTTTACAGGCGCAAAAGACTCATATTCCTCAAGCGCCACATTGATCTCACCGCTCGGAAGCCTTACCGCTACCGAATAACGTTCCTTATTCTTCATCATTATTCCTTCAAGAACTGCCTGCCCGCCTATGCCGGAATAATGATCATTCTTATTTCTGCTCATAGATAATCCCCGAACTATATACATATGTAACAAAAAGCCGAGGCTGTACCTCGGCTCTTAAAACCCATTTAGTTATTTCCCACGCCGTATTTCTTATTGAACTTCTCAATACGTCCGTCAATCCTTGCACTCTTCTGCTGTCCTGTATAGAACGAATGACACTTGGAACAGATTTCAACGTGTATCTCGGGCTTGGTCGAACCTGTAACAAAAGTATTTCCACAGTTGCATGTTACGGTTGCCTGCTGATAATTGGGATGTATTCCTTCCTTCATGATCTCACCTCACTTACGATATTGCTGTTACTATTTAATGAAACCCCATAACCCGCGGTTTCAAATAATATTTCCTTTATTAACGCGCCTAAATATAATAACACGACCAAACTGATTGTGCAAGTATTTTCTATATAAATCTTATCTTCTTGACTGTCTGTACAAATTCACGGTTACTTCTCGTCCTTACAAACATATCGAGCACCTTCTCGACAGCCTCCTCGGCCTTAAGTCCGTTAAATGCCTTACGGATGATATTAATTGCTTCAAGCTCCTCGGGATCAAGCAGCAGATCCTCGCGTCTTGTGCCTGATTTCGGAATGTCTATCGCAGGGAACACTCTTCTCTCCGACAGCTTCCTGTCAAGCACCATCTCCATATTGCCGGTTCCCTTGAACTCCTCGTAAACAACATCATCCATCTTGCTTCCGGTCTCGATAAGCGCTGTTGCAAGTATTGTCAGGCTTCCGCCCTCTCTCATGTTTCTGGCAGCTCCGAAGAACCTCTTGGGCATATGCAGCGCGGCAGGATCAAGACCACCCGATAATGTACGTCCGCTGGGCGGAACCGTCATGTTGTAAGCTCTTGTAAGCCTTGTTATGGAATCGAGCAGGATGATAACATCCCTTCCTGCCTCCACCAGCCTCTTGGCTCTCTCTATTACCATCTCGGCAACTCGCTTGTGATGCTCGGGAAGCTCATCAAAAGTTGAATAGATGACCTCTACGTTATGTCCCTCGATCGCCTCCTTGATATCGGTCACTTCCTCGGGACGTTCATCTATCAGAAGGATGATAAGGTGCATCTCGGGATTGTTCCTCTTAACCGACCTGGCCACATCCTTAAGCAGTGTTGTCTTACCTGCCTTCGGAGGTGATACTATCATACCTCTCTGTCCCTTGCCGACCGGTGACATCAGATCCATGATACGCATTGCCACCGTTCCGCCGGGTGTTTCAAGCCTTAATCTCTCATCGGGGAAGATGGGCGTGAGCTCCTCGAAATTCTTCCTCTTAAGATGATCCGTGGGCGAGAGTCCGTTAATGGATTTAACAAAAAGCAGTGCCCCGAACTTATCGTTCTGTGTCTTTATCCTTGTATTACCGGTTATGATATCTCCGGTCTTAAGTGAAAAACGTCTTATCTGGCTGGGGGCCACATATACATCGTTCTCACCCGGGAGATAATTTTCGCTTCTTATAAAACCGTATCCGTCAGACAAAACCTCCAGTATTCCACTGGCTTCAATTCCACTGTCCAGATTCTTCTTTTCCTCGGAAATATCAAGATCGGTACCTGCTTCCGTTTTATCTTCCCTGCTCTCGATATTCGCATCAGGGGAGCCTGCCGGCTTTGAGACATCAGAAGCTTCCGCCTTCTGCGGCTTCTGTTCCTTCACGGCCGTCTCAGCCTCTTCCTCATCCTTTCTGCACATAGCCTCAATCACATCTGCCTTCTTAAGGCCTGTGACACCCTTTATACCCCGGGCCTTGGCAAGATCCTTAAGTACGGTAAGTGACAATGTCTCATACTTTGCTCTGTTACTCATACAAATCTCCTGTTTGAATTATCGTTGTTCCTAAATCATTCACTATCGGGATATAACACGAAGTGTGTCGATGTGCCGATTTGAATATTAAATCCATATCAAAAGTATTAAAGCACATTGTCGTACAAAATGCAACGGTAAAATCATATCTTTTTAAGTTTGGCAAAACCCGCAAACATTTTCTTAATTCCAAATCCCTTGAAATCAACAGTGACTTCATAGTCACGCGTGCCCTTAACAAGACTCTTGACAACGCCTTCACCGAACTTGACGTGTCTTACCGTATCACCCACCGTGTAATCCGGACTGTCCTGGCCTCCTATATCCTTACCGAGGGATATGGCTGCTCCCCCCGGCTTCTGTGACTTTACAAAGCCGTTTGAAAGCCTGACAGAAGGCTTACCCTTTATACCACCCGTTCTCTCACCCGCAAGCACCGAAGCTTCGTTGGCCGTCCTGGCAGCAGTGGCTATAAAGGGTTTCGCATATGCATTCCTTGCAGCCGGTGACGTTGCGGCCGGTCTGCTGTTTCCCGTAAAGGCATTTCCGGAATACGGTTTCCTTGCAAAGATCTCCTTGGTGTAGCCCTCATTCGAAGGATCCACGCGATCCTCCGGGCGAAGCCTGATCCCCGGAACCTTCATGTCAAGCAGCTGTGTAGGTATCTCCTTGACAAATCTCGACGGAGCATTGAACTGTGTTTCACCCCTTACCATCCTCTGTCCTGCACAGGTTATGGTAAGCTCATCCATGGCACGGGTGATACCGACATAACACAGCCTTCTCTCTTCTTCAAGTTCTGAAGGATCATCGCTGGTTATATTCATATATGAAGGAAACAGACCTTCCTCCAGACCCGTCAGATATACATGAGGGAACTCGAGTCCCTTCGCACTGTGGAGAGTCATAAGCAGGACCTTATTGCTGTCACTTGAAACGCTGTCTATATCAGCAACAAGAGCCACCTCTTCAAGGAAACCCGAAAGAGTCACCTCATCCGTATCCTGTTCCTCCTCATAGGCAACCACCTTGCTTATAAGCTCATCAATATTTTCCTTCCTCTGATCCGCATCCTCCTTATCTGAAGCCTCCATCTTCTCAATATACTCCGTTGTATCGAGCACATCCTTCACCAGCTCCTCCAGGGTAAGATGCGGCTGCTTGCTGCGAAAGACCTGTATCATACTGACGAATGCCTCAAGCTTACCGATGCCGCGTCCTATCGACGGTATCTCGTCCGCCTTCCTGAGTGCATCATAGAAGGTCAGATCATTGCTGTTTGCATATTCCTGTATCCTGTTTATCGTCGTTGCCCCGATACCCCTCGCCGGAACATTGATTATACGTTTGACAGCAACATCATCCCTTGCATTGTCGATAGTCTTAAGATAGGCCAGTATATCCTTTATCTCACGTCTTGCATAGAAATTAACGCCGCCGACAACATCATAGGGAATACCGCTCATTATAAGCTGCTCCTCAATAAGCCTGGCCTGCGCATTGGTCCTGTACAATACAGCCTGTTCCCTGTAATCGTGCTTACCCTCACGCTTATCCTTCATGATCGAGCTTACGACATATTCCGCTTCCTCATACGCCGTGCTGCACTGTCTGAAATGTATCCTGCTGCCCTCTCCCTTGTCGGTCCAGAGTGACTTGTCCTTTCTGCCCACGTTATTTGCGATAACTGCATTGGCAGCGTCAAGTATGTTCTGCGTCGAACGGTAATTCTGCTCCAGCTTCACTACCTTTGCATCCCTGTATACCTTTTCAAAATCAAGGATATTCCTTATATTGGCACCCCTGAACTTGTAGATCGACTGATCGTCGTCACCCACAACACAGATATTCCTGTACTTTTCCGCCAGAAGCTTGATCAGCTTAAACTGCACGTTATTTGTATCCTGATACTCATCAACCATTATATAACGGAAACGGTCCTGATATGATTCCAGGATATCGGGCCATGCGGTAAACAGATCGACCGTCTTAAGCAGCAGATCGTCAAAGTCAAGCGCATTACTCTTCTTAAGCTCCTTCTCATACTCAGCGTATACCTTTGCAACCTGTCCGGCCCGGAAATCACCCATGGCATCCAGCCTTAAATCCTCAGGAGTAAGGAGCTCCTCCTTGGCATGGGATATTGCAGACAGGAATGCACGCTCAGGCATCTGCTTGGTATCGATCTGAAGCCTCTTGCATATTCCCTTCATTACGGTCTTCTGGTCATCCGTATCATATATTGTGAAGTTGGTATCATAACCTATCCTGTCAATATATCTCCTGAGTATCCTCACGCAGGTACTGTGAAAGGTTGCCACCCATATGCTCTCGGCACCGAAGCCAACCATATCATCAACACGCTGTCTCATCTCACCGGCAGCCTTATTGGTAAAGGTGATCGCCAGTATGTTCCACGGATTCACACCGCATTCCTCTATAAGATATGCGATCCTGTTTGTTATGACCCTGGTCTTGCCCGAACCAGCTCCCGCAAGAATAAGAAGCGGTCCTTCCGTATGCAGTGCCGCTTCCTTCTGTCTTTCATTTAACATTTCAATCGATCTGCTCATTTTTAACCTCATATCAATGTGATCATTCTCTGATTTCACCATCATCTTTACAATGTCCTTTATACGATCACATCTTCCGTTTACATACAGAAAGCCGGTGATATACACCGGCTTTCTACCTAAATGTACTGCTTCGTTTATTCCGTTTCATTGTCCTTAAGCCTTCCGAGTACCATATCATATCCGTCATTGCCGTAATTAAGTGAACGGTTAACACGGCTGATCGTGGCTGTTGATGCTCCGGTCCTCTCGGCTATCTCAACATAGGTCTTTTTCTCCCGCAGCATTGTTGCGACCTCGAAACGCTGCGACAGCGATATGATCTCATTTATGGTACAGATATCCTCAAAAAATATATAACACTCTTCCTTATCACGGAGCTGTAATATGGCATCAAACAGATGATCCACAGCTCCGGTCCTTAATTTGGGATTCATTTACAGTTACTCTCTTTCATATACTATAGAATAGCGAATTTCATCAGAAATTCGATATTCGTACTGGACCAGGCTCTGCTGAAAGCAGAGGCGCGTCATGCGGAACGCATGATTTCTGAATGCATTTCCTTGTTTGCATTCAGAAAGTCATACTTACGAAGCGATACCCAGTCTTGCGAACAGTTTGTTAAGAGAATCCCCGTCCAGTATAAGCAGCATATGATCGGTAAGCTTCTCCTCACCCATAATAAACTGTTCATCGATGACCAGTATCTTGTCTCCAACCTCCGCATACTCCTTAAGAGGTATCTTAAGTATCTCACCGACAGTATTTACATGATACTCGGGGATCATGATATCAACCTTCATATTGGATAAGGACGCCAGAGCATTGGCATATGCGCCCGATGTGATATTACCCATTTCAGACAGAACCGACAGATCCATATCATTCAGCTCACTGAGATTGTTAAGCTCCTTGGGGTAGAAGGTATTTATGATCCGCGATGCGAATTCCTTCTTCACTATGTGGAACATCATACCGGCAAGATCTTCCTTGACACCTATCCTGATACCCAGAACTTCCGCGCTCTCACCTCCGAGAAACTCCTTGACCGAATCAAAATCAAGGAAGCGCACACTGGGCACCGACATATCCACAAAGGTATTTAGAAGCATTGCCAGAGCAGTACAGGCATTACCCGAACCGATATTACCTATCTCCTTTAGCACATCTATCTGCATATCGCTGAAGCCGTCATATGTTCCCATTAGGTATATTCCTTTCTGTCGATAGTAGTTTAATTTTAGCACACTTTAATCTCTTTCGCAATTGCAGTGCACAAGTTTAATGTAAATTCGCTCAAAAAATACTCCCAGGCATCCTCTAAAACTGTCATATAAGCTATTGTTAAACTTATAGCCTGAGCCTATACTTGAGGTTACAGACAAAACAGTATATATATTGGTAATGAGGTATGATCATGGAAGCATATACAATCTTTAAGAGTCTAGCCATAATAATAATAGTAGCCAAGATATTCGGGATAATAGCCCGAAAAGTCAAGGCACCTCAGGTTGTCGGTGAGATCATCGCAGGTCTCATCATAGGACCCAGCCTGCTGGGTCTTGTCGAACCCACTCCTTTTCTTGCCCAGATGGCAGAGATCGGCGTGGTCCTTCTTATGTTTTCGGCTGGTCTCGGAACCGATTTGAAGGAGCTTATGAAGACAGGACCCGTTGCTCTTCTTATCGCATGTGCGGGAGTATTTGTCCCCCTTGTGGGAGGATGTATCCTCCATATGTGCTTCTACGGTTTCGTTCCGTTAGGTCATCCCAATTTTGCGACCTCACTGTTCATCGGTGTCATCATGACCGCAACCAGCGTAAGTATAACGGTTGAAGCTCTCAAAGAGCTCGGTTATCTCAAGAGCAAGGTGGGGACGACAATACTTGCAGCCGCCATCATCGATGACGTGATCGGTATTATAGTACTTACCTTTGTTATAGGAATGAGGGGCTCCTCATCAAGTATCGGCGGTGTATTGCTGAAGACGATACTGTTCTTCGTTTTCTCATTACTGGTTGGCATGGCCTCATATCAGGTATTTAAGAAGGTCGACAAGCGCTGGCCTCATACAAGAAGAATTCCGATAGCCGGACTGGCATACTGCTTTGCGTTTGCATATATAGCCGAGCGTTTCTTCGGCATAGCCGATATAACAGGTGCATACTTCGCCGGAATAATCCTGTGCAGTATTAAGGATTCCGATTATATTGCAGAGAAGATGGACATCAACTCTTATATGCTTTTCGGACCGATATTCTTCGCAAGTATCGGTCTTAAGACCGATATAGCGGATTTTTCTCCCGGCATACTGTGGTTCTCCGTTGCCTTCGTTATTGTTGCGCTCCTCACAAAGGTAATAGCATGCGGTGCGGCTGCAAAGCTGTGTAAGTTTTCCTTAAATGACAGCCTTAAGGTCGGCGTGGGAATGATGACAAGAGGTGAAGTAGCACTTATCGTATCGCAGAAGGGGCTATCGGTCGAAATGCTCAAGCCCGTGTATTTTACCAGTGTGATCCTTCTTATCATAGTATCATCGATAGCAACACCCATAATACTCAAGTTACTTTTTGCAAAAGAAAAGAAGGCAGAAGTCTGAATGACTTCTGCCTTCTCTTTCAGGCATATTATCTTAATCGTTGAACTTATATGAGAGCACCAACGCCAGCTGGTGGGCAAAAAGTGAAAGATACATAATATCATCATCATCCATCCGGCTCACCAAAACCCCATACAGCTTATCCCCGTGATGTATTTCCGCCAGACAATATCTGTTGCCTTTTTCATCTCCGTATTCGGACGCAAAATCAAGTACACTTCGTTCCTTACTTACGATCGGACGGTTATCCGCAGAATATGTCATTATACCCTCTGCTTCTGTCTTGGATGCCACCAGATACAGCTTCCCTTTATAAACCGCATCCAACCCGTCACTGTAGTTTATCGGCTTATCTTTTAAAAACATATATATATCGGAACTGTCGCAGTAATTCATCTTGTCAAGGGCAACGTAGTACATCTTCTCATCACCCTCATCGGCCACAAGACTCATATTTCTGGATATAAGCGACATCTGAAGAGCTTTTCTCTCATACCGCTCACCGGCAACATCCGACATGTTCAGTATACAGTTCTGCAGATACTTCGTTCCTTCAACAAGAATGTCGGCCAATATCTCGATCGCTCTCTGATCGGACGTTCCACGTATCAGGGACGAAACATAATCCGAATATGTCCGTATAAGTGAATTGAGCGATATATATCTTCTGTATTCCGAGTCGACAAGCCTGCGCAGCTGATCTATCACCATATCCGAATTCAGTGTTTCCTTTATGAGACCGTTATACATAAGTATATCTTTATTGACGGCTTCATAAATTATGTCATATACCTTATCCCCTATTTCCTCACGTACATTTGAGATAAGTATCTCCTCACGCATCAACTCCGATACTTTTATCGCATAGAATTCCGGATTGGTCCTTTCGGTCTCGTTCATCGGTGCATATCTGTGTACCTGTCCGAAACTGCATCCGCATGACACTCTTTTCTGGAGTACGGTGGGAACTATTCCGCTGTCCACTATACCGTCCCTGAGCAGTGCAAGTATCTTCTCCACGGCCGTGTATCCTTCATAATAGAAGTCCTGCATAACCGTAGTAAGCGGCGGATCCGAGGATACTGCCCTTATGTCATCATCATATCCGGTGACCGCTATGGCACCACTGATCATCCTTGGATTCCCTATGGGAATCCCTCTTTTTTTAAGTACACGGTAAACGGCGTATGCCATCAGATCATTGGCGCAGATTATCGCTTCGGGTTTCTCATTCCTGTCAAGGAGTGTCTCAACCTCCACAACACAGTCCTCAACAAACATACCGTCGATCATCATCTCATCCGTAAACACTATATCATTTTCAAGAAATACATCTTCAAGTGCACGCTGCCGTTCTATCGCTTCACGATTATTGGCTCTTCCCCCGACATACAGGAATTTCCTGTAGCCGTGGTATTTCACCATATGCTCTACGACTTTACGCATACTGTTGTAATTATCATTTATAAGATATCCCGTATTGTTTTTGTCCGTGAATTCCTCAATAAGTATATAAGGAACATCACTGTACATATCAAGAAGCCTTTTCCTGACGTCCTCATCCATGAACACGGCATGCGAACCGTAACAGATGATCATTCCTTCCAGCCTGTTTTCCCTTACATGTGATCGCGTAAGCTCATTCATGAAGTCATGATTCTTTTCTATAAGATCACCGTCCGTAAAGCTGTATGCAAGCTGCGTTCCGGCAAAGACAACCAGGTCAATGCCAAGATCGGCAGCTGCCTGATACATGCCGTTGATAATATTTCTCATATAGGCAGCCGTAGCGCTTCCTATGAGGACACCTATTCGTCTGCGTCTTGTAATCATTTATTACTCCTTGGAATTCTTAAGCGGTGTTATCTTATAAACAAGCAAATACTCATTAAGATTGGACTTCCTGTAGAAGCTCATGCGCACACGCTCCATTACCTTAACGGCATTCTCATATGAATCCACGGGGAACATGATAGCATACTGATCATCCGAATACCTGCAGATACTGTCACCCATCCTCAGCTCATGCTTGCAGCATTCAAGCAGTGCCGACATCGCACGCTCATTCTTAAGAGGCTCGTGTCTGTCCTTTATCTTGGACCTTAAGGTAGCCATCGTAAGGAACATTGTCTCTCCGGTACGCATAAGCAGCCTTCTCTGCAGCCTGTATACCTCGCGGAACATATCATATTCACATACAAAGGCAGTGTTCTCGGAGCTGTCAGTTTCCATCTCTTCCTTGACACCGCCGATAACCCTTACCATATCCTTGGCTGCATTTCTGAATGTTGAATACTCATTGCGGTATTCATCATCCTCAAGTCCCTTCTGCATTGCAAGTCCCATTTCATTTTCGATATCAAGAGAAACCGGAATGAATTCCTGAACCTTATTGCAGACGTCTATAACTCCATTGTAATCCTGTCTTAACTTGAGCAGTTCAATATATTCGAGTGCCACGCTGACATACTCATCACGCAATGATACAGCCTTGGGTACCACCCAGTGCTCCTCATTGGAATCGGGAAGAAGATTTCCGGTATACAGACTCATGGCAGCCTTAAGAAGCTCAGGCTTCTTCGGGTCTGACGCAGAACATTCCATAGCCTTGGCCACAGCATCCTCGAACTCATATATATCTATCGATACATCGAGATCCGGATTCCACTGATATGCACCTCTGCGGCTGATTATCGAATTATCAAGTGCATCTATTTCAGCATTCTCAACCAGCGCTCTGTAACGGTACAGCAGTGTACGCAGCGCCGTACCCGGATTGGCATAATCCTCACCGGACCACAGCAGTTCAAACAGTTCCTTATGTGATATCGGTTTCTCCTTGTTGAGAAGCAGATAACAAAGGAACAGCTTGGTCTTTCTTGTATTCGACAGACTCTCAAGTATGGGCTTTCCATCCATATATATACCGAAGCCGTTAAATAGTGTTATTGTTACTTTTGATGCCATATTCACCTCCATAATAAGTCACAAATATATTCAATTATGATAATATCACCTAGTGATTGTAATTGCAAGCCTTTTCTTACCTTTTTTATAAATTCACTACCTCTTCATTTGCTACTATATTATTATTTCCCCTTACATATATCCTGCCACCGGCCATCAGAAGTCCCTCGACATTGACTCCTTCCTCTACGACAATGCTCCCGGAGGTCATTACCGTTCCGGTAAAATCACTGTCCAGCACCACGTCCTCACCGGAGATTATCCTGCTGTATTCACCCGTGTATGTCTCATCCTCATCACTCACATAAGCTTCCGCAGCCTTAAGGCGTACTGTCTGCTTACCCATTTCCCTGATCACCCCGTCATAATACTCACTGTCGGTAAATCCGGTGGTATCCGACTGAAGGAACAGATTACCGTTCAGAGTGTACTCGGTATTATCCGGAAAATGCTCTATTTCATTCAGAGTATTGGCATAAACGGATATCTCCTCATCCTCATCTCCGAGTATTACAAAGGCACCCTTTATATTTATATCTCCCGTTGTCACCACCGAACCTGCATAGAGTCCCAATTGCGTAGTCAGTATGTTTATACCGCCATACGGATCCTTCTCTCCATATGCATACTCTTCTTCCCTGCCTTCTTCATATTCGTGTGTTCCGGCATAAACATTTCCCACTATCGTCGAGGTCTGCCCCGTAATATAAATACCCTTCATACCTATCATGCTGTAATCGCCGATATTGAATGCGGCAGAGGAGAATTCAATATCGGGCGGCTCTATGACCATATCATATGCCACCTTCTGTATGGCCTCGCCATTTTTCATGTACCAGACGACAACATCCCTGAATTCATATTTATTCAGCTTTCCTTCCTTCTCATCATAATCCACATAAAGAGACGGCGATGGTGCATCTCCAAGCTTAAGCTCCGCATCCTCAACCTCGGGGATACACTCCCTCAGCTTACTTACCATCAGGGAATCCTCCCCGAAATACTCCTTTACCGCATCAATATATTTTATATAATATTCGTTTCTGTCTTCATTTGCGAGCATTCCGGAATTCCCTCCCGTGCGGTTTTCCTCCGAAAGCATTGTCTGATAAACATCCTCTGCTATACGGTCGCAGACCTCCTTGACACGGGCAGACATATCCTGTTCCACATCATCCAGCGTCCGGCCTGCGGCATCATCGCGCTTCTGTTCCGCAAGCATGCGTGTTATGTCAACCATCTGTATACAAACAAGTACCACCGCCAAAACGGTGATACTGATCATGATCAACGCAAATAAAGATTGTTTATGCATTCTTTTCATGTTAACTCCGGGAGTAAATGTACAGCCTTTCACATGGATGTGACAAGATCAAACAGCTTAAGCATGGGAAGCAGCATACACAGCAGAAATACAAGCATCACCACTGCCATGACTATGATCGCGACCGGTTCCTTTTTCGCGGTCTGACGCTCTTCATCACGCGCGGCTGCCTCTTCATAATACTCATAAACATACTTCAGCATCTTGGGAGTATCTCCCATCTCTTCACCCACCGATATCATCTGCAATATCATGATAGGAAAGAAATCAAACACGCAAAGAGCATTGGACAGAGTCGAACCTGTCGAAGCTGCACCTGCTGCCTCGATCAGCTTCTCCGTCAGGAACGGATACTCCACAAAGGAATGCGCAGTAACAAAAAGTGCATCCTTTGTAGTAACGCCCACCTCAAGAAGTGCTTTCATATACCTTGCGAACTTGGAATATATGTATTCTCTTCTGTAGGATCCCTCCTTAACGCTCCGTTCATTCAACCGGGATCCGATAACATCATAGTCAACCGCCAGCTTAAACACAATTATCCCCACCAGGATAAGCACCGAAATTATTATGAACAGCCATCGGAAATTCTTTACAGCCTCCATTGCCTCCGACAGTGTCGAAGCCGTACCCGTAAGCTGCATTTCCACAGAAGAAAGCATATCCGCAAACGCAGGAAATACCATCAGGCCTACGATCATCATGACAATTATCGAAAAAGCGACAGTCATGACAGGATAAAATACCGACAGCTTCCGTTTCTGAGCTCTTTTATCCTCCAGGGCATATATCTCACCAAACTGTCCAAGAAGCGATGCAACCTTATCATTCTTCTCGGCAGCCGAAACCGCTATTGTAAGAGCAAATGGAAAACAGCCGCTTCTTTTCATCGCTTCACTGAGTTCCTGGCCCGATTTTACATTGTTATATACCACGTCAAGCGCTTCCTTCAGTTCATCATCATAGGTCTGGTCCCTGACAATACGAAGCGTGCCCGGTATGCTGACTCCGGATTCGTGTATCCTGGAAAACTCGATGCACATTTTGCTCAGTGCCCGGAAGGAAATGGTGCCGCCGGCTTCTTCTTCACTTATTTCCACATTATCGAATTCCGTCGCGGCTTCAACGGTATATGTAGTAATTTCACCACTGTCCGCTTCCTCTGACCGGTCACTGTGATCATGTCTGTGATGCCTGTGTTCGTCATCACGGTCATACTCCTTATCCTTATCCTTCTCTTTTTCCTTCCTGCGCCCTCTTTTCTTACTACGCCCGTCATCCTCTTCTTCATAGTCATCATCGACCATTGCATTTTTAAATTCACTCCAGTTTCCCGTCGGAGCTTCCTGATACGGAACGTATTCCTCCTGCCTGTTTTTCTTTCTTCTTTTTTTCCTTAATGATCTCTCATCTGCATCTTCATCGTTTTCCGGTTTCTTTATTTCAGCTATCTCAAGGAATTCAAGCTCTCCCGATCCCACTTCCTCATCATCTGCAGTTTCATTCCTTTTGCCATGTCTTTTCTTCGAAGATACTATTCTCCCAAACAGTCCTCTTATGCCGCCTTCTTCATCCTCTTCTTCATCTTCATATTCATCTTCGTCTTCTTCCTCGTATACAGCTTCATAATCATCCTCATATGAAGCCCTGTGCGGTCTGTTATGTGATTTTTCACGCACAACAGCAGGCAGAGACTCATCCTGCCTCCGCTCATTGAAGAAATCCTCTGTAAGGACCTCTTTGTCATCCGATATAGGTTGATAATCAGACTCTCTAATCATCAGTACTGCCCGCTCCGTTTATGGCATTGTTCGATACAACCGGCCTGCCGGCCTTTTTTGTAACCGCCTCCCTTAAGGCAGGTACAAAGGATGCATAGTCAACCATACTGATATCCAGGTCTACTTCTTCATCTACCCCTTTTATAAATCCCCTTTCGGTATACTGCCATATGGTAAAATCATACATGAAATCATTCTCATCAAGATACTGGGGAGCCCAGAAATCGTACTCCTGCAGGGTTTCATAATCAAGCTCTCTCCTGATCCAGTTCTCTGATGCGTAGATCATCGGATAGTATCCCGCTTCCTTTATCCTCTCACAGAAAGCAACGCACATCCCCGATCTGCTGTTTTCATCTATTTCATTAAGATTTGTACGCGCCTGTGCGTCCGATACGTATTCCGTATCAAAGGCAACCGGATAACTGATTTCATAATCCTTTATTGTATCAATTACAAATTCGGCCTCCTCCAAGGCTTCTTCCTCGCTCACTGCCTGTGTGAAGAAATATACACCGAGTGGAATGCCTTTCTCATTGCATGCCTTTGCATATTCATCGAACTTCTCATCCTTTATAAGACCGCCCTCCGAATATCCTCTGTATCCGCATCTTAATATTACAAAATCAACCCCGGAATCCGCAAGCTCATCCCAGTTAACATTTTCCTGATGATAGCTCAGATCTACTCCAAGCCACGATATAGTGTTACCCTCTTCATCATGATAGGCCATGAAGCCGTCTTCATCCGGATAAAAATTCCCGGTATTGTAGGAATTGATCGGGATCTGACCGAATACACGCTCTCTGGCAGGGATGAAAACCTTATTGGCAAATTCCTCATATTCATCCTCCCCTGCAGAGATAACCACCTGCGGACCTTCCGAAGCATCATTACCTGAAACCGTACCTTCACTTTCCGCATCGGCCTTCGCGGCTGCCTTTTTTGCCGACAGACTTCCTATAACAAAACCCGAAAGCAATCCCACAATGAATATGATCGCCCCCAGAGCTCCCAAAACCATAAACAATTTTGTTCTGTTTGTCAGCTTCTTTTTCAACCAAACCCCTTTCAAAAAAACAGAGATGCAAAGATGCATCTCTATTTCTTTAATCTTTTGTAATACGACTGCTACTTCCCCTAATACACTACTTTAATCAAATAAAACCGTATATATCTAGAAAAGGCACAAGTTGTAAAACCAGATTATAACTTTGTAACGTTTGTTGCCTGAGGTCCTTTTTCACCCTGAACTACGTCGAACTCTACAGAAGCGCCCTCATCGAGAGACTTGAAGCCTTCCATATTAAGTCCTGAATAGTGAACGAATACGTCCTGTCCCTGCTCATCAGAGATAAATCCGTATCCCTTCTGGTTATTGAACCACTTTACTGTACCTTTCATTGTAGTACCTCCAAAAAAATAAATATTAATAGATGTTAATAACACCGCTATGATAGTATCACATTTGACAACTCTTGTAAAGTTTATTTTATTGTCCTTACTTTCTTGATGGTGGCATCTGGGAATTCTCATTGCCCTGCTATAGGCTATGACATTCTATTGTCCTATTTTCCTGAAGGTGGCATTTGAGTCATAGCCTGTGCACTCATCTGCTGCTGCCTGTGCTGTGCCTCAAGCATTTCAAGCTGGCGTGACATCTCATAGATCTCCATATGGGTACGCTGGAATGCCGAAACAACCGTAGGATCAAACTGAAGGCCTGCTGCCTGTGTAATGATATTGTATGCCTGCTCATGTGTCTTGGCCTGCTTGTACGATCTGGTCGAAACAAGAGCATCATAGGTATCGGCAACCGACAATATCCTCGCAAGAAGCGGAATATTGGCTCCCATCAGATGATCGGGGTAACCGCCTCCGTCATACCTCTCATGATGATATCTGGCCATCTGATATGTATAATTAAGGAATTTACTGTTGGGAATAAGATACGAATACCTCTGTATGGCGTTTGCCGCCAGAATGGTATGCCGTTTCATCATTTCAAACTCTTCATCTGTGTACTTACCTGTCTTCTGAAGTATCGAATCCGGAATACCTATCTTACCCATATCATGCAGCTGCGAGGACAGTATTATAAGCTCAAAATCACCCGGTTCGATACCGTAATTGACACCGGACATGAGCATCTCGCGAAGTATAAGTCCCATATATCTTGAAACGGCAAGTGAACTCATTCCGGCATACGTATCCTTAACCGTTATAAGGTCCGTAATAACACCGATGATAAAGTACTCGAGCTTAAGGGTATTCTGATTGGCTGCTATCATGGACTGCTGCAGCTGTCCCGAATAGTTGCCCATCTGCTTTTTACTCTCAAGAAGTTCAACCTGGGTTTCTATATGCTTCTTAAGTATCTGAGTGTTTACCGGCTTCCTGAGGAAGTCCTCTGCACCCATCCTGTATGCTTCAACCTCTGTGGTAGCATCCTTGTCACCCGAAATAAATATGACGCGGATATCCTTCATCTTTTCCGTGGTCTTAAGACGTGTCAACACCTCAAAACCGCTGACGCCCTGAAGCACAACATCAATGATCATGATATCCGGCATAATATTTGCCTTTGTAAGCCTCGCCAGAGCCTGCTTACTATTATTCATGGGCATGACATTGTATTCCTTTTCCAATGCCTTCTGCATCATGACAAGCTCTACTTCACTGTTATCCAGAATCATTACCGAATACATCTTAAAACCTCCACAAGATCCATATGTCCGCCGAACAGGCTCAGGGCACTTCCAATAGTAACATCCACTCTCCCACGTCCTGTCTCCCTTATAATCCTTATATCCTCATAATCCGAAACGCCTCCCGCATAAGTAACAGTATACGGTACGGCCGAAAGAATCTTAAGAACCTCTTTATCTATTCCGGCTTTTCTGCCCTCTACATCCACCGCATGAACAAGGAATTCGTCACAGTACCCCGACAGCAGATCAAATGTCCGCTCACTTACCTCAACATCCGTAAAGCGCTGCCATCTGTCCGTAACTATATAATACTTCCCGTTCCTTGACCTGCATGAAAGATCGAGAACTATCCTTTCGCTTCCCACCGCACCATTAAGCCTGTCAAGCCTCTTAAAGTCGATCTGTCCCTCGCGGAAAACATAGGATGTAACTATTACATGCGAAGCACCGGCCTCGAGGAATTCATATGCATTGTCCGCATTGATACCACCGCCGATCTGAAGACCCTGCGGAAATGTTTCAAGAGCTTTAAACGCCTGTCTCCTTGTAGCTTCATATTCTTCCGTACCGGAGGCATTGAGCATTGCAATATGACCTCCGGATAAATTGTTGCTCTTATATATATCCGCATAATATGCCGCATCCTTGTCGGACACGTAATTCTGCGAAACACTGTCACCCTTATCGGTAAGGCTTCCACCGACTATCTGTTTTACCTTCCCATTATGAATGTCAATACATGGTCGGAATTTCATAATTACCCCCGATCTTTGTATCGGGGGAGCCCGCCGGCTTTGAGGCATCAATAAAATTCCGTCAGGAATTTTTACATACCTCTGCCCCCGATTTATGATCTTTCTATAATAAGTCCTTCTCTGTACGCCTCCAGCAGATCCTCAAGTTCACATATCTGCTCGCGGATATCATAACCCGTATCGGTATCGGCAACCCTCAATCTTATGGATGAACTCTCAACCACAAAGGAATCCGAAACGATATCCGTCTCCTTAAGTATGGCGGCATCCTTGCTTTCGAAGGGTTCATGAGCCGCGATCCACATTCCGTGCGAATTGTAGACGAGGGTATACCCGGCTATTCCGGTCTTACTCTGATAAGCCTTGGAAAAGCCGCCGTCAATGACCAGAAGCTTACCTCCACACTTTATCGGGCTCTCGCCCTTCTTCTGTTCCACCGGAACATGACCGTTTACTATATGCGAAACCCTCTCATCCAGTCCGAATTCCCTGAGTATCTTATTAACGGTCTCCACGTCATCAAGAAGCTCGTAGTATTTATTCTTCTTCTCCTTGTGCGTTTCCTTATCTTCTATAAGATAGCGCTCAAAAGTTGCCATCTTTTCCTTGCCGAACACGGGTGAATTGGGGTTAGTCCAGATATACCACAATATGTCCTTGCCGCGAACGGTATCCTTATCACTGTCGCTTCCGTAGAAGCCCTTTCTTGCATATGACTCAAGTACATCGTAGAGACTCTTGCCGCTGTAAGTCTTTCCAAACAGCTTAACCTTCTTAAAATCTCCGTTTTCATCAAGCGGTACACAGCCGTGATACAGAAGGTTCGAATTAAATACCTTATACATGCTTCCCTTGCTGTAAAGAAAACGCACATGCCTCTGGAGCTTCTCGCTTCTAGTGAATGCATGCTTGAGACGATCCATCATATCCGCTTCGGCATCGGTAAGAGTGTAGGGATCGTTTCTGTCTATCGTCGGGAAGTCAAGATCCTTTAGAGGATATTCCTTACCCTCGATCGCAATGCATCCCCTGTCCCAGTCAATCTTGTCGAGCATAAGACGGTCCTGCATCTTCCATTCGGGATATTTCATGATGACCTGACCTTCAAGCTTGAACTGTACAACCGTCATCGCCTTATGCATCATATTGTTAAGTTCTACATATCTTGCATCATAATCATTGTTGACGGGTGTTTTAAACGCATCACAGTTAACACCCTTATATGTGTCAAGACAGAAAGTTACGAGAGGAACCAGATTTATTCCGTAGCCTTCCTCAAGTGTATCCAGATTACCATACCTTACTGCCAGTCTTATTACCGTCGCTATGCAGGCAAGCTGTCCGGCTGCAGCTCCCATCCAGACAACATCATGATTGCCCCACTGGATATCCACGGAATGATAATCCCTCAGTGTGTCCATTATGACATGCGGGCCGGGACCCCTGTCGAATATATCACCGACTATATGAAGATGATCTATAACAAGCCTCTGGATCAGATTACTTAACGCTATTATGAAATCAGGAGCCCTGCCGATCCTGATTATCGTATGTATTATCTCATTGTAATACGCTTCTTTATCCTGTACTTCAGCCTTTTCGGTTATCAGCTCCTCAATGACATAAGCGAAATCCTTGGGAAGCGCTTTCCTTACCTTGGATCTTGTATACTTCGAAGCAACTCTCTTGGTGATCTGTACAAGACGGTGCAGCGTGATCTTGTACCAGTCCTCAATGTTTGACTCCTCCTTCATGACTATATCCAGTTTCTCAACCGGATAATAGATAAGAGTCGCAAGGCTCTTCTTATCCCTGATGCTCAGGGTATTTCCGAACTCTTCATCTATCTTTCTCTTGACAGAGCCGGATCCGTTCTTAAGGACATGGTTGAACTGCTCATATTCCCCATGGATATCAGTCATAAAATGCTCCGTGCCCTTCGGAAGATTGAGAATGGACTGAAGATTTATGATCTCAGTCGAGGCAGCTGCCATTGTAGGATATTTGTCTGCAAGAATTTTAAGGTAATTAAGCTCGCTTCTTTCCATATTTACTGTTCTATTACCTCTTTCATCGTATAATGTCCGCTGCTCTTGCCCTTCAGGAACTTGGCAGCCTGAACGGCACCGTTTCCGAATACCGCTCTTGAATATGCCCGATGTGAAAATGTAATGACCTCATCCTGTCCCGCAAAGATCACGTCATGATCGCCGACGATAGTCCCTCCGCGCACCGCAGAGATCCCCAGCTCCCTGGAGCCTCTTTTCTGCCTTACCTGACTCCTGTCATATACATATTCATATTCGTTATCCATGGCATCATTGATGGAATCCGCAAGGGCAAGAGCAGTTCCGCTCGGTGCATCAACCTTCATCCTGTGATGTTTCTCCACTATTTCGATATCAAAGCCTGCCTGTGATAATACCTTTGCGGCCTCTGCGACCAGCTTCATCAGAACATTCACACCAAGCGACATATTGGCAGACTTAAGTATTGCCACCTTTGTGCTGCAGTCTTCAAGATGCTTTATCTGTTCTTCACTGAGTCCCGTTGTGCATTCAACACAGGGAATCTGCTTTTCAACACACCAGTCAAGCAGATGATCGACAGCGGGAGCAGCTCCGAAATCAATGACCACGTCCGCCGGTATATTACAGTCGTCTATCGACTGAAATACGGGATAATCATTCTTCTGTCCGCCGGCCACATCAATACCCGCAACTATCCTTGCATCCTCATCATCCGCCACAATACCGCTTATCATCTGTCCCATACGGCCGTTGCAGCCGTGCATAATTATGTCAACCACTTTCCGATTTCCTTTCCTGATACCTTATTACTACAGTGAACGAAGTTGTAACCATTCAGAACAGCTACCTTTTTACTCCTACAGGATCCCGAACTCTTTCATAGCCTTCTTAAGCTTCTCAACATTATCGGGCTCCATCTCCGTAAGAGGACGTCTTAACGTTACTCCTCCCCTGCCCTGAAGCTGTACAGCCTTCTTAACGGGAATGGGATTAACCTCACAGAACAGCGCATTGCAAAGAGGAATTGCGGCAAGCTGGAGCTCACAGCTCTTCTTTACATCTCCGTCAAGATAGGTTGCAACTATGTCATGTGTCTGCTTCGGAGCCACATTTGACAATACGGAAATGACTCCGAGTCCTCCCAGCGAAAGGATGGGAACTATCTGGTCGTCATTTCCCGAATAAAGATCTATACATCCGTCAGCAAGCTGCATAAGCTTTGCAACCTGTGAGATATTTCCGCTTGCTTCCTTGATGCCGACAACATTCTCTACATTCCTCGCTATGGCAACAGCTGTTTCAGGCTGGATATTGCAGCCGGTCCTGCTCGGCACATTGTACATGATCACAGGAAGCTTCACGCTGTTTGCCACAGTGGTGAAATGCTCGATAAGTCCTTTCTGCGTAGCCTTGTTGTAATAAGGTGTTACCACGAGAAGACCGTCCACACCGTACTTCTGGGCCTCAGTCGAAAGATAAACCGCCGTCTCCGTACAGTTGGAACCGGTTCCCGCAACAACCGGAATCCTGCCGTTAACCGTTTCCGCACAGAACTTTATGCAGTCAAGATGCTCCTCATGGGTAAGGGTTGACGCCTCACCTGTTGTCCCGCATACTATGATCGCATCAGTCCCGTTTGCTATCTGATACTCGATCTGTTCCCTGAACACATCATAATCAACTTCTCCATTCTCCTTAAACGGTGTTGTTATCGCCACACCTGCTCCTTTAAATATTGCCATTTTTCTCCTCCTGAATTATTTCTTTTATCTGATCTCTGTTTATCCCTGAGGCCTGTCATCAAGGCCCTTATTTCATCCGATCATTAAAATCCGTCATTGCGGTGGTGCCTCAGGTACTGCAGGTACCGTCATCTGAGGGATTATCGACTGTGTAACATCGCCCGGTACCGGAGGTGCTACCGTTGTAGTGCCTGCTCCGCCATCTCCCGTTCCGTCTGCTCCCGGCACGACGGGCATTAGCGCCGCGGGATTGTTGGCCCATACATTGACATCAAACAGCGGAACACCGTTAGCATAACTGTGAGGACAGTATCCGGCTCCCACGGGTACACCGGGTGTCGCAAACGGACAGGTGTCCGAAGCCTTAAGGCCGGTAGCCGCGCAAACCATTCCTCCCACATGCCCGTCACATGTCTCCTTGGGCAGCTTCGATTCATCAAAATACTCGGTAACGGCAGTTCCCGCCGCTGAACATACTGCTGATGCAAGCTTCCCTGACTGACGGCAGATGGTTGCGGTTACGACTCCGTCCGGCTTGACAAATTCCTTATATTCAAGGTTCTCGTGGATCCTTCCCATAATGGATTTCCACAAAAGCTTGGCCACATTGGTTTCCGTACCGCTCATATGTACGTTATTATCATATCCCGCCCATGTTGCACAGGTATAATACGGAGTAAAGCCGGCAAACCAGACGTCCACATTGCTTGTCGTGGTACCGGTCTTACCTGCGATCGCCATATTGCCGAAATTAACCTTCGCACCGGTTCCCTTCGTAACAACATCCTCCATTGCCGATGTAAGAAGGTAGGCCGTTGTATCCTTTATAACCTGACGGGTCTTGGGTGTATTGTCTATAAGCACATTTCCGTCATGATCTATTATCTTTGTGTAAAACGAAGGCTTAATATAGGTTCCCTTGTCTGCTATGGTCGCATATGCAGCCGTAAGTTCAAGGTTGGTCACACCGTCTGTAAGTCCTCCGAGTGCAAGTGCCTGCGTTATATCGGATGCTACCGTTCCGTCGGCATTGGTTCTTCTGCTTATCAGCGTTGTGAAGCCGAAATTGAGCAGATAATCGTAACCCAGCTGGGGCGTAATATCCGTAAGTGTCTTGACCGCCACTATATTAAGCGACTGCTCGATACCGTATCTCACGGTACAGACACCCTTGTATCCCTTGTACCAGTTCTTAACGGGACGGCCGTTTGTATAATTGTACGGTTCGTCAACCTGAGTCGATGCAAGCGTGAAGCCTGCGCTGTCAAGCGCCGGAGCATATGCTGCCAGCACCTTGAAGCATGATCCGGGCTGACGCTTTGTATCCGTCGCCCTGTTAAGTGTCAGTGAAGCCGCCTTGGTTCCTCTGCCGCCGACTATAGCCTTGACCTGGCCCGTATTATGATCCATTACGGTTACCGAAGCCTGCGGCTGCGGTGTCAGGGAAATACTTTCGGCTTCAAAGGTATATCCCGGCTCCTTCTTGGCTGCCTTGAACTCCTCAATGGCTTCCTGCGCCGCTTCTTCCGAACTGAATATACTGTTGAAATTCCTGTTCTGCTGTTTGAAGTACGCTTCAAACTGCTGTGTGGAGAAGTTAACATTCTCACCGTTAGAGTCCCTGAATGTCAGCTCATACGTAAGATAATACTTGACACTCTCGGGGAAGTTATCCGGATTGAGGAACTCCTCATCGCATATCCTCTGTATTTCCGGATCCTGTGTCGTGAAGATGCTTAAACCGCCGCTGTACAGTGCATTGTATGCCTGCGTATATGAATAGCCCTTTATTTCCTGAAGATCCGTAATGACCTGCTCTGTCAGTTCATCCACAAAATATGTATAAATGGACTGCTTCTCTACAGTTTCATCCGCAACCTTTATCCTTGAATACACATCATCAGCCATAGCGGCATCATATTCATACTGTGTAATGTAGCCCTGATCTCTCATCTTACGGAGAACTTCTTCACGTCTTTCGGCATTCTTATCCGGATGTGATATCGGGTTCCATTTGGTAGGGTTCTGTGTTATCGAGGCAATAACTGCCGATTCTGAAATAGTAAGCTCGGAAGCGGGCTTCCCGAAATATCTGTTTGAAGCCGCCTGTACTCCCAGAGTGCCCTGTCCGAGGTTGATGGTATTAAGATAATTCTCAAGGATCGTATCCTTATCCATCACCTTCTCAAGCTGGACAGCACAGTACTGTTCCTGGAACTTTCGCCTGAACTTCTCAATCTTTGAAGACTCGGAAGTCCATGAAGTAAATACGTTGTTCTTAAGCAGCTGCTGTGTGATGGTCGAAGCACCCTGCGACAGATCACCTGATGTAAGAGCCTTGACTCCGGCACGCATGATACCTTTTATATCAATACCGTTGTGTGTCCTGAAACGCTCATCCTCTATTGCGATAAATGCATTCTGCAGATGAACGGGTATCTTGTCAATGGTAACATATATTCTGTTGGAATTCTCGGCAATGAGCTTGGTGGTCTGATTACCCTTGGAGTCATAAATAAACGTTGAATACCCCGCCGGCGACACATCAATACCCGACACATCGGGAGCTGTATCTATAACTCCCATGTACAGGCCGACACCTGCACATATCCCCGCAGCACCCGCGCATACCACTCCCAGTACGGCCACCTTGAAAACAAGAGTCGCAAACAGGTTGCTGAACCTGATACCCACCGAGGTAACAGCCTTCCGTCTTCTTTTTATCCCATGCCTTCCGTAATTCACGAAAACGCCTCCGTCAATCCGCAATGC
>JAEEGL016493949.1_pt1 | contig 25884 bp, 19 predicted proteins | sample 9134231 | NCBI WGS metagenome assembly JAEEGL01 (sample SAMN16246548, study PRJNA631951) | gut metagenome | biome: gut microbiome; feature: rumen; material: fiber-attached | host: Bos | place: Iran: Karaj | collected 2018-10 | reverse complement strand
GCGAAGGAGATTCATAACCCTTCCGCGGCCAGGGTTCGGGTGGGCGATATCCTCCGACTGGACGGGGATTCGCACAGCGTTATCGTTTTGAAGGTGGAAACCGACGGCTTTATCGTCGCGGAAGGGAATTATAATTCCTCGATCCACTGGGGACGTAAGATCGGAAAGAATGAGCATATCGATTATCTGACTACGAGATATGAAGGCTAGACATCCCTCACCTCAAACGAGGGATTCTTGAGCACTTTTTTGATCTCCTTTTGCTGCTTTTTGGGTGCGTAAACGATCTTTATTCCGGAACGGTCAATGAGCTTCCAATCTACATTTTTGATTGAAGTCGTCTCCATCTCATCGATGGACGGACAGTTCAGAAGCCAGTCCAGCCCGACGTTTCCGGGCGGAAAAATATAGTTCAAGTGCATTTTTTCAATACCATCCATGGACGCGGGCGTGGCGCAATTCAACGCCAACGAGCGCAGCGAGGGCATCTCACCTATTGCGGTAAGACCACCCGGCATCGATGTCCAATAGATCTCGAGACGTTGCACCGTGGATGATCCGCCGATCGTTCGGATGATCTCTTCGGTCGTGTTCCAAAGCGTGAGTGTAGTCAGCGTCGAAATTTTACCGATCGCGTCATAACTGCGGTCATCGGCAAAGCATTTTTCAAACTGAAGATCCGAGATTGTCAGGTCCTCAAGAAATCGCAATGTTGTCAGGTTCATCCTTCCGATACAGAGTTCCTCAAGAGAAGGCAGATCCGGTAAAAATGTCAAGTCGGCCCCCTTGCATCCCATCAGAACCAGTCGGCTGAGATTTGCTTTATTCTTAATGGGCGTGTAATCCGCAATCGGACAGTCATAGATTGCCAGATCTTCCAAATCCAACCCCGCAAGTGGTGAAATATCAGAAAAGGACTGGTGCGAGAAATAGACCTTTTTCAGATTTGGCATCTCAGAAAGAAGCGAGATATCCGAGATATCTCCCGGCTCCACAAAAACGGTCTCAACCTCCTGGTAGGTAGCACGATCGTGCAGAAGCTGATCCTCGTTATCTGTGTTCCGGTAGGAATCCGCATTCGAAAAACTGTTATCTCCAATAGCAAAAAGAGTTTCTATCTTGGCAAGATCGCCGTAAGTAACCTTCTGTGTTTTTTTATATCCGAGCGAAGTACGTACCGCCAGCTCGAGCGACTTGGAGCCACCAAAATCAACGATATCTCCTGGTGCATGCGTCGGAGAAGGTGTAGAGCTTACCTCTTCTTTCGAAGTCAATAGAGAGGTTGCCACCGGAAGGCTGGAGATCTCCTTTGTTCCGACATCGTCCGTAATTCTTCCCAGTAAAAATCCGCCCACACCGAAGATAACTGCACTTATCAAAACTGCCACTATCGAGGCCACCCGCTTGGACGCATGTTTTTGAGAATTGCCATCTATATGTGATCCGTCGTAGTCATACTTTCCCGGCATCATCTTTAGGAAAGCCCGGCGCGCTGCATCCTTATTCAGAATCCTTTTCATGCTATGGCTCAGTGCCAAAGCAGACTCCGGACGATCCTCCTTGTTCAGGCTGACACAAGAAAGAAGGAGTTGTCGGAAACGTTTGCTGTAGTTGTAAGAATCGAGATTCCCGGCATCGTAGGTCCCGGTAGCAAGATAGATAAGGGTTTTCCCGACACCGAATATATCCGTTCTCACATCAGACTGAGCAAAACCGTATTGCTCCGGAGCAGCGGTCTCCTTGGTTCCGAGAAACTGCGTATCGGTCGAGGCATTTTCCTTGAACGTTCTCGCGGTATCAAAATCGATAAGTGAGATTTGCGGCAGTCTCCCACTTGAAAAATGCCCCTGACGAAACAGATCATGGTTTGTCAGAAGAATGTTTTTGGGTTTGATATCACGATGGATGATCGAATCGGATAACGCGTGCAGATGCTGCAGCTCTTCACAAAGAGAAATGCCGATATACAGGATATCCTCTTCCCGGATATACCCGATATTCTCGGCGTAGGTTTCAAGTGTGACTCCATCGATGTAGTCACGAATCAAATAACAATGCGTGTCCGTGTCAAGACGGAGAACCACTTTCGTTCCGTTTATGATGTTGCGCTCAAGTTTCTTCAGCGTGAATTCTTCCGTATCGGTAATGTCTTTCTCAGCAATCGGGCGAACCTTCATAAGATACTTCTTTTCATCCGTTTTGCCGGAAAGACGATATGTTTCTGTCCTGTCACTGTGATGGATCAGTGCTTCAATATTGTATCCATCTGTGATCGATGTCGGAACCCCCATAGCCTACTCCCGTGTCCAGAATAACGGTTTCTCACCAACTTCATTAAGCAGATCATTTACCGCACCCGAATCCATATGCCTCTCCAATGCGTAGATGATCACCGCGTCAAAAGCGATCCTTGCGTACAGAAGTGGGTTCTCGGTAATCAAAAGAACATGCTGCGTCTCTTCGTACGTGAGTTCTATCACGATCGCGAGACGCAAAATAAAGGTACGAGACGGAGATCTGGTACCATCGAGCATGTGATATACATAGGTTCTTTCGTAGTTCATCTTTGGGATCAGATCCGCGACAGTCATATCCCGCTCTGCGAATAGACGTTCCATGTATCCCACATAATCTGTCTGTTCTTTCGGGTACAGATCCTTGGGAAAATCCTGTCGGTTTTCATCTCTCAAAGAATTGATAATTTCTTCTGTAGTCATACTTGAATTATACGACAGCAATTTGAAAAAATCAAGCCGAATCGCCTTAAAATCCGTGCTATTTTTTCTTTTTTTATCGTGCGCAAAAATAGACACCACTTTTTTATGATTCTGTGGTACAATACGTATGTTGATTGTGCACATTATTTTGAACTTTCGTTTCTATGTATGGAACACAAGGTGTTCGGCAAGGAGGCAACCATGAAAAAAGCGATTGGATTAGTGGCACTGTTTCTGATTCTGTTTCTGTCGGCAGGAGCCATTACCAAAGCCGCGGAAAAAGCACTGATTTTCCCGGTTGAGTTTACAACCAACCAGGAGAGCAAGGCCTGGGATAAGAATCATACGCATATATTTTTGTCGTCTGAAAGTGGGAAGAAAAACTTATCGACAAAAATGAAGATCAGCTTTGACATCTATGTTCCCCGGAGTCTTATGAAGAAGAAAGGGATTGTACTCACATTGAGCCCGAGTCTCGCACTGTTTGACAATGCCTGGATATGGGAAAGCAATGTCCATCCACAATTGGAGGATATAAACATTACCAAAAGAGGCGCCGGATACAGATACTCTTTTTACGATCCGTCAAAAAAGAAGGATGTTTACAGAAAGAAATATGTATCCTTCAAAAAATGCGGAAAATACACTAAAATTTCTGTGAAGAAATTGCCCCTGTTAAACTATGGGAAGACCGACTCCGGTAAGAAAAAAATTAAAAACAATATGAAGCGAAAAACGGAGTTTAATCTGTCGGTTGTAGGCTGCCGAAAGGGAAAGGCCATGCTTTACATCGACAATGTAAAGGTGCATAGTGGCAACAAACTCATAATCAGCGACTCCCTAAACAAGGAAAAATATAGCTATGCTGAGATAAACAGAACCAAAGAATGTTTTTTACGTATTGCGAACTTCCAAAAGAACAAGATTCCGGCTTATAAAAAGGTTCCCGATGACATACGAAATGTCACGGCAAAGAACTATGTATCAAGAACCAGCAAAAAAGCAACCACCAGCACCATTAAAACCGATACAAAAACAAAAGCAAAAAAGATGGCGACGGCTACGTACCAGTCCCTTCCCAGCTGGCATGGGTTTAATCTCACGACCATGTATGAGTACGGATGGTCAGGTGAAACGCACCAGGACTACTTCTATACCAAGAAACAGGTGGATGAAATCGCAAAACAGGGTGTCAACTTCCTGCGTGTGACGATGGATTCCCGGATTGTTTACTCGCAGAAAATGACAAACGGTTCCGGAATGTTTTTTAAGGGGAATGACAAAAAGGTCAATCTCGTTGTCTTGAAAAATATTGATAATCTGATCACCTGGTGTGTTAATAAGGGTATCCACGTTTGTCTGGATTTACATAACACACCCGGCGGCTACATGATCGGCGGCGATGAGGAGGCCTCAAGGGAACTCCTATTTACAGACGGAAGCAAGGAACAACAGTATTTTTATAACTTTTGGAAGCTGATGGCAAAACGTTACAAAGGCATCTCGTCCAACGCGGTTTCATTCAATCTCTACAATGAGCCGCCCGATTTCGCTACTGATGAACAGTATTCAAAAATGATGAAAAAAGCGATTGATGATATCCATAACATCGATCCTGACAGACTTCTGTTTGTGGATATGCTGAGTTATGGTAAAAAACCGATACAGGGACTGGTCGGAGAGAAAATTGTTCAGTCATCCCACATTTATAATCCGAACGACTTCACACATACTAATTTTGATAAAGCGGAAGATGTCAAGAGAGGCTTTAAATACAGCACGGTAACCTATGATTACGATAATTTCCATGCAGAAGTATTAGCGCGGTTGGAGGAAATTGACCAATTCCGTAAGGAAACCGGAACCACGGTTATGGTTCAGGAGTTTGGTTGCACTAACTATAATAAGATTGAGGATATCGTGATGTATTGTGAAGACATGTTGTCTTTGTTCAAGGAGTATTCTCTCCCGTGGGCAATGTGGGACTATGACAGCGGCACCTTCGGATATGTAAACACCATCGAGGCTACGCGGATCCCCGGCGCGCATTATGTGAAAATCGGCGATCACCGGTATGTTGCCAAGGAGGTCCGGGATGTGCTGAAAAAATACATGGGTTCATAAAAATAAAGGTATAATAAACGATTTTCCTATTTACAGTGAGTATAAGCGGAGTGTTAGCTATGAGAAGGAGTATGAGTGATTTTGCGCTCACGCTCCTTCTTTTTACCGTATTTTTTCGTTTGACAAGAACAGTAAACAAGAGTAAAATGAAATCCTGATCAGCAATGGTTACGATGGGAAGAGAGGAAACCAGATGACAACAGCGCCCGAGCAAAGCTGTACAGAAGAGTATGAATCCATAATCGGATTGGAAATACATGTCGAGCTTGCCACGAAGACAAAGATTTTCTGTGGCTGCTCGACTTCTTTTGGTGCGCCGGTTAATACGCAGACCTGCCCGGTATGCATGGGAATGCCGGGTGCACTTCCCGTGTTGAATAAAAATGTTCTGGATGATGCGATCGCGCTCGGATTGGCGCTGAATTGCCGGATCAATACGACAACTCGCTTTGACAGAAAGAATTATTACTATCCGGACAATCCGCAGAATTATCAGATATCGCAGTTGTATTCGCCGATCGGAGTTGCCGGAAAAGTGACGATCCCGGTGGGCGAGGAGCCGCGTTCTGCGGGGTTCGTTGAAGGAGTGGGAGTGTCCCGTGTGATCCGTATTCACGAGATCCATATGGAGGAGGACGCCGGGAAGCTTTTTCATGATGAGACATCCGGTGAAACACTGGTGGACTATAACCGTGCCGGGGTGCCTCTGATCGAGATTGTCACGGAACCGGATATGCGAAGCACGGAAGAGGTGACGTCGTTTTTGACGAAGCTTCGGACGATGATCCGTTATCTCGGAATCTCGGACTGCAAGATGAACGAGGGATCGATGCGTGTGGATGTCAATCTGTCGGTGAGGAAGGTTTCCGATGACAGTGAAAGTGCAGAGGTGCGCAGCGGACAGGGTGAAGAGGTTTCTTATCCGGATCAAAAAGGTCTTCCTGCCACGTATGTAGGAGACGACAGGGGCGCTTTCGGTACCAGAACGGAGATGAAAAACCTTAACTCTTTCAAGGCTATCAGTCGGGCCATCGAGTCGGAGAAGGCGCGACAGATCGCGATTCTAGAGAGCGGAGGTGTCGTGTCACAGGAGACCAGGCGCTGGGATGACGAGCGTGGGGAATCCTTTACGATGCGTTCCAAGGAGGACATGAAGGACTATCGGTACTTCCCGGATCCGGATCTGCCACCGGTACGGATCGATGAGAAGTTGATCGATGAAATCCGGCAGCGGTTGCCCGAGATGCAAGAGGAAAAGGCGGCCAGGTATAAGAAAGCATATGCCATTCCGGACTATGATATCGGGATCCTGACTTCTGAAAAGACATTGGCGGAGATTTTTGAAAGCACGGTTGATCGGCTGTGTCGTGAAGAAGATGGTGTGTCATCCATAAAAAACAGAGCTAAGCAGGCATCTAACTGGCTGATGGGCGAGACGATGCGTATCGTCAAGGATCGGGGAATGGATGTGGAGGATATCAACATCGATCCGGAGAACCTTGCGGATCTGATCCTGTTGACGGAGAGTAACAAGATTAATTCCACCACGGCAAAGGATGTTTTTGCGGTTATTTTTGACTCTGAAATTGATGTTAAAAAATATGTGGAAGAGCATGGATTGGTGATGGTTAGCGACGCGTCCGAACTGGAAACAATCATCCATACAATTATCGAAACAAATCTGAAGTCCGTATCGGATTATAAAGCCGGTAAAACCAAGGCGGTTGGATTCCTCATCGGACAGGTGATGAAGGAAACCAAAGGAAAGGCCAATCCGGAATTGGTGAGAGAAATGCTTGAGGCCGCTCTTGACAATGCGTGATTGATTGTTTGTTGTTTAACACAGGAAATGCCCGACATTTGCAACGGTTCGTGTAACCTGGATTTAGTACAAATTAATGGAATAAAGATGGAATAATCATTGACAATTAGGAATAAATATGGTATAATTCCTGCAAGATTTAGGATGAGGCAGGTGATACCATGACGTTAAGCGAACTGAGGAAGGCTAAAGATGAGCTTGGACTGAGTTGTGAGGCAATCGCGGCGCGTACCGGTGTTCCGTTGAGTACCGTTCAGAAGGTGTTCAGCGGTGTTACGAAGCGGCCTCGTGAAGAGACATTGAGACAACTGAGCCGGGCGTTTATTTCTTTTGATGTTGACCGTAGAGGAGAGAAGAGACTCCGGGTGAGTGAGCCTGCTTTTGATTACGGAGGAACATTGGCGACGGAACCGGCTTTTGAGCCCGGGAGCACCGAGCCGTTCCGACGACAGGGAACCTATACGATTGAGGACTATTACCGTGTGCCGGATGATCGCAGGGTGGAGTTGATCGATGGCGTATTCTATGATATGACGGCACCGAGAGCGCTGCATCAACATATCATTGGATTTGTTTTTAGCCAAATATACAATTATATTCAGTCAAACAACGGAGACTGTATCCCTTTTTGTGCGCCAACGGATGTGCGACTTGATATCCTGAAGGACGACAGAACGATGGTTCAACCGGATGTTTTTATCGTCTGCGATGAAGACAAGGTCAACGATAAAAATGTTACCGGGGGGCCGGACTTCGTAGTGGAAGTATTGTCTCCGTCAACCCGTCGTAAAGACATGACAAAGAAACTTCAGAAGTACGCCGACGCGGATGTACGTGAATACTGGATCATCGATCCTGAGAACGCGACCATCACCGTATATAACTTTGAAAAGGACTATGAGATGAAGCAGTATCGCTTTGGTGAAAAGGCCCCGGTTTCGATCTATGACGGCGATTTGGTTATCGATTTCGGTGACATGCCCAAGTATATTAACAAGATGTACGATAAAGAGTGGAATCTTCTGTGATCTTGATTATTATGTTCATAACAACTATATGATCTTTATAGCTATCTCAGTAATGGCGTTCTAAACTATTGTCAAAAATATGTCGATATATATTCCGTAACTATATAATTCCGCGGATTTTTCGCGGGCGTGAACCACAACTTAATACACGGAGGTGAGTCGCTATGGTGATTCAATCAAGTGACGTCGCTATGAGTTCAGGCAGAGCTTATCAGCGGCAGTCGCGTGATCGATCATCGGTTCGAGGCTGGGGCGAAGTCTTGAGTGCAACGACATCGCCTACAGCTACGGAAAGCCGATCGGTCACGCAAAAAGAAACACAGGAAACCGTCGTCGAGATGTATCAGAATTATTCATCCGGCGGCAAGTTGGTCAGCCAGGTGAAAGGGGTGGCGAGAAGTCAGAAGAAGAGCGAAGCGAGCTCGTATGAATCTGTCGAAGTGCAGGGACGACCGCTGACGCTCCGGGAACTCTTCTCGTACTTACTCCACCAACGTCAGAAGGACTTCGAACGGTTCCTGGAGCATTTTCGAGTCGGTATGAACTACCGAATGCAATCGGTGACGGTGACTTGGGAAGGGATAACCATGTCCGAGACAATCCCGGACGAGGGCCGTCTCAGTGTTCAGGCCAGCGAGTCGACGCATTCCTCGGCGAAAAGTGAAACAGAGGTTACGACCTTTGATTCGGGAGGTCAGGTGAAGACGGCTGACGGAAGGCAGATCGATTTTGATGTATCGCTCTTTATGGGGCGGCACTGGGAAGAAAAGTCTGAGTCCACGAGGAAAAAACTGGACTTGAATCTTGTCGATCCGCTGGTAGTTAATTTCGGACCGGAGGCTACGTCCGCGGAACTGTCGGGACGAACGTTTTCTTTCGATCTTGACGCAGACGGAGAGAAGGACAACATCGCTGTCCTCGGAGAGATGTGCGGGTTTCTCACCTATGATAAAAATGAAGACGGCGAGATCAACGACGGCAGTGAACTATTCGGCGCCGGATCCGGTGATGGATTCGCAGATCTCGCGGTCTACGATCTGGACGGGAACGGTTGGATCGATGAAGCGGATCCTGTCTTTGACAAGCTGAAGATCTGGTCTAAGGCGGCGGATGGTAGCGACGTGTTGGTAGGACTCGGGGTACGTGGGATCGGTGCTATTTTTCTCGGAAAGGCACCCACGGAGTTTTCGCTGAAAAATGTAGCTAATGAGACCGAAGCGGTGATCCGTTCCACCGGTGTATTTTTACGGGAGGACGGCAGCGCCGGTACGATCCAGCAGGTGGATCTGGCAAAGAAAAACGGTTTCAGGCAGGTGGAAAGTACAGCGATTTCCGCGTAATATGAAATGTAAGCAGGCGGCTGAAGCATCAGCCGCCTGTCTTTTTATGCACGCTGCCCCAACTTGACAGCATTTTTTTTCTGTGATATACTTACGAAGAGTTACGAAAGGTTACGAAGAGTTACGAAAGCTTATGAAAGTTACGAAGAGTTACGAAAGGTTATGAAAGAAATGGAGGGTTACGAAAGATTATGAAATCAGAGAATCCATTTACCCTAACATTTGGAAAACAGCCACCTGAGTATGTGTCGCGGTATGAAAACTCGACATCGGTCATCAGTTCCTTTACCGGAAAATACCCTACAAGCCAGACGTATCTGATTGAGGGTGTGAGAGGGAGCGGAAAGACTGTTCTTATGACGGCCATCAGCAATGAACTGCAGGAATCCGGCGAATGGGTGGCGGCCGATCTGATGCCTACCGGAGACTTGTTGGAAGAACTGGCGAACCGACTCTCGGATATCGTGCGCGATCACAAGCAATGGATACCATCGAATCTGTCGCTTTCTGTTGCGGGAACCAGATTAGAATGGAAGGATAAATCATTATCTCAGGATAGTATCAGTGTTATTGAAGAGTTGCTGAAGATTTTGAAGAAGAAAAAAAAGAATCTTCTGATAACGATTGATGAAGTGACACCGGGACAAAATCTGCGTGAATTTGCCAGTGAATTCCAGATTCTCATTCGTAAAGAGTATCCGGTATTTCTCATTATGACCGGCCTATATGAGAATATTTATTCCGTACAAAATGATAAATCGCTGACATTTTTATTGAGGGCACCGAAGATTCATCTGGAGCCGTTAAGTATCTATCAGATTTCAACTCAATATGAAACGGCATTAAGGGTCCCGCTGGAAACGGCTAATGAGCTTGCTGCTTTAACCAAGGGGTATGCATTTGCTTTTCAGGCACTCGGATTACTATACTACGATAAAAAAGAAACTCAGTCGTTAAGTGATATCCTGCCCAAACTGGATGGGATGTTGGAGGATTTTGTCTATCGAAAAATTTGGGAGTCTCTATCGGATAAGGAAAGACAGATAGTAAAGGCGATTCCGGAAGAAGGTATTAAGTCAGAGATCATTCGCGAGCGGCTCTCCATGACGTCTTCTGTTTATTCAAAATACAGAGATCGTCTTATAAAAAAAGGCGTATTGAAAGCTCCTCAGTATGGTTATGTAGAGAATGCGCTCCCGCGTTTTTCGGTAATACTGGAGAGATATTAACTCTGATTAGCAAGGACATAGTATTCTGTTGAATAAGGAAAAGGGACGGCCAACCGAATCCGGTTGCCTGTCCCTTTTGTTTTTATGTTACGATCGCTGGTGATCAGCCTTACGGCAGATCGCCTTCCGTCTCGCAGTTATACTCCTTTTGCGAAGTGACGACATATTTTTTCAGCTTGTCCAGGTTAGTAAAGCCGCTCATTCTGCTGACATGGTTACCGTTGAAGTTGATCTTAGTCTGTCCGAGGATCGTGTACTGTGATATCGGGAGGCGCGAATTACGGTAATCTCTAAGATCGCCATCCTTCTTTGCTACATACAGATCGATCATCTCCACCGGCATATAGACAGTCTGGGTTTTGAAGTAGCCTTTCTTACCCTTTTTTCGCTTACTCTTAACCGTCATCTGATAGACCGCGTAGTAGCGATTTTTGAACTGGGCTCTTGCCGCATTCATATCCTTTCTGGTCAGGAAGTAGGTTCCAATCTGTTTGACATCGGTTGCCTTTACCCAAGGTCTCATGGCACCGTTTCGCAGGTACTGATGCACACCCAGTCGATACGTGACATCCGCAAGTTCGTCGAGATTCTCCTTCGTAAGCTGATCCAAACGAACGATGTACTGGTCAAGCGTCGGCACCTCAACTTCCTGCTCGGAAGCGATCAGTTGTGCCTTGTTTTTTGCAATGAATTCATCCTGATTATAATCTTTAACTTTTACGGTAATCTTGTCACCCTTTGACAGATTTTTCGAAGGACTGAGGGTGAATTTCAGCTTCTTCAAAAGTGCGTGCTTTGACTTGTTCTTTACTTTCGCTTCACCATAAGGACCGACGCCGGTCACCTTGATTTTCAGATCCTTGAACGGGTCGAGCTTCTCTGTTTCTTCGAGCCCTTGTACCGTTACGGTCTCATCCGTACAGCTAAACTGGATACGGCTGTCATATGCCACTTTGTTATCATAAAAATATTCAAGATTCAGAGAATCACCGTTGGTTAGATGATCGGTTTTGCTTAAGTTGGCACCGCTGGTCTGTGCCACCTTGGCCATGTTTTCATCATCTGTCTTGCCGAGATCGGTCTTAAGCTTTTCGATATCAAAAACGACCTCAGCCGTTCCGATCGCGTCGTAGCCGGAATATTTTACCGTCACATAATCGTTCAGATTGACTTTTTTCGGCACAAAATACAGATAAGCACCGAGTCCGCCACCGGCAAGAACCAGAACGATAATTGCGATGATGATCAACGACTTTTTTGAGCGCTTTTTCTTTTCCACGTGTTTGTCCTCCTTACGAAAGAAGTTGTTTTTATACAGTATATCGCATGGCATAGGATTCTGTCAATTTTTTAATTTATCATAACCTCACGATTTTTTGGTGTGCATTATTGCACACAAAATTTGACACAAAACAAAAAAAGTGTTATCATTTTTCCATCATTTTCTAGAAAAAATGGAGCGACATATACGCTCCGGAACGGAGGAAAAGAAGCTGTTCAAGAAAGGCGGTTATAAGGGCAAAGTAAAGTAATTCATTTTTCCCTTGCTATTTTCCTTGAAAAATGGTACAATAACCCTATCTTTTTCTGATTTGGGAAGCGGGCGGAACGATCGACCTGCTTCAGAAGGTGAGGTATGTATGGTTGATATGAGGAGAGAGCGGCGTTGGCCGGCAAGCCTGAAACTTGAGATTTCGTCGCTTTTCAAGCAGGACAATGAAAAGATCGAGAATGTGGACGCTCCGATCGAGGTCATCGATGTATCACATGCCGGAATCGGTTTTCGTACGGAAAGCGTACTGCCGGTTGGTTATTATTTTAATGCACGTCTGGTGTTCGGGGAGAAGGACGCTCTGAACTGTGTTGTCCGTATCCTTCGCAAGCAGGAGGATGGGAATGGTTTCATCTATGGGTGCGAGATTGTCGGAGCAGCATCGATCATGGATTATGTGGTGAACGACTACGCGGCTTCTCTTAATGATTAAGCCAGGGTGTGTCTGTGCGGATGAGAGAGTGAAGTCGAAGATGATGTGACTTGGTAGGTCGCCCCTTTTAGAGTGGTGGCCTACTTTTATTATTGAAGGGGAAACAAGCATTTATTTCGAAAGGGTGGAAATATGTCAAAGTTCAGTGTAAGAAGACCGTATACTGTTTTAGTCGGCGTCGTACTGATATTGGTTTTGGGGTATCTTTCCTTTACCAACATGAGTATGGACTTTTTGCCGAGTATGGAGATGCCATATGCTATCGTGATTACACAGTATCCGGGGGCCAGCCCCGAGGAGGTTGAGCTGGCCGTAACCTCACCTGTCGAGTCGGCGATGGCACGTATCAGTAATGTCAAAAGTCTGCAATCTATTTCTAATCCCAATACGTCCATCGTCATCATGGAGTTTGAGGATGGCACGGATATGAACGGAACGACGATCGATATGCGTGAGAGTCTCGACACGATCTGTTCGTATTGGGATGACTCCATCGGCAATCCGACGATCATGAAGATCAACCCGGACATGATGCCGATCCTGGTAGCGGCCATCAACTATGAGGGAAAGAATGCCATTGAGGTATCGAAAAAGGCAGATGACGACATCATACCGGAGATCGAGAGCGTCGGCGGTGTCGCTTCGGTTCAGTCGGTGGGACAGATCACCGAGAAAATCGATGTGACGCTCAAGCAGGACAAGATCGATGATATGAATAAAAAGGTCAGCGACGCGCTGGAGAAGAAGTTTGATAAGGCGCAGAAGAAGATCGACAAGGGTCAGGATAAGCTCAAAAAAGGCAAGAATACACTGAACTCAAAGAAGCAGCAGGCGGCCGGGAAGATGGCACAGGGTGGAACGAAGCTGAACCAGGCAAGCTCGCAGATAAATGACGGTCTGAAGCAGATCGATGAGCAGATCGCCAATGTCAAGAAGCAGCAGAAAAAGCTCCTCAAGTCTGAGAAACAGGCGAAGCAGGGAGCGGCTGCGTTAGCTACGCAGAAGAAAAATGTTCAGGCGACGATCAAGAATCTGAAAAAAGCAAAGTCGATGATCAATCAGGCGAAGGATTCTCTGAATAAGCTGGATACGCAGATCACTGCGCTCGAAGCACAGATCGAGGCGATGAGCGGTGAGGGAACCGATGAGCTGGAGGGGCAGCTTGCCGCGCTGAAAGCGATGCGTGAAAAGATCATCAAGGAGATGGAAAAATACGACGTCAAGGAGGATGAACTTGACGAAAAACTTACCGAGGTTACGGAGGGCCTGAAGCAGGCAGAAGCCGGACTTAAGGAGATCAAGAAGCAGGAGAAGAAACTGAAAAAGGGTGTCAGCCAGATCGCTACGGCGAAGAAGAAGATCAAGTCCGGATTGGCCAAGATGAACGCGATGAAAAAGAAACTCTCCTCCGGCAAGATCACGACCGAGAAGGCGATGGAACAGCTGAACAAACAGCAGATTCTTGCCGGTATCGAGATGAGTGTGGCGCAGGCCGGTCTGAACAGCGGAGCCGAGGAACTCAAGAAAGCCAAGACCGAGTTTAAAAATACCAAGAAAACGGCTAAGGACAGCATGGATCTGGACAAGCTCCTCACGAAGGAGATGCTCGAGAATATCCTTAAGGCAGAGAACTTTGAGATGCCGGCCGGCTATGTTTCTGAAAAAGATGCCACCTATCTTGTTAAGGTCGGAGATAAGCTGACCTCGGAAGAAGATATCAGAAATCTGGTCCTGCTGGATTTTGATATCGAAGATCTGGAGCCGATCCGTCTTTGTGATGTGGCGGATGTGGTTAAGACAGACAACGCGGACGATGTTTACACCGTAGTCAACGGTGAGCCGGCGGTGGCAGTCATTCTTCAGAAACAGTCCGGTTACTCAACCGGTGATGTGACCAACGCAGTTTTGGATCGTTTTGAAACCCTGAAAAAAGAATACCCGGATCTTAGGATCACCGTAATGATGGATCAGGGTATCTATATTGACCTCGTTGTCGGTGCGGTCGGACAGAACCTTCTCTTCGGAGGATTGTTGGCGATTGTGATCCTGCTTTTGTTCCTGTGGGATCTGAGACCGACGCTTATCGTTGCCTGCTCGATTCCGCTGAGTCTGGTTGGTGCCGTGATAGCGATGTATTTTTCAGGTGTTACGCTGAATATCATCTCGCTTTCCGGACTGGCACTCGGTGTCGGAATGCTGGTGGACAACTCGGTCGTTGTAATCGAGAATATCTATCGAATGCGACAGGCGGGACTCAATATTCGAAGCGCGGCGATACTCGGAGCCAAGCAGGTGATAGGAGCGATCGTTGCTTCAACGCTTACGACGGTATGTGTGTTCGCTCCGATCGTTTTTACAGAGGGAATCACCAAGCAGCTTTTCGCAGATCTGGGACTGACGTTGGCATATACGTTGTTGGCAAGTCTGATCATCGCGATGACGCTGGTGCCGGCGATGTCTTCCGGTATGCTCCGGCGTGCGCGTGAGAAGGAACCGCGACTGATCCGTGCGATGCAAAATGGCTATGCGAAGATCCTGCGACCAATGCTTCGGTTTAAGTGGCTTGTGATCATCGGAAGTTTCGGGCTTCTTGCTCTGTTTATCATGTTGGCCGTGCAGAACGGAACCACGATGATGCCGGATATGGAGAGTCCGCAGATGACAATGTCGCTTACGACGGACGATGATAAGGATTTTGACGAGATTAAGAAGTTATCCAATGAAGTGATCGATCGCGTGAAGGATATTCCGGATATGGATAAGATCGGTGCCTTTGCCGGCGGTTCGTCCTTTATGTCGATGATGTCCGGCGGAGGGGGATCCGGTGACAGTGTGACGATGTACGCACTTTTGAAGGATGAGAGGACGATGTCCAACGAAGAAATCCGCGACGCGATTGAAGAACGGACCAAGGATATGGATGTCAATCTGAAGGTCAATATGCAGGCGATGGATATGTCTTCACTGACCGGTGAGGGCGTACGTGTCGATATCAAGGGACGTGATCTCGATAAGTTGCGCACGATATCCGAGGACCTGATGGAGAAACTCGGCAAGGTGGACGGCGTGACCGAGCTTGAAAACGGCCTCGAGGAGTCCGGTGAGGAGTTCCGTATATCCATCGATAAGGCTAAGGCTATGCGGTATTCGCTCACGGTGGCTCAGGTCTTTGCTGAGGTTCAGAAAAAAGTGGCGGACGCGACTTCCGCTGCGAAGATTTCTACCGATACCAATGATTACAACGTTTATGTCAAGTCGTCAAAAGATGAGGAACTGACGAGAGCGTTGATTCAGGATATGGAACTCGATTACACGGATATGACAACGCAGAAGAAAAAGAAGGTCAAGCTGTCAAAAATTGCTACATTCGAGACGGTACCTTCGCCGTCCGCGATCCGGCATATGGGGCAGTCGCGTTGTGTATCGGTTAAGGGAACCATCGAAGAGGGCAAGATCGTCGATACGGTCGGTGCTGATGTGAAAAAAGTGGTAGATGCGTATGAGACACCTGCGGGATACACGCTGGAGCTGAACGGTGAGAATGAGGCGACACAGGAAGCCGTCGGTCAGGTGCTCCTGATGATGCTTTTGGCAGTGCTGTTGATGTACCTGATCATGGTGGCGCAATTCCAGGCGCTGTTGTCTCCGTTTATCATCATGTTTACGATTCCGCTTGCCTTTACGGGAGGCTTTATCGGATTGTGGATATCCGGCAGTCAGGTCAGCGTGATCTCATTGATCGGTTTCGTCATGCTTTCCGGTATCATCGTAAACAATGGTATCGTACTGGTAGACTTTACCAATAAGCTTCGTACGATCGGAGAGGGTATGGAAAAACGCGAGGCTATCGTTGAGGCCGGACGTACACGTCTTCGCCCGATTCTTATGACGGCGATCACGACCGTGCTCGGTCTGATCCCGATGGTTGTCGGCAGGCAGATGGGATCGGATATGTCACGCCCGATGGCTATCGTCGTGATCGGAGGACTGGTTTACGGAACACTGCTGACGCTTTTCGTCGTGCCGTGTATGTACGATCTGTTCGCCCGCAAGCATATGCGCTCGCAGGCAGAGATCGAGCGTCTGGAACAGCAGGTTTCCGATGCTGAGTTGAAGAGAATTGAGATGGGCGGTTATATCGATCAGCCGACGGATGACACGGCGGTTGAGCAGGATGATGTTTCAGCGACAGAAAAAACGGATGGTGCTACCGGGGGCCCGGAAGATGAAATAGCAGAAGGAGAGACATCGAATGAAAAAGAGTAATCCGGGTTATATCCGTCAGTATCGACGGACTAACCTGATATGGCTGTTGGTTTGGATTGTCATTGGCGTAGGTATCTTTACAACGGGATGGCTCATCTGGCATACCAGAGCGAATATCCTGACGGTGCTGGCGGTACTGTCGGTGCTTCCGGGAGCGAAGCGGATCGTAGCGTTGATCGCTGCCGGGCGGAAAAAGTCGGTATCCATCGAGAGATGCCACCAGGTAGAGACGGAAGTAGAACCGTATATTTATGCAGGCGACCTGGATCTCCATGAGTATGAACCGGAGGAAAAGTCGTCTGCATCAGCAGACGACTCATCCATTTCTGACGAAATGGATAGTGAGCCTAAGTCTTCAGCTGATGAAGAGACCGCTACTGAGGAAGCAGTCTCTGATGAAACGGATAGTGGCCGGGGGCGGTCACCGTACGAGGAACCGGAGATTCCATGGAATGTGATCTTTACTGACTATATCTTTACGTCGACCGAGAAGATCATGATGCTGGATTTCATGGTAGTGACAGGCGGAACCGTTTTTGTTCTACCCGCGTCGACCAATCAGGATCAGGATTATGTCAAGAAATATCTGACGGATGGGATCCGCAAGTGGAGTACGGGAATTGATATCCGATTTGTCTGGGATGACGAGAAGTTACATGCCGGTTTGAAGGGACTACAAGAGTCGAAAGTATCACCCCGTGAGCGAAGAGAGGTTCTCGAGTATTTGAAGAGCCTGGCTATGTGAGGGGGACGAGGAGGAAGCATGCGCGAGATAGAGATTGGGAAAAACGATGCCGGGCAGCGACTGGATAAGTTTTTGCACAAGTATCTCCGTGAGGCGACGAACGGCTTCCTCTACAAGATGCTCAGAAAAAAGAATATCAAGTTGAATAATGCCAGAGCGGAAGGTCGCGAGCTCCTCAAGGAGGGGGACGTGGTGACGCTCTGGCTTTCTGATGAAACGGTTGAGAAGTTTCGGGGAACGGCCGGTGTGAACAGGGCGTCCGAAACGAACGGAGAACCTGATGGAGCCGGTACATCTGCCGTGGGTGGATGGCAGGGAGCAACGTCACTGAAGCCGGCGGAAATCCTCTATGAGGACGAGGATATCCTGATCCTTGACAAGCCGGTGGGTGAGTTGTCGCAAAAGGCAAAGCCGGAGGATACCAGCATCAATGAAAGGATGCTTCGATATCTGAAGGATTCCGGTGCGTGGGATCCGTCCGGAACATTCACGCCAAGCATCTGCAATCGGTTGGATCGCAATACCGGCGGGATCATCCTGGCAGGAAAATCGTTAGCCGGAACGCAGCTTCTGTCGGAACTCATCCGTGAGAGAAAAATCCGCAAATTCTATTTGACTGTAGTAGAATCCGATTTTTATGAGGAATTCTTTAATAAAGCATTGCGTGATGACATCAGATATGATACAATAGAGCGTGGCGACTGGGTTCGAATCCATGGGTTTCTCGAGAAAAATGAGAAAACCAACCGGGTTACGATTTACGATGAACCGGGGGAAGAGCGTTCGGAGATCCATACGGCTTACCGGATTATACAGGGTGAGTCCGGGGGAGATAAAGGGAAGGATCGCACAAGGCTTGAGGTGGAACTGATCACCGGGAAAACACATCAGATTCGTGCGCACCTGGCATCGATCGGCCATCCGTTGGTGGGAGATAAGAAGTACGGCTCCCACGAGAAAGGCCCTTATGAACTCAGAGCATACAGAGTCATTTTTCCGGAGGATGACAGACTGGCCCCGGAACTTCGCGGTAAGGAGATAAAGCAGGAGGTAGGTAACTATGAGTAAGGCATTGATGGTATTTGCAGATGGATTTGAGACAGTCGAGGCTTTGATGACGGTTGACATTCTTCGTCGCGGCGGCGTGGAAGTGACCATGGCATCGATCTATGACAGCGTCGAAGTTACCAGTGCGCAGGACATTGTGATCAAGACAGATTCTCTTTTGAAAAATGAGAACATCATGGAATATGATATCATCATCCTGCCCGGAGGACAGCCGGGAACGACAAACCTGAGCCAGAGCAACGATGTGAAGCTTGCGGTGATGGCGATGAACGGGGTGAAGAAAAAGATTGCGGCAATCTGTGCCGCACCGACGGTATTCGGTCAGTACGGAATCCTGCAGGGAAAGAAAGCCTGCTGCTATCCGGGATTGGAAGAAAGCCTGACCGGGGCGGAGGTAACCTACGATAATGTAACCGTAGACGGCAATATTATTACCAGTCGCGGATTGGGAACGGCGCTCGACTTTGCGCTTGAGATTCTCGAGGAACTGACATCGACGGCCAAGGCCGGCATGATCCGTAAATCGGTGCTTGCGTAAGGGAGATTATGGATGGGTACCTGGAATTCACGCGGACTGCGCGGGTCTTTTTTGGAAGAACTTCTGAATATGACCATAGAAAAATATCACGCGCAGAATCTGGCGTTGATCCAGAAGGTGCCGACACCGATTACGCCGATGAAGATCGATAAGGAGACCAGACACATCACATTGGCCTACTTCGAACAGAAGAGTACGGTGGACTATATCGGTGTGGTGCAGGGGGTTCCGGTATGCTTCGATGCCAAGGAATGTCAGAAAGACTCCTTTCCCTTGAGCAATATCCATGAGCACCAGTACCGGTTTATGGCGGATTTCGAGGCACAGGACGGCATCTCATTTTTGGTTATATACTTTAAAGACAGGGATGTGTTTTATTATCTGCCATTCGCTAAACTTAAGGAATTCTGGGAGCGTATGGAAGCGGGCGGTCTGAAGCATTTCAAATACGAGGAACTCGATCCGGCGTATGAGATCTCCGGCTACTCCGGAACGTTCGTACATTTTCTGGAACCATTGCAGCGGGATTTGGCGTCTCGCCCTTGACAAATAGCGAAAAATCGTATAGAATATCTGTTATAAATAGTAGTATTGCAGGACTAGTACATCGGTAGTATATCAGCTTCCCAAGCTGAGGAGGCGGGTTCGACTCCCGTGTCCTGCTTATAGTTAAGGGGGCCGATACATCGGCCCCCTTAACTATAAGCAGAACACGGTATAAAGGAGAACACGCCCGGGGTACAAAACGCGAAGCGTTTTGTTCGGAGCTCCGAGCGAAGTGAGGAGATCATAGCTCCGAGCGAAGTGAGGAGATCATAGCTCCGAGCGAAGTGAGGAGATCCTTCGACATCCCGTGTCCTGCTGCCCCCACTTTGGGTAACCGATCCTTAGGAGGAAATCAATGAAACCATCATCTGAAATCTTAGCTAACTACGAGCAGACTGCCCGTGCCAAAACCACGCTTCCCGTGTGGAAGCTTCTGTTATCCGGAATCTTCGCCGGATTCTTTATCGCTCTTGGCGGACTCGGTTCGCAAGTCGCATCCGTAGCGGTCGGAGGAACCGCGGGAAAGCTTGTCGGCGCCTGCGTTTTCCCGGTGGGACTGTTCTTAGTTGTGACGGTCGGAGTTGAGTTGTTCACAGGAAATTGCCTGCTTCCTGCCCCCTGGATGAATCGGGGGACAACGAATGTTACGATGGGAGGTATCCTGAAAAACTGGTTTTTTGTTTACATTGGGAACTTTATCGGAGGCCTGCTTATGGCGTGCTCCGTTTACTTCGGACACATCGATCGCATGTTTGACGGGGCACTGGGCGATACCATGATGTCGGCAGCGGTATCGAAGATGGGTCTGGATCCCGCAGAGGCCGTGATCAAGGCGATCCTTTGCAACGTACTTGTGTGTCTCGCGGTATGGGTAGCGATGGGATCAACCTCCGTCGGAGGCAAGGCAATCGCGGTATTTTTCCCGGTTATGCTTTTTGTGTTATGCGGTTTTGAGCATAGTGTTGCCAATATGTACTTTATTCCGAACGGTCTTTTCCTCGGATCAGGGGGAGATATCGGAGGATTTTTACTGAATAACCTTCTCCCGGTAACGATCGGGAATATTATCGGAGGATCGGTTGTCGTCGGTGGTGGCGTGTGGGCGCTTTATCATCCGGCCAAAAGTAAATAGGTGGGAAGCGAATTCCTTGAAACGAAAGGAGCGGGAACCATATGTATAAAAAACTGACGGAAGAAGAGATTGTCGACAGTATTGATACCGCAATCCGCGAAGGGTATATTTTCCCGTACTTTCAGCCGCAGATCAACCACAGCACGGGACGTATGATCGGTGCTGAGGCGCTGATGCGCTGGGAGGATCCGGAGTTCGGTATGCAGTTTCCGAAGGAATTTATTCCGGTACTCGAATCGTATGATCTTATTTTTCAGGCGGACCTCTATATGTTTGAAGAGGTTTGTAAGTTTCAGAAGTATTGTCTGGATAACAAGATATCCGCGGTTCCGATCTCCTGTAACATGTCGCGTTATGACATCTATCGTCACGACTATGTGGAACAGATCGAGGAGATCCGAAGAAAGTATGACGTTCCGGTTCGCCTGCTTCGCATCGAGATCATGGAAAGTTCGGCGATCGGCGGGATGGAGATCGTCGCGCAGGCTCTGGATAAGCTTCACTACTATGGCTATCTGGTGGAGATGGACGACTTCGGAAACGGGTATTCCTCGCTGAATATTCTTAAGGATCTGGACGTCGACATTATCAAATTGGACATGAATTTCCTGGACGGTGGCACAGGCGGACGCGGTGGGACGATCATCAGCTCGATCATCCAGATGACCAAGTGGCTGAATACACCGGTGATTGCCGAGGGTGTGGAGACGACCGATCAGGCAGACTATATGGAAAGTATCGGTTGTAGTTATGTGCAGGGATTTTTATACTTTAACCCGCTTTCTAAGGATGAATTTATCTCGGAGCTGAATAAACTCGATCATGAGCCGCTCACGCCGGCGATGAATCTGATACGTACGATGGATGCCGGCAAGTTCTGGGATCCGGACTCGATGGAGACGCTGATCTTCAGCAACTTTGTCGGAGCGGCGGCGGTCCTTACCTATCAGGAGGGCAGGGTTGAGATCCTTCGTGTGAATAAAAAATACATCCGCGAGCTCGGCATGAACATGGACGAGACCGAGCTGATCGGTACCGATCCGTGGGAGATGTATGACGATAACAATAAGGCCATTTACGAGGCGACGATCCGCAGAGCGATAAGGTCCGGCGAGGAGGAGAGTTGCGAGACGAAGCGTCTGGTGTGTTCGAAGAGTTGCGGAGACGCCGAGATCTGGGTGAGTACCGACCTGCGCGTCATCGGCCATGCCGGTGAGCAGTATCTGATCTATACGATGATCAAAAACATCACCTCCGAAAAGGAAAATATGATCGCGTCGATCGCACATGAGAAGAGACTTCGTACGGCCTTTGACCAGGCTAACGTGTTCGCGTGGGAGTATTTTTTTGCGACCAAAGAGATGCGCCCGTGCTTTCGCTGTATGAGAGAACTGCATCTGCCTCCGGTTGTTGAAAACTATCCGGAGCCGCTCTTTGAGAACGGGCTTTTCCCGGAGGATCACCGTGAGATGTATTACGACATGCTGAAGAGCCTTGAGGAAGGCAAGGAGAGCGCTGAGGCGGTCATCCCGCTGACGGTAGGAAGAATCCCGTTTCATGTTCGATATACGACGGAGTTCGATGAGATGGGAAAGCCGCTGAAAGCTTATGGCTCAGCGGTTCTTGTAGTAAATGAAGAGAACTGAATCTGCGGAGTTTCTCCGTGGATCAGAGCAAATAAAAGCGTAATAATAGGGATTAAATAGGAGGCACAAAAAAATGGAAGGCAAGAGATCGCATGGGTTGTCATTTCGGTTTACGCTTATTTTTATAGCGTTTGCTGTTGTCGTTCTTTCCGTCAGCGGACTGGCAACATTTTTTTCACAGATGTCCAACTATAAAAAAGAATGCGAAACCAATATCCGCAATATCGGTGAATATCTGGCGGCTTTGATGAAAAATGAAGGCACGGATTTTGCCAAGTATCAGGAGTATTTCCTGAATCATTATAAGGATTTGAAGATTGACTTTGATTTCGATAGTTTCGAGGAAGCCAGAGTCGAGTTTATCCGTGCGTTTTCGGAAAAATATCCCGGCAAGTCTCTGGGAATCGATGTCAATATCGAGGATACACCGGAAGAGATCCAGCGGGCGTACTTTACCTACAAGCATGAGTATTGGCTCCTGACATTTGAGAAGGCCAGGGAGATTTTTGAGATCCCGTATACTTACTATCTGGTAATGGGAGACCAGAGGGCGCGTCTGGATACACTGGATGACGGTGTGGATCCGAATTATAATGTATTTTATATGATCGATGGTGAGCGTACACTGGATGAAAAAAAGGGAGATAATAATGAAAAATATCTCTATCTGGGTGATACCTATTACAATGCCAGAGATCAACATGAAATGGAGTGGAGTACTTGGGAGACGGGTAGAAAACAGAACGGTTATCAGGAGTGGGATAACGACTGGGGACATACCTACAGTTACTATACGCCGCTGATCATCAACGGGAAAAAGCTGGGACTGATCGGTACCGAGATCAATGTCGAGACCGTCAATCGTGGGATCCTTTGGAATACGATCAAGGAGATCAGTATCATAGCGGTTATCTTTATTGCCGGTCTGATCATGGTGTTACTGTTTATCCGTATACGATTTGTTCAGCGTCTGTACCGGTTGGAGCGCGCGATGTCCGTCTATTCGCAGAGTAAGGATGTGGCGATAGCCGATGAAGTGGAGGGAGTATTCCCCGGACATGATGAGATCGATTCGCTGGGACAGGCATTTGTATCGATGATCCGTGAGGTGGCGGAGCATATGCAGAAGATGGTCCGTGCCAGCCGCCAGCTCGAGGTATCCAGAAAGCGCGAGCATGAGATGAGTGAGCTGGCGATCAAGGACTCACTAACCGGTATTCGAAATAAAACAGCGTATGACAGAGAGGTCTTCAAGATCGAGCGTGAGATTGAGAATGGGGAGAAGAGCTTCGGTGTCGCTATGGTGGACCTGAACTTCCTGAAAAAGATCAATGATAATTACGGTCACGAGAAGGGCGATATCGCGATCCAGACACTGTGTCGTCTGGTCTGCGTGACCTTCGCGCACTCGCCGGTATTTCGTATCGGTGGTGATGAGTTTGTCGTCATCCTGAAAAACAGCGACTACGCGGCAGTGGAATCACTGGTTGAAAAGTTCAGTTCTGAGATCAAAGCCATGTCTTACGACGGAACGGCTGAGATGTGGGAGGCTCCGTCTGCCGCGATCGGTTTTGCGTTGTACGAAGAAAAGGTCGATCATGGTTCGTATGAATCCGTATTCAAGCGGGCAGATGAAAAAATGTATGAGCACAAGCAGCAAATGAAGGCCGTCCGGGAGGACTCATAAATACTTGATAAGCCTATCAATCACCGGCTTCATATGATCATCAATGAGGCCGAAATCTTTGCCCTTATAGTTCCAGCACGCGCGTCCGATCTTGTGCTTGACAAAGGAAGCATTGATAAACTGATACCACTTCAGCGCTTCTTCCGCTTCGGCAAGATCGATCACGCCGTATTCGCCGCAGTACAGAGGAACATCACGCTCCTCGGCGATACGTACGGCCTCGCTGAAATACTTATCAAAGTAAGTCTCATCCAGGCTCTTATTCTGATCAAAGTCCGCAAATCCAACCGTAACCTGAGACAGATGCTCCTTCGAAAACTTCGCCATCATAGCATAAGTCTCCCCGATCGACATACGGAAGTCAGGATCCATTCCCGGTGCCCAGTACGCGCCCTGATGTGTATAGATCAGAGGCTCGTAGCAGTGGAAATTGTATACGATGTATTTGTCCTGCGGGGGTAAGAGCGCCGGCAGTGACTCGATGCTGTTGTTGTAATATCCGCCGACAAGGATGTAGGTAGTCGGCGCAAGACGGCGGATCCGTTCAATACAGGTCGTAGCAATCCGGTTCCACTCGTCCATATATTCTTTCTTGGTAATCTCATTCAAAAGTTCGAAAGCCAGCATATCGGAATGCTTTCCGTAGCGGGAAGCCAATCTCTCCCACAGCTTGTAAAAACGTTCCTGGTAGTCAGGCATATCAAAAAAGCCATCTTCATGCTCGCCGTCATCGAAGCTGAAGCCGTAAGTCTTGTGAAGATCCAGGATCATGTGAAGACCGGAAGCCTGGCACCACCGAATCGCGTTGTCGATGTAGGTATAGCCTTCCGGGATAACCTCTCCGTTTGCGTCCTCGATCAGATCATAATCGATAGGAATACGTACGTGATCGAGTCCCCAACCGGCGATCCGACGGATATCCTCTTCCAGAATGAAGGTGTCATACGTTTCCTTGGTATGATCACACTGTGACAGCCAACCGCCGAGGTTAACACCTCGTTCAAAACCTTCAAATGATTTCATATGGTACCTCTTTCTTGTCGTTGATATAAATCTGGTTTTCGCGTCTATCTGTCATACAGTATATCGCAGGTTGAAAAATATAAATATCCCGATCATGACATATATAACAGTTTCATGACAGCAATAGTCAGATATCGTGTGTGGCCTGGAAAAACTGTTTTCGGTACTTCGCGGGGGTCAGGCCTGTCACCTTGCGAAATACCTCCGTAAAATAACTCTGGTTCGGAAAAGCCAGTGTGGATGAGATCTCCGCCGGCTTGTAATCCGAGTAAATGAGCATATTCTTCGCGGTCTCAATCTTTTTCTGACGGATGTATTCACTGATCGATGTTCCGACCTCGGACTTAAAAAGCCTCGACAGATAGCTCGGATTCAGTCCTACATAGTCGGCCAGCTCTTCTACCGTGATGCGTTCATGCAGGTTATCAAAAATGTAGTCGATGCAAAGTGCGATCTGTTTGGAACAGATGGCATTTTTACGCAGGCGTCGCATCCTGGTTGCGTAGTCGACACTCATGATCGGGTGCAGATCGGTGACTTCCTGCATTTTGCGACAGCGATCCGCTTTCTGGATGTAGAAGTCGCTGAGGGAGTAGGCCTCCGAGAGATCCATCCCGCCCTCGATGCAATAGCGCGCGACCTGTGCTGTCGTGATGACAAAGTGATACTTTAGGTTTTGCAGCGGATTGTCGGACAGCTTTCCGAGACCGGGCTTGTCGACAAGCGCCTCCTTGCACAGTTCCTTTGTCCGCTTCACATCGCCGGTTTTGATGGTATTGTAGAACTCAATCTCCGGGTTGTAGGGAGCGCGCAGGAAGTTTTCCTCGCGTTGCACGAATTCTTTATAAAACTGCTCCTTGCGATAATCCATGAAAAACCGCCCTTTCTAATGATAACTGACACATGTCAACACTTATTGTATCATAAAAATGATAAAATAGAAAGGAAAAAGTTATGTTTTTTAGTTTTAAGTTGACTTTAATCCTCG
>JAEEGL014953036.1_pt1 | contig 25884 bp, 20 predicted proteins | sample 9134231 | NCBI WGS metagenome assembly JAEEGL01 (sample SAMN16246548, study PRJNA631951) | gut metagenome | biome: gut microbiome; feature: rumen; material: fiber-attached | host: Bos | place: Iran: Karaj | collected 2018-10 | reverse complement strand
TTATTAGAAAGTTGGATGAAATTAGATAAGACTAAAGAAAGAGTAATACAATAAAAAATAGTTGCTTTCAAAATAATAAACTATTAGTAAATGTTAAAAATATTTAGCATCTGCTGATAGTTTTTTTTGATAAAAACAAATTTGTAGAGTTTTTTATGAAAAAATGATACAATAATGGCAATAAATGATTAAAATACAAGACTTTCTAGAAAGGTAGATATATGAGTATTATTGACGAGCGATTATTTGAAATGGCTAAAGATATAGATGAGATTTTATTATCAGTTTCAAATGACAATAGAAAAAAAGTATCAAAGGAAATATTATTGAAATTGCGTTCTTTTTGTGAATTATGTATGTATAAGATTTATAATTATGATAATAACGATGAATTGAGTCAAACACAAGAAAATTTAGAAGAAATAGTTCGACCATATATTGGAAAGAAATACGAGGATTTAAACAGATTTCACAAACTATTAGATGCTTCTTTCGGTCATATTGCTTATATGGCACATGAGTCTGAAGATCTGATGATAAAATATTGGTATCATCTAGTTGAACTAAAATGCTTAATGAAAGATAAATTCAACATAGTATTACTAGAAAATTTAATAAAGTATCCATTAGATTTAGACCAGAGTATTATAGGCTTATATAAAGTAATAATTCCCGAAATGAAAAAAGCGCAATTTTATAGACCTAATCAAACGAAAAATATTTATTATATAAAGAAAAGATCTATGAAATACGTATCAGGATCAATTGTGTATGAGTATGTCTTTGATATTTCTGATGATAATAAGAATAAATATAATACTTTTGTTGGTTATAGTTTTAAGAAGATAAGATATAATTATGATTTACGGTTACATATTGTCAAAAGAAGTGTTAGTTATCAAAATATCGATATGAATATAAATGTGATTTTGGATTATGACTATTCAATTAGACCATGCAGTTTTAAAAATTTATTATATTTATTAAATTATGATATGGGAAGTTTTGAAAGAAATGGTCTTTATTTTAAAATAATGGATACCATTAAGGGTAAAAATGTTTCTTTATTAGATATTATAATAGATGATAGCATTATTAAATTGAATAGCGAAAAGTATAGTGATTTTATTGAGAAAGTTAGAGAGTTTTTAAATAGAGACTGTATGGGGAAAAATACCATTAAGTATTTATTGATGGAAATGAGAAACATAACCATTAAATCACAGCACTATAAACCTAGGTTAAAATACCCAGTTAATGAGGGCTTCAATAAATTGCGTATTAACCAAGGGACAAGGGATTTTGAGTTGATGCCTATAGCATATAAACCCATAAACACTGAACCATCACTTGATACTTTATCTGATGTTTTTAATTTATTTGATAATAGAGATCAGCTTCTTTATAGAAACCTTGAGTCTTATATAAATGATAACAATCGATTATTTATTATGCCTGCGGATATCGGATATTCAAATGAGTATTTTATTGAACAGATGAATGAATACAACAAGAAGCTGGATTCATTGCAAATTTATAACAAAAATAAAATAATTTCAGTATTCAACTACTTTACAATTGATACTATATATAACAAAACAAAGCAAATAATTAGGTGTGCATCGGAATTATGTAATAAAAAGTTGATAGAGTTGAATAATAATTATGATAATAATACGTTTCTTTCGGATGAAAAGAAGGATATACTTAGGAAATGTTTTACCAAAAATTCAATAGCTTTAGTTAAAGGTTCAGCAGGAACTGGGAAGACAGCATTGATCAAGGAATTTATAAAAAATAATAGTGATAAAAAAATATTATGTTTGACTGTTACTAATACCGCAAATGATAATTTGAAGGTGAAAACCATCAATTCAAATATTTGTTATAAAAATATAACTGAATTCGAATATAATGATTTTTCTTTTAAATATGATGTGATTATAATTGATGAAGCTAGTTTTGTAGATACGTCATCGATGTATGATGTATTTATAAGAAATGGTAGTACAAATTATCTAATCGTTGGAGATACAGAACAAATCGAATCAATCAAATATGGGAAATGGTTTGAGTTTCTATTGCATTTTCTAAAAAAATATAACGCCGTTTATGAATTGAAAAAGATGTATAGAACAGATGTTGAGAATATTAGAAAACTATGGAAAGAAGTTAGAGAAGGAAAGACAGGGAAGATATTAGAAATGTTAAAACCAACCAGAATGACAACAGATTTATATGACAAAGAAATGCTTACTCTTAACGATAAAGAGATTGTTTTATGCCTAAATTACGATGGCCTTTACGGAATTAATAGTATAAATAGGTATCTTCAATCTAAGAATCCAGCTGACTCTTACGAATATCAACAAAACTATTATAAAGTAAATGATCCTGTTGTATTTATTACAAATGATTATAAAATTTATGGAATATACAATAATTTGAAAGGAAAAATAGTAGAGATAAGAGATGAAGAGAAATACATTTATTTTACGATTGAATTGGATGAGAAGTTAAATAATTTTGGAAGGATATCTGATGAAATATCGGTTACTCATGAAGGAGAAAAAAGTCTTGTAAAAGTATCAAAGTTCAAGTATGATGTATCTCAATACGATAACGATATGGATAAGAGAGCCAAACTTCCATTCCAAGTTTCTTATGCATTATCAATACATAAAGCTCAAGGACTTGAATATGATTCCGTTAAAATAATTATAACTAAGGAAAGCGGTGAATTGATAACGAAAAAGATTTTTTATACTGCCATAACTCGAGCGAAGAAAAAACTTAAAATATTTTGGCAACCAGAAGTATGTAATCAAGTTTTAAGTAGAATAGAAGAAGAAACAAATAATAAAGGAAAAGATATAACTATTATAGAACAATTGTTAAAAACGGAGTTGCAGTCAATTAAGTAGGAATATCATAAGATATTGTAATGAATAAAGAAACAAGATATTCTTGTTTCTTTATTTTTCTTTTTATGCTATAATCTATTACGGATAAAGAATATATCTCAGAGAGGTTTAAATTCATGAAAAATATGCGTGTTCCTTTATTAATAGCTTTAGGTGTTGTGATACTTGGAATAGTTTTAGGTTCATTCTTTGATCTAAATATATCTCGTGCTATCGCAAGTGCTGATAGTGCCCTTGGCTTAACACTTTCTGCCATTGGTCCAACAATTGGATTTGCCGGTGTTGCCGTAATGGGTGGAGGATTCATTCGCTTTGCTTTAAAAGGTGAATATAAGTTATGGCAAAAAATCTTATTCTGGGTTTTATCTATCTGTTGCTTCGGTGTATCTATTTATTATCCAGCTGGAGAATATTTTGGCATTAATGGTTTTTATGGTGCTGCTCCTAAATGGGTTGGTTATTTAATAGTATTATTACCAGAAGCTGCAGCTGTTTGTTTAGGATATTTCTTATTTAAAGATTGTGAAAACAAAAATATGTGGATTATATTTGTAATAGTAATTGTATTATTACTAATTGCTTTACTTGGTGTAATTCCAACATTAAAAGATATGATGCATCGTCCAAGATTCCGTTTGATCGTCGCAACTGGTGCTGACTTCCATAACTGGTGGGAACCATGCAAGAACTATAAAGAGCTAATGGAGCTATATAATACGGCTAGTGATAACTTTAAATCTTATCCAAGTGGCCATACTGCTGAGGCAAGTATCTTACTTGTTACTTCTTTATTCTTACCTTTAGCGGGAGCTAAATATAAGAAATTCCAACGTCCTTTATTTATCGTAAGTTGCTGCCTAATAGTTGTAGTAGCTTTCGCAAGAATTTTAGCTGCTGCTCACTTCTTAAGTGATGTTTCAACTGGTGCTACAATCATGATTCTTTTACTAGTTATCGCTAATGAAGTAGTCGCAAGAATTAAATTCTTACATCCAGAAAATGAAGTACTAGAAGAAACAAAAGAATAAAAAGAATAACTTCAGGTTCAAACCTGAAGTTTTTTCTTTATTATATTTTAGTATTTTCTTTCTTTATGGTATAATAATAAAAAAACTTGAGAAAGTGAGAATATATTATGTGTTTAATCAAAAAGTTTTTACAAAAATCATTATTAATTCGTTATGATGAAGATGGAGCAACTCCATATTTTAAAGCCAGTGACTTTCCTGGTTTAAATGTGGAAGAAAAAACATTCATTAATTCAAGAGGGATAGAAATACATTATTTCTTTTATAATTATGATAACCCAAGAACTGATAAAATAGTACTTGTATGTCATGGCCTAGGACCCGGACACTCGGCCTATATGGCGGAAATTGATGTTTTATGTAAAGCCGGTTTCAAAGTTCTTACTTTAGATGCATCTGGGTGTGGAGCGTCCAAGGGGGATAGAATGTGGTCATTCAATGCCCTAACAAGAGATGCTATAGAACTACTTGATCTATTAAACCTAAAAGAAGAAATAGTTCTATATGGTCATTCACTAGGTGGATATACAGTTGGCAATATCTTAAACGTTCGTAAAGATATTACTAAAGGTGTTATCATCTCTGGTTTTGTTAGTATCAAACAAGAATTTAAAGCTTTATCAAAAAGTGGAATACTTGCAAGTCTAGTTTCCAGCTTTGAAAGAAGACAAGACAAAGTTTATGGTAAACTTAATAATAAAGAATATTTTAAGAATACAACTGATAAAATATTATTCCTCCAATCAGTTGATGACCAAATGGTCGCATATTCTGCAGGGATCGGAGAAGTATCTAAATATAATAATCCTAACATTGAGTGTCTCTCAATGGAAGGAAAGAAACATAATCCAACATATTCATATGATGCCATAAATTATATGAATGAAGTATTCTATGAATATAATCAATTAATCAAAAATAAAACATTAGATACATTAGAAAAAAGACAAGAATATATGAAAGATAAATCAATCCAAAAGATGACAGAACCAGATATGGAAGTCATGAATAAAATAATTTCTTTTTTGGATTAGAAATTTGAAAGTTTGGTTTTTCCAAACTTTTTTATTTATTTTATTAATAAAAAATAGTATAATATTAAAAGATTATTAAGGAGCACTAATGTTTAAAGAAAATTTCAAATACAAAACATTAACAGCGATAAGATATTTAGGTGATGGATTCTTCTATCCTTTTTTTGCCTTATACTTAGTAACAAGAGGACTAGCGGAAGCGAGGATTGGTTTTATATTAAGTATATCACCGCTACTTGCGATTATCATGAATCCAATCTATTCAAGATTATGTAATAATGTTAGAAAACTAAAAACAATATTAGGAATCATTTCCATCCTCGAAGGATTAATGATTCTCATCATTGGTTTTAGTTCTAATTTCTATTTAATCAGTGGACTTACTTTATTAATGGCAATCTTTGGTTCTTGCCATTATGGGTTGATGGATTCTCTTCTTGCCATTTATTCTGATAACACTAAACAAAACTATTCGGGAATAAGACTATTTGGATCAGGTGCCTACATCATCGCAACATCGGTAGGTGGACTCATCTGTGAAGTAGTTAGTTATCAGCTCGCTTTTGGTGTGAGTTGTATCCTTTTCATCATTAGTGGATTATTATATCTAATCCTAAAGAACATAACAATCCATGATGAAACAAAAGAAAAGACAAAAGAAAGAGGAGAATATAAAGTCGTCTTAAAAAACAAAAGATTTGTTTTATTTATGGTCTTTTATGGTGTCATGATGGCTTTAATATTTTCTAATAATAGTTTCTTTTCAACATACCTTGAAACTAGAGGAATTGGTAGTGATGGTTTTGGTTTAGTTTATTCTTATTTTGTCGCAACTGAACTTATTATGTTATTAATATTTACTAATATAAAGAAGAAACTATCACCATATGTTTTATTAATTGTATCGAGTTTATCACTAGTATTAAGATTAATACCTTGTTACTTATATGCACCAGTGTGGTTAGTTATAGCTTCATCTGGTTTACGTGGTATTGGTTATGCCATCATTCTTCACGTAAGTTATCAATATGTTGTAGATTTACTTGGTGAAAAAAGAGCAACAATTGGTATTATGTTATGTACACTAATATATTCAATATTACTATTTGCCTTTAATAATGCGAATGGTCATTTGATTGAATCATTTGGTTATAAATCATTCTATCTAATTAGTTTAATTGCGTCCTTAGTATTATTAGTATATTCAGTATTTATTACTATCTATAATAAAAAGATAACAAGAGACCCAAGAGAAGAACTAAAATCTTTAATCGGTAAAGATGTAAGTGGAATAATCGACCGCCCACTTGGTTCCCATCACCCTGAATATAATGACATAATTTATCCAGTTAATTATGGGTATATAGAAGGAATGGTAGCGGGTGATAACGAAAACCAAGATGCATACTTTTTAGGGGAAACGGAGCCGCTAGAAACTTTTAGTGGAAAAGTAATAGCGATAATTAAAAGACTAGATGATATAGAAGATAAACTAGTAGTATCAAAAGACGGAAAAGAATATACTGATCAAGAAATAGAAGAATTAGTTCATTTCCAAGAACAATATTTCAAGCATAAAATAGTAAGGAAATAAGAGGCAGTCCCCTGGAGGGGGGATTGCTTCTTTTAATTAAATGTGATATAATGTTAGTATAAGCTAACAAGAAGGTGATTAAAATGAAAGAATATTTATATCCAATAATTGGTATTAGTTTAATATTTATCTGTACGACAATTGGGGCATTAATAGTTTTCTTTATCCGTAAAAAAGAAATATCTCCAAAGCTTACTAAGATATTTACTGGCTTTGCGGCTGGAGTTATGTTTTCTGCTTCTTTCTTTTCACTAATTAAACCCGCATTAGAATCAGATGTTTCTTATATGAAAGCGTGGGCAGTAGTTGGAATATCAATAATTCTCGGTGCGGCTTTCTTATGGGGAATCGATAAAATCGTTCCTCATATTCATGGTAGTGATAAAGAAGAAGGAATCGCCAACAACAAAATGAGTAAAACCAGCAAAATGTTTCTAGCAGTAACTATTCATAATGTCCCTGAAGGTTTATCAGTAGGTATTGCTTTTGGAGTGGCTTTAGCTCAAGGTGGAGATCTTGCCCTTCTCACAGGAGCACTACTCCTCGCCATCGGAATTGGTATTCAAAACATCCCGGAAGGAGCGGTAGTATCACTTCCAATCAAAGCGGAAACTGGTTCAACCAAAAAGGCATTCCTTTTCGGAATGGGTTCGGGAATTGTGGAACCAGTTGCCGGAGTAATTGGATTATTCCTCGCCATGCAGATTCAAGGCATTATGCCATGGGCACTCGCTTTTGCGGCTGGTTGTATGATTTATGTAGTGGCTGAAGAAATGATTCCAGAAATGACTAGTGAAGGTCATGATCATTTTGGTGTTTGGTCATTTATCTTTGGATTTGTGGTAATGTTAATATTAGACTGTATTAACTTTTAGTTAACACAAAAATAAAATCACTAATCATAAAAAAATTAGTGATTTTTTATTATTATATTGATAAATAATGAAGTTATCGTTATAATATTGTTATAGATATAATGTACTTATAATCATCCATTATTACATTTAAGAAAAGAAGTGATGCGATATGGAAAAAATAGATGTAAAAAGTGAATACTTAAAAGCGTATTATAATAATGAATATGATGCCAATAAACAAATGACTTTTGCACTTTTGTTTGCGGCTATTCTCATGTTCATTATTTGGATGGGATATCTTTTTAGATTTTTTATTGTGACTGATGTTGGATACATCATTATCAATATTACATTTCCAATAATGATTGGATTCTTAATAACTCCAATGTTTTATCTAAAGACGGAAAAATATAAGAAACCTAGGTATAAGTATTTCTTATTATTTAATTTAGTATTTGTCATGGGAGTATTTAATACCATCATCCCCAAACATGCAATCATTGGTTGGGGTATTTGTATTGTCATAGTTAACCACTATTACAATCCAAAACTCGGTAAGATCATTTTTGGAGTTACGGCCGTATCGATGCTGGTCTGCATGTATGCCGCAATGTTCCTTGGGGAGTTTGACCCAGACTTATTAACCGGAGAAGTAGAAGATGCCGTAGGAATCATCCATAGTGCCTTCCTTCCTAATACATATCCTGATACTCCCGTTGGAAGATATGAATATCTGAAAGCTTTAAAAGAGATAGGAATGAACCGGTACCTAACAACATTTATCTTTTATTATTTAGGTAGAATAATATGTTTAACAGTTCTATTCTTTGTATCTAATAGTTTAAATAAAAGAACATATAAACTATTAGTCGATGAAATTAGAGTAAATAGTGATCATGAAAAATTCAACACCGAACTGGAAGTCGCTCAAAGACTTCAAATCCAGACTCTACCAAAGAGTATCATTAGTAGTCGTAAAGTAGAAATTCAAGCGGAACTAAAAGCAGCGAGGGTTGTCGGTGGAGATTTTTATGATTACTTCAGACTAGATAAAGATAACATCGCCTTTGTAATTGGCGATGTATCAGGAAAAGGAGTAGGAGCCGCAATGTTCATGATGAAGACAATCACTTGTCTTAATGACTTTGCGTCAATCAAGAGGTCTCCTGCCGAAACATTAAAACTAGTTAATAAACAATTATATAAAGGAAATGATTCTAGTGTCTTTGTGACTTGTTTTTATGCCATCATAAATACTCTCACTGGACAAGTAAGATTTAGTAATGCTGGTCACTTACCTCCTGTTGTGGGTTCAAATAGGAACTTCCATTTCTTGAAGTGTCGCAATGGGTTCGTTTTAGGTGGGCTAGAAGATGCTTTTGTTTGTGATGAAGAGTTCTACCTAAAACCAGGTGAACAAGTAACTCTTTATACCGATGGTATAACGGAAGCTCAAAATCTTATCAAAGAATTATTTGGAGATAAACGTATGATTGATACATATAACAAAAGGGATTATGCATCACTTTTAGATCTTCATAAAGAACTAAAGAATGACTTAAATGAATTTACTAAAGGTGCGGAACAAAGTGATGACATAACATATATTACACTTAAATATAACGGTACGAACTGTGATTTCGTGGAAATCAAAGCTTCCGCTTCCCAAGATGAAGCAACTTCTATCTTAGATCAAATTGGTGAATTTGCGAAGAAAAATGAATTATCAACGAAAGTTGTTGCGAACCTAAAAGTTATTTCTGATGAACTCATCAGTAATATCATTAAGTTTGCCTATGATGATGGAGAAGACGGAACAATATTAATTAGATTACTTTGTAACCACGATACCAAAGAACTCACGATTACCATCATGGATGAAGGAAAAGAATTTAATCCATTTGAAGGAGAGCGTGAGAAAATCAGTGGAAATATAGATGATATCCAAGAGGGTGGTCTTGGCATCTTAATCGTTAAAAAACTATGCAATAGTTATGCATATGACCGCATTAATAATAAGAACGTTGTATATTTAAATATGAAGATATAGGGGGATTATATGAATTATACTAGTAATTACCAAGATGGTTTATTAACAATCTTTTTATCTGGCAGCATTGATTCGAATAATGCGAATGAATGTGATGGGGCTATTAATGAAATAATTAGTCAATATAAAGTTCAAGATTTAATCTTAGATATGGATAGTATTGTATACATCAGTAGTGCTGGTTTACGTATTATCTTAAGATTAATGAAGAGATTTGCGAAACTTCAAATCATTAATCTTAGTAGTGAAGTTTATGATATCTTTGATATGACTGGTTTTACTAATATGGTTGATTGTAAGAAAGCCTATCGTAAATATGATGTATCAAACTGTAAAATAATTGGTGAAGGGGCGAAAGGAGTAGTTTATCGTTATAATGATGATACTATCATCAAAGTTTATAAAGATAAAAATGCGTTAGAGAAAATTGAGAAAGAACGCATTCTTGCCAAGAAAGCCTTCATCCTTGGTGTTCCTACTGCCATTTCATATGATGTAGCGAAAGTTGGCGATTCATACGCAACTGTCTTTGAACTACTTGATTGTAAGAACATGGCGGAAGTGATGCTATCAGAACCTGATAAGTTTGAATACTACGCTAAAGAATATGCACGTCTTTTAAGAACAATCAATGATACAGAAACTATTGATTTAGATATCCCAAGAGCGAAGAATATCTTATATGGATGGCTGGACTTAGCTAAGAATGCCCTAGGAAGTGATCTATATCCAAAGATGAAAGAATTAGTTGATGGAATAAAAGATAATAATAATTTAGTTCATGGTGATTATCATACTAAGAATATTATGATAATGAATAATGAAATGTTACTAATTGATATGGATACATTATCAGTTGGAAATAGAATCACTGAACTGGCGATTGTGGCATTCAACTTCGTTACGATGAATGAATTTGATAATGAAAATTCATATAAGTTCATTGGTATCAATAAAGAAGATGCAGAAAGATTCTATGATATATTTTTAAATACTTATTTTGATGGAAAATCAAAAGAAGAAATTGAAGAAATAAATAAGAAGATGAGACTACTTAGTTACTTAAGAGTTATCTCTCACACAGCGAAGAGAAACCCTGATAGTGAACACATCACCATGGCAAAACAGAAGATTAAGGACGCAATTGGTGGAATTAAAGATTTAATAATTGAATAAAAATTAAATGGTATACAAATGAAATCGTTCTCTTTGTATACCTTTTTTTATATTCTAGTTTAAATAAAACTAAAAAAGTGGTATAATATATACCAATATGAGTACTACTAATATAAACAAAAAAAGTAAAGATTTAATTAAATTTTGGGATAATGCGTTTGCACTTGATGATAAGACAAAAGAAGAAATCAAAAAAGGAATTAAAGATGATGATTATTTATCTTTTGTGCCATCACCTAAATTAAAGGGTGCTGCATCATCTTTAGCAACTCAATCAAATGTTTTAGATTATGGTTGTGGCACTGGTTGGGCAAGCATCATTATGGCAAAGAAAGGATGCAAAAACGTAACATCCGTTGATGTTAGTCCTAATGCCATTTCTGCTTTATCTTTTTATAGTGATTTATTTAAAGTTAGTGATTATATTAAACCAATCACCATTGATGAAGACTGGTTAACTTTCGTTGATGATAACAAGTATGATGGAATAATTTCATCTAATGTCTTAGATGTAATTCCTTTAGAAATTACTAAAAGAATCATCAAAGAATTTGCGAGAATCACCACTAAAGACGCTAAAATAGTAATTGGTCTTAATTTCTATTTAGATGAAGAAAAAGCCAAAGAACGGGGAATGGTCTTAACTGATAATGAACTATATGTAGATGGAGTTCTCCGTTTACTTAATAAGAAAGATGAAGAATGGATAGAACTATTTAGTCCTTATTTCAATGTATTAAAGTTCGATTACTTTGCTTGGCCAAATGAAGTGAAAGAAACAAGAAGATTATTTATATTAAATAAAAAGTAAGAAGGTAAAAATTATGAGAATTATTAAGAAATTACTTATTTTATTAATAGTCACAATATCAGTATTTATGATATCATGTGGAGCTTTCAAACATTATGAAGATACTAATGGTAGTGATGATTATTCTTTACAATATATCACTGAAGAAATGTTGATAAAAGAAAATAGTGGTTTACGTATTGCGTCTGTTTCTACAACTACTAATGAAGGGGCTTATAAAGTTATTAAACAATCATGTAGTAGATTTGATGGTGTTGAAGAACTATATGTTGTAAAAAGTGGATCATATGAAGTGATTGTCACATTCAACGTTGAACAAGGTAATGGTCGCTTGGTTCTAACTGATGGTAATAGTGTTATCCATGAATTTGGAATCAATAGTGAAGAAGAAACATTTAGCTTTACAGCTTATAAGAAATACTATTTCAAAGTTGCTGGTGAAGATTTAGGTTACGATATCACTATCAAAATCGCAAAATAAAAACAATTAGTCTAGAAATAATTCTAGACTTTTTTTACATTTATCTATCTTTTTTCTAAAAAAAGATGTATAATATTGATATCTGGTTGGTAAAGGAGTAATTAAAATGGAAGAAGAAAAGAAAGAATTAGTTGAAGAAGAAGCTAAGGAAGAAAATGTTTCTAAGGAAACTATAGAAGAAGCTAAAGAAGAAAAGAAGGAAGAAAAAGAAAAGAAAGACTTCTTCGACACTAAAGACGAAACTGCTGATTTCGACAAGAAAGACATTGAAGATAATATGGCAATGGGAATTCTTGCTTATATTGGAATCTTAGTATTAATTCCAATGTTAGCTGCTAAAGAATCTAAGTATGCTAAATATCACACAAACCAAGGATTTACATTATTCTTATTTGGATTCTGTACTTCAGTTGTTTGTTGGATTTTAAGCATAATCCCATATGTTGGTATCGTATTCACTATTCTTGGTAGTCTTGTTAGTTTATGTTTCTTTGCTCTTATGATTATTGGTATCGTTAATGTAGTTCAAGGTAAAGCTAAAGAATTACCATTTATCGGTAAATACCGTTTCTTAAAAGATAAAGAAGCTAAAGAAGAAAAGAAAGAAGAAGAAAAAGAAGACGAAGAAAAATAATTAAACAAATAAGTAGTGGTTGTATGTATACAACCACTTTTTTAATTGTGAAAAAGAAGAAAAAAGAGTATAATATATACGGGTGAAACTTATGTTTAGATTTGATAAAAATATCGTTTTAGAAACTGAACATTTAATATTACGATTTATTGAAATAGAAGATCATATCGCAATATATAATAATGTATCTCATGATAAAGATGTTTTAAAGTATTTCATTATGAATTATCAAGAGCGAATTGATGAAGATGTGGTAAGAAGAATCATTAATTTCGCCATGCGAAATGAACGTTACGTCTTTTCAATTGTCCTAAAGGAGACAAATGAAGTGATTGGTTTTTGTCTTCAGTGTTCTTCTCCATCATCACAGTCAAATACTGTCGAGGTGGGATACGCAATTGGAAAAAAATATTGGAACCATGGATATGGAACTGAATGTCTAAAAGCTTTAATTGATTTTATGTTTTCTTTAGGTATCCATAAAGTCATTGCCAGTCATATATCTGAAAACATTCAGTCGGGAAGAGTAATGCAGAAATGTAATATGATTCATCAAGGAACATTAGTTGATGATATTTATTATCATGATGAATATCATAACTGTGAATTATATTACATCATTAATCCTCACGATAAAAAAGAAAAAGAAAGAAAATAATATGCGATTAATTAGTGATGTAATAAATTATTATATTAAAGGTATCAATGATTTAGATGTAATTAATTATTTTAATCTTGATGAAAGTACTATAGTTAATGAAGAACTAAAAACATTATATGCTTTTAATATGTGTGGTTTTTATATACCACTTATACCAAAAGCCACAAACATAAGTCTAGATAAAACAAGTGGCTGGATTGAATTATCAAAAATGGATAAGAAAATAAAGTATCATAATAATGATAACGAAAAATCAAGAATTGGGGATATTGATGTTTCTAATTTCCATTTAATAATAAAAGATGAAGATGTAAAAGAATTTATAAGAATTCCTGATTATTATTTATATACAAATATAAATGTTAAAACTTCTAATAAAAATTATTCAAAAATCAATTTAACAGGTGAAGATATTTATATGTTAAATGATGCAAAAAATAGTGATAAAAAGATTGACGCAATCTGTGATTATCATGAAGATGGGGCATAAAGAAATATGTTAAAAAAGATATTTAAAATCTTGGGTATTATAATTGGTATTATATTATTATTACTAATAGTTATTGTCATTATGGGTTATGATGGAAATGACATCAATAACCCCAAAGTGGTTGAAGATGATAAATCAACTTTAACGGTTGTAAGTAATAAATTATATGAAAAAACTAAAGATGTAAAAACCGAAAAAGAAGCGAACATTACATTTAATGAAGAAGAATTAGAATATTTATTATATCCAATATTTATGGCAATGAATGATGAATTAAATGGTTTTAAATTCACTGGTGTAAATATTGATGTTAATGATGGAGAATATTTCATTAAGCTATCTGGTAAAGCTATTGGTGTTTATAATACTGTTTTATATGCTAAACTAAACTTTAGTTTTAATAATGAAATATTCGAAATTAAACTTGATTCTGTGAAACTTGGTAGACTCGGTTTAACGGGTTTGGGTAAGGTTCTTCTCATGTTTGTAAGTGAAAAAGAAGTAGAGAGAGATCTCGCCGAAAGTGGAATTTATCTCGACTTAGATAAAAATAAACTAGCGATAAGAATGACTTTAGATGATATCGAACAGACTCTTACAAAACAAACAAAAGAAGATAATAAAGAATTAATTTCTTTATTATTAGATATCTTTCTTGCCAATAATAATCTCCTAGAACTTAACCTAGGTGATGACAATTTAATCGGTGCTATCATTCATTTAGATAACGCTAAATATGACAGTACTATCCATGGTGAACTTAAATATAATTATGATTTTGATGATATAAAAAATAAAATAGAATCATTATTATCATCTCATATTATCAACTCGGAAAAGGTTTCACCTGTTTCTAATTTCTTGATTAAAGGTTATAATCACATTGATGATGAAACAAAAGAAGAAATAAAAAATATTGATTTCACTTCTATTGGTATAGCAAATAAAAATAGTTATGAAGGAATAATAGACCGTAGTGATTTATCAATGTCTAGTTATATGACTAGTTTATTTGTAGGAAAAAGTCCTTTAGAAATAACTCATATTTTGAAGGATGGAATCGTTATTCCTGATACAACACTAACTGGTTTAGTTCAATCTTTTGATTTCATTGGTTCATCTTTTGCCTTTTCGAATGAAGAAGGTAAAGTTGGTTACTTTGTTTTAGAACAGTTAGATTTTACTTGCCTAGAAAAACTACTTAAAATTGATTTAGTAGCGAACATTAATGGCCTTAGGATTTGTGTAGAGGTTGAAACGGAATGTCCTGATAGTGATGGACTAGTTATCACAGGTGTTGTGAAAAAACTCTTAATTGGTAATTATGATTTATCAGATGATCAAAAGACTAAACTCTTAAGATATTTAAGAGATACATTTAAAGATACAAACTGGATTAACGCAAATCCTGATAAAGAAGAAATCACTCTTGATTTTAGTGAAGCGATGAGTGATGCGATATCTCAAAATAGTATTTTAAGTAACTTGATTAAAAATTCAATCGACCTATCATGTAAAACAATTATAAAGGAAGGATATATTGCGATTAAATATAGTATGGTGGATTAAATGAAATATATTAAAATATTTAGTGTTTTTATTTTATTTGTTTTGGCGTTTGCGTTTTGCGTTTCTTGTAGTGAACCAAACGAAAATGGAAATGGAGAGGGAGAAACTCCAAATAGGGAAGGAGAGACTGACCCTAATAAAGAAAATGATCCAAACAAAGACAATGACCCAAATCAAGATAAAGACCCAGAACCTTTTGTAAAATTCAAAACTAGTTCTGTCACAATTTATGTTGATTTTGATTATGAACTAGAATATGACACAAACTATGATGGCGAAATCACTTTATCAACCGAAGATGATGATATGATTTGGCTTGATGGATCTAGTGTCGCAGGACTCGAAGTTGGTCTTGCGACTGTTAAAGCAAGTTTTGAAAAAGATGGTATTACATATTCAGATGAAATAACTCTTAATATTGTTTTAAAAACATTCTTTGTGACGATTGAAGATGAAGTATATATTGTGACTATCGACACAACAATGGAAGAATTCTTAACAGAATTATATGGAGAGAAGATGCATCCAGAAAAAGAGGGGTTGGAATTTGTGGATTGGTATTTTGATTCAGATTTTAAGAAACCATGTCATTCATACAATAAAGTTAATGATGATATGACACTTTATCCAAAATATAAAAAGTTTATTTATGGGGCTACCGTTAATAATGTTTATGGTTACCGCTCTGGTACCACTGTAAGTGGCAATATCATCGCCTTTTCTCCCGCTTATGATGGAGACTTTGCGTCAGTTGATTTAAGTAGTTATAATCTAGTAGGAGTTCGTTATAACCCTAAACGTGAAGATTATTTTGTCGTAAGTAAAGATGAAAAGAAAATATATTATGATGGATTCTTAATTGGTATTAAAAAAGGTAGTGCCGAAGAAACTGAATACTTACCTAAATTTGTGATTGGTGGAAAAGTATGGCTTGATAGCTATAGTATCAATAAAACTACTAAGATTTATTTCGATCATGAAATTGATGAAACAGTTTCAACTGTTAATTTAACTAATATTGATGCCGACTATGTTTGTGCTTATGATGTCACAAACAAAAAGGCATTAGGTAGTAAAAATGGAACATCAAAAGCTTATCCAGCATCAACTACTAAAATCATTACTGCTATGGCCGCTTTGAAATACTGTCCAGTAACTACTACTTACACAATTGGCGCTGAACTTGATTTAATGAATCAAGGTAGTAGTCCAAGTACAGCTGGACTTAAAAAAGGTCAAACCTGGACTTTAGCGGAATTATTATATGCAACACTTCTTCCATCAGGAAATGATGCTGCCTATTCCGTTGGTGCTCTGACAATTGAATATCTATATCCAGGTAATACATGGACAATTAGAGAACGTCTTGATAAGTTCGCTGAACTTATGAATGAAGTAGCGATAGAAGCCGGAGCTGAATATAGTCATTTCATGGTTCCCGATGGTAACAGTTATTACACATCAGGAGGATCATGGGATATTAGATTATCTAACCATTATGTTTGTGCTGATGATATGGTAAAGATTGCCCGTTATGCTTTCTCATTTGGAGAAATCGCCGAAGTTGTATCAACTGTTGGTAAGTCTTTCTCAATAAATGGAAGTAGTTATAATTTCACTAACACAAATCAATTACTAAATCCAGGAAGTGCTAATTACTATCCAGGAACAGTGGGTATGAAAACTGGTACGACAACACCAGCTGGACAATGCGTAATCACCGCTGTTTATAAAGATGACCGTTTCATCATCGTTGCCGTATTACATGCTGGAAGCAGTGGAAGATATAGTGCTAGCCGTGCTGTTTATGATTTAGTATTTGCAAAATAAATATCACCTTCATGGTGATATTTTTTCTTTCTTGTGAGATAAGGCATTTTGTGATATACTAATTACTAATAGGTAATAATTATGAAACAATTTAAAATGAACTTAATATTATTTTATAATTTCTTTAAAATAGGTGCCTTTACATTTGGGGGAGGGCTCGCTATGATTCCCCTCATCAGTCGGATCGTTGTCGATAAATCTCACTGGATGACTGAAGATGAGATGGTGGATATGATTGCGATTGCGGAATCCACTCCCGGTGTTATTGCCGTAAATATGGCCACCTATGTGGGTTATAAACTAAATAAATTCTTTGGTTCTCTTTTTGCGACACTTGGTGTAATCCTACCTTCATTTCTGATTATTTGTTTGATTTCTTTCTTCTATGAGAAATTCATTCAAATTGAAGTAGTAAGCTGGGCCTTCATGGGCATTAAAGCTTGTGTCGCGATTTTAATTCTTAATGCGGGAATTAAACTACTAAAGAATGTGAAAAGAAATGTATTCTCTTGTTTAGTTTTACTAATTGCTTTTAGTTTATGTTTATTCGTTCCCGTAATCTCGACAGTCTACATCATTTTAGGTGGACTAATTATTGGGGTTGCTTATTACTCAATCGAAGAGAGAATAAAAACTAAGAAACAAAAAGAACAAGAGATAGAAACAAGTGAGGGTAATGATGATTTATCTTAAGTTACTCTGGACATTCTTTAAAATTGGGCTATTCACCATTGGTGGTGGATATGCAATGATTCCAATGATGAAATCAGAAGTTGTGGGAATCGGTTGGTTAACAGAAGGAGAATTACTTGATTTCATGGCGATATCAGAATCTACTCCCGGTCCATTTGCGATTAACATTGCGACATTTGTGGGATTTAACGAAGCAGGAGTGTTAGGCGCCCTGTGTTCAACACTTGGTGTTATCTTACCATCATTTATAATTATTTTAATCGTAGCTCATGTTGTAAATAAGTTCTTAAAAAATAAATATGTAAGTTACGCCCTAACTGGAGTAAGACCAGTAGTTGTTGGTTTAATTCTAGCGGTCGCTATTGGTTTAGTTTATAGTGGAGTATTACTAAATCATTTTGATTTATCAAATATTAGTTTTAGTGCTCTTATCATAATGGTAATATCATTCACTCTATCAAGATTTAAAAAACTAAAGAACCCAATATTATTAATCTTAATATCAGCGGTTCTTGGAATCTTGTTATATGGTGTTATTGGTTTAAATTAAGGAGATTAAAATGTTTGGAATTAAATTTAAAATATATAATATCTTTGCACTAGTCTTTGCCTTACTTGGGACAGTCGCTTTAGCGTTAAAAGTTTTTGGTGTATTACCACTTCCTTCTTGGGAAGGAGTAATTGATAATATGACAATGACTCTAATATCATTAATCCTTTACCTAATTGGAATAGTGATCTATATGCGACCAAAAATGAAAAAACTAAAGAAGATGCAACAGTATACAGCTGAATACCGAAATGATCTTTATAATGATCTCCTTAAAAATGGGGGAAATAGGGAAGCTCCAGATGAAGCCCTATTCTTCCAAAATGAAGAAGGACGCCTACAATATGATTCAGTTGTATTTAGTGATTTAAGTTTTAGTGATGCGATAGTTGTAGTAGATAACTTAATGAAAGATTTTGTGATGATCGTTTATGGAGTTTTAGATGAAAAGAAAAGAAAGATCACAATATCTAAAAAAGACCATTATGAATATTTAGTTCGTGATAAAGAAGGAAAAGAAGTAAAAAGAGTTTTAATTGATAAAAATGAATTTTTAAAATAAGTTAAGTAAAGTAGGAAACATAAGAAATGAAAAAACTATTTGATTTTTTAGTAGAAAGGAGATATTGGGTATTAGGTTTCTTTATAATACTTGCGATTGGTAATATATTTTTACTTAAGTATGTAAAAATCAATTATGATATATCTTCATATCTTGCTAAAGAATCAAACACTCGAATTTCACTAGAAATAATGAATAGTGAATTTGAATCGAATGGTAGTCTTCAAATCATGGTTGAAGATGTTGATGTTGAAAGAGCTTTGGAAATCAAGAGCATGATTGAAGAAACAGAAGGAGTAAAGATTGTATTATTCGATGAAGCAAGTAATGAAAGTTACCATGATGGATATGCTCGATATAATATATTCCTTAAACAAAGTGATTTTGATAAAGCCACAAGAGCGACAGTTAATGAATTAAAAGAAAAACTAAAAGATGAAAAGATCTATTTAACAGGGGGAGCTATAGAATCATTATATCTAGGGGATGCTGTTAATGAAGATATGTATATGATTCTTTTAACCGCTTTAGTTGTTGTTTTCATCATCTTGATTATTAATTCCGTTTCTTGGATTGAACCAGTGGTATTTATGATTGTGATTGGCGTTGCCATCATCATAAATCTTGGTTCTAATGCCTTACTACCTAGTATCTCATTTGTGACTGGCAGCATTTGTGCCGTAATGCAGCTAGCCCTGGCGATGGATTACTCAATTATGTTACTTCACCGTTACATCAGTGAAAGAGAAGAAAACCCAGACTTAGAAAACAAAGAAGTAGTAAAGATTGCTTTAAGAAAATCAATCATGCCAATCTTAAGCAGTGGATTTACAACAATTGCTGGACTACTTGCTTTAGTATTCATGACTTTTAAAATTGGTATTGATATTGGTATCGTCTTATCTAAAGGTATTGTGATTAGTTTAATAGTTGTAATATTCTTTATGCCAGGATTATTACTAATCTTTTCTAACCTTATCAATAAAACAAGACACCGTAATATCTACCAAGTCATTAGAGGAAAGTTTCCAAACTTCGAAAAAAGAAAAGCACGCTATCAATACAAGAGCCGTTTCATCGCTTTTGGTGTTTTAGTAGTTTTAGTTATCGTTGGTTTCTTTTTCTATCTCAAAACAGAATACATTTATACTCTAGAAGCATCTAATGACAAGAACTCGGTCATTAGTGTTGATAAGAGAAAGATTGAAGAACATTTTGGAACTTTAAATAATGTTGTTATCCTTCTTCCAAAGAACGCACCGGACAAAGAAGGAGAAGTATGTGAATATTTAGAAAACTATAATTATGAAGGTAAAAATCCATTTAGTTCCATTCAAGGTTCTTACCCTAGTGGGTTAAAAGAAGAATACACAGCCACTGAACTATCAAATAGTTTTAATCTTCCCCTTCCAATTGTGGAAGAAATATATCAAGGAATTGGTTCGGTTGAAGGTAAATATAATTTATATCAAGTAATAGATTATGCGACAAAAACTTCATTTATCACTAACTATATAACTAACACTCAAAAAGAAATGAATATGTTAGCGGATATTAGTTTAATATTAGATGAAGATATTGATGCATCCACTATATCTACAGTTCTAACTAATTATTCAGGTATTAGTTTTAGTACTAGTAATGCTAGTGCTTTGATATCAAAAGTTGGAAGTGATTTATCATTTAAAGAATTCATCATTAAAATTAATGAAGAAGAATTCTTAAATAAATTATATTTAGGTTTTAGTGATTATGTAAAAGCAGATAATGATTTAAATAATGGAATATCTAAAGATGAATTACAAGATATCATTAGTTATCCGGATATTAATGACATATATAAAGATAGAGATGTAATATTATTAAGTGATGTTATTTATAAAATAGATAGAACTAAACTAAGTGATGATGATAAAGTAATTTATGATTATTACTTAATGGTATTAAACACTCAAGATGAACTTCATTCATTATCAGAAATTAGTGAAATGTCTGATTTTAACTACAACATTTTACCTAGTGCCATCTATCTTCCAACATTCTTGTTTAAAGAAAGAGCCACCAACCATGAGATTCAATCTTCAGTTGTGAAATTACTAGGACCTCGTATCGAAGAATTAAGTGCTAAATTATCATCTTCAATTGGATTACTTGATTTAGTAAATCAGGAAATGACTAAAGAAGAAGTTAGTGGATTATTTAATTTACCAGTTGAATTAATATCTCCTATTTATGAATCTTTAAATAAAGATAAAATAACTGGAAATGAGTTATTACAATATATTAAATCTAATAACTACATAAACCATGTAGGAGAAACATTCATCACAAGATTTAATGAAGCATCAAAAACAGTAAATTATGCTCATTCAATGTTTGAAAGTGAAAACTATTCCCGTTTAGTTTTGAATTTATCTTATAAGAGATCATCTCATGAGGCAATTCAAATAGCGAGAAATCTCCAAACGGAACTTCGTGATTATTACAGTGAATATTATGTCGCTTGTGAATGTGGAGCGTTCGCTGATTTTGAAGATACATTTTCGATTGATTCACTTAAAATCAGTGTGGCATCAATTTGTTTTATTTTGATTATCATCGCTGTATCATTTAGATCAATTGCGGTTCCAATTATCCTAACTCTCATCATTCAAGGAGCTATTTGGGTCACAATGGCGATTAGTGTTTGGACTCATAGTGAGGTTTATTTCATCTGTTATTTAATGATTGTATGCATTCAAATGGGAACAACCATTGATTATGGTATTCTTTATACATCAAAATATTTAGAAGAAAGAAAGAACCTAGATCCAGTAACTAGTATAGGCAAAGCCTCCGCTAAATCAGTTACAACTATTTTGACATCAGGCGCAATCATTGTAGTCGCAAGCTTCTTAGTGGGAGTGATTAGTAAAGTATCAATCATTTCGTCAATTGGTTATTTATTAAGCATTGGCACAATGGTTTCCTTAGCGTTTATCTTGTTTGCCTTACCACAAGTACTAGTTGTTTGCGAAGGATTTATTGAAAAAACAACTTATAAGTGTCAAATAAAAAAATAATATCTTGTATTTTCCTTTATTTGTGATATAATGAGGGTGCAAGGTAAGGAGAGAGAAAATGGAATTAGAATTTTTTAGATGTAAGCATTGTGGTCAAATCATTAAGAAAGTGAAAGATACTGGTGTTAGTGTTATTTGTTGCGGAGATGTAATGGAAAAACTTATCCCTAATACAACAGACGCTGCCAAAGAAAAACACGTTCCTGTTATCAGTGTAGAAGGAAATGTGGCAACAGTTACTGTATCAACAGTAAGCCATCCTATGCAAGATGTTCACTATATTGAATGGGTAATCATTAGTACAAATCAAGGTTCTTATAAATATATTTTAAAACCTGGAATGGAACCTGTTGCGAAGTTCAATTTACGTGAAGGAGAAGTCGTTGATAACGCTTATGCATACTGTAATCTACACGGATTATGGGCCGCAAAATAGGAAAAAATAGAAAATAAAAAATGCCTTAATAGACTAATATTTTTAGTTTATTAAGGTTTTTTAATTTTTTTAGATAAGACGCTTTATTTTGTATATTTATTATGGTAAAATAAGTTAAATAATGAGGTTTTGAAGGGACATTATTGACGAAAATTTAAAATGTAAGATTATTCTTACATTTTTTTCAATGTAGGAGGACGTATTATGTCAGAAGAATTAAACAAAAAAGTTGAAGAATTGGTAGAAGAACAAGAAGAAAAGAAAGAAGAATCTAGTTCAGAAGAAGTTAAAGAAGAAAACACACAAGAGGTAAAAGAGGAAACTGCTTCCGAAGAACCTAAAGTTGAAGAAGCTAAGGGAGAAGTAAAAGAGGAACCTAAAGAAGAGGAAAAACCAGCTGAAGAAAATGCTTCTGAAGAAACTAAGGAAGAAGAAGCAAAAGAGGAACCTAAAGAAGAGGAAAAACCAGCTGAAGAAAATGCTTCTGAAGAAGCTAAGGAAGAACCTAAAGAAGAAAAACCTCTTAAAGAAGATAAAAAGAAAAAAGATAAAAAAGCTAAAAAAGCAGAAATAGCTGAAGAACTAGAGAAAATAGACAAGAAAAAAGAAACCCCTAAGAAACCAGAAAAGAAACGTCGTCTATCAAGAAAAGCTAGAAGACTACGTTTGATTATATTAATCACAACAGTATATTTAGATGCCGTAATCATCTTATTATGTTCTAAATACATTGGTGAGTTTATAAATGGTTTAATGAAACTCATCAGTGGAGATATGAATGGATCTATCGGTAATCGTAAATTTACAACTAGTTTATTAATTCTAGTTGTCTTGATTATAATCAACCTCATTAGTTTATCCCTATACCATGATGCTAGAAAAGCCAAAGATAAAGCCCCTGATGATTTACTAGCGATGTTACAAGACACAGATAGTGTTGATGGTCATCGTGTTGTTGAATCATCATACCAAGTTGATGAAGAAGATGGCAAACAAGTTGTTTATCGAAATGCGAAAACAATTGAAAGCATCAACATCGTGAAAGTCCAAGAAACCTTTATGAATCTTTGTAAAGAAAATGGAATTGATGTTGATAAATCAACTGCTCGTTTGGTTTTATCATCAATATTCGCTAGTAGACTTATTATCATCAAAGAAAAGAACCAAGACCTAAAGAAGAAATTCTTAGCTGTTATTGCGAAATTCTTTGATAATGATTTATTCTTAACTACAGTCGCTGATGATGCCACAAAGTTTAATGATGTTGTTTGGCGTCTAACTTATGAAGGAAATGTTCAAACTGAGTTCTCACGTGGTTTAAATAGTTCAAGAAATCATCCAGACCGCGTTAACATCGTTATGCTTGATAATGTAAAAGGTGAAGGTATTCGTACAACTCTAAAAGAATTATTAGGATATATTAAAAACCCTAATATTCCATGTTCACTTCGAATTGGTAATCGTAACGTTGATAACGGCTTCCGTCAAATTCCAAAGAATGTATGGTTCATCTTTGGAATGGATGAGGGAGAAATGATTCCAAGTGAAGTCGCAAAATATTCAATCACTTTAGAACTTAATTTAAAAGAATGTGAAAAGAGTGGAGAAAAAACAGAATTCAAACCAATTGATTATCCACAAGTTCTTGATTTCTTAAATGATGCTTATGAAGAACATTTCATTCAAGAAGATGTATGGAAGAAGTTAGATGAATTCTTTGAAGTATTCTCACGCCGTGGTGAATATTTCATCGACAATCGTATTGTCCGTGAAATGGAAAGATTTGCGGCTGTATATCTTTCACTTGATGGTGATCAAGCTGATTTAGTTGATACATTACTTTCCAAGAAATTATTACTTATTGCTTTACCTAATGAGTATAAGAGAATTGATGTTGATGAAGAAGGTTTAGTTGGTCAAGCCGAAAAGATTTTAGGTGCTGATTTTGTGACTAATTCATCACAACTACTTAAGAAGATTAAAATAGACTAATATAACTTAGGAGTATTGATATGAGTTTAGTAAATCAATTAATGGTTTACTTATCATTACTTGACACTCTTACAAGTAAGATTGCGGTAATCATTTATGTGATTGTGGTAATTTTACTTGTAATACTGATTGTCATTTTAATGATGGTAAACGAATCAAAACATCAAGACATTTTTTACATTAACAAAAAATCAAGAATTGAGTCTTTACAAGATGAAATTGGAATGCAAAATGAAGATAATTCCATTAAGCTTGATAAGACTGATAATTTCTTAGAAGGTGAAAAACCAAAAGAACAAGCTCCACTTCCTGGTGCTCAACCTGATAAACCACAAATAGAATTAACGGAAGAAGAACAAGAAGAACTTCATGAAGCCAGATTCTATATGTTATCAAAACTAGATCTCGAAAATGAAAAGATTGAAAAACCTGAATATAATGACAAAATAGAATTAAAAGAATTCTGTGATTTATTTAGAGAGTTTGCCTGTGGTACTTTAGGTCTTTATTATGATATATCCGATATTAGAAGATTCGTTGCGGGACTAGCGGTTACACACATCACTATTTTACAAGGTATGTCAGGAACAGGTAAGACATCACTTGCCTATGCCTTTGGAGAATTCTTAAATAACTCAACAGTAGTAGTTCCTATCCAACCAATGTGGAAAGAGCGTACCGACTTAATTGGTTATTACAATGAGTTTACAAAGAAATTCAATGAAACAACATTACTTCAAAAACTATATGAAGCAAACTACAATGATGAAATCTATATCACCGTACTAGATGAGATGAACATTGCCCGTGTTGAGTATTACTTCGCTGAGTTCTTAAGTTTACTAGAACTACCAAACCCAGAAAAGAGATATCTAGATGTAGTAAGTGATGAATGGGGAAATGACCCTAAGTTACTTCGTAATGGACAACTTAAACTACCTAAGAATATGTGGTTTATTGGCACAGCTAATAACGATGACTCAACATTTGCGATATCAGATAAAGTATACGATAGAGCAATGGTAATAAATCTAGACAAGAAAGCAAAACAATTTGAAGTTCCTGTTCAAGATCCAATTAAAGTTAGTGCAAGTCATTTAGATGACTTATACACTAAAGCTCAAAAAGAATATGCAATATCAGAGCGTAATCAAAGAAGAATAAGAACTTTAGATAAGTACTTAATAGAAACATTCCACATTACATTTGGTAACCGTATCATGAAACAAATTAAAGCTTATGTTCCGGTTATGGTTGCCTGTGGAGGAACAGAGCTTGATGCTTTAGATGATATATTATCTAAAAAAGTATTAAGAAAACTAGAAGCCAAGAATCCAGTATATGTCAAGAATGCATCACAAGGATTAATCGCCTTTATTGATGACTTATTTGGTATGGATATGATGGCACAATGTAAAGAATACATAATTAACTTTGAACAAAATGCATA
>JAEEGL014736610.1_pt1 | contig 25884 bp, 23 predicted proteins | sample 9134231 | NCBI WGS metagenome assembly JAEEGL01 (sample SAMN16246548, study PRJNA631951) | gut metagenome | biome: gut microbiome; feature: rumen; material: fiber-attached | host: Bos | place: Iran: Karaj | collected 2018-10 | reverse complement strand
GAGCATCATCAAGCGCTTCAAGGATTTCAACGACAAAGGAGAATATATTAAAAAGGAGGATGCAAATGGCAACGGCAACACAGTGTAGATTCGCCCGTGAGGTGTACGAGGCAGCCAAGGGCGCCACCGATATCGCCCCCGAGTTCGTGGCAGCACAGGCCATACTCGAGAGCGGATGGGGCCGCTCCAAGATCGGCAAGTACAACCTCTTCGGCATAACCCGAGGCAGCAACTGGACTGGAGAAACCGTGCTGATCAGAACATACGAGTATTTTGATACTCCAGACCGCCAGTTCACATATCCAGAGAAGGTGGTAGCGATTGCCTACTCTAAGACAAAGAAGATGTGGTACTACACAGTCGACCGGCTGTTCCGCGACTACGGGTCGTTGGCCGACTGTCTGGCCGACCACACGCGCATCCTGCAGAAGCCAGGCTACGCCGATGCCTGGCCATACCGCCACGATGCAGAGGAATTCGCTCGTCGTATATCCGACTGCACAGGCTGTAAGTACGCCACCGATCCGCTCTATATCCACAGTATCACCAAACTGATACGTCAAGTAAGGAGAATAGTAGAATCATCAAAGCAAGCAAAGACATGACTACATTAAGAAAAGGGTCAAAAGGGCCGGATGTGACAAAGCTGCAGCAGCTGTTGGGTAAGGCTGGATACGGCGTGGTGGTTGATTCCTTCTTCGGTATTATCACCCTCGAAGCGGTCAAGGCCTTCCAGAGAGAGAAGGGTCTTTTCCCTGATGGTGTCGTCGGGCCTAAGACCTGGGCTGCCCTGGAACCGGCTGAAGGGATCATCCTGAAACGCTCCCGCCGTCGTATCGACCTTATCCTGGTACACTGTACGGCGACGCCTGAGGGTAAGGATTACACCGTCGACCAGATCCGCCAGTGGCACACCGCTCCGAAAGAGAAGGGCGGACAGGGCTGGAGCGATATCGGGTACCACTACATCATCTACCGTGACGGCAGCGTACACTTGGGGCGCGACGTCGATATCATGGGAGCGCATTGCGAGGGACACAACCCTCATTCCATCGGTGTGGTCTACGTGGGAGGCCTTGAAAACATACCAGGCAAGAAACTTGCCGAGCTGCCTCCGAAAGATACCCGCACCGACGCCCAGAAGCTGGCGCTGCTGGATCTGCTGGTGAAGCTGAAGGAGCTCTACCCCAATGCCGAGATCGCAGGCCATCGCAACTACGATAAGAAAGGCAAACTCTGTCCGTCGTTCGATGCCAAGACCGAGTATCGTGATATCTAAAAACCAACAGTTATGAATAAGATCTTCGAAAAAATCCTGGGCTATGTAGCCTGTGCAATCCTACTGGTTGCATTAGCGGGTATTACCTATTGGGTGGAGTATCAGAAGCAGAAGGATCTGCTTAATCAGATCGACGATCTGAAGGTGCAGCTGGCCCATGCTCAAGTGCCCCTGAAGACGGATACCATCCGCGACTCCATCCCCGTGTTCACGCAACAGATAATTGAGATCGACAAGACCGACTATAAGCAGCAGATTGCCGACCGTCAGCTTATCAAGGATCTGGGGCTGAAGGTGGATCAGCTGACAAGTGAAAACAAGACGCTCAGGGAGGCTCGCGACACCGTTTTCCTCTCGCAGGAGAACGATAGCGTGTATGCTTACCACGACCACTGGGCCGACTTCGAGTACCTCACCCGCCAGCAGCTGCTGAAGTATGCCGTGCGCGACTCGTTCGATACATTCGTGAACCGCGTCTATAAGCACCGGTTCCTCTGGTGGCGATGGGGTACGAAAGGCTACGAGATGAAGCACGTCAACTACAACCCCAATGTAACGATCAGGTATAATAGGTATATAATGATTGATAAATAGTTCGCGTAAATAACTCAGATTGTTTTCGTTTTTAGTAATGAATAATTAGTAGTTTTAGTAATTGGTAGACACCCCCTGCCGCAGTGATGCGCCAGGGGGTTGTTATCAATAATTATCACTTAAGATAAACTAAGCTAAACGACTGGGAATAAAGTCGTTATAACTTGCACGTTCCGAATTATAGTGTTATCTTTGCTCCTGTAAACAAGGAACAAATAACAACTTCAAAATCAAGCAATTATGAACGAGCAGATTCAACAGATCATGAACGGCAGCGGCACGAAGACCGCCAAGATACAGCAGCTGCTGAACCTCGGCCTTACACGCCGACAGGTGGCCGACCTCGTAACCAACGGCAACTACGGCTTCGTACAGAACGTCTACAAGCGCATGATGCAGACCATCGCCCAGGAGGCCTGCACGGTGGTACCACAGCTCGACTACACCTTCAACCGCAACTTCGGCGTGGAGATCGAGGCCTACAACTGCACACGGGAGCGCCTGGCCCGCGAACTCCGCGCTGCAGGCATCAGCGTACAGGTGGAGGGCTACAACCACACCGACCACGCCGACCACTGGAAGCTGGTAACCGACAGCAGCCTTCACGGCAACAACACCTTCGAGCTGGTGAGCCCCATCCTCCACGGGGAGGCAGGCATCGACGAACTGGAGAAGGTGTGCTGGGTGCTCGACCTCTGCGACGTGAAGGTGAACGACAGCTGCGGACTCCACATCCACATGGATGCCCACGACTTTACGATGGACACCTGGCGCAACCTGGCCGTCAGCTACAAGCGCCTCGAGCCGGTGATCGACGCCTTCATGCCACAGTCACGCCGGGCCAACCGCTACTGCAAGCCGCTCAGCGGCATCAGCGAGACCGCCATCCGCCGCGCCGAGACCATCAACGACCTGAGAAGGGTGTTCCACAGCGACCGCTACCACAAGGTGAACCTCGAGGCCTACGCCCGCCACTGCACGGTGGAGTTCCGCCAGCACTCCGGATCGACGAACTTCACAAAAATGTCGGCCTGGATACATTTTCTCGAAAAAATGATTACCTTTGCACAGGCAGGGACGGTGCAGCCGAGAACCACCCTCGAGAACATCCCCTTCCTCAGCGATACGGAAAAGTTATATTTCAAACTCAGAACAAAGAAACTCACAGCATGAACAAGACCTACACACTCAAGGGGGGCGACACGATAGAGGCCGCCACCCCGTCGGAATTCGTAACAAGACTGCACGAGGGCTCACGCTTCGACTCCGGAGGCAGCGACGCCGAATACATGGAGCGCTTTGCCGAACGCCTACGGCAGCTGGAGGGCATCCGCATCAGGACGGCCACGCCAGGGGAGTTCCTCGACGACCTGATCACACACGGCTTTGTCCGGACTTGACTTGAAAAATGTTCCTCAAGGGGGGATGCGCTGCTCGGCATTCCCCCTTTTTCGTGCCCGAAATGTTAAATAATCATTGAAAATAGAAAATAATCATCTGATTATTTGCATAATTCGCAAAATATTATTATCTTTGCAGTGTCAATTAGGAAATATAAGTCGAACATTAAAAATCAGAAAAGAATGGCAACAATTGAAGAATGGTGGGAGTACTACAAAGAACTTCAGGAAAAGCTCGAGGAAATCCAGAAGTCAGACCTCCCGGAAGAAATCAAGCAGGAACTCACGGACATCTACCTCGACAAGATGAATATCGTGAAAAAGTATTTCTTAGAATAACAAACAGAGCCCCTTCGGGGGCTCACAATTAGAATAGGTAATTATGGAACAGACAGCAGAAATGACCAACCCGCACATTGCGAAGATGAATGAGATGAGAGCCTCCATGAGCGATCAGGAGCGCAAGGAGTTCAACAGTGCGCTGATAGCCGAAGCCCGTGCGCTGCTGGAGAAAGGAGACAGGATGATGGAGGCCGAGATGGATGACGTCCGCCAGCGTCTGGGCATCGTACCCGATGTCTTGTCCTTGAGCTATATTGCTGAGCACTATTTCGGAAAGTCGCGCACCTGGCTTTACCAGCGTATCAACGGTAACAAGGTGAACGGCAAACCTGCATACTTCACCCGTTCTGAGCGCAAGCAGCTCCAGGAGGCCCTGCAGGATATTGGAAAGAAGCTCTCTGCCATTACATTGATCTGATGTTAGGCTTTTCTTAATTGACAAAACAAGAAAGAGAGCTTGTCCCCGGTTTGTATCATACAGGCCGGGGCCTTTTTTGCCCTCACGTCATCACTTCAATGAAGAAAAAATGAAAATCTTTTCGGAAATCTGTTGCAGGTATCAGGATTATTCGTATCTTTGCAGCAAAATCCTTTATTGATGGCTACAAGAAAAAAGAAAAAATATAAGTTCACCGAATCGCTCTCCAGCGTCTATGACAAGTACTGGAAGGCGGCCACGGTGCTTGTGGCCAGCATCACAGGCTCTTTCTGGCTTGGCACCTATTACGAGGAGGTCAAGAAGGAAAGGGAGATTACAGAGATGGAGGACAGGCACTCCATGGAACTTATCAACATGAAGGAAGAGTATATGAACAAATACTTGGATCTGAGGGAGAAAATATTGTATAACGCTAACGACTCGACCAATGGCAACAAGAAAAATTAAGGATATCATAGCCGACATGAGGGCTGCCGCCAAAGACGACGGCAAGAACTTCGCCACGCTGGCGGAGAAAACCAACGAGCGTGCAACGGAACTGGAGGCCATCCTGGCTAAGGAAAAGGCTGACGAAAGGTTTGCATTAATCATGGCGATTTTAGCATTGCTGTTTGTCGGAGCATTCGCCTTTATCACCTACATGTCAAACGACGATCTGCGAGAGGATGTGACGCAGAAAAAGGAAATCATTACCAAATACGAGGAGTCTGTAAAACATGACACCGTTCATACCTATATAGATAAGGATGGTAAGGAGATCACGGTACCTGGCCTGCTTGACGATAATCTTAAACTGATGAATAAGATCAGCGACCTCGAATACAAGATCGATCTGTATAAAATGAAACTGCAGGATATTGAAATACAATATGGCATCAAGGTAGTTGACGATAGGAACCTCTTTCATATAGAGGCAAAGAAAGTGGACTCCGCGTTGATTCTGCTCCCTGTCTTCCGAGATAAAATGACATACGACAGCATCAAGAGCAGGTGGACAATATCGATTGAGACAGAGAAAATAAACAAGAAATAAGAAAAAATATAGCAATAATCGAAAAAAATCCCGAAATTCTTTGGAAGTTCGGGATTTTTTCGTACCTTTGCCATCGCTAAACACTATAGAGCGGTTCGCTCCAAGGGCGGTGAAAGACGCCCGAGTAATGACTCTGGGCATTTTTTATGCTCATACTTTCCGAGACCTGCCAGAGGTCTCACTACACCAATAGCGGTGGCCACCCAGTAGATATAAGTCCTTGGACGAAGTCTATAGTGTTTAGCGACAGGGAGGGCTGCCGCTTTCTCTGTCCATGGGGGAGAAGCCCCGCAGCGCGGCCTCCCCCACTTTAGACGGAGTAAACCTCCACTTTAGTCCGGGTAAAGTCCGGGTTTAGTCGGAGTAAAGTCATAGGCCTCCCCTCGAGGGGGCGTAACCGCACAGGGCGGATCCCTGTATAGCTAAACACTATAGCAATATGCAACAATTGACAATTCAGTTTGAAGGCTATGCCGACGAGCAGCACCTTTCAACGCAGGGCACGGCGAAACAGTGCCAGGAGGATGCGGCAACCCGCGTCGAGTCACTCATTCTCTCATGGATCGGCAGCAAGGCCGAGTCCCTGAAGACCCTCGCAGCAGCCACAGGCATGGTGGCTTTCGGTTTCACAATGATGTTCCTCGCAGCAATAATAGGAGGATAGGCGTATGAGTAAAATGGCAATGAACGAGAACCTGGAGGAGATGATCGCCGGGTTCCAGGACAAAGAGGTGAACGAGATCCAGGTGGAAACTCTCGAGGAGGTGACAGATTTCATCCTCGACCACTGCATGGACGACAAGAAGACCGTCGGCATGCTGAACTGCGTGCGCACCATGCGCACCCTCATGGTGGAGATAGGCAAGGCCGCCGCCGACGGACAAGAAGACTCTTAAAGATTACGGATATGAAGAAAGACGAAAACAAGGGCCAAGAGCCCCAGGAGCAGGCACAGCCTGCAGACATCAGCGGCTACATAGTCGCTCTAGGGAGAAGTTACGAACCCGCGCGTACGCCGTCGTATGCCACGCACTGGTTCTCCACCGACGAGGTGGTGGATGCCATCAGGGATATCGACCCCAGCGCAAAGGTGAGCAAGGAGCAGGTGTTCCAGGCACTCAGCGATGCAGGCTATAAGTACGGCATAAAGCCAGGCTCCCAGGGGCTGATGTTCCGCTGGATGATGCGCGCCAGGGAATAATATAATGAAAGGCGACTGGATTAAGGACGGCCCGCTGAGACAGCTCGCCGTCCTTTTCAGTTTCACCTTATTTGTTTATCTTTGCACCATGGTAACAGATTCGCTGATCAGGAAGAAGTTCGTCCACGAGACGATGAAGGAAGGCGTCGAGAAGCTGCAGGCCGCCTGGCGCCCTGCCGTAGGAGCCTTCCAGGTGCGCACAGGAGAGCTGCGCCGCTTTGCCGACAATCCAGGCCCTGCAACGCAGATCACCAGCAGCAGCTATTCGATCCACTATTTCATACCGTTGCACCTCCGATTCCTCGATATCCAGTACCGCCGCAGCAGTGGTCGCAAGGGCAAGGGCAAACTCTACAACAAGGTGGTATGGCCGATACTCTTCAGGGAGGTCTTCCCAGAGCTGAAATATGGTCTTACCGACGAAGTGCGCCGCACTATCCGCCAGCAGCTGGAGCACGCCCTGAATCCGTAATACATTTCCAATCCGTGCAGAATTGGAAAGAACTGGAGAGCCTTTTTGCCATATCCAGCTGGCAATTGAGGAAACAAGCAGGTTTAAATCTGCTTATTTTGTAGTAATTAGGCGTTCCCCTTGTGTAAATAGGGTTTTCCCCCTTGTATTTTTCAAGGAAAAAGCTTATATTTGCATCAGAACAATTAAAGAGTTGGAGTTATGACAATCGTTGTGATACTGTTTATAGTAATTGCCATTGCAATGCAGAACAAATTCCTGCACCATACGGATTCCGTATGGGATAAGGCATTCTACTACATCGCCTGCGTTGCCTTGACCCCGCTCTTCGGTGCCATCCTGTACAAGTTCCTGACAGAGTCGAAGACTGTTGACCGCAAGCATCACCATCATATCGGGAATACCCTTAGTTAGGACTGTCCTTTCCCCTATTATATAATATGGATATCTTTGCCGTAAAAAGCAAAGATATTTTTTTATGGCAAAAGGTAAAGTATCTGAAGATGTCGTAAAGCTCATCGTTGAAGCCGAGACATCCAAACTTCAACAGGCGATCCACGAATCCAAAAAGAGTCTCAAGGGGTTGGAGGACGAACGCAAGCGCCTCCTGGAACAGCAGGCGGCCTTCAAGGCTGCACACCTCACGGAATCAAAGGAGTACTCCGAGCTGACGCGCCAGATCGTCAAGAACACCCAGGCCATCGCCAACGAGAAAGCCAATCATCTGGCGTTGACAAAGGCCCTTGGCACCAATGCCATGACGATGTCACAGCTCCGGAAAGAGGCGAAGTTGCTGCAGAAACAGCTTGATTCCACTTCCGAGTCCCTGGAGCCCGAGGCTTTCGCGGAATATGCGCGGAAACTGAAGGAAGTGAACGACCGTATGGCAGAGCTCAAGAATACTGCCAAGAACATTACCCCGACAGATAACGGTGGGGGGGTCTTTAAGAAACTGTTTGGAGCGGATCTTGACCTCGTCAGCGTCAAGTCCATGTTGGCTGCCGCAGGTATTGCAAAAGTTGTAGATTTCATCAAATCCCTGGCGACAGAGGCCCTTTCCAAGATGCAGGAACTGGTTACAGAGGGTATCGAGATGGCCAAGACCTCCGACGGTATACGTCACGCCTTCGACCAGCTGAACCGTCCGGACATCCTTGATGAGCTGCGCAAGGCCACCCATGGCACCGTGACCGATATCGAGCTGATGAAGACAGTCGTCAAGGCCAAGGACTTCCGCTTGCCTTTCGAACAGCTGGGCAAGTATCTGGAGTTCGCCCAGCTGAAGGCCTCACAGACGGGACAGTCGGTAGACTACATGACGGAGTCTATCATCAACGGTCTCGGACGTAAGTCGAAGCTGATCCTTGACAACCTCGGCATCTCTGCCGCCGAATTGAGCGAGAAGATGGCCAAAGGTGCCGACATGGCCACTGCCGTAGGAGAGATCATCGATAAGCAGCTGGCAGAGCAGGGTGAGCACTACGAGGATGCTGCCGAGCGTGAGAAGCGCGCCGTCACCGAGGTCCAGAATGCGCAGCGCGAACTCGGCGAGGAACTGCTTCCTCTGACAGAGGCAGGATCGAACATGTGGCTGTCGATCGAAAAGTCCGCCCTGCAGTACTTCAAGGTGATGGTCAAGGGTGTCAAGGATTGGATAGCGAAGTTCGTCGACCTGTACAACAACAATATGTGGCTGCGCTTCCTGGTGGCAGAGCTCACCGTATCGTTCAAGAACATGTGGACCATCGTCAGTACCGGCTGCAGCATTGTCATCGACAACTTCAAGATGATGGGCAAGAACCTGATGAACGTCGGCAAGATCATCGAGGGCATATTCACCATGGATCCGGATAAGATCAAACAGGGTTTCACGGATATGGTGAATGCCACCAAGGATAATGCCCTTGGCCAGCTGAAGAACCTGTGGCAGATGGGAAAGGATCTTGGCCAGAATTTCGTCGACGGTTACAACTCGACGATCAACGGCCATATTACCGCACCCTCGTTCGACGCGGAAGGTGGCGGCAGCGGAACTCCGTACCTTCAGGATCTTGGGAACGATGATGACGGCAATAAGAAGAAAGGGTCGGGTAGCAAGGAGGACAATGACCGCCTGAAGCTGCTGAAGGCCTCACACCAGAAGATCCTCGATCAGGAAAACAATCTCTATAACGAGAGCATCCGCATCTATAAGAAGCAGCTGGCCGACAAAGCCTTACTGCAGGCCCAGTATGATGCCATCGCTCTTTCCTTGAAAGCGGCTCATGCAGAGAAGGTGCTTGCTGCTGAGAAAGATCAGCTTGAAGCCGTCAGGAATATGACCTTCAAGGATGCCAAGCTGAAACAGCAGGCCATCGATGAGCAGCAGCGCAACGTGGAGAAGGCTGAGCATGACTTCCAGGAATCCAGACTGGCCGCTTACCAGAACTTCCAGAAGAACATGGAGCAGTTGGATAAGGGCGGCATGAGCGATCTGGAGCGCATGGAGGCGGAACACAAGCTGCAGCTGCAGGTGCTCGACGGCTATTACAAGGCATCCCTGCAGTATGCCCAGGACAATAACGAGGAACTTCTCAGCATCGGCCTTGCCTATGATAAGGCAAAGGAGCAGCTGGAGAAAGACTATACCGAAAAGATCGAGCAGGAGAAATTCTCCATCCGCCAGCAGTACGGTCTGGTGAAGATGCAGGAGCAGTACGATCATGAGCTGGAGTTGCTGAAGAAGCATCTGGAGCAGAAGAAACTGACACAGGAGGAATACGCACTGGCAGTAGCGGCCCTCGATCAGAAATACGAGGAAAAGAAGTTCCAGGTCCGCCAGCAGTACGGCCTGGTGAAACAGTCAGAGCTGTACGAGAAACAGAAGGAAGATCTGCAGAAGCAACACGATGAAGGCTATATCAGCGAGTCGGAGTATCAGGAGTCTCTGAGGCAGATGAAGATGGACAACTGGAAACAGCAGTTCGACTATTACTCCAGTCTCTTTGGCAATGCAATCAGCGCCCTTCAGGATGCGGAGCTGGCGAATGTCAATGCCAAGTACGATGCCCAGATAGATGCAGCCCGCAAGGCCGGCCAGGATACGACGGAACTGGAAAACAAAAAAGCCAATGAGCAGCTGAAGATCCAGAAGAAATATGCCGACGTGAACTTTGCCATCAAGGCCTCACAGATCATTGCCGACACCAGCGTGTCGATCATGAAGGCCTTGGCGGAACTCGGCCCGATAGCAGGTCCTGTTGCTGCTGCGCTGATGGGTGTCACCGGTGCCGCCCAACTGGCTGCCGCCAATGCTGAGCGAATGAAGGTGAAGCGTATGACGTTGAACGGCAGCGGCACGTCTGCCGGTACTGGAGGGGCACGTGTGGCCACTGGCCGTGAGGAAGGTGGATGGCTCGACGTGGAACGCGAACAGGATGGTAAGACATTCCACGCAAAGTACGATCCAGGAAAACGCGGCTTCGTCAACCAGCCGACGGTAATTGTAGGAGAAGGCCCCCGCCCCAAGGAGTGGATCGCATCGAATGCTGCGGTGGAGAATCCGACCATCGCACCGTTTATCAACGTACTCGACAGGGTGCAGCGTGCAGGTCAGCTACGTACGTTCGACTTTACGAAATATCTGAATCGGAAGCAGATGCAGGCTACAGGCTATGTCGATGGAGGAAGCCTTGCTTCAGAAGCGCCGAACTCACCAAAGACTCCTGTGATCCAGCATTACGATGACAGCACTTTCCGCCGTCTGGTGGATGTCCTGGAGCGTATGGACCGCGATGGGATACCCGCGCACCTTGGCCTTGATGAGTTTGATGCCAAAGAGCAACTGAGAAACCGTTCACGTGAATTTTCAAAGAAAGGATAACCAATGAAGATCATCAATCTCGATAAGCGGGAGCCCTACCAGCTGGCTCCGGAAGCAAAGATCGAAGTGGAGCGCACCAATCCCTTTTTCAATGACTACACCGAGCTGACCGTTCCAATGGATCTGCCTGCCAGCGACCACAACCGCAGGCTGCTGGGATTCCCCGACCTTTTCGGTGGCCGTGCCAAGATGGTTGCCGGAGACGTATCGATCCAGGACGGAGAGTTCCATTCCCAGTGCCGCATGGCCGTACTCTCAGCAACACGCAAGAACACCATCCAGGTTTCCTTCTACCTGAATGACGGATCATTCTATTCCAGGATCCAGAATGTCAAGCTGAAGGATGTGTTCACCAGCCAGGAGGATACCATTCAGTTCGCCTCGATGGATGAAGCCATCCGGTACTGTCGTGGCCTGCGCAGTAACCAGGATACCCGTTTGACCATCTTCCCCATACTGGTGGAGAATGACTCAGGGCTGACAGGTGGCTATAATTACAAGATCCTGAACTCGTATGGCAAGCAGCATTATTTCGACGACATTGAGGATGCGTCGATGGCAGAGGTCATTAATCTCTATGAACTGTATCTGTCTATGCCCTGCTGGGATCCTGACGACAACTCTACCGGCAGCGATTTCTTCAATGCCACGACACGGACGGAGATTGTCAACTCAATGGCCATCACGCTTGAGCCTGGCTATTGGATATCACCCTTTATCCGAGCCAACTATGTACTGAGCCGTGTCTTCAGCCATTTCGGATATACACTGGAGAGTAATTTCTTCACCCAGACATCACCCTTTGACAAGATGGTGCTGCTCAATAACGTTATCGACCCGCTGGTGAACCTGAAGCTGAGAATGGCGGATCTGGTACCAGATGTGACGGTGCCGGATATGCTGTCGGCTTTCAGGAAGAAATTCTGCTGTGAGTTCTCTGTCGACGAAGGAAAGAAGAGCGTACAGATTGTGTTCCTGAAGGATGTATTGTCCGCAGCCCCCGTTGCTGACCTGACCAGACGTATGACGGCGGAACCTACGGTCAACTATAAGACCGAGAAGGAGTACAGCCGAGTCAAGCTGTCGCCGGAAAAGACGCTCGACGGCGATTCGGAAGACGGATACGACGATCTGAAGGCCATGCAGGAAGCCTCGCCTGCAGCTTATTTCAATCCGAAAACAGGATGCTTTATCAAAGACGGCTATTCTGGCGACTACCTCGTTCAGACGAAGATAGGCGAAGCCTCACAGCCTTACGATACCGGCGAGGACATGGAACCGCAGGAGATCAAGATACCGGAGTGTATCCCAGAGTTCAGGAACCTGGAGTACAGCTGGTCGGATGAGGACGGGAATGTCAAGTCCGTCAGTTTCGGGCAGTTCCTCTATATCGGCAAGTACAATACGCTCAACTCGACGATGGCCGTTACTGGTGAGGATAACCAGGAAGCAACGGAAAGCGTAGAGAAGCTGCTACCGATGTTCGCCTTCACATATCTGTCCAGTAACCATGCAAACGCTACGATATCGCCATACAATGTCAGAAGGATTTCTTCTATGCCGCAAGAAATGACAAAAATGTGGAACTACGCCCTGTATTACAACGGCGAGGACGGCATCTTCGAACGCTTCTACCGCGATTATGACTTGTTGCTCAGGAATAGCCTTCAGAAGACGAAAGTCCGCCTTTTGCTGTCGCAGTCGGAGAAACAGAATCTTCCTGCCTGGGGACGCGTTACCATCCGTGGCGTCTGCTTCTTCCTGAACAAGCTGAAGTTTGTGCTGGGAGGAAAGGCGGATCCTGTGGAGTCGGAGCTGCTGACCACAGGGCTTTACGAACCTGTCAGCGAGGCTCCGACGATCTCGGAGATGCTGCCAATGATGGCATCGGATTATAAATGGGAGCGCAAAGGCCTCGTTGAGGAATCAGACGTCTCGGAATACTCAAATGCCGGTGTCAACAAGGAACGAACCTTCCAGACCGTCTATCCTCCCCTGCCGTCGGCGGAATGGCTTAACAAGCGATGGGGCGAGCAAGTGTCATATACGAGGAAGAAGACCAGGCACAAGACGTGGTTCCGGTCGGCGAAATATGCCTATACGAAAACGACAGTATGGCTGGAGTGTGTACACAAGTAGGTGTCCTTTGAGGACTGGCCATGGATCAATATCTTTGCATCGTAAATCACGAAACAATGAATATCAGTCAACATCCGGAAAGCCTGAGTCTGCTCGGTAACCTGCAACATCTCATTATCCAATGCGCCTCTACGGAAAAAGAGGTGACGATGGAGGTGTGGCTCGGTGCCGCAGAGGAATCCGATGCACTTGTCACCCATACCTACAATCCTAACAACGATGGCATCATCGATGTGGATCTCAAGGATGTCGTAGGTGCACAGCTCTCATTCTCCCTGCGCGACCTGTCTGCAGCCTACGCCCAGAACGGTATCGCCAGAACTTTTAGCGTCAGGGCGACCTGCGGACAAACCGTGTGGAACAATAGTTTCACGGTTGTACGTGCCGGTGTGGCCAACCTGGCGGATTCGGTGGCAAACTTTCTTGAGCAGAATTTCCTGACCTGGCAACCATCGCTGAAGGCGGTCACCTATTACACTCCCGAGTTCCTGACCTATTATGCCCAGACTGCGGTCACCGTCAAATATAAGGCCTACCGCGCCAACAACACCGTCATCGGCAGCGGTACGCTGGCCTCAATACCATCCGGTAGCTGCTATACGGTTCCGACGGGATATGCCGTCATCGCGGGACTTACCAACAGTCTGCCTGGTTATTACGACGTGTGGGTAGAAAACGGCAGCGGCGAACGCCTGACCTATATCCAGCGGTACTATGCTGGTGGGGTAAAGTCGGAGCAGGAGGAATGGATCCTGTTTGAAAACTCGCTCGGAGGTGTTGATACATTCCGCGCCTACGGCGACTCAGAGAACGAGGCCAGCCATGAACATAAGATCGCCGAGATCGAAGAGGAACTGGAAGAATACCGCGTCGATACGGAACGGAAATACAAAAAGTCCACCGGATATCTCGACAAGAACGAGCGGCGCTGGTTACTCGATTTTTTCCCGTCGACGGGGAAATACCTGTATGCCGATCAGCTGGTCAGGAAGATCGTTGTTACGGATGACGACGTGAACTATACTTCCAAGGAACTGCCTTCAGAATACAGTTTCACATACCGCTTCGCCAGCGTGAAACCTTACATGAACCTGCCCCGCACCACGACATCGCTCAGCGGGATGCACATAGAATCGCCGGATGTAGGTTCTTTTACCATCGCCCCTCGCTTAGTTGAGTTTCCCAGACAGGAACTGAGTGGAGGGGCCTTATTTCCAGTCCAGAATCCCTATTCACAACAATGGGGTACGACAACTTTTTCCGCATTGGCCATAGCTATTGCAAGATGGCTTGGGATTGACTTTGACAGTGATGCAGTACGCGATGCCATCAACAGGCTGGTCGACGGTGGGTTCCTCTCCAGGGTCCACGATGATACGGCAGAAGGCCATATCACTTTCGCACAGGGGCTGACGGCCCTTGGCAACATATTACTTGGAAACTATGCTGAAGGTCTGCGTGGCGGAAAGCTGACACCAGAGGGTTTCGCAGAACTGAAAGGACTGTGGGTCCGCGAACTTTCCACGTTCGGTGACGGAACCGTCCATCAGGATGAGAACGGAAACGACATTCCGGCAATCAGAGTCCAGGGCGACGCCATTTTTTCCGGTAATCTCTCGACACCTTACTTCGTCAGCAATTTCCCCGGGGGTATCGGTTGGGCCATCCAGAAGAAGGCTTTTGTAAATGCTGCTGGCGTAACGGAATACAAGTATGTGCTGGAGTGCGACGGTGCCAACTTCCGTGAGACGTTGAGAGTGTACTCGCTCATCGCCAGTCAGCTGCTGGGCGAGAACGATAACCGCATCATCACGGCCATGATGGAGGTACACCACTACGATCCGGAAACGGGCAAGGTGTGGCTCAACACGAACTGCGGAAAACTATACAATACCCTTCGCCCTGGCGACTACATCATGGTGCAGCAGTTTCAACCTGGCAACGACGTGGCCAGCGGCGGCGACGGTTATATTACCAAGCACTACGAACTGATCGTCAACCAGGTGGGTACCGGCGGGGCTACCGATGAGAACGGCGACCGTCTGGACTGGGTAACGATCAGCAGTTTCACACCAGGCGTTAATCAGGAAGGGACGGCAGAGACCCTGATTACCAAAGGCGACACGTTCTGCCGTGTGGACTCGCTGACCGATGCTGAGCGTAAGGGTATCATCCAGATGATATCGGTAGGTACCAACGCGCCGTATATGGATATACAGTACGGGCTGAAGACCGACCCGCAGCACGCCCTGAAGGCCCGACTGGGTAATCTCTCGGGCTTGCGGACGGACGATTTCGGACAGCTGGATAATTTCGGTATCTACTCTAATCGGGGCTACTTCACCGGTGAGTTCCGCAACGCACAGACGGGCGAGTCGCTCTCGGCGAGGATCACCACGACGCAGGCTCAGCACGTATCGCTCTATAAGGAAACGACCTATGATATCGGCGAGGATGATAACCTGGTGAGCAATGGTTTCTTTGTGCGCGAGCTGGAGAGCTGGGCTGTGTGTACCACCAGCGGGGCGGCCTTGGATACGCAGGGTGTGTCGGGCATACTTTACAGTGGCGGTATGCCGCTGATGGTGAACGGTAAGGTGATGAGCACGTCGGATAAGGGTAAAGCCATCATCACAGACTACGACGGCGTGCCGATGCTGAAGCTGTCGGGTGCAGGCGTATCGCAGAGCTTCAGCAGCATGGATCCGAATACGACGCACAAGGAGCTGACTACTGAGAACGGATCGGAAACAGCTGACGTGCCTGACACGCTGTATATGGGTATCAGGATACTGCCGATAACAGAAGGCACGCTGAAGGTGGAGTTCCTGAAGCAGGATGGTACCACTTCGGGCTGGCAGCGGACGGTGGTAAGCACGGCACAGTGGATGACGGTACAGTCGCAGGACACGACACAGGCCCCTTGGGACTATACCGGTACCGGCAAGATGATCGTGAGCTATACGGGTGAGTGCCTGATACGCTTCGTGGTATTGATGAACGATCCGATAGAGTCGTCGCGTGTAGACTACTGGACGAAGATCACACAGACGGCACGCCTGATCAAGGCCGAGGCCAACGCTACCTACGCCACCAGGACCATGCATTCTGAGCTGTCGATCGAGGTGGGGCGTATCGGTACTGAGGTGACGAACAACAAGGATGCGAGCGACCGTGCGAAGGCTGCCATCGAGGCGCGACTGGGAGATATCGAGACGTTCGACAATAACACGGCGACGTGGATCACACAGACCTCAAACCGACTGGCTCTCTGGGCTTCGAGCTTCGACGCTAACGGTAACGTGAAGGACCTGGCTCAGCTGCGCATCGATGTAAACAGTATCAACACCACCATCGGCACGCTGGCCACCACTGCGGCGATGAACAGCTACGTTCAGCAGCTGCAGCACGACATCGACAGTATAGAGTCTGACTGTAATGACAACGCAACGGCCATACGACAAACGAAAAGCAGCCTGGATCTGATTGCAGCCAGTTTCAATGCAGATGGCACCGTAAAAGCATCTGGAAGCATTGCCCTTTATCTCGCGGAGGAGTATTCCTGGATCAGAATGCGCGCAAATTGTATCGACTTTGAGTTTACCGAGGAATGGGCTGTGTGGAGTAGGAGCAATAAGGTGATGTGGATTGATTCGAACGGAGATATCCACTATACTGGCGAACTGGTTGGCAGCTCAGTCAGTAGCGGTAATATCTACATTGGCAACAACGTGAATTTCTATGTGAATTCCGAGAAGTTTGCCAGATTCTCTTCCACGAACACTGATGCAGAGGCCATGCTGTATGTGCGCCATACAGGCGGTGTAGGCATCAGGGCGGTTGCCAACGGCAGTAATGGCGAAGCTGTTAGAGCTCTTAGTCTCAACGGCGGTAAAGCTATCTATAGTGGTGGTAACTGTGAGTTTTCTCTTGCGGCAACTGAACAGTTCCTGATAAGCGGTTCTGGCGTATTTGCTCCGCGATGCGCCGTCAAGACCACTAGTTTCTCCCTTCCTGGATCGCCAACGGTAGGAACACTCTTTTTATGTAAGGGTACAACGTCCGACCTGACTATAACAACTACAGACTATCCGATTCAGGAAAGTAATGGAAGAAGTCACTATGTTGGCACCAACTCTTCCCATAATTTCGCAGCATCGTCGTTTATGCTATTATTCACTGGTGGCTACTGGGCGTTATTCTTCTGTAAATAGAAACTTAATACATAATTATGAAAAAGAATTTGAAAGCCCCGCTCAGGCTGTTTAATGGAGCAGAGATCACCGTCACGGAGAAGGTTGACGGCAAGGAAGTGAAAAAGCCGGTTCTGGTATCCGACCAGATTGGCCAGGTGTTATGGGAGCGTGCCAGTACTGGAGTGACTCCGGAAGAGAAATACCGTGCCTTCAAGATCGCACAGCGCATTGCAGCCTGTCCGGAGAAGGTAGAGCTGGAAGCTGAGGATATCACCCTCATCAAGAAGATGATCGCGCCAGTGTTCTCGGCAGGTATCTATGGCCAGATCGTTGATCTCCTGGAAGAATAATAATTGTTGAACCCTATAAAATTTTAAGTTATGCAAAGATCAAATGCTAACGTGAGTTTCGACATCCCCGTTGAGTACTGCGGCCAGGGTGTCAGTGTTGAGTCTGCTGTCCGCATCGAAAGCAACGGCAAGGCTTATGTGAGAACTATTATCAAGGATGGTACCAACTCTCAGATCGGTACCTTCGAGTTGAGCGATGAGCGCAAGAAGGTGTACCTCGACCTGCGCGAAGTGGACAAAATGAAGCGCCGCACGCTCGTCAATGTAATTGCTAAGCTGAAGGAGACGTTGGAGTGTGCCTTGTCTGATCAGCTGACCGCCGAAAGCGACGAGACGCCAGCAGCTGAAGAGGAAGAGACACCTGGCGGCGAGGCTGAGCCTGTCTCTGAAGAGTAACTAATCATTAACCCTGTTCACCCATTAACAACAACGCATTATGGATAATTCAGTTCAGACCCTCATCAACAGTATCGTAGATAATAATCTTAGTCTGATCCTCGATCGTATCGCCACCAAGATGCAGGAGGCCTCAGAGCTCCAGGTGGTAGACTATGACGCATTGCGCCATCAGGCGGTGCTGATGCAGTATACTTGGGAGGGCGTTCATCAGCTGCAGGCAGTCAGACCGGACACGTATCTGGAAAGTGCGCTGGCATTGGTGACGCAGGCGGTGAACAGGGCTAATGCTGCCACACAGCAGGCAGAGAACATCAACACGCAGATCAGCTCTGCCGAGGAGCAGCGTGTCCTGGCTGAGACTGCCAGAGCCAACGCAGAGGATCTGCGTGCTGCTGCCGAACAGCTGCGCGTAGCTGCTGAGCAGAATCGCGTATCGGCAGAAAACACACGTGGTACCAACGAGCAGACCCGCCAGACGCAGGAACAGGCCCGAGTGTCGGCAGAGAACTCTCGCAGTTCCTGGTTCTCAACATTCCGCTCTACTGTCGAGTCATGGTTCTCGAACGAGAATGATAATTCTGGTGTCGTTGAGATCTGGAATGCATTCAAGACGGCTGCCGATTCATGGATATCGCTGGCACAGTCGGCATGGAGCTCTTTCTTCGGTGCTACGGCTGATTCGGCTGGCGGTGTACGTAAGATCTGGAGTACCTGGTTCTCTGGCGCACAGTCAGACTACCAGGCTCTGAACACCACGATGACCAACAATGAGCAGACCCGCCAGACGCAGGAGCAGACGCGTCAGACCAACGAGACGGCTCGCGGTACTGCAGAGACGGCCCGCGAAACGGCTGAAGGAACCCGCAGTTCTAACGAGCAGACCCGCCAGGCGAACGAGCAGACCAGACAGTCGAACGAGCAAACCCGCCAGACGAATGAAGGTGGCAGAACTTCTGCAGAGAACCTTCGAGAAACGGCTGAGGGTGATCGTGAGGACGCCGAGACACTGCGAGCCTCTGCAGAGACTCAGCGTCAGACCGCCTACTCTACCCTGATGACCAACATTGCGGCTCTCTATCAGCAGCTGCTGAGCCGCGCTAACCATCCGGCCCAGTTCGGACAGGACGGTTACATCTATGAGTGGGACCTTACCACAGAACAGTACGTTCGCACGAACCATTTCTGGCAGAAATTCGACCGATTCAAGATCTCGAAGGAGTTTGCTACAATTGCTCTGATGAATGCATACGACCCGACGAACCTGCCACAAGGTGAAGATCCGCTGGAGAAGTTCGATTTCGTACTGATCAAGTCTACCGTCGACGACCCAGACAACTCGAAGCTCTACAGCTATATGGGCGAGAACACGGAGAATGACCCCAACTTCGAGCGTTGGCACTACTGCGGCGACTTCTCTGGAGCCATGGGCTTCACGGGTAAGACCCCGCAGTTCTCCATCGGTACGGTCCTGGCCGGTAATCCTGGTACTCAACCTGCCGTATCTATCACGGCCAATGGTACCGACGCCAACGGAAATCCTTGCTTCCTGATCAACTTCACCATCCCGCGTGGTGCCGACGGTCGCGGCATCGCAAGCCTGCAGCAGATTCAACAGTCGAACGTGTCTGAAGGTGAGAATATCTGGAGAGCGACATTTACCGATGGTGCTACAGCTGATCTGATCGTGCTCAACGGTGCTCAGGGTGCCAATGCAGGCATTGGCGAGGCAACGGCCACTGTAGGTTCTGGAGTCGGTACGCCAACCGTAACCGTCAACACTGGCGGCACCAACGCTAACCGCATTTTCTCCTTTGCCTTCAACAACATCAAGGGTGCCACCTTCACGCCCAGCGTCGATGCAAACGGCAATCTTTCCTGGACAAACGATGGCGGACTTACCAACCCGTCTCCGTTCAATATTCTGTCGGCCATTCCTGCGGCCACACAGCTACAGCAAGGTCTGATGTCTGCAGCAGACAAAGAGAAGCTCGATCTGCTGCCAGCTACAGCGTCGAGCTCCATCACCGCCACCACAGCTACAGACTTGGCATCTGGAGAGGTATTCTTCTCCGGCGTTCAGGGGCAGGATGGTAAATGGACTTTACACAAACTCTCTCAGGAAGAGCTGGCCAAAGTAGCCTACAATTACATCAAACAATCCACCCAACTCAGCGAGCTGTCACAACTTCTGTCCGACATAGACAGAGGTTACCTCTTTCCGTTTGTGCAACGAATTACAAACCTTAGTCAAATTAATAGACCAGGAATTTATGCAAATGGTAGTACAGCCATAGCAAATCTACCTTCCTGGCATTATATTATAGTTGCAAGTGAATATAAGAAGTCTGATGGTACATGGAGCGACATTAGGTGCTTTGGTTTTGGAATTACGGGATTGTATTTTTTTAATGGTTCTCAATTCGTGAAGCTATAATATAATAATTCAAACTTACATTTCTTTCCATGCAGACCATGTTCCATTATAAGGCTTTGCTCTACGAAACTGTCTATTTAGATTATGATAATCATTATATATAACAGTCGCAATCTGGAAGATACCTCTCCAGTAAGCTTTAACCTCAACGATATAATAATCGTATCTTTCTGCGGGGGCATTGCCTGAATTAGTTCCAGCAAACATATATATTCCTGGACTTGTACAGGTGTCAAATGTATAGACTATACCACCATCTGCCGTATAAGCTTGAGTTCTTATTTCATTTTCACTTGGTACGGACAGGATTTATTTTTATACTGTCCGATGCAAACACTCAACATGGGTCTCATCCTTTATATACAATAACTGGTTTATTGTCTGGAGTAAAGACTGGATATGGCGAGCCTGGAGTCAATCAAGCAATATACTACCCTTGTGCTTTGAATGGTGTACATTTAGTCTGCTTTAGAAATGAAGGCAACCAACTTACATACAGTGTCTTATTTATTATTAATGGACAAGAGGTTAATATAAAAACAACTGGGTCACAAGGTATTCAAGTGACTTATAATACAACACAAAACGCTATTGAGTTCCTTAATACCAGTGGTAAGCCTTCTGCTGTAAGATATTCAGTGACAACATTTAAATAATATATTAAAGGGAGGTTTAACCTCCCTTTAATTATGTTAAGTAACTAACTCAATGCGACAGATTTCCAAGCCTGCCATGTATTATTAGATTTTGCACGAACATAGAGTTTATTTTCTTTGATATAAAGTTGGTATCCACTTTGATCCCAACTACGAACGAAAGAAATTATTATTCCATAACCAACTGGTACATTTGTTGCGCTGGAACAATATGCTATTGTATTTTGTAAATTGTTTGCATTTCCAGTGAAATCATCTATAAAAGTAAAATACTTTCCTTTTTCGGACAGAATAATTAGAGAACTCTCCAAGATTCATTTGCATTACTTCTAATCGCAAATTTAGTTCCTCTTTCAGGAAGAGAAATAGAAACCAACATTTCAATCCAACCAATATTCGCTTCCTCTACTCTGATTCCTCTCCATCTATCATAGTTGTCTACTGATCTTCCAATAAAACTAATACCTGTTGGCACGGACAGTATTAAAATAAATCCTGTCCGCTGGCATAGCTTCTGATTTGACGTTTAACACTCTTACGTCACCAGGAATATACTCTATCATAAGTAGTGGATGGGGATACCTTGTAAGGAATACAGGTTTTTCTGATGCTGTTATGGTTCAAGAGGCATTTAAACTTTCATCTACAGAGCCTGTGGTCATGTCAAGAGTATATGCTAATGGTACATGGTCGCCTTGGGCAGCATGGGCAACACAATAAAAAGGGAGGTGTTAAGCCTCCCTTTATTATGGTGCTATCTGCTTCCAGGCAGCGAATGAGTGCTCACCAAAAGCCCTAATGTATATTTTCCCAAAATTATTATAGTTATTAGTTACGACTGCCGCTAATTGGAAACCACCTCGCCACCAAGAAGATACGATCATAGTATAATAGTCGTATCTTTCTGCAGGCGCGTCATTTGTATTTGATCCAGGACCAAAATAAACGCCATTACTCTTACAATCTGAAAAATTTCCAGTAATACTCTTATTATAGCCGGACAGAATTCATAAATAAATATTTAAAAAGAAAACTAAATGCTATATTTTAGATATAAATATACATATAATATGGACAAGAAGATTATTAAAAATTTGGCCTTGTTGATGCTTCTCCAGGGGGCCTTAGCAGAAGAACAGCACGAGCACGTGCACATCGAACAGCCAGAGTGGGAAGCCATTGAAGACTCAGCTGTTAGCATCTCGGGAGACACCAGTACTGGACTCTCGTTCTACATGGAGGACGGTCAATGACCGCCCTCTTCATTTAAATGCCTTTCTAACGGACTTCTTAACCTGTTCAAAGGCCGTGAGGGCGTAGTATTTTTCGGTAGTGGATTGCTTCTGGTGGCCCAGGATATGCTGAATCTCCTGCATAAGAAGGCTGCGCTGGTTCGGGAGCGTGCCACAAGTGTGGCGGGCCAGGTGCCAGTGGCAGTGTTTCTTGATACCCGCCATCGTGGCCACTTCGCGAAGCTTGGCGTTGGCATAAGAGTTGCAGCCCACGTCGGCCAGTTTCTCCAGCGATCCATACTTTTCAGTCAGTCCCATAGCCATGCCCCAGAATATCGTATCGATGGGGATGTGTACCAGGTGGCCAGTCTTCAGCTGATCCACCACCAGAGTTTTCCCCTGCAGAGATTCTGACGTAAGAGCCTTGAAGTCGCCCCAGCGCAGTCCAGTAGCACAGCAGAAAAGGAAACCGTCGCGCACATGGCAAAGCTTAGGATCCTCTAACTTCACAGCAGCTATCCGTTTCAGTTCACGAAGCGTAAGATACTCCTTGCGGGCCGTGAACTCGCTGATGGAGTAAGCCTTGAACGGATCGTCATCCTTACGGATCACATCGCGTTTGATGGCCTCCGACACCAGACACCGCAGGGCCTTCAGCTTACCTGTGATGGTATTCTCGCTCAGGTGCTTCGTGTCGCGCATCCAATTCTCCCACCTCTCCAACCAGTCGTAGCACAGATCACGCAGACACACGCCATGCTGATATTCTTCAATATTACTAATCAGCGTACGATATCCAGCCTTCGTATTTGCCTTTCGCTTCGACGGCTCGATCACCGACTCCACCCACTCCTGAAGCGTAGCCGATCGGATCTGGTGATGCAGGTAGGCCGATCGAATGCGCTGCGGGGTCACCTCCACACCCGAGGTCTCCAGCTCATCTTCATGCTCCATCAACCGCCGTATCAGTCGCCTGATCTTACGATTCAACAGATCGTAGTCAGGATTCGACGACTGCACTTTCCCAAGGCGAAAATCCTGTTCTTTCACTCTCACGGCTGTACCCACCGTGACTCTCTGACCACCTAGCTGGTAAACGTCAATAACCACCTCTCTCAAACCCTCTCGATTCACATATCCATTCCTCGACAGACATGCCCTGTAACTGATAGCTGCTAACATAATTATTTGTATATAATTTGGTGAAACATTAACTTTCAGTTGGTCCAATACCGTGTTAATTATGGCACACCGTCGGCACAGTTATGAAAAATAGAGGATCTTCTATTTATTATGTAGGACGGTAGGACAGTAGGTCGCCTATATATTATATATAATGTGTAGAAATCGCTACAAATCGCCATCCCAGTCCCGAAGTTCTACGTGCGCCGTCCGCTTCACCTTGGCATAGCGGTTCGTGGTGGCAGCATCGGCATGGCGTGCCTGGTCTCTGGCCGTCAAAAGTCCATAGCGATCGATGTTGTCGCTGATACCTGAATCCTTCAGCGAGTAGAACTGGTATGTGTCTGGCCATCGCAGTGCCTTCCTGAGTCTCGCCCACTCCTGGCGGAAACGGTTCACGGCTATCTGCTGCGTCGACGGGGTAAGATCAGGCCCAAACAGATAATACTGCGACGGGAAATTAAACACGCCCAGATCGATCATCAGCTTCAGGACCTTTTTCGGTACCGTCACCTCCTGGCGCTTCCGGTTCTTGGCGAACTTACCAGGCAGAGCCACGATGCAGTTCTGGATATCGATGTAGCCGATCTTCAGGAACCGCATCTCGTCCGGACGAATATTCATGTAGTATTCTATGTAGCAGGCCAGCAGGAACCGGCGGTTGTGGTCCGTCAGATACTCGTGCAGGGTCTTCAGGGCCTCCTTCGACAGCGGCTCACGCATTTTCTCTTCCTCGCGCATCATACGGATATCGGCCACTGGGTTGTCGCCTTTACCGATATACTGTTTGTCGATCAGCCAGCTTGCGAAGGTGGAGAGCCAGGTGCGATATCCGTTACGAGTTACTGCAGACACGTCTTTGTCGTAATAAAGATAGTCAAGGAATTCCGTGCAAAGGGTCTTATCAAACTGATATATGTACTGCAGCTGGATATCACTCTCGTCCATAAACAACTCGAAGATCTTTACTCGAGACTGGTAGTCGTACACTGTCTTGTGTTTCAGCAGCCCTTTTCTGTCTGCAGACAACAGATATTCCTTGTAACGGGACAGTACTGTCGCCCATGGCGTGAACTCCCTTGTTGTTCTCGCGTTTACCCAGGGGTTCCATCCGTTCTTGATTTCTTCGACAATCCACGTCACTTTCTGCCTGGCCATCTCTGATCTGGCCTTCACCGTCTTGTATCTGTTGAGCATGTATTTCTTCCTGCGCATTATACCACACGAGGGATCCAGGATATAGAAATCGACATACCAGTGCTTCCCCTTGTGGATTGAAGGGTATGTCCATGGATAGATGACTTTTTGCGGCATCAGCTGCTTCGAATCTTGTAACATCATAGTTCGCTCCTCTTTGTACTGTTCCCGATTTCGTCCCGGTAAATACGCAAAAACTGGATAACTCCTTGTATCCAAGGACATTATCCAGTCGAAGTTGCGGAGGCAGGATTCGAACGTGCGACCTCCAGGTTATGAGCCTGGCGAGCTACCAACTGCTCCACTCCGCGATGTTATTAAGACGCTCTTTTATTTCTAAGCGGCTGCAAAGGTACTAACATTTTTTGAATTATGCAAATATTTACGCACTTTTTTTGCAATTTATCTGTTTTTGCAACTTTTTACGTCTTTTTTCTTGCTCAATTCAAATAAAAACCTTACTTTTGCACACTGTAATTGTTGTGTGCAATTTAAAAAGGAGGAAGCATATATGTCTATATCCAAAACCAGACAGAAACTCGTTGATGTAGCACGTCAGTTGTTTGCCAAGAACGGACTGGAAAATACGACGATGAATGACATCGCCATACAGTCAGGTAAAGGCCGACGTACGCTCTACACCTATTTCAAATCGAAAGAGGAGATTTACTATGCCGTTATCGAAAGTGAGTTGGAACGTCTGAGTGATAAACTCGACGAGGTAGCTGCACGTAAAATCCGTCCTCAGGATAAAATCATCGAGCTGATCTATACTCATCTGAGTATGATCCGAGAGACAGTGGTACGCAATGGAAACCTGCGTGCCGAGTTCTTCCGTAACATCTGGATGGTAGAGAAGGTGCGCAAACACTTCGACGATGCAGAGATCGAGCTCTTCCGCAAGGTATATACCGAGGGAAAGGAAGATGGCGAGTTTGATATCGACAATGTAGATTTGGTGGCCGACATCACCCACTATTGTATCAAGGGATTGGAAGTACCTTATATATACGGGCGTATCGCGCACGGAATGAAAGAGGAGGATACCAAGCCCCAGGTAGCAAAGGTGGTCTATGGTGCACTGGGTAAGTTCCAAAGGAAGTGAAAAATTGAAGATTGAAAATTGAAATATTATACATTAAACATTAAAGATTAATTATGGGATTATTAGAAGGAAAGACAGCGCTGATTACTGGTGCTGCACGCGGTATCGGAAAGGCTATCGCACTGAAGTATGCCTCTGAGGGCGCAAACATCGCATTCACTGACCTTGAGGTGAATCTGGATACTGAGAAGGAAATCGCTGCTCTGGGTGTTAAGGCTAAGAGCTACGCCTCGAACGCAGCTGACTTTGCTCAGACAGAGGAAGTGGTGAAGGCAGTCAAGGAGGAGTTTGGTTCAATCGACATCCTCGTCAACAATGCCGGCATCACCACGGATGGTCTGATGCTACGCATGACAGAGCAGCAGTGGGATG
>JAEEGL012761308.1_pt1 | contig 25885 bp, 8 predicted proteins | sample 9134231 | NCBI WGS metagenome assembly JAEEGL01 (sample SAMN16246548, study PRJNA631951) | gut metagenome | biome: gut microbiome; feature: rumen; material: fiber-attached | host: Bos | place: Iran: Karaj | collected 2018-10 | reverse complement strand
TGTATTAAGCTTGCCGGGCAAGGTAGTGTAATAGAATTTAGGGGTAGTAGTTTCGACGAAGAAATTAGTTTATCCATTTATGATTGTAGTGAGGTTGAACATAAATATAGGATTAATGAGGAAGGTTTAGCTATTGTAGATGATACACTAACAGAAAATTATTCTACATTTAAAGGTGGCTATCTTACCAATTCGGGTGGCCTCTGTGGAAATGGTGGCTGTATTGATTTAACACATGGAACTGAAAAGAAAAGTAATTTGTACATGAGTGGTGTAAATATTTTAGGTAATAAAGTAACTGAAAATGGTGCCGGAATTTATTATAGCTATTCTCAAGGGAAAAAATGTACAATTAGTTTAAATAACGTATCAATTTTTGGAAATGTTGCAGGAGGAAAGGGTGCTGGAATTTACCAAGAAGCAAGTAATAGTGATGGTAGTCCCGCTTTAACACTTAATAACGTGAATGTTTCAAATAATAGATCAGGGGTAATACCTGCTGGAATTTATGAAGAAAGTCCACTTGCTGTAAAAGGTAATGTCTATGTATATGACAACAAAGTATATAACGAAGAAGAAAAAGATGGACTAGAAGCAGATATTATTGTAAACCATGCTAATCAATCCAAATTTAGTGTTGTTGGAAAGCTTGATGAAAAATCAAAAATTGGTTATGCTTTAATAAATCCAGCAAAAATTTTTGATTATTATAAATATAATGAAACTGATCCAAATGATATATTTATCTCAAATACATATCAAGCATTAGAAAAATCAGGTGATGATATATCTACAATTGGTATACCAGAGGCTCAATATGTATATGTTGATGATAATAATCATACTATTAAATTATCAGATGCATTAGCATCCTATGAGCATACCATTAAATATGGTATAGCTGAAGGAACATATGATTTAGATGAGGCACCTGAATATAAAGATATTGGAGTATATACTATTTATTATAAATTAAATGTAGCACCTGTAGGTGAAATAACAGGTAAGCAGGTTATAACAATTGATAAAAAGCTACCATTACTTCCAGAGGCTTTAACAAATCTAGAATATACTGGTGAGGCTTTAGTATTAGTAACAGTTCCTGAAAACGCAGGAGCTACATATAAATTTAAGATAGAAAATGGTTATTGGTCAGATTATATTCCAAAAGGTCTTGATATAGGTGAATATACAATATATGTCAGAGGTGTAGGTGATGATGACCATGCCAATGTTGAAATAGAATTAAAGGCTTCAATTGTTACACCAAATAAAAGTGAGCTTCAAGCTGTAATTGATATTGCAGAAACTTATTATGAAGAAAATGATGATGACTATAAGAAAGTTATCCTACCTTTATGGAGACAAACGGCTTTAGCTAGAGCCAAGGTAGCTATGCAAAAGGTTTCTGTTGCTGAATTGCAGCAAGCAAAAGATGACCTAAATGCTGAGCTTGAAGCTACTAAAAATGATATTAAAACAATAACAGATGTTGATGATTTAATTTCTGCAATTGGTGAAGTAAATCTTGATTCAAAAGCTAAAATAGATACTGCAAGAACAGCCTATGATGCATTAATTAGTGCTTATCAAGAGTATGTAAAAAACTATGAAGCATTAACTTTAGCTGAGGCTACATATAATAGCTTAAAAACAGATAGTGATGCAGCAAATGCTGTTATGGAAGCTATTAATTCAATAGGTGAAGTAAATCTTGATTCAAAAGCTAAAATAGATGAGGTAAGAGCTTCATATGATGGCTTAACAGATACACAAAAAGATCTTGTTACAAATTTAGAAACATTAACTTTAGCTGAGGTAGCTTATGCCTCATTAAAAGCAGATAAGGATGCTGCAGTAGCAACAGAAGCTAAAATAAGTGATATCGGTGAAGTTGAATTTTTAGATGAGGTTAAAGCTAGAATTGATGAAGCAAGAGCTTCATATGATGGCCTAACAGACAATCAAAAAGGTCTTGTTACAAACCTTGAAACATTAACTACAGCTGAGGCAACATATGCTACTTTGAAGGCAAATAGCGAAGCTTCCGCAAGAGTATATGCATTAATAAATAGTATCGGTGAGGTTGCACTTACAGATGAGGTTAAAGCTAGAATTGATGAGGCGAGAACAGCATATGATGGCCTAACAGACAGTCAAAAGCTTCTTATTGAAAATTATGATGTTTTAACAGATTCTGAAGAAAAATATGCTACTATTTTAGGCTATAAGCAAAAGGGTGAGGCAGTAGATCAAAAAATAGATGAAATAGGCGCTCTTGTATATACTAGTGAATGTAAGGCTAAGATTGATGCTGCTAAGGTTATTTATAAAATATTGCCTGCAGAAGCAAAGGCATTTGTCACTAAATATGAAATATTAGATAGCCTTGATGAATCTTATAAAAAGATTGATTCTGTTTATAAAATAATTGCTTCAATTGATAAGGTTGAATTAAATAATAAATCTAGTCAAGAAATCCAAAATGCAAGATTAGCATATAATGCTTTAAGTGAAGAAGAAAAAGAATTAGTTACAAATAAAGATATTTTAACTAATGCCGAAAAGGAATATGAAAATCTATCAGATAATAGTAATAAGAATTTAGTATTAATACTTTCAATTGCTGGAGGATCTTTACTAGTAGTATTACTCATTGTTCTTTATATATTATTCTTCTTTGTATTTAACTCTTGGACTTTAGTTAAATATAAACAAAAAAGAGTATTTAGAATTGGTAGAAAAAAGGGTAAGGTTAGATTAATGCGTATGAACTTTATGATTTTATACCGCGATGAGGCCGATGTTTATAAATTAAAAAAGAATTAAGAAATTAGCCTAGAGCTTAATGAGCTTTAGGCTTTTTTAATTATTAAAGATAATAGCATTTATATAATTAATTATATAATTACTGAATTTCAGGCATTATGTTGCAGGTTTGTTGCACATTAAATGATAAAATATTTTTAGATTACGGTACTATGGGGATATTTTGCATAAAAATAAGGCAATAATATTTAATGAAATATTATAAATATTTATTTAGCTAAAGTGAGGTGGCAATTATATGAAACCTAAACATTATATAACAGCACTTATAGCTTTATTTGCATTAGCTATGATAGCATTTTTAACAGGCTGTACTAGACTTGAAAGAGTTGTAGGAATCAAAATGGCAAATGAAGATGTAATTGAATTTAAGGCTGGAGAATTTTCATATGATGGAATCAAGGTTATCCTAACCTATGAGGATGGCCAAACAAAAGAATATGACATAAATGAAAAAATGATTTCTGAAGCCGACAAATTAAATTTCTATAAAATGGGTGAGCATACAATTAGAGTCAGCTACACAAATAGTATTTACACAACAATGAAAATTAATGTTGTTAGACACGAATTTGATGATATTTATGAGCTTGTGGGATACACATGTGTGTATGATGGAAAGCCTCATAAGGTAGATATCAATTATGAGCTTCCAGAGGGAACAACAATTGAGTTTCCTTATGGTAATACATTTACTAATGCTGGTGTATACACAGTTGAAGCCTCAATTTCAAAGACAGGATATGTCACAAAGAAATTATCTACAACACTTACAATAGAAAAAGCCATAATAGATATTTCTGGTGTTGAATTTGAAGATCAAGAATTTGTTTATGATGGTGAGGTTAAAACAATCGAAGCAAAAAACATTCCACAGGGTGTAAGGGTTGAATATGAAATGTGGAATCAGGATAAGAGTGTTAGATTAAATAACGCACTTAACGTTGGCACATATGTTGTAGTTGCGAAATTCTCAAGTAATGATGAAAACTTTGAACAATCATCAACTATGGAAGCAACACTTACTATCACTAAGGCAAAATATGATATGTCTAAGGTTGCATTAAATAATGTTGAAAAGGATTATGATGGCCAGGACTATCAAGCTAAGCTAGCTGATACATCAGTACTTCCAGAAGATGTAGCTGTAGCATTTAAATACTACAATGCTGAAGGTAAGGAAGTAACTTCAACTGCTGATGCAGGAGAATATAAAATAGTTGCTACATTTACTAGCAAGAATGCTAATTATGAAGACATTGCTCCAATGGAGGCAACACTAAAGGTTAATAAGAAAAAGGTTAGTATTGATAATCTAGTAGTTTTCAATAGCGTTACAGTAAACTTCGATAGAGAGGTTCACTCTCTAGCAATTGAAGGTAATCTACCAGAAAATGTAACAGTTGCTTATGAAAATAATGATCAAAGGGCAGCTGGTGAATATAAGGTAATTGCTAGATTTACTGATAGTAACAAAAATGAAATATTAGATATAACAGAGCTTGAAGCATATCTAATTATCAATAAGATTGTTGAAGCACCTAAGGTAAAGGATGCTACAACAGGAGAGGTAAGAGATTTTACTTCAGCTGATTTAAAGCTTTCAGTTGAACCTCAAACAGGTAATAAGAGTATTGAAATTGTTGGATTTATTGAAGATGAATATGAAATTACATCAATTCAATATACTGATCAAAAGGGTAATTTTGTTAAAGTAAATGATTTTTCAGATGGAGTTCAATACAATTATGACATCGTATTTACATTTAAGGATGCTGATGCAAATAAGAGTATTAATTTATCACCAGCATCAGGAACTATAAAATTTGATATAACATTTGAAGATGATTATAGACTTGATGATGTAACAGTTACTTATGATGGAAAGCCTCATGGTCTTGTAATCAATAAGGAGCTACCAGTAGGAGTTAGCATTGAATATCCTAATGGTGAAGAATTTACAGATGCTGGTACATATCAAATCAAATGGGTTATTTCTAAAGCTACATATAGAACTTTAGAATTAATCGGAAATTTAAAGATTACAAAAGCTACATATGATATGTCAAAGGTCGTATTAGAGGATGTAACAAGAGTTATGGATGGTCTTGAATATATTCCAGAAGATCCATCATCACCTACCTATAATCACGCATTTGATAATCTACCTACAGGTGTTACTGTTAAAGAAGTTAAGAAGTACACTAAGGTTGCAGATGCTTGGGAAGAATCAACATTTACTTCTAATGTGGGTGAATATAAGATTGTTATTTCATTTAATTATGATGAAGCAAATTATGAAGCAGTTTCAAATATGGAATATCTTCTAACAGTTACTCCTCAAACTATTGATTTGAGTGCCATAAAATTTAATGACAAGACTATAGATGCAGGTTCAGTAACAATGGTTGGAGTAGCCTGGATGGGAATTGATGATGTTCCTTTTGCGTATGAAGTAATTGAACTTAGTACAATCAAATTGCAACGTTCTGAAAATTTACCTGAAATAATTGGTGTTATTTATGACTACAAAGATTCAAATAATAATATTATTTTTAGTGTAGAAGTATCTACAAATGAAATATATTATATTCCGAATGATTATCCTACTACTCTTACTTTTGAAACTAGAGATGGAAATACAATACACGTTGACTTTTCAGTATTTAACACAGCAGGTACATATAATGTGACAGCTAGATTTGTGTTAAATCCTGGTTATAATCCAACTAATTATAAATTAAGTGTTGAAGAATTAAACGCAACATTGACAGTTAAATAACTATAGGAGGAAATAGCGATGAAACAAAGACATTATTTATATATAGCTATCATTATTTCCTTAATAGTTAGTAATGCAATAGCTGTTCCAATTTTATTATCAAAAGGCATGTTTACATCAGTTGAAGGAGTATTTACAATATTCCCATATTTAAGATGGACATTAAATATCTTTGTTATAACAATGTTATTTCACTGTGTAGTAATGTCCCACAAATTTGCATCTGGAAAATTTCAAGAGGTATTATTCGTATTATCAGCTCTACTTTTAATATCAATCATATTAGCATTCTTGATTTTCACACTTGCTGATTGCAAATTTGATTTTACAGTTGTTGACTGGTTTGGCGCATTTGATAATATGCCAATAACTTGGATGTATTATCTTTTCTTAGGTATTACATTTGGTGTAATGCTTGCACTATATTGTGCAGTAATTAATAAAAACTTCTTATCTGTATTTTCTAAGAATGGTGTTTCTGGAAAGCTAAAGCAAGTAAAGGACTCTAACTTAGAAAATTCTAGATGGATGACAGAAAAGGAAAAGAAGACTATCTTTAAGCCATATAGCTATAGCCAGCTTGCTACAGTAACAAAAGATGGTATTCCAGTAATGGCAAGTCTAGATTCTAATAAGAAGGACATGCAGGTATTATTTAATTCTCCATGTCACTCTATAATCATTGGTTCTACAGGTTCAGGTAAAACAACAACATTCGTTTCACCTATGATTCAGCTTTTAGGTGCAACTAAAGCTGGCTCATCAATGATTATAACAGACCCTAAGGGTGAATTATTCTCGCTACACTCAAAGTATCTAGTAGACCGTGGATATGATGTTAAGGTAGTAGATTTACGTGATACCTATTCATCATATAGATGGAATCCACTTGATGGAATTTGGGATGCATTTGAGGAATATCGTAATGCATATAAGAAAGCATATAAGAGAGTTGATAATATTTATGAATCAGGCTTAACACTTGATAAAAACATTGGTGAAAATGAAGAAATAAGTGAATGGTATGAATTTGATGGTAAAGCATATAAGGATTATCAAAGATTAGTAAACAGCATCAAGGTTTATAAAAAGAGAATCTATGATGAGGTTTATGAGGACCTAAATGATTTAGTATCAGTATTAATACCAGTAGAAAATGAAAAAGACCCATTATGGGAAAAGGGTGCAAGATCAATTACCTTAGCCGTTTTACTTGCAATGCTTGAGGATTCATCAGATCCGGCAAATGAAATGACTAAAGAGAAATTTAATTTCTTCAATTTGGCTAAGATTCTTCAAAATTCTACAAAGGATTATGAAGATTTAAGAATGTATTTTAGAGGAAGAAGTCCTCTATCTAAAGCATACTCACTTTCTAAACAGGTTTGTGATGCAGCTCCAACAACAAGAGCTTCATACATGTCAATTGTTTATGATAAGTTAGTATTATTCAATGATGCTGGTGTATGTTCATTAACATCTACATCTGACTTTACAGCAGATGCACTTGCAGACCATCCAACAGCATTATTCCTAAAGATTCCTGATGAAAAGGATACAAGACATAATCTAGCAGCAATCTTTATCTTAAATATTTATAAGACATTAATTAAGGTTGCATCAGAAACTGAAGAATTAGCTCTTCCAAGAAATGTATACTTCATCATGGATGAATTTGGTAATATGCCAAAGATTTCTAAATTTGATAAGTTTATCACTGTAGGACGTTCTCGTAAGATTTGGTTTACAATGATTGTTCAATCATATTCACAGCTTAATAACGTTTATGGTGATAATGTGGCAGATATCATTAAGGGTAACTGTGGTATTAAGATGTTTATCGGTTCTAATGATATGGGAACTTGTAAGGAATATAGTGAGCTTTGTGGTAATATCACTATTCAAACATCTTCAACTAGTGGTAGTGCTCATAGTGAAACGAACTATTCAACTTCACTTCAAACAAGACCACTAATTTATCCATCAGAGCTTCAAAGATTAAATCATCCTGGTGATATCGGACATTCTATTATAGTTACATTTGGTAACTTCCCACTAAAGACTTATTTTACTCCGTCATTTAAGGTACCTCTTTATAAAACAGGTAAGATGGATCAATCTGAGCTTGAAGATCATTTCTTTAATGAAAATGCAGTATTCTATGATATTAAGAAGAGAAATGAAGCATTAATTAAAAAAGCAAATGAATCAAAAGAACAAAAAGGCTTTAGTGAATTAAAGGTAAAAGAAGAACCAAAAGATGAAGTTAAGGAAGAAGCTAAAAAGCCTAAAGGTAATCAATTAAGCCAAACAGAAATAATGAAAATATTTAGAGAGCTTAAGAAGAAAAATCCTGACCTTACATTCCAAGACTTCTGTATAATGCTAGCAAATGGTGAAATATCACTAGACGAGGAGGCGATGGAAAATGACAAGAAATAAAATATCTAAATTCTTCATTTTTGTTACGTCTTTTCTTATAGCATTAGTCGTAGTAGCTACTTCTATAAATGTATATGCGGCTCAAAATACAGTATATGTAAAAGAACAGGTTGTAGAAGCTAATGACTCTGGTTTAGTAATGATTGAATTAGTTGGTGAAGGAAAGGCTAACGATAACGTTGAAATTTTCGTTCACACTGAAGGCGCAACAGCTATTCCAGGTCTTGATTATGTTTCTATTAATACACTTTGTAGAGCTAAATATGATAGTAGTGGTAAATTATCTTATCCACTTTCAATTAAAACACTAGTTACAGCTGAAAGTAGAGAAAAGCTTAGAACATATGATGATTCAAACACATATGGTAGATATTTTAAATTCGTAATTGAAAAAGCTAATAATGCTTCAGTTGTTGATGACAGGGGTGTTGCTAAATGCTATCTACCTTATAGCTTTAAAGCAAAGGTTATAACTGGTAATAAGCAGGATTCAGCTGAGCATTTAAATGAGGATTATGCATATATTGAAGAATATGGAATTCCTCAAAGCCAATATAATAAGGGTATTGATGATCTAGATGGTAAATCTACATGGTATTCTTGGAAAAAGGGAATGACATTTAATAATGATAGATCTTCTAACTGGATTAATACCTTTATCAATCAAGGTCTTGCTTCAGCATATGGAACATTCTTTTCAAAAAGATGCTATGAGGCGGAATCAGTATGGTCAGCTTGGAAGGCATCAAGAACAAACATTTTTTTACAATATGGTAATAAACAATTTGTTGATACTTATAATTCAGATTATACCGGAAAAAAGAACACTCCAGGCCTTGCCCTATATTTAGAGACAGAGCCACAGGAACCAGTAGATGAATCACCATTTTATAGTCCGATTCCTGATTGGGATCCTAGAGGTGAAAGAATTACTCCTTGGGCAATGAAGAGAATCCTAATAGATGGTAAAAACCCATATGATGAGGATGACCATAAGCATGAAATATATAGAGATGTAGTTAGTATAAAGACTGAAACTCTAAAATATTCATGGATAGCACAAGAAAACACTTGGTTTGCCAATAAAAATGCTTTAGTTACATCTGGTGTTTTAAAAATTGATCCATATAATGGCATACTTGATACAGGTGTTGCAGCATTCAACAACAATAACGAATATGATAGAACATTTGAAGATGTTTACCAGTATTTATTCTTAGTTGATACTAAAACACCAGAAATATTAGGTGAATATATAGATGACTCAACATTAAAGGAAACAGGTAAATTAAGAATTTATATTAGATTTTCTGAGCCTGTTATGTCATCAAGAACTAATGATTCATTAACTGTATTTTTCAATGGTGGTACTAAACAATATTACGCTGATTATGTAGAAGGTAATTATACTGATACATTAGTATATGAGGTAGAACCACCAAAGGATAATCTTAGAGATGTTAAATATCAATTTCCAACTGATAATATAGGTGATTTAGCTTGTAACGCAGATGAATATAGAGTAATAAGAAATAATAGATTATCTAGAGATATTACAGATAAGGATAGACAATTAACATTCTTAAATGGTGCTGTAAATCTACTTACTCCAACACTTTCTGTTGATCAAAATTCATCTTCTAATCCAAATAACATTTATAATTTATTGTTATCAATAAATGAAAATGGTGAAAGAGATATAAAGGATGCTAAATTGTATTATACTTGGGATAAGAATGAAGATATGCTTAAGGAAGGAACAGATACTCCACTTTCAGATGATGAGCTTGCTAACCCAGCTATATACAAAAATTCACATGAATTTACTCCAGAAGAAAATGGCTCACTTGCTTTAACACTTGTTAAAAATGAGGCAGATGGAATAGATAATGGTACATATTACCTACATGCGTTTGTAACATCAGGATATGGACTTACAGATGTGAAAACATTTGGTGGATATAATCTAGATGGTGATCCACCAGCAGCAAATCAAAAACATCCAGATCCTAACAATCTAACAGATAAAACATATATCTTAGATTTAACAAATAAGGCAACTGGTGTAATGAACATCTTTGTTAAGCTTAAATATAATGACAAGGATGGAAATAGTAAAGAACAGTTAATTCAAATAATTAAAAATGGTGAAAAGGAATCATCAATTATAGATAGAGTAACTATTGAAACTGGTGAACAAAATACCATTTATAAATATAGCTCAAATATTAATGATGATGTAATTAAAAAGATAATGAATGATAATGGCTATTCTAGAATAGAATTTGATGTATCATTTAGTATCGAGGATATGGCTGGTAATAGGGCTACAACAAATATTATTAAGGCTGTATATGATATAAGAGATTTATTCACTACTGCTTTAGATGTTCCAGTAGCACATGATGATGTAAAAGGCTATACAAAAATAGAAGATATTGAATATGTAACTGTTGGAGTATATGATTTAAAAACTATCGGAGATACTGCAGATACAAAGGATATCTATATAACTGTTAATGATGATAATGCAAAAACTAATTACATCGATAAGGGTGCAGGGTTCTCAGTAGTTATAAACGGAAAAACTACAGTAAATGCCGGAACTGATGGCGCTAATAGATATAAGGTAACTCTTGCTGATCTAGAGCCAGGTTATTATGATATAGTTCCTAAGATTACAGGTAGTGTTGATGGCAATAATGTTGATATGGTTGCCAACAATATCCAGTTTTATATAACAAATAACAAGCAGGATGAAACATTAAATAAAGAAAAAATTTCAACTGATTTGGTATTAACTAATAAAGTATACCAGCTTCAAGATCAAAGGTATTATTACCTAGATCAAAGCGGTTCAACAGTAATTTCATATGCATATGGTGCAACATATGATGAAACATTAAACAAGGCAGAAGGTGGTTCAACATATCCATCATTCTCAAATGTTGATGAGGCAAAAAAATATGTTAGATATATGGAATTACAGGACTTATATTTAATAAAGGTTACTCCAAGTATTGCAAGTCTACTTAATAGCGGTACAGCAACAACAGCTTATGTTAAGGCAAATGGTGAAACTGTAAATGCTCAAGAAGGACAGCTTTGGATTAGATATAAGAAAAATATTTGGGAAAATACAGCTACTGCATATGGCTGGGCATATTACTATTATGGCAATGGTAATGTAGAAGATGGCATTAATATTAATGCCCTTCCAACAAATCTAGTAAATGCGATGAATGAGGTAGTTAATAGAATAACTAGTAAGGGTAAAACAGTTTATTTAGTTGAAGAATCATCAATAAACCAAAAAACTGGTGCTCCATATCTAGCATCTAGCCAAATTCATTCTTCTTTAGAGGAAGCAACAAAGAGTAAGGTTGGAAGTAATTTTATATCAGTAGCTAAATATGATGGTGATAAGAATCTTTATAAAAATACTGTAAAGATTAAAATTGGTACAGAAGAAAAAGAATATGCTTTAGCTACTAATATGACTATAAGAGCTACAGCATCTACAAGATTATTCTATGTATATGAACCATTAGATGATGGATCACCTATGGTATGGAAGGAATTATTAGCTCAAGATGGCGCAAGTTTATCTGAACTACTTCCAAATCAAGCATCTGGCCCATATTTACTTCGTGAATATGGCGATAGCGGTGTTAGTGAATATTATATATACTATGATAGAACAACTCCTGCAATAAATGTTTTAAGTGGTAATGAACCAATGACTTTAGATGGAACAGTATTATCACTTTCAACTGATTCATTTGTAATTAAAGGATTTGCTTCTTCAACAGATTATCCTGCTGAAGTAGATGATTTAGCATATATAGCAATTTATTCATATCCTGGTAAGCAACTACAGGAGGTGCTATACGCATCTGACTTCGCAAATGGTGCCGATAAGAAGCTAGAAGAAAAGAATTATTATATTCAAGTTGGTGATCGTTCTGGTAATATCACTACATATGCAATCCTACTTTCAAATAGTGATTTAGTTGTTGAGGCATATGAAAATGATTCTAAGACAAATATTACAGTAAAGGTATATGATAGAGATGAAAGTGAAATCTATTCATATGAGGTATATTGTAATGAGGTTTTAGTTACAACTGAATATGCTGAGGTTAAAACATTTAAGGAGCCTGGTATCTATAGAATTAGAGTTATAGATATTTATGGTAAGGATGTTACTAAGACTGTAGAATTCGCATTTGAGATTCCAAAGATTAATTGGTACTATCTAACAAGCGATGATACATATAGAAAATATGATGAGAATAATATTGTTAGAATGGCAATCTATGATGATGAGAATAATTCTAGAATCACAAATGTGTATACTTCAGCAATGATTAAATTATCTTTTGCACAAGAATATGGTGCAGATCCAATCAAATTTGAGGTTTTAGATTTAAATTCTGATGAATATACATATAGCCAATCAACAGACACAATAACAGTTAATAAGCTTGCTGGATTTAGAATTAGAGTTTGGTTTGAATCATTACCTCAAAATGATCATACATTTATCATAAAAGTAGATAATGAGGCACCAGAGGTAACAGCATCTTATGTTGGTACATCATTTAGCTATTATGTAGAATATGATGAAAACAATAAGGTTACTAAGACAGCTTCATTTGATAATATTGATTTAACAAATTATAATGATGGCGATATTCTTTGCCTAGATACATTAGCATACGTTCCTGGTTCAACATCTGAAGGCTCATTTACAGATGGTGCAGTAATCAATGGTGGACATATAGTATTAGAATTCTTTGATCCATCAAAGATTAAGACCTTTGCAATAACTAGAAATGGCCAAAAGATTGATATGGAGCTTGATAGTAATCAAAAGCTAATAATCAATAATTCTGGTTATTATGAAATAACAATTTCAGATATGCTAGGCAATATCAGAAAGTTTACATTCACAAACACTAGTGATCCAATCACAAGTGCAACAATTGATGATGAAATGCTTCTAGATAGCCAAAAATCATATGGCCATGACAGCATAATTGTTAAAGCATTATATCCAGGTGATACAAAAATATTAATTGATGCACCTGAAGGAAGAAAAACAATCATATTTAATTATGATGGAAAAATGATTAAATATGGCTATTACATTTGCAAGGTTGAACAAGTTCAAAATGATGATGGCCAAATAGTAGAGGTTAAGACAGTAATTTTTAAAGAAAATGAAGATTTCTATCTTGATTTAACTAGCGATAATATTAGAGAAAAAAATTGGTATTCTGCAATAACAGCTGATAGCTATGAAATATCAATTATGGTTGAAGATGGAAAGCCAGTATTAAAGCTTGAGGTTAAAGAGCTTGAAGATAATTGCCCTACAATCAATGTTGAAATGCTATATTATGTAGGTAATACAGTATTTCCAAGTTATTATATAGCATCATTATCAAAGGAAGTACCAGAGGTTAAACTATATTCTGGTGATATGGAAGTTGTTATAACTGAAGGTGCAAAATATATCTATGTTGCAGATGTAATTACAATTGATAAAAACCTAAATCAAAATATTGTAAGTATTGAATATGGATATGCAGAAACATCAAATATTAACAACTTAAAATTCTTATTTAAGGATGGCGAGTTTATAGAAGAGCTAGCTGGAATTGAAGAAGGCTTCTATAAGATAGTTGTTAAGAATATCTTTAACAATCAAACTGAATATTTGATTTGTAAGGTTGATTCATTTAAGACAATTGTTGATGTTACATATATCGATGGACAGACTAATGAATTCCTATTAAATGATCATGTAATTTATTCAAATTCATTAATTACATTTAATGTATATGCTGAATCAGCATCATTTGAAATCGATGGTATTCAATATGATGGTATATATGATTCTGGCATTATAACACTAGATGTTTATAAGCAAGGAGAGCATAAGGTTCAAGTAATTGGTCCAAATAATGTAAGAGAAGAATTTGATATTGTAATCAATACAGATTTAGAATTTACATTTAAAGAGGACTGGTTAACTGGTTATACCGAAGACGCTTTGTTAAAGGATCAAGGATATACAAGTACACCACTTACAGCTATTAAGGCTGAAGGTGTAGAATATATAGCTTATAAATATGCTGATAATGAAATAATTGTATTATATGATAATATTTCAGAAGAAAAGATAACTGAAATTGATTTAACTAAGGCCATTGGTAATGATGGTAATGGAGATTATGTTATATACTTTAGAAACATCTATGGTGATGTTGGTACAAAGACTATACATTATAGTAATACTCCAGCTTTAGCATTAAGTAGAAAGACAGTTGCCAAGAGCAATGCCTTTGAAAAATATGATTTAGAAAAAGCAATCGAAGATGATTTCTATTCAAACTACATTTTAAAATTTGAAACAAGTAGTACGAGATATGAATTTAGAATCGATGGCGTTATGGTTTCACTAGATGAACCAAAGACAATTGAATTTAGTAATTCAAGTGGTAATGGTTCATTTGGATATCAAATCTCTTATCTAGATGAATATGGTAATTACCTAGAATTTAGAGCAGAGCTATTTAGAACTGATATTTCTATGGATACAAGCCTAATGAAGGAAATATTAGTTGAAAACAAGGTTTATACAAAGGATAACATTATAGTTATGTTTGCCGATGACCTTGAAGGCTATGTAAGTGTTGAAAATGGTGATTTCGTTCCTTATGAATCAGGAACTACCTTCTATAAGGATGGTAGATATGAATTCATAGTTGAGGATATAGCTGGTAATAGAGCAACCTATGTAGTTAATCATAAGAGTGTTAACCACTATACATTAACTAATTCAGCAACTGGACAGCAGGTAATTATTGGTAGTGTAATCAATGATACTTCAGTAGCATTTAATGCAACTGATGATTCAAAGATTACTAAGGTGTTCAAAAATGGTGATTTAGTACCTGATTATGATATGAAGACATTCACAACAAGTGGACACTGGGAAATCATAATTTCAGATTCAGTTGGTAATGAGTCTTATGCAGGATTCTACATTGTAAATAATGCATTGATATCATTTGATTACCAAGCACCATTTGATTATGAGATTACTGAGGTTTGGCATACATTAGAAAATGGTCAAAAGGAATCAATAGAGGTTGAAGCAGGTAAGCCACTTAGCTTAACTGAAAATGGTGATTATGCGATCGTTGTTTCAGCTTTAAATTCAACATCTACATTCAACTTCACAGTTACAATTGATGATGCCGTTCCAACTGCAGCACTTGTAGGTGTTGAAGATGGTGGCGTAACCGCAAGAGATGTAAGTCTTAAGGGACTTAAGAGTGGTGACGTAGTTGAAATTTATAAAAATGGCGAGCTCATCAGCACAACTGATGTTTCATCAGCAAATACTGTACCTGAAATTACAACAGGTGGAGAATATAGAGTAGTAATAAGAGCAGTTTCTGGTGCAATGGTTGAATATAACTTCACCAGAAAGTCAATTGCTAATACAGCAACAAGCATATTTATTATAATCGCATGCTTTGCTGTAATAGCAGGTATTGGAATCGGTCTTTTATATCATACTAAGATAAAGAGCGATTCAGAAAAATAAGTGATAATATGCAAAAGCATATTGTTATATAGAAAAATTTTAAAAAATAAAGGAGATGTGTTTTATGTTTAACGCAATTTTAGCAGCAAATATTTCAGAAAAGGATTTAAATTCCATTGTTAAACCATTAATGGATGTATTAGGTGTAGCAGTACCAGTATTACTAGCAGTTGTTGGTGCTATTGGTGCTATTTGGGTAATTTTCTTAGGTGTAAAGTATGCCAAGGCAGAAGATCCACAAGAGCATGAAAAGGCAAGAAATAGCTTAAAGCATGCAATTATTGGATTTGTATTAATTTTCGTATTATTAATCGCACTTAAGATAGCAGTTGATGCTTTCACATCTTGGTATAGAGATTATCAATTCCCAAATCAATAGTATTAGGAAAAAATTAATATGAAAAGGACAATAATTAAAAAAATATTATTTGGCCTTTTCGTTGCGCCATTTATCATGTTTTTATTCAGCTGTGCGCCTGATTTAGGCCAGTTTAATACTGAAAATGGCTTAGATGATTATTATGATTGTATTGATGATTTAGTTGGAAAATATGAATCACCTAAGGGTGATGATCCTGCTAAGATGGAATTAAAAAATCAAACATATGATTTAGAAGATTCTATCACTAACGATTACATCATGGAGCATTTAGACTGGAAGGATGGCGCTGAAAAGGTTGAATTCAGGCAATATATCTATATTGTCATTCCTTTTAAGCGCGATTTAAAGGTCGAAAGTCTAGCGTTTTTCGTTAGAAAGGACCAAGCTTCACCTAGTGCTAAATTAGAATTTAGTGCATTCTATTTTCCAAATTCTGATAGCTGTCCAAAGGACGACAAGCTAAAAAAATCAAGTGACCCTGATACAAAGATAGAAGATGGAAATGAGGTTGTGATTGAATACGCTGATCCTAAAAAGGAATCACGTAATTCAAGTGCAACAATATCTGTTACAAATTCTTTTGATAGCTTTGTAATAGAAGGATTTAGTCAAACACTTGATTATGGAACATCTTATGTTTCAAACCGTTGTCTTCTTGCAAAGGAAGGTAGCTATTTATATCTTAGAATTGAAAATAATTCAGCTTTAGATAGAAGTATGAATCCAATTTCAATTCAATTTATCAACTTGCTTATAAGAGCAGTATAAGGAGGTGTCTGATTTATGTTTAATTGGGTATGGGACCTTTTATATGGTATATCTAAGTCAATATTTAGCATAATTGATGGATTGCTTTCATGCGCCAACATGCTATGTGGCATTGAACCTATCAGATATCAAAATGCAGAAATGGATTTTATGACATTTCTAATTAGAAATAAGAATATTACCTTCGGCTTTGCAGCTGCAGCAGTTATTGGTGTAATATTGGTATTTATATTTTCGGTATTCGCAATTCTTAAATCGATATCAAGCGAGAAGGATAGCTTAACTCCAGCGCAAATAACAGTAAAGGTTGGTAAAACCTTACTTACCTTTATTTTTGTTCCTGCTGTTATTGTCTTATTAATTTATTTCACTAATACATTAATGAGAGCATTATATCAGGCAACCCTTGGTGGTAGCCCTGATGGCTTAGGAAGATTCTTAGCAGGTGCGTTTGGACAAAATGCTAGAAAGGATGGAGTTCCTGAAAACTTCTATTTATCACAAGGCTTCGATTATACTTCAACAGGTAGTGTGAAGAATTTTGTAAATCTAAGTGATTATGATTTCTTCTTTAGCTGGATTGCAGGTATAGCTATTTTGATTACCTTAGCATCAACATTATTGATGTTTGTGGACCGTGCTATAGCAATAGTAATACTATTTGTTATATCACCTATATCACTTTCAACAGCAGTACTTGATGATGGTCAAAGATTTAAGCTATGGAGAGATCAATTCCTAGTTAAGTTCTTAACGGGCTACGGGTGTATCATAGGTATAAATATATATGCTTTAGTTATTGCGGCAATAACAAGTAATGATTTAGTATTCTTCGATAATTATATATTAAATAATTTGATGAAGATTGCAATCATACTTGGTGGTGCGGTATCTATGAATAGACTAATGGCACTTATTGGTAATTTAATTTCTCAAGGAGCTGGCTCTAATGAGCTTAGAGATAATGCGATTGCAACATCTCAAGCAAGAGGCTTATTGGGTAGAGCTGGTGGCTTAGTTACAGCTCCATTTAGAGCAACTCGTAGCGCAATTAACTTTGTTAAGGATAGTAAGCAATATGGCTTTGGTGCCACAATTGGTAATAGAATGGGCATTAAGACCGCAAGAGATTATGGTAGGATGAGTGCGACTCAAAAACGGCAAACTCATGAGAACCTAGTTGAAAGCGAAAAGTATAAACGTTCACTTAATAATAAAGATGGTGAAAAGAAGAGTGTTAAGGATATCATTCAAGGTGACAAAAAGAGTGGTGATGGAGGCGGTAAGCCAGGTGGCAATTCTGGTGGAGCTTCAAATAAGCAAAGTAATGCCAATAACAACATCGGTAATAAGATGGTTGAAATGCAAATCTTAGATTCAAACGGTAAGAAAAAGAAAGAAGAGTAGAGGTATAGATTATGAGAATAATACCAAAAACCGCAAAAATTAAAATTCAGTTTTTTAAAAACATATCAATTCTTGATATCATAATCGGCTTAGCTTTTCTTGGATTAATCGTTTTATTAGTTATTACTAATATTGGTATTGCTAAATTTATTATCATGGGCGTTTTACTCATGATTGCTGTAGGACTATTCCTTCCATTTGAAGGCCAAAGATTCTATGTTTTCTTAGCATATTCTGTTAAGTATGTTTTTAGTGTGAAAAAATTCTCTAAGAATAATACTAAGGCTCAAACAAATATCGATAATTATTTACCATTTAAGGATATTAAAGATGGATATATTGAATATGCAAATTATTCTGCAGGAGTCTTAGAAATAGATCCAAGAGAATTTGGTTTACTTTCTGAATTTAGACAAAACCAAATGATTGATGAAAACTTTGGACGTATTATTAGAGAAATAGTAGATCATACTAAGGCATCTATAGTTAAAATTGATCGTAAGCTAAGCTTCGAACAATATATTAATTTAGAAGAAAAGAAAAAAGAAAATCTTGAGCTATTATACCAAAATGGTGAGCTATCAGAAGAGGAGCTTAAATCAAGAATAGATATTATAGAAGATAGAATTAGAGTTTATAAGGATTTAACGGAAGATAATCCTGTAATAAAACCATTCTATTATCTAGTAGTATATGATCAAAACAAGGCGGTTATTGATGAAATACTTAATGACGCAGTAGTAATATTTTCAAATATAGGAATGACTTCACACATCCTAGATACTAAGGAATTAGCAATATTCTTAAAATATAACTATACTCCTAACTTTAATGAGAAGGATTTAGATGTTATATCAGAAGAGGAAATGATGAACTGGGTATGTCCACATACTGTGGAATTTAGACCACGTTCAGCAGTTGTTGATGGTGAGGAATGCTATACATTTACTGTAAAGAATTTCCCAATTACTGTACTTAACGCATGGGGCTATAAGATTTTTAATATTCCAAACACTAAGATTGTTATGAATTTAGCTCCATATGAAAAGCAAAAAGCAATAAAGATGATAGATAGATCAGTTCAAGAGCTTGCCGCTCAAACTGAAAATAGCTATAAGGCATCATCTTTAATTGATAAACAAACTCATATCGAGACATTAATTGAAGTATTAAGAATGCTTCAAAACGATAATGAAACATTATTTGGTGTTACACTTCATGTAACAGTATTTCCTAATGGCTCAACTGAAAAGAACGCCATTAGAAATCAAAAGAAGAGCGTAAGAAGAATATTTGCAGAAGAAGGCTTTGAGCTTGTTGATAACTACTTTAGACAGCATTTAGCTTTCCCTTCAACTACCTTATCTAAGCTAGATTTAATGACTGATTTCCAGCGTGCAATTCACTCAAATTCAGTTGCCGCTGTATTCCCATTTGTACTATCAAATTTAATGGATGATACTGGCTGTATATTAGGTACAGAAAATTCTTATCCAGTAATTGTTGACTTCTTCAAACGTAATTTTGAAAGAGTAAACTCTAATATGGTTATTATGGGTAAGTCAGGTTCTGGTAAGTCTTACGCAACTAAAACAATCTTGACCCAGCTTTGTGCTGAAAACTGTAAAATATTCATTTTAGACCCAGAAAATGAATATCAGGTTTTAGCTCAAAACCTAGGCGGTAGATTAATCGATGTAGGTACTGCAAGTGAAGGTAGAATTAATCCATTCCACGTTATTACAACACTTGAAGGTGATGAACTTGGAAGTGATGCAAAGGTTAATAACTTTGCCGTACATCTTCAATTTTTAGAAGAATTCTTTAGAGTGTCATTAGATGGTATATCATCTGATGCCTTAGAATATCTAAATAACATAATTGTTGATGTATATAAAAAGAAAAATATTAATTCTAAAACAGATTTTTCTAGATTAGAGGCAAAGGATTATCCAACCTTTGATGACTTATTTGAATTAATCGATTCTAAGCTTGAAAAGGCAAAGGTTGATTATGATGTAACACAGCTTAGAATACTTCATAATTATATTTCTAAATTTGCAGGTGAAGGAAGAAATTCTAATTTATGGAATGGCGAGTCTACACTATCTGTAAAAGAAAACTTTACAGTATTTAATTTCCAATCACTTTTAGCAAATAAAAACCAAGTAATTGCTAACGCGCAAATGCTTATGGTTCTTAAATGGTTAGATAATGAAATCATTAAGAATCGTGATTTTAACATAAAACATAACACAAATAGAAAGATAGTTGTTGCAATAGATGAGGCACACGTATTTATTGATCCTAAATACCCTGTAGCCTTAGACTTTATGTATCAGCTAGCAAAGCGTATTCGTAAATATAACGGTATGCAAATAGTTATTACACAAAATATCAAGGACTTCGTTGGTAGTGAAGAGATTATTCGTAAATCTACGGCTATTATCAATGCCTGTCAGTATTCATTTATCTTCTCTTTGTCACCAAATGATATGGACGATTTATGTACACTTTATGATAAGGCAGGTCAAATCAACGAGGTAGAACAAGATCAAATTGTTAATAACCCAAGAGGTAATGCATTTATTATTACCTCACCAACAAGTAGAACCAATATTTCTATTGTTGCTTCTAATCAAGCAAGAAGATTATTTGGTGAAACTAAATAATAAAATTAGGAATGTTTTCAAACATTCCTTTTTTGTTGCAGGTTTGTGGCAACCTATATGTTATCATATAGGTACTAATAAAAAATTAGCGATTTTTTAATGTTATAGGAGGTTCTTATGAGTAAGCTATATGAACTAATTAGAAAAGATATTGAAGAATTAAAAAAGATAAGAGAAAATGAGGAAAAGAATTTTGATAAGGCAAAATCATTTCCTGAAAGCTATAAAGAAGATTTATTAATAGCTAGAGTTAACAAGTTAATACGTAATGCTTCTAGGCTTACTAGAAAAGCTTTAGGAACAGAAGAGTTTAAAAAATTAGTAGGTACCTATAAAAATATAAGTGACGGCCATTCACTGGATGAAATAAGATATATAGAAAATTATAAATTAAAGCCTATTTTAGATTATGAAAAGATTTTTGATTTAATCGAATCTAAAATTGGTGATGATGTAGTTAATCAAATAATCCAAGAATATGATCCTGATATTTTAAAATATGATAAGCCTGCAGAACCATATATTAGAGCTATTTTATTAGATATGGAAGAAATACCTGGTATCAGTAATGAAGAAAAGGAATTAAATAAAAAATATTTAAATTTCTTAAAGGATGAAATTGTTGAAAAGAATGATAACTTAGTTGATGATGCTATCGACCATGTAGCAGTTAAAAGAAGCATTAAGGCTACTGCTAATTTTGGAAATTGGCTTGAAAAAAATGGTATAGATAAAGAAAAAGGTCTTGTCTATGATACAAATAGTATTAGAAATGTTTCTATAAGCATGGCAACTAAAGAGGAACAGGAAGTATATAAAAAATCTTTAGATTTAGAGTGTAAATATAGTGATGAATTTAAAAATAAGATTATGAATCTTAAAGCGTTCATCGAATCAAGAAATCTAATTTTAAAGAATGCCCAAGCTGGTGAAAGTGGTGGTAAGGAATATGGATTTGTTGATTACTTTAATCAAACACTAAAGATTAATAAGCTTTTAGATAATCAGCTAAAGCTTACTGATCCAGCTGAAAAAAGAGCTAATCTACTTAAAATTAGCGCTGAAACAAGACAGCTTCAAGAAATTAAAAGGGAATATAATGAGGTATTAGATTATATTAAAGAAAACTTTAATATTGATGATGTCGCATTATGTGGAAATATTTATTCTGGTAGAAAAACATCATTTACTGGAGACCTATCAAAATTTAAACAAGCATTACCACCTGAGTGGGATAATGAGAATGCTCCATATGGTGTAATCTTAAATGGCTTTGTTCAATTCCAAAATATGGCTAAGATTTGTGATACTACATTTGAAGAAATGTTTGAAAAGCCAATTGAGTCATTTGTTGGCGGTGCTAAAAAGACACTTGACAAAACGGCAGAAGGAAGATGTCTTAAGGTAAAAGAAGCTTCTTTAGGTACAAGAATAGGAAGAACACTTGTAACTCCAATGAATCTATTTGGTGCAAATACCGGATTTAGAGTATTTAATAGAGGCTTAGAATTCTTAAATAACCAATGTGAAGAAAATAAACAAACATATGATAATATCAATCTAACAAATGTAGCTACAGCCTATACTTCTGAATTTGCAGTTGATCCTAAGGATTTATTTGGTTCAATTAAGGATGCTGATTATGATTCTTTAAAAAATCTATTTGCCTTTGGTGATGAGGTAGATAACCTATATTCATTATCTAAAGAATATCCATTTGATCTTGATACTAAGGGCGTAATAGCTAAAACCTATGAGGCGCAAATTAAATCACGAGCAACAAGAAATCCAGTAACTGAATGCCGTAATTTGATGAAGACATTTAAGGATTATTTAATTCAAATGAAGGCTGGTCTTGATGAATCTAAAGATATCGAATTTGCAGTATATCAAGCACAGGTTTTACTTGCAGCTAAAGAATATTATCAGGATTTTATATTAAAGAATAATATAAATCCTCTTGATATTAGAAATGAAGAAGAACGTAATGAGGTTATAGAATTCTTAAATAACCCAGTTCAAGCATTTTATAATAAATATTCTAAGGAAGAAAATTTATTATTTAAAAAATATGAAGAGGATGCATTCCAAGCATGTAAACTTCAATCTTTTAAGGATTTGAATGATTATTATAAGGATTATAGTGATGAACTAACTGAAGGAAATGCAAACTACATTCAAGGACATATGAATACACTTTTTTTAGGTACTAGAAATGCCGAAAAATCTGTTAATCAAATGCTTGATGATGTTAAGGGTGGCTATTTCGAAAGAAAGTTTGATTCTACATCTAAAGAATTTAAAGCCGTAGTTGAAACAACTAAATCAATGATGGATAAGCATAGCAATAATTATGGTAATTTTAAGATGGCAAGATTCTATGCAGATAAATATATTCATCATAAGCTTCCAAATGTTAATAGTATTGAAGAAATTAACGCTAATTATATTAGACATTTAAAGCCTAATGAACAAGATAGAGTATTATTCTGTAAAATGCTTATAAAAAGCTGTAACAACTTAGAAGACCGCTTAAATTATCGTAAGGAATCAGCGGCTAATACTAAGAGAGCTCAAGCAGAAGCAAGAGCAAGAGAAAAATATCAAGGTAAAAAAGAGCGTTACAATGAAAGAATAGAAAAATATAATGCTGATAAAGAGTATGCTAGCTTGAAGGAGATTAAGCTTGAAAGGGTTAATCCAATTCGGGACTTCCAAGAAGCCTTAAAGCTTGATGTTGATAATGATGTCTTAAATATGACTTCTGTTCAAGAAGAGGTTGTTGATAGTGAAATTGATGATTTGGATAAATCATTTTAATTAATATTATTTTAGTAGGAGGTATTCCTATGGGAAAGCTATTTGAAAAAATTAAAAATGAATATAATTCACTTAAAAATTTTGAAGAAATTCAAAATAAAGATTATTTAAATAATGTTCATTATAATAATCTATATAAGGCATATCATGATGTTACGTATGTGAATTTTATGATTGAGGAATTAAATCGTGGCCATGTTAAATATTTTGGTAGCGAACAAAATTATTTAGATTTTCTTAATAATAAAAATTTATTCCCAGGAAACACTCGTTCAATTCCAAGTATTAGTAATAATCGTGGTGTAATAAAAGCTTCAAATTATGATTTTGAAGCTATCTTTGACGCAATTGAAAAAGCAATTGGTAGCAGTAAGGTTGAAGAGCTACTACGGTATCAAGATAATTATGAAAAGGAAAAAGGAATAAGTATAACTCATCCTTTTGATTCATTAACTAAGGATATGATAGCTGATCTTAAGCTTCTAAATTTAAGTGAAGAAGAAGTAAAAAAATTTAGCGATGACTTAAATTATATTAATGATGAGCTAGTTGAAAAGCATGGTGATGACTTAGTTGATAAAGTAATTGATGGATTAAGCTATAAGCGTGATGCCGAGGCTACAAAGCATATAAAGGAAGTTGGAATATCTAATGGTGTTGATGGTAATAAACTTCAATCACTAAAGGATAATAGTACGACTACAATAACATTTTTACCAAATACGGCCGAGGATAAGGAATTATTAAAGCCTTTTACAAATACTAATCCAATAATAAGTGAAGAATATAAAAATAAAATCTTAGCACTTGATAAGCTTATAACAGAAAAAGGCTTAATTCCTAATGGCCTTGTAGGTGAATCAGATTATAAGGAATATGGATTTATTGATTATTTTAATAAGGTTGAAGAAGTAAAACAGCTAGTATGTGATCATAAAAAATTAACTGACCCTGATGAAAAGCTAGCTAAGCTAAATCAAATTCATGAAAAAACAAATGAATTAAGACAGGTAAATAAGGATTATGAAGAGGTAATTCAGTTTATTAAGGATAACTTTGATTTAAATAAGGTAGATGTACCAGCTAATGTTTATTCTGGTAGAGTTCATAAATTTCAAAGCCACGAAACATTTGTGCAAAATCTACCTAGAAAATGGGATTTTGAGAATGCTCCATATGGTGTAATACTAAATGGCTTTGCCCAGCTAAAGGGTGCTGCTAAGCAGGCTGGAGTAACAGTAGAAGAATATTTAAATAATCCTATTAAATCATTTTTAAAGGGTGCTAAAAATGAATTTAAAAAGGAAGATGATTTATATATTATGCCAAGAGGTGAGAATAATTCTTTAGGTAAAAGAATAGCTCATGTTGCAGTAATGGATGATAATCCATATATGCAAACAACATTGACATATAGTAAATCAATTCGTGGTATTGAATTTATAAATAACACAAGCGATATAGATAAAAATACATTAAATAATATAGTTACATCTTCCGCAGGGGCTGGCTTCTATATTATGTATAATCATAGTGCCGATTATATGTTTAAAAATAATAGGCAAATGGATTATGATAGCATAGAAAATCTATTTATTTTAGGCAATGAAACAGATAATTTATTTGAGGTATCAAATAATTATTATACTGATAATATAGAAAAAAGTGAGCTTGCCAAAACTAGTGATGCTAAGCTTCAATCATTTAAAAATGTTAATCCAGTTAATGAGACTAGAAGAGTATTAGAAACATTAAAGGAATATATGCTTGAAAGAAAAAATATGTATGATCAAAGGGCAATAGATTCTGATAATGATAAGGACTTAGCTGATGATTTAGAGCCAAAAGATTTATTTATGGGTGCTAGAAAATATATGAATGATTTTATCTATAAAAACAACATAAATTTATTAGCATTAGATAAAAAATCTAGAAAGGAAGTATTTGCATTTTTAAATGATCCAGTTGGTACCTTTGAAAAGAAATATCGTAATGTCGATAATTTATTCTTAAAACTGCGTAATGGACAATTAAAAGAAAACTTTACTTCAATTGGAGCTGGCTTTAAACAAGACTTCGCTAAAATAAATAAGAAGGCTGGAGATGACTTTGTTGCCTCATTTAATGATTTAAATAATAAAACAGCAGGTAGAAATAGA
>JAEEGL012003923.1_pt1 | contig 25885 bp, 26 predicted proteins | sample 9134231 | NCBI WGS metagenome assembly JAEEGL01 (sample SAMN16246548, study PRJNA631951) | gut metagenome | biome: gut microbiome; feature: rumen; material: fiber-attached | host: Bos | place: Iran: Karaj | collected 2018-10 | reverse complement strand
ATTGACGAAATTGTCGATTTCTCTGGTTGTGAACGCTATATAGATACTCCCGTGAAGCGATACAGTTCAGGCATGACTGTACGCCTTGGTTTCGCTGTAGCTGCTCACCTCGACCCTGAGATTCTTGTGGTAGATGAGGTGTTGGCAGTAGGCGATGCTGAATTTCAGAAGAAAGCTATTGGAAAAATGCAAGATGTGAGTAAGGGAGAAGGGAGGACTGTGCTGTTCGTGAGTCATAATATGGAGAGTATAAGAGCTCTGTGTAAAAACGGTGTGCTGTTGGAAAATGGAATGGTAAAATTGCGGGGTCCCGTTGAAGATGTTGTGAGTGCATATTTGACAGCCAATTCGCAAGAGGTGGGGGATGTGGCTTTTTGCGAGAATTTTATTGGTGGGTCAGATACCAAAGATGTGGAAATATTGTCATTAAAGAGAATCTCTCCATACAATTTGGATAGCAATCAAGATATTGTTTTTACTGTTCATGCAAGGAGAAACCGTAAGGTTAGCTGTTTTAATTTGTTGGTTTTAATTGTTGATCCTGTGGCTGATAGTACGGTTGGCGTGACTTTTTCTGATGAAATTGCATGGCCTGAAAATAAGGAAGAAACGGAATTTGAAATTCGAATTCCAGAACACCATTTGTCAAGGGGAAAATATGTGTTGGATGTCATTGCTGGATCGGGCTCGTTAACATCGACTTTTCAGTATTATCATGCTCTTTATAAAACGCTGACCTTTAAAGTGGAGAAGGTTGATGGTAATATTATTTCTGAATGGCATAAGTATTGGGGGAAATCTGCATATCCCATGAAGGTTAGTATAGTGTCTTAGTATTGCTTTGTGTTGTAGATTTATGTATGTAGGAACCAGAGTTTAAAGTGTTAAAACAAATTGTTCATCATATATTGTCTGAAAAATGAACACTGTCCCAATAGTATTCGCCATTGATAACAATGTGGTGATGCAGTGTGGCGTCACCATCACTTCGTTGTTGATGAATGCGAAAGCGGATACCTATTATGATATTTACATTCTTTGCAATCAATCAAAGTTGGATGGTGAGGAGAGAAAAAAGTTGAATGATGCTTTCGCGGAGAATAGCCAATGTAGAATTTCATTTGTAGATGTCCAAGGGAATGATGCTTTCAAGGAAAACGACTGGCAGACTACCGGCCATCTTACCCTAGCTGCTTTTTATCGTTTGGCTATTCCATTGTTGTTCCCTCAATTCGATAAAGTGATATATGCCGATGTCGATATGATTTTTCAACAGGATTTGTCAGAGTTGTTTGCGGATTCTTTACAACAACAAAAGCTTCTTGCAGCAGTTCTTGATTTGGCTATTGATGATAAGTATTATTTTCAGTCAAAACTACCATCAATGGTCGGGAAAAGTGTGAAGGATTATTTCAATTCGGGTTTTATGGTGATGAATCTGAAGCAGATGAGGGATGAGAATATTGTTGAGGAATTCAATCGTCATACGAAGGTCAAATATGATCAAAACGATCAGGATGTGCTGAATGTGGTCTGCAATGGACGTGTGCAGTTTTTGCCTTGTATGTATAATTTTCAACTGAATCATTTTGCTAGTTACATGTGGGGAAGAACGTCTGCCGACATTCGTTTTGGAGAATTGTTCAGGTATGCAACACTTCATTATACAGGAAAGCTTAAGCCGTGGAATTCATTGGAATGTGTGGCGAGCGATACATGGTGGCATTATTACAAAATGTCACCATTCTATGATGATATGGTTTATTTTAGAAGGCAGTACGACCAGATAGAGTCGCATAAAAACGATTTTCGTGTGAAATCCAACAAGCAGTTATTGACTCGAGTCATGGTGAATATCAAACATAAACTGTTCGGATAGTGGTAAAGGTTTCGTTTGTTTTGCCTTGCTACAATGTAGAGCGATACATTGCAGAGTGTTTGAATAGTATATATGCCCAAGACCTTCCCGAGGAGGACTTTGAGGTGATTTGTGTGAACGATTGCTCCACGGATGGAACACGAGACATCATTCAGGAGTTTGTGGAGAAGCATCAGAATCTGATGTTGATTGACCATGAGCGGAATATGACTGTGGGTGGGGCAAGAAACACTGGGATGGCTGCGGCACGGGGGGAGTATATATGGTTTGTGGACGCGGATGATTTATTGCAACCAGATTCATTATGTGCGGTTTATCGTGATGCAAAGGAGCGTGATGTTGATATTCTTTGGTTTAACTATAGACTTGTATATAGCGATTTACGACCCTATGGTGATAGAATGATATTTTCTGATAGTATGGTTCTGGATGGACAACAGTTTGTGTTACGGTATTTTCCAAGTCGCTTCTCGGAATTTTGTGTTGTGTGGAGATCGCTTATGCGTGTCGGTTTTCTGAAAGAAAACGGTCTTGTTTTCCCGAAAATGAGAAAAGCAGAGGATGTTTCGTTCCTTTGGAAGGCTATGCTTTGTGCAAATAGGGTTAGTTCAGTCAACGATATATGTTATATCTATAGAGGAAATCCTTATTCCACTGAGGATGGAAGAAGGATTTCTGCTGCAGTAGTGTTTTCGGATAGAATCCTTAGAGCAAATCAAATTGACTTGTTATTGAAGGATGAAAAGGTGCGTATTACACCTGGTATTAGGACGGATATGATTGGTGCGGTAAGTTGGTGCGCAAATTCGAGTATTGAGTTGATTTCTCGTATGACAAATTTGGATTTGTCAAGGTATTATTTTGAGATAAAAAAGAACAATGATGCTGTATCGAGAGTGAAACAGTATATGAACCGGAAATATAAACTCTTGTTTGACACGTCATTTGGATGTTTTTATTGGCGTGTGAAAGCAAGGTTGATATGTTGGCTTTCAAACAAGGTTAAATCGAAGAAAGTCGTCAAAAGCCTAAGATAGTAGTTGCCATTGACGAAAAGAATCTCACTATATTGGTGCTTCAAATTAACAACAGCAAATAATTGAATATGAACGAGAAATTCTCAGTCCTTATCTCGAATTATAATAATGGGAAATTTATTTTAGACGCGATAAACAGTGTTAAGCGTCAGACATATCCTAACTGGGAACTCATTATCATTGACGATTGTTCAACGGATGATTCTGTCGACATATATAAGAGCCTTGAAAAGGATGACAGAATTCGTGTTTTTTTCAATGAACATAATATGGGTCAAGGTGCCACGAAACATCAATGTGTCCTTCGTGCCAAAGGAGAGATTTGCGGCTTCCTTGATCCTGATGACGCTTTGGCCGAAGATGCTGTACAAATAATGGTTGAAGAGCATCGCAAACATCCTGACGCCAGTTTGATTAACTCAACACGTTATGATACGGATGAGCATTTAAATGTTCTATCAGTCTGTTCGTATGCCTGCACTATTCCTCAAGGACAGACTTTCCTTTCCTACCGGAAGGGCATCACCCATTTCGCAACGTTTAAGAAAAAGTATTATGAGATGACTGAGGGCATTGGTACTTTCATGTTAAGAGCACCTGATCATGATTTGTTTTACAAGTTGGAAGAAGTTGGCAATGTTTATTATGTAGATAAACCGCTATATTACTATAGGCAAAATACGGGTATCAATTTCTCTTTAGGTGATGAGAATATGATAAAAGCTCATGCATGGGATCTTTATGCCATGATAAATGCTTGTAGGAGAAGGGGAATCTCCATAGAAAAAAATGCACTTAAGTATGTGGATGTTTTTGTGAATTTTGGAATTAACAAGGGAGAGAGTAATGTGAGGAGGTCGAAATCATTTAGACTTGGGCACTTTTTGTTGCATCCAATAGACTCGATTCTAAAACGTCATAAGGATTGATAAGGGGAGAACTTTTAAAGCATGAACGCGTCGGTTAATACGATAAAAAGAAAATGGACAAGGTTACGATTGAAGCCTGTTCGTGTGTTTTGTTTTCATCATGTGAGCGTTGTTTTTGATCCCGATACGATGTGGGAATGTGACTGGACTCAGACAGATGCTTTTAAGCAGAATATTTTGGCACTGAAGAAGAAATTCACTTTTATTTCTTTGGAGGAAGCGTACAATCATATTTCTTGTGACAAGTTTAGAAACACAAATTACGCAGTGTTGACTTCCGATGACGGCTGGGGTTCGTTGAAAAGCATTTTGCCATGGTTGGCTGAAGAGAAAATTCCTATTACTTTGTTCTTGAATCCTTTGTATATGGATGGACTGCATTATCAAAGTAGGGATTCGGAAAAGTTTCTGACTAAGGAAGAAGTGGTCGATTTGGTGGAACGATACGACCCTTTAATAACTATAGCTTCACACGGCTGGTCACATGAAGATTGCTTGAAAATGTCCATAGAATCGTTCAAAGATTCTGTATGCAAATCCGAGGAATATTTGAAGGACCTGAAAGGGAAAGTGCCATTTTATGCCTTTACATTTGGGAGGCATACCTTCAAACAGTTGGAGTTTTTGAAACAGCAAAACCTTGTGCCTGTTTTGGTGGACGGGATGGTGAACTATGACGAGGCATCATGTATTCATAGGGAATGTATTGATGATGGAAGAAATTAGATTTTAATGTTATGAATCAACAAGAAAATAATACTCCTGTACAGCAAGGGTTGATAATGGAAGAACCTGCCAAGGTTTCGGTGATTGTGCCGGTTTACAATCAAGGTGTGTTTTTAGCAGAGGCATTGGATAGTGTCCTCCAGCAGACGTATTCAAATTGGGAGTGTGTTATCGTGAACGATGGCTCTACTGACAATACTGAAGTAGTCGCCAAAAGTTATGTGAATAAGGATGTCAGATTCAAATATCTGTATCAAGATAATTCAGGGGTCTCGGCAGCTAGAAACAATGGTATTAGGCATTCCAATGGCTTTTTTATTCTGCCATTGGACAGCGATAACATGTTGCTCCCTACATATATGGAAAAAGCTGTAAGCTATTTTTTGCTTCATCCTGAAACAACATTGGTGTATGGGAAAGCGGAATTGTTTGGCGATAAGAATGGGATTTGGAATTTGCCTGAGTATTCGTGGGAAAAGTTTATCTGGTCGAATTGTATTGATAATTGTGCTATGTATAAACGCAGCGATTTTGAAGCCATAGGTGGTTATAGAGATATGTTGTTGGAGGATTGGGACTTTTGGCTGTCATTGTTGACACCAGAAAGCATCGTTTATCGGTATGATGAGGTTTTGTTCAAGTATAGGGTGAGAAAGAATAGCTTAATTTCTATGGCGGAAAAGGACTTTGAAAATATCGCTGCTCAGATATACCACAATCATAAAGAGATTTATGAGCCGTATCATTCTAAAATCTTGTATTTCGCTGGTCAGAGGCTGGAATATTTGAAATATAAAGAAGGGTATTCTGAAGCGATAAGAAAATATGAAAGCATAGCCTCGTCTAAAGCTTATCGTTATGGGAAAAGGATCCTTAAACCATTTTCTTGGCTGAAATCCAAACTGATTAGATAATTCAACTCATTATGGATCAGTTAACCACTAATCAACCGCAACCTGCTCACAACGAGGATGTTGCAAACGTAGATCAAATCAAAGTGTCGGTCGTTATGCCGGTTCATAACGCTGGCGACCGCATATGCAAGTGTTTGGACACCCTTGTGAACCAAACGTTGCGCGAGATAGAAATCATCTGCGTACTCGACTGCCCCACCGATGGCACTGACAAAATAGTGGAGGAGTATGCTGCCAAGGACAACCGTATCGTGGTGGTGCGCAACAAGTGTAACCTGCACATTAGTGCCAGCCGAAATGAGGGCATGAAACGAGCACGTGGCGAATATATTGGTTTCTCTGACCACGATGATTACCGCGCCCTTGACATGTACGAAAAGCTCTACGCCAAAGCAAAGGAAACGGACGCTGACGTGGTGGTGAGCGATGTAAAACAGATAAATGAGGACATGACGGAAGAGTATTTCCGGTTTAACGACTTTTCGCAAAATGGATTGATAAATTCGATTGTTCTCCCTTTCGAGGACGATAGGAACTTGAACAAGGTTTCACGAGCTTGCTGGCACGCCATCTATAAAAAGAGTTTCTTGAATGACAATGCCATTGTATTTGAGGACAGAAGAAAATATTTTGAAGAGGATACTTTGTTCAATCTCAAGGTTGCCGTATATGCAAGGCAGCTTGCTTACGTGAATGAGGTTCTGTATTGTTGGAACAATTATCACGGCAGCGAATCACACAGTATTTATACACACGAGGAGAGAGCCGCAAGACTGTTGGCTCACGTGAAATACGTGAATGATACATTGGTGGGTGCGGGTCTGTTTGAGGCTTTCAAAGAGCAGCTTTGGGTTTATGTGTCCAAAGTTATAAATTATCATTATCCTCAATATAAGAATTTGCAGGGAACAGAAAAAGAGGTGTTTGCAAAACTAATTAATGATATACATTTCCCACTATGGGGTCGCTATAACCTTAAGCTGCTTTCGAAGAAGCGGATCAAATTGTTCTTCTTTTTGCTGAAAATAAGATTGGATGATAGAAAAGCCAAGTGAAATTTTACTCACTTTTGTCATTCCGTGCTACAATGTTGAGAAATATGTCCAGCGTTGTTTGGATAGCATTTATGCCTGCGGATTGGAGGAAGATTGTTTTGAAGTGCTTTGCGTGAATGATTGCTCCCCTGACAATACGATTGATATTTTAAAGTCGAATCAAAAGAACCACAGCAATCTGAGGATTATTAATCACAAGATTAATAAAGGGCTTGGTGGAGGACGTAATACTGGAATCTGTGAGTCGAAGGGACGCTATCTTTGGTTTATTGATTCTGATGATGAAATAGTGACAAACGGTTTTGCAGATGCTTTGTCAATGGCTTTGGAAAAAGAGTTAGATGTGTTGTGCTTTAATTATTGCAGAATCGATGAGGAAGGGAATGGATTATCGCGTCATGTGGTTTTTGGCAAGACTTCAGTTTCAGACGGCTATTCTTTTGTAAACAGGGTGTTTGGAGATTCAATTGTATACCACATGGGTTATGTTGTCCGTTTTTTGTATCGGACAGATTATCTCCGTTCTCAACAATTATTTTTCCCCGAACGGGTGCATTGGGAAGACACGGTATTCATGCCGAAGTCTATTCTTTTGGCCGAACGCATAGCTTCTGTTCCTCAAGTTTTTTATGCTTATCGTGTTAATCCTGATTCCATCTCAGGTACTTTTGGGAGAACGTATCCGGCTAAGTCGATTTATGATTACTCGTTTTTTTCTGGTCCTGCTTTACTTCGCTTTTCTGATGAAGTGAAGGACGATGGCTTAAGAGATGCTTTCAGGAATACGGCAATTCAAAAATATATCAATGGCTTTGCAATACATTTGCTCAGGACAAGCAAACGTGAACGCAAACGTTTTTATGAATTGGTAAAGGAAAGAGAGGAAGAAGTGAAGCCTTTGAAACAGTATATGAATCTCTTAAATAGAGTGATGCTTGTTCCGTTAATAGGCACGTTAACCACCAATATGATATCAAGAGTTTATATGATGAAACATGGTTCAAGAAAATAGAGTTATTACTTTTGACATTTTGAAAGGTTTTGGCATTTTGTTGATGCTATGTGGACATTATTGGCTTAATTCTCATTGGACTCATCAGATTATCTATTCATTTCACATGCCTTTGTTTTTTCTTGTGTCTGGATATTTTGCAAAACCGATGAAAATAGGTGTGTGGTTAGCAATAAAAAAAAACGCTAAACGTCTGTTGTTGCCTTTTTTTGTTACTCAGCTATTTTTGGTGGCATGGGGTGGAATACAGTCAATGGCCAAGCACGATATGAGTTATGTTATAAAGCCTTTTTTGTCGTTGCTATGGGGCGGAACGGATGTAATAGATTCTCAATATGGTATGATTTATGTCGGACCGATGTGGTTTTTGTCGGCATTGTTTTGGGCTAAAACTGTATTTGAGTGCCTTCTCACTAAAATTCATGATTGGCGTTTGATATTTGTATGTTTTGCTATGTCTGTTACGGCAATAATGCTTCATAAATTAATAAGTTTACCATGGAATATTTTGCAGGGGTTGTCCTTTTTGACATTTCTGTCAATAGGCTATTTAGCCAAACAGAAGCTATTTCCTGATTGGGTTTTTTATTTGGCATTGATATGCTGGCCTATCTCAATATTTTTCTCAAGTATGGAGGTTGCCGATTGCAGATACCAATTGTATCCTTTAGATGTGTTAGGCGCTTGTGGAGGCACGTTGTTTATGTGGTGGCTGGCAAATCAAATTAAAAGATTGAGTGTGCTTTCCATGTCTTTTGTATGGTTCGGTGTGAACTCTCTAATTGTTTTGTGTTTTCATGATTTTGAATGGTTCTCTGCCATTTCTTATTCGGTGGTTGGTCATGTCCCATTTGGTATCCATGGTAATTGGATGATACTATTTCGGTTTATGATGACCCTTGTGATGGTACTGTTAGCAATACAAATACCTATTATTAGGGATGTTTATGGGGCTAGAAAATGAAGATTTGATTATTGAGGCAGAAAGTCAACATGTCAATTCAATTCGGCACGTGTCTTTGTTTACCTGCATCAAGTGTATAATAGTAATTTAGTAATAATTGTTTTGTTTCTCTTTGAGTACTAATAATTTGTATTATGAATTTAAGTGAGATAAAAAAATCAATCCCTGTTGTTAAATACATACCAGGACCACGAAAAATAAGGAGGCTGTTGTTTGAAAAGGTAAGATTGCCATATTTAAAGCATTTTAAAAAGTGGAAATATGCTGATTATATGTTCAAACAGAGATTTGGTTATTCAATTGACTGGGAGCATCCAAGAGACTTGAACGAATGGATGAATTATTTGGAACATAAGACTGACACATCGGAATGGACGAGGCTGGCAGACAAGTATGCTGTTCGCGAATTTGTTGAGGAGCGAGGATTGGCGCATATCCTTTTGCCACTCTATGGGAAGTGGGAAAATCCTTCTGACATTGATTTTGATAAACTGCCAACCAGTTTTGCGTTGAAGACAAATGGAGGCTGGGGGGATGTGATTCTTGTTGAAGATAAAGACAAAGTTGACCAGGAAAGCATCAGGAAAAAAGTGAGTATGGCAATGGCTCAACGAGACGCTATGTTTTTAAGGACAGGCGAGCCTCACTATCTTGGAATCAAGCAACTTGTTATTTGCGAACAGCTTATTACCCCTACACCCATGGAATATAAGATTTTTTGTTTTCACGGAGAACCTTTGTGCATCTTGGCGTGTAGTGATCGTGATTTGGTGGCGCATACAGTCAATTGGGTGTTGTATGATTTGGATTGGAATAGAAGGCTGGATTGGATGGATCCTAAGTTCAGAAAAGACATTGAGATAGAAAAGCCTTCTCAACTTAATGAGATGATAGAATATGCTAAAGTGCTGTCAAAAGGTTTCCCTCATGTTCGGGTGGACCTTTATGCACCAGGCGACCATGTGTATTTTAGCGAAATGACATTCACGTCAACTGCGAGTAGAATAAACTGGTGTACACCGGAGTTCCTTAGAACTATGGGGGACAAGGTCAAAGAAGGCATGAAATAAGCTTTGAAAGTTGGACAAGCGATAGTTGTGTAAAGAAAGCAAAAAGAAAAATGTCAGATACACCGGTCCTCTTAATAACTTTTAATCGTCCTGAGCATACGCGGCGTGTGTTGGAAACCATCATGTCGTCTCAACCGAAGGATCTGTATGTCTTTCAGGATGGTGCTCGTAATGGCAATGAGGATGATCTGAAGAAATGTGCGGAAGTACGGCAGGTGGTGAATGAATTGACCAATGGAACCGAAGTTCGTCTGCACACAAAGTACAGCAATTGTAATTTAGGCTGTGGCCCGGGACCCATGACTGGCATCACGTGGTTTTTCAGCCAAGTCGATATGGGTATAGTTATGGAGGACGACTGCTTACCACATCCTGATTTCTTCGGCTATTGCGAGGAGCTTTTGGAAAGGTATAAGGAAAACGACAAGGTTTGCTTCATCAATTCGACACTCTATAATGACCGATGGAAATGTGAGTTTTCATACGATTTCTCGCATTATATGGTGACAGGTGCATGGGCAGGCTGGCGCAGGACTTGGCAAGGCTTTGACTTGGACTTGAAGACGTTGGATGCCAAAACTTTTCGCAAGCAGGTTTTGCAGCTGACCGACAATAGGGCGGAGGCCAACTGGTGGTATTCCATCGTCAAGGAAATTCAACAGGACGAGCGTAAGAAGTCCTATTGGGACTTTCAGATGCAAATTCACTTGTTTCGAAACAGCGCAATGACCATTCATCCTCAACGCAATTTGGTGAGCAATATTGGATTTGATGGTGCAGGGACGCATACATTAAGCAATTACGACAACCGAGGCAATCGAAAGGTGTTCCCGATTTTGCCTTTGACACATCCTGCGAAGCAGATCGTTGACAAAAAGCGTGATACTTATTGTTGGGCTAAGGTTAGAAGCCAAGGCTGGCTGAAAGATGAGATTGATTATCTGTATCAAAGTCTTCTTTGGTCGGATGGCTTGGGTCATAAGTTGCTGATGGCTTATAAGAAATTGAGAGGTAAAGGAATTAATACAAGAAAAGTATGAGCGAGCGACCTTTGAAAGTCCTTTCTGTTTGCACCTCTGATGCCGGTGGTGGTGCTCCTCGTGCCGCCTATCGTATCCATAAGGGTATGCGTGAACTTGGGGTTGACAGCCGCATGTTTGTGAAATACAAGCGCAGCAAAGATATCAATGTTGTCTCTTTGGATAAGTTTGTCCCTCACAATCCGATATGCCAGGCTTTTGATTGGACACGTGACAAAGTGAAGAATAAGATACAGCATTCCCGTTGGAACCGATATCCAATGAGAGAAAACGTTTTCATGTCCGATTTGCGAGGCACCGACTTGCATGGCGCATTGCGGAAATTGGATTATGACGTTTTGCACCTGCATTGGATCAACCGACGCTTTGTTCAACTGGAAGATTTGCCTAAGGATAAACCTATTGTTTGGACCTTGCACGACAGTTGGCCGTTTTGTGGGATTTGCCACTATTTTTTTGAATGTGAAGAATATAAATATCATTGTGGTTGCTGCCCGTTTTTACATTCTGAGAAGGCAAGTGACTTGAGCAATCAAATTTGGAAAAAGAAAGCAGCGATATACAAGGATTTGGATTTGCATATTGTGTGCCCGAGCCAATGGCTAGGCAGTTGCGCAAAGCAAAGTGGTTTGTTTGGCAGGTTCCCTGTGACGGTAATTCCGAATTGTGTTGATGTAAATGCATTTTGCCCATTTGGGGAAGAAAAACTGTCACCACGATGGAAGGCTCTAAGAGAATTGAGTTGTACGAAACCTTTGCTGCTGTTTGGCGCGGTCAATGCTGCAAAAGATAAGATTAAAGGTTTTGATTATCTTATTTCGGCTTTGAAATTTTTGGAACAACAAGGTCACAATAATGATTTTGAATTGGTTGTTTATGGTGCCACGAAGTCGGAATTGAGCATAAATTTGAGCATCCCGATTCACTATGTCGGTTATGTGGGTGATACGCGAGAGCTGACTTCGCTATATAATATGGCTAGTGTAATGGTCGTGCCATCGCTGACCGAGAATCTTTCATGTGCCATTATGGAAAGTCTTTCATGTGCAACGCCCGTTGTGGCCTTCAACATCGGAGGTAATGGCGATATGATTGAACATAAAGTCAATGGGTATTTGGCCAAGGAAGAGGATGATGCGGATTTGGCTGAAGGTATACTTTGGTGCCTTGAAAACAATGTGGACAACTGTCTTGGTAATGCAGGGCGAGGAAAGGTTTTGCAAAAATATACATTTGAAACAGTTTGTCAACAGTATAAATCGTTGTATGAAAGTGTAATTTGATATGCAAAAACTTGCGATAATAGGTGCCTCTTATCTGCAATTGCCTTTGGTGAAAAAAGCAAAGGGAATGGGCTTGCATACTATTTGTTTTGCATGGGCAGAAGGGGCTGTGTGCAAAGATGAAGCAGATGAGTTCTATCCAATTTCCATAGTGGAGAAAGAACAAATACTATCGATTTGCCGTGAGAAGCAGATTGATGGCATTTGTACCATTGCATCGGATGTGGCTGCACCAACGGTGGCATTCGTTGCTGAGAATTTAGGCTTGATTGGCAATTCCTATGAAGTTGCCAGGCGTGCTAACAATAAGTATCTCATGCGTCTGGCATTTTCTGTTGCTGGGATTCCTTGCCCTGCCTACAATAAGATTACTTCTTTTGAGCAACTGAATACAGAAGCATTTCGGTTACCTCTGATTGTGAAGCCGACTGATCGTTCTGGCAGTTTGGGTATCACCAAGGTGGAGAAGTTTGAAGATTTGCATAATGCTGTTGAAACTGCTTTACAGTGTTCTTTCAAGCACGAGGCCATTGTTGAGGAATATGTTGAGGGTCGTGAAATCAGTGTGGAATTTATCTCCTATCAAGGTAAACATTATCCTTTGCAGATTACGGATAAGGTAACTACTGAATCGCCTCATTTTGTCGAATTGGAACATCATCAGCCTGCACAACTGACCTCAGAACAATATAATGATATTTATATCTTGACGAAAAGTGCCTTGGATGCTCTTGGAGTGACCAACGGAGCCTCTCATTCGGAATACAAGATTACCGCTGACGGCCGTATTTATGTTATGGAAATTGGTGCCCGCATGGGCGGTGATTTCATTGGCAGCGATTTGGTGCGACTATCGACGGGGTATGATTATTTGAAAGGGGTAATTGAAGTGGCTTTGGGCACGTTCAATGAGCCTGCCTTCGGCGAAAGACATCATGCTGGCGTTTATTTCTTGTGTGAAGAAACAAGACATTTGCAAACTATTATAAAAGAAGCAAAGTTACCCCAAATAGTTCGTGCTGAGATAACTGACGAGGCTTTGCGGCCCGTGAAATGTAGCGCGGATAGAAGCGGATTCTTCATTTATCAGAGTGATGAGAAATTAGAATTAAATTAGATAGAAAAATGAAAATCTCTATTGTTTCCCCAGTATATAAGGGAGAAAAGATGCTACATCATCTCGTAGACCGTTGTGAAGCTGCTGTTTCAACAATTACAGATGACTACGAGATTATTCTTGTCAACGACTGTTCTCCAGATAATTCATGGTCTGTACTTAAGGAAATATGTTCAACAGACAAACATGTAAAGGCTATTGATCATAGTCGTAACTTTGGGCAGCATCCTGCCATTTCTACGGGATTTCGTTATGTGACTGGAGACTGGGTTGTACTCATGGACTGTGATTTGCAAGATCGACCAGAAGATATACCGGCATTGTATGCTAAAGCACAAGAAGGATGGGATATAGTGTTTGCTCGCAGAGGTGAACGTCACGATACTTTTTTTAAGCAATTAGGAGGAAAGGTGTTCCATGTGTTTTTTCGTTGGTTGACAGGTATTAATACTGACAAAAACATTGGAAATTTTAGCATATTCAAAAGAACATGTGCTGATGAGATTCTTAAAATACCTGATCAGTCACGTTCGTTTGGAACATTGATTAGACATGTGGGGGGCAAAACTACATCGATTGAAGTTGATAGGCCACAACGCGAAGAGGGTACTACAGGATACACACTTTCCAAACTTTTTAAACTCGCATTCGAAAATAGTATCTCGAATAGTAATAAACCATTGCGTATGGCAACAATACTTGGACTTATCATGTCAGTAGTTTCAACTCTGTTAGCATTGTATCAGATTGTGGCTAAATTATTTGGTTTTATTACAGTAACTGGCTACACATCAACAGTTGCCTCTATATGGTTTGTTGGAGGGCTAATCCTTTTTGTAGTAGGCATTATAGGCTTATATATTGGCAAAATTTATGATCAGGTAAAGGGTAGGCCATACTCTGTAGTACGCGAAACAATCAATGTGGATTGATGAAAAAGTTTTTGTTGCTTTGTGTTTGCTTTCTGATTGCCTCTAGTTCTGGAGTTTTTCTGAAGTTTGCGTCAATGTATGAGTTCCTGTCATTTCGATATGTCCTTTATTTTGGAATGACAGTGCTTGTCATGGGTATCTATGCTGTGCTGTGGCAAGAAGTATTGAAGTTAATACCGCTTAACAAGGCATATCTTTATAAAAGTTCTGGAATTGGTATCAGCCTGATGTATGCGTATATAATCTTCGGCGAAAACATTACTTTCTATAACATTATAGGATGTACGATGATTATTGCAGGTATAATAATCTTGTCGTATAAACAAAGACAAGCAGAATGATGCATTTTTTTGTTATAATAGGAATGTTCGCATGCTCATGCTCGCAAATTCTTCTAAAAATTAGTGCAAACAGGAAGTACAGCGGTTTTGTGGCATCCATGATGAATTGGCGGGTGATTCTTGCTTATGTCATCTTCTTTTGCTCTTTGCTAATAAATGTTACAGCTATGAGTCATGGATTAAATCTCAAAGAACTTTCTGTATTAGAGGCATCAAGTTATCTGTTTGTGCCATTGCTCTCATATCTTATCTTAAAAGAGAAAATTGGATTGCGCGAGCTTGGAGCTATGTTCCTTATATTCTTTGGTATACTTGTTTTTTATGTGTGATAAAGATAATAGGATAAAACTGGCTGTGATGGGTGCTGGTCAGTGGCAGTTGCCCATTTATCTGAAAGCAAAAGAAATGGGTATTGAAACCCATGGATTTGCTTATGAAGAAGGTGCTTTGGCAAAAGACCATGCTAGTTTTTTCTATGCCATATCTTTGACGGAAAAAGAGAGAATTGCCGAGAAATGCAAAGAAATAGGAGTCGATGGGGTGATATCTTGTGCCTCTGATTTTGCAACGGAGATATCTTGTTGGGTAGCTGAACAGCTTGGACTTAACACTAACTCATATCAGACAGTCGTGAATATCCACGATAAGGCATGGGTTCGCGAAAAGACCAAGCATCTAACTTCCATCCAGCAACCGATAACAGTTTCGGGTAGTTTGGATACAATAAAACTGCCTTTTTTCCCGTGTATTGTTAAGCCTGTTCATGGCTATGGGAAGCGTGGTGTTTGGCTTGTTAAATCCCAGGCGGAGTTCGACATAATTAAAATGCAAGCTGATTATAAAAATGGCGAGGATGCACTTGCCGAGCAGTTTGTTGTTGGCAAGGAATACTCTGTTGAAACACTTAGTTTCCATTCGCAGCATTATGTTGTGCAGGTTACAGAAAAAGTGTCTGATGGTGCTCCACATTTTGTTGAGTTAGGACATCACCAACCAGCAGATATTTCTGATGAATGTAGAGAAAGGATTTGCATCGCTATTAGAGATATTCTTACTGCAGTGGGATTTACCAATGGCGCATCACACATTGAGCTTAAAGTTACAGAACAGGGCAACATCTATCTTATTGACTTGAATCCCCGAGGTGGTGGTGATTATATTTCAACGCATTTAGTTCAACTATCAACCAACTGTGACTTCACAAAGGAGATTATAAATATTGCACTTGATTGTTTTGATGCAAGTGGGTATCCTTATAAGAATATTGCATATTCAGGCGTGTATTTCTTGACAAAACAGACGGAATATTTGTTGCAATATTTTGAAGAAGACATACCATGCGTTATACAAAAAGAAATCAAGAGAAATATTTCTGAGTCTATCAGTAATAATGACAGAAGCGGTTATATGATTTATCAAGATTCAAAAAAGTTATCATTATGAAATCCATATTAGTTCTTGGCGCCACAGGTAATCTTGGTGCTTACATCACACTTCATTTTTATAAATTAGGTTGGCGTGTAATAGCTGCGAGTCGCAGAAAAAACGATAATGGATTCTTTGCCGACTATAATATACCCTATTATTCAGTTGATCTAACTGATAAGTCTAGTTTTAATCAACTTCCAACTGACATAGATGTTGTTGCCGACTTCGCAGGTAATCTTCCGGCATCTATGGAAGGCTATAATGGCGAAAAATACATAGACTCAATAATCTATGGTACATATAATGTCTTGGAATGGATACGCATGAACCATATACCTCGAATTATATTCCCCCAGACATTATTTGATGTCCATTATCTTTTTGGTAATAGAGAACCAATTAGTGCAGATGCTGAAAGACGAGTTCCAATAGTGGGAGACCATCAGATGTATGTTATTGCTAAAATTGCTGCAGTAGAAATGATTGAACAATACCATCGCGAAATTGGTTTAGAACGTTTTATCGTACGTTTATCTAAGGTGTATCAGTACCATCCAAATCATTATACTTTCACTGATGGGAAAAAGTGTCTAATTAATGATTGGTTCTTTATTTCAAAGGCAGAGAAAGGCGAACCAATTGAGATTTGGGGGGATCCAACACGCATACTTGAAACATGCCATGTGGAAGATTTTTTACAAATAATTGAGAAATGTGCAATTGTCAATCATGATGGCGGTATATACAATATTGGATCGGGCGGCTCAAGCTTAGAAGAACGCATTCGTACCATAGTTGATGTGTTTGCAGTAGATGGAAAGAAATCAGAGGTGACTTATGCTCCAGAGAAACCACTCTGCTCACAATATGTTTTAGATATAACCAAAACAAAAAAAGAACTTGGTTATGAACCTAAATATAATTGGCGAGACTATTGCGTTTGGCTGAAAAACGAACGTAAAGCTCAACGTTTTGCAAAAATTTGGGGTACGGAAGAAGATTATTAAAAGTCAATAGCTGGATTTTGGTAATTGAATACGGTGAGTTATGGGTCGCCTTTATCCTTGCAACGATGAGATAGGCTTAGATGGTCATTTCAAGTGGGATTTTCACGACGCTTTTATATTGTTATCTGCGGGTGCTCAAATGCTGCTCAAGCAAGGGGCAAAACAACAATATTCAACTTCTTTGTGCCAATATCTCAATCCTTGGGTGATAGGAGGCTATGCCATCATGGGATGCTCGCTGCTTTTGAATGTTTTTTGTATGAGTCGTGGTGTCCAATTGAAAGAAATGGGCGGCATTGAATCTTTGAGTTATTTGTTCGTGCCATTGCTCTCATGGTTGTTTTTCAAGGAGAAAATCACTTGGAGAAAAGCGGGTGCTATAGCCGTCATTATGATAGGTGTAGTTGTGTTTTTTATGTAAGAAAGGTATTGAACTTAGTCGGCAAGATACAGCTATATTGAAAGGTGTTCTTTACGTAATATGTTTGACGATATGAGAACAATTTTGAAAAAGAATTTGGATGCAATAATGGTCTTCTTGTTCATGTTTTGCGCCTTTTTCTTTATTGTGTTTTTTGCAGTGTCGGATATGTCAGATCATGCGTATTTTGCTAGGGAGATGTTGAAAGAAGGGGGACTGTTCTCAAATAACTTCTTGATGTATTTTTTGATAAATCTTTTCAGTGGTTTTTCGGGTACTATTCATTCTACGAAGGCGACTTTGGTGCTGTTATTGAGCGTTTCAAATACGGCGAAATACATAATTGTCAAAAGAGTATTCGGAGAATGGTGCCATAGTAAGCATGCTAAAGTGGCTTCTTTGGCGTTGTTGTTTGTTTTTGTTGTTCCGATTTTGTTCATTTTGCATTTTTTTGGATGGTGTCCAAATGAGAATACAATGTATTTGGGGTATTGCGTTCCCAATGTTTGGCATAATTCGACCACCTTATGTATGATGCCTTTTGCAATACTGACCTATGTGTTATCGGTCAAACAATTTGATGGTTATGATAAGAAGAGAAATTGTTTGATTTCGTTGTATGTCGTATTAGGGGCCTTAATTAAACCGAGTTTTTTCTTCGTATATGCCGTGGCATATCCTATTTTGATGTTTGCCAAGTATGGAGTACGAAAGGAATTCTTTTTCTCGCTGGTTCCAATTATTTGTGGTTGTGTATGTGTGTTGTATGAGTACCTTTCCATCTATATTCCATTGACAACTGCTGATGTTGTCACGGATAGCAGTAGTGGTGTGGCCATTGAGATTATGCCGCTGTTTACTGTTGAGTTTTGGAAGAGACGTTGGTTGAAGTTGATGATTTCCATGATTCTGCCTATTTTATTTGTAGTTGCATATTGGAAGGAAATTGTTAAGAGTAGGGAGTTTTGGTTCGTATTTATTATGTTGGTTGTGGCTTTGGGCATTAGTTGGTGCTGTCATGAAACAGGATTGCGTGCCGACCATGGTAATTTTGGGTGGCAAGTGATTTCGTTAATGTGGTTTGTATATTATTACGTGTTGAAAACAATTGTCATTTGTGATAATGATAATGATGCCGATGGACTTCATTTGAAAAAAAGAGGGAAAATTTTCTTGGGTATTTATTTTATTCATGTAGTTGTCGGTTTGTTTTATTTGATTAGATATTTTGTAACCAGAAGTTATTTTTAGTCATATGCAAATTCCATTCAATAAACCTCATCTCACGGGTAAGGAAGCCCATTATATGTATCAAGCTGTATATGACGGCAAGCTGAGTGGCAATGGTGAGTTTACCAAGCGTTGCCAACGTTTCTTTGAAGAAAAATATGGCTTCAAGAAATGCTTGCTCACTACGAGTTGCACTGATGCACTTGAGATGGCTGCCATTTTGTGCAACATTCATCCTGGCGATGAAGTCATTGTGCCGAGCTATACCTTTGTGTCGTCAGCCTTGGCTTTTGTGCGGCAGGGTGCGAAGATTGTATTCGCCGACAGCATGAAACGCAATCCCAACATCAATGCAGAACTGATAGAAAGCCTCATTACACCGCATACGAAAGTTATTGTTCCTGTGCATTATGCTGGTGTGGCTTGTGATATGGACCGAATCATGGAAATTGCAGAAAGGCATAACTTGTTGGTGGTTGAGGATGCTGCACAATCCATCGATTCGTATTACAAAGGTAAGCCTTTGGGTACCATTGGCCATTTGTCGGCATTTTCTTTCCATGAGACGAAGAATGTCATTTCAGGTGAAGGCGGAATGTTGGGCGTCAATGATGAACGATTTATCCGTCGTGCCGAGATTATCTGGGAAAAAGGTACTAACCGCGCTGAATTTTTTCGTGGCGAGGTGAACAAATATGGCTGGTGCGACATTGGCTCGTCTTTCCTCCCAAGCGAAGTGGTGGCGGCTTTCCTTTGGGCACAATTGGAAGTGTTGGATGATATTCAAAGCAAACGTATGCGGCTATGGAACATGTATTATGAATTGTTGAAACCTATTGCTGAGAACGGCCGCTTTAATTTACCTGACCTTCCTGATTATGCCACTAATAATGCCCACATGTTTTATTTGGTATGTAATAGCCTCATTGAGCGTACGGCATTAATTAAAAAGTTGAAAGACAATGATATATTTGCTGTGTTCCATTATTTGAGTTTGCATAGTAGTGAGTACTATAGGGACAAGCACGATGGTCGCATGCTTTCGGAATGCGATCGATATGCGGATTGTCTAGTGAGGCTGCCAATGTATTATGACTTGACAGAAGCCGAAGTGAAAAGGATATGCGAACTATTGAATAATTAAGTATTTTAGAACTTTGAAGGCTATGAAATTGAAGATAAATGTTGAAAAAATAATTCTAGTTTGTTTAGTTCTACTGAATGGACTTTTTATCGCTTATTGGGGCGTGTTGGCCTATTATTCCCAATTGCATTACGACGACCTGCATTTTCTGTGGAAGATGAGGGAAATGTCAGTGTTTGAATATGTAAAGGAAATGTATTTTACTCGATCGGGTCGCTTTGTGAGCTATGCCATTAATGGTGTAGTATCAAACATTACAGATGCATTGGGCTTTCATCAACATTGGTCGATGTTCTATTATGCGTTGGGCTTGGGAATGTGTTGGCTTGTGGCGAAAGATTTTAAGTTACCTGTCTCTCGGTTTGGTTTGTTTATGGGAATATGCTTTTTCTATAACCTTTATATTCTCACCAATATTGATTTTCCAGTGTTTTTTTGGCTATGCGCCATGGGTTATTATTTGAGTTTTCCAAAGGCTTGTTTGCTGTTGAAGTATTTGAACGAGGAAAAATTGAATTGGTGGCAATGGTTGATTTTAGTGTTCCTAACACTGTTGATTGGTGGTGGAGGCGAGGCTTTTACTCCTGTTGTTTTGTTTTTGATGTTTATCAATGGAATGTATCTGTGGCATTCGAAAGGTTGGGCCGTGAAAGATACGTGGGCAATACCTCAGGTACGGCGCATCGTTTGGGTTACTGTAGCCATGTTGGCTTTGCTCGCTATTGTGGTGGTGGCTCCTGGCAACTTTAATCGGATGGAAGACACTAGCCAATTTGTTCATCCCCTGGGTGTTTTTGGTTGGCTGAAAGCAATGGCCAATGCGTTTGGAATGTTTGTTTTTTTCATGGCGTTCTATATACCTTATTATTTGGTGGCATTTATTTTGTCTTTTTATGTCGGAAGCAAGTCTGATGTCCAACTACCTATGACAAAATGGAAAATGGTACTGACACTGGGTATTTGTTTTGTGGCATACTTACTTGTTTCTTCGCTGCCTAATGTGTACTTATACAATGGTTTTGGCATTCAACGGAGTTATACACCCGTGGTTTTTGTATTGATGTTGGTTGTGGTTTCCATAGGCTTTATAATGGGCGTTGGAAGATTGGCGAAGAGGGTTGGATGGGTCTCCTTAATAGGGCTTATGGCTCTGGCAGTTATAATGATTGTCAATATTTATAATGACACTCCTATAGCCAAAAGTTATGGCAGGGCAGTGGATGAAAGAATAGAAAAACTTTGTTCGTTGCATGATAAAGGGCAAACAGAAACAGTTACGGTTGCTCCTTTGCCTGTGCCTTATATTGAGGATGTCAAGCATTTTGTAATGACTCGCTTGGGAAAAGATACCCCAAAGACGGTGCTGTATTATATTTCTGATACGGATACCGTACCCAATGAATATGAATACCATTTAAAACGTGTGCTGAATCTAGATTTTGATTTTGTACTTGCAAAAGAAGTCCATAATTGATAGGAATAGAAAATAATATGCGGCTCTCTATCATCACAATAAATCGTAACAACGTTGCAGGCCTTGAAAAGACCATGCAAAGTGTGGCTTCTCAGACTTTCAAGGAGTTTGAGTATATCGTCATTGATGGTGCTTCGACTGACGGTAGTGTTGAGGTGATAAATAGACTCAAACCCCAATTTACTCATTTGAAATGGGTCTCAGAGCCCGATAAGGGTATATATAACGCCATGAACAAAGGCTTACACATGGCCACGGGTGAATATATACAAATCCTTAATTCGGCTGATTGTTTGGCTGCAAATGATGTTACAGAGCGAATGCTTGTTGCACTTGAAAATGCAGGTAATCCTTCTATTCTTTATGGCAATATGATAAAGTGCTTTCCCAATGGGAAAAAGGTAATTGATAAGAGTTTTGAAGGGGGTGAAATCACCATGTTGGGTATGTTTACAGGCACTTTAAATCATGATCCAGCATATATTCGGCGTAACTTGTTTGAGAAATACGACTATTACGATGAAAACCTGAAAATTGTCTCGGATTGGAAATGGTATCTGCAAGCCATTATTTTGGGAGGTGAAAAACCGCAATATGTCGACATAGATGTCACATTGTTCGATATGATGGGCATTAGCGAAACGAATAAGGAATTGGATCGGCTTGAGCGGAAACAGGTACTGGAACAATTGTTTCCTAAAGCTATTTTGGCTGATTATGAAAGATTTGCTTTTCCAATAGAACAAATCAAACGATTACAAAGGCATCCTTGGGCCTACAAAATAGTTTGGGTTTTGGAACGTGGCTTGTTCAAGTGTGAGAAGATAAAAAGGAAGATCACTAAAGTTTCCAAAAACGAATGAAATATTCCGTTATCATACCACTTTATAACAAAGCACCATACGTGGCTAAGGCTATTAATAGTGTGTTGGTTCAGACGTATACGGACTATGAGATGGTGATTATGGATGACGGTAGCCAAGACGGCTCTTTTGACGTTGCACAAAAAGCCATAGAAGGTCGCGGTAATTGTCATTTGTATCGACAGCAAAACGAGGGTGTCAGCATGGCACGCAACAATGCTGTGGCACTTTCAAAAGCTGAACACCTCTGCTTTCTTGATGCTGACGACTGGTGGGAACCTACATTTCTTGAAGAAATGTCGAAACTGATAGAGGCGTATCCTGATGCTGGTATCTATGGTACCAATTATACCATCGTTAATGAAACCAAACGAAAAACCCGGGTAGCTAACATTGGTGTGGAACAAGGTTTTGAAAAAGGGTATATCGACTATTGTAAAGTGTATGCCAAGACCTTGGCCATGCCTTTGTGGACAGGTGCGGTTTGCGTTCCGAGAAAAGTGTTTGACGAGATGCAAGGATTCCCCAAGGGTATTAAGCTTGGTGAGGATTTCTTGCTGTGGATCCAAATTGCTCTGAAATACAGGGTGGCGTTTTTGAACAAGCCATTATCCTATTACAACCAAGATGTGGATGTGGCTAATCGAGGAGTCGGAAAATTACACAATCCGCAACATCACATGCTCTGGAACTTGGATTTTCTGTCGGAATATGAGAAAACCAATCCGGAATACAAACAATTGATCGACAACCTTCGTACATACGAGTTGTTGCCCTATTATCTTTCAAAGGAATATCATGATGCAGCAAAACAAGAATTGGCGAAAGTGGATTGGGGAAGGCAATCTGATAAAATGAGAAAACAATATGAACAATCATTATTTTCTCTTCGGTCGGAATATAGGATTAGGCAATTGTGCTCTCGGGGGAAACAATGGTTGTATAAAGTCTTGAAATAATAGAATCAATCCATGAGTTGTATTGTTCAGATTGGCCCTTTCCCTTTGCTCTCAGACCGTGTACAAGGCGGTGTGGAAGTTTCTGTCTTTGGCTTGGCAAAAGCGCAAAGTGCAATGCATGAGGTGCATGTATTTGATATTCCTCGTATTGGTGGGAGTCGTGTCATTGAAAACATAGAAGGTGTTGTCGTCCATAGGTTTTGTAATCAAGGTGGAAGACAATTTGCTGCTGGACGACAAGCTGGTGTGATGGCCAAAGAAATACAGACTTTGCACCCAGAAGTTTGTCATATCCATGGGACAAGCTTGTTTGCATGGTTGATGTACCGCGAACTTAAAAGAATGGAGATGCCCCTTGTCGTTACGGTGCACGGATTGGTTCGGATTGAGAAGCTTAATGCACTCAAAAAAAGCATTTCTGCAAAAAAGTTGTTCCAATATTTGTATCAAGGATGGGTGGAAAAGCGTTTTCTGTCGCATTTGCCAGCGGCCATCGTTGACACGGAATATGTGAAAAGCCGGGTGTGCCAATATCCTATTCGAAGAAAACCTATAATGTATGTGATTCCTCAAGGGATTGACGAGGCTTTCTATTCATTGAAGTGCTCGAAAGATTCACGGATGATTTTGTCGGTTGGCGCGATCGGTGAACGAAAAGGTCATCTGTTAACAATGAAAGCTTTTGAACTGGCAGTGGATAAAGGAATGGATGCTCAACTTGTGATTGCTGGTACGATAGCCGATAAACAGTATTTGGAACAACTGCAAAATGCCATTGCGCAATCGAAGTATAAGACTCAAATCTCAATATTTACGGATTTAACCGACGAAGCCCTGAAACGATTATACGAAAAAGCCCATTTGTTCGTTTTGCATAGTGAGGAAGAAAGCCAGGGTATCGTGTTTGCTGAAGCTATGGCAACAGGCTTGCCTATTGTGGCAACTCGAGTTGGAGGAATTCCTTGGGTTGTTGAAAATGGAAGAAATGGTTTGCTGTCTGAATATGGAGATATTGACGCTTTTGCTGAAAATATCCAGAATTTGATGTCAGATACATCATTGTGGCAATCGATGTCTGATGCTTCTTCAGAAGCCTCAAAGGTTTATCATTGGCATATTATAAGTAATAGAATTATCGAATTGTATCGTTCGATTCGTTGAAAAAAAGAAATAAAATATGTTGACTTATTTTCCAAGGTATTTTTCGACTAGAGCCATTATCTGTTATTTGGTTACTTTGGCATTGGTTAGTGCAATGTTTATAAGTTATGTAATGCCATTGCAATTCATGCTGTTCGGTCTTGTACCTGTGATTGTGTTTTTTGATTATTCCAACAAATTAACTCTGAGTTGGCAAAGAATCAAGCCAGCCACATTTACAAAAAAGCTGTTTACTACTGCACTGATTATTCGCATTGTGTATGTGATTTTTATTTATTTCTATTATATTGAAATGACAGGCCTCCCTCACATGTATGCTGTTGGAGACGAATTGTTTTATGTGTCGTATGGTAGTTATTGGAAATTATATGGATTTGAATGGATGGTAAATGAAATTAGTGCTCTCGGTTTTTCGGATCGTGGTTACGTTATTTGGCTTAATGTGATAAGCAAGATTTTTGGGACGCATGTTTTAATTGCTCGAATTTTTAAATGTGTAATAGATGCGTTTACATGTGTTCTTATCTATAATTTGGCAAAACGCAACTTTGGTGAAGCTACAGGTCGTATGTCTGCTATATTCTGGATGCTGATTTTTAATTCTTGGTATTATTGCGGCATATCTTTGAAAGAAACGGAGATGGCGTTCTTGGTTGTTTTGTTTGTGGAACGTGCTGACTTTGCTTTGCGCTCAAAAAAAATTACAATCAGTGGTTTGGCGTTTCCTGCAATAATAGTTTTGGTTATGTTTTCTTTCAGGACGGCAATGGGTGCGGTATTGGTGGCCGCTTTGGTTGCGGCACTTATTTTAACTTCGGGACGCCAACTGGAATTATGGAAAAAAATCATGCTTTCAGCATTGTTTACAGTATGGATGATGTTTACAGTCGGTGCGGAAATAATTCAGGAAACACAGGAGCTTTGGGAGGGTCGAACACAGAACCAAAGTGTTGGTTATCAATGGCGTTCAGAAACCAATAGTTTTGCTCAATATGCTTCGGCAGCAGTTTTTGCCCCATTGATTTTTACCATACCTTTTTCTTCTATGGTGGCAACACCAGGACAAGAGAATCAGATGATGATGCATGGAGCCAATTTCATCAAGAATATCATGTCGGGACTCACTATTCTTGCCATGTTCCTGCTTTTGATTAGGGGAGATTGGCGAAAACATGTCTTGCCTATAGCAGTAATGATGGGCTATTTGGTGGTGTTGGTTTTCAGCAATTTTGCCCATTCTGAGCGATTCCATTTTCCTGTTTTGGCTTTGGAGTATATGTTTGCTGCATACGGGGTCAGTCAGTTGACTAATAAATATAAACGATGGTACGTGATTTGGCTGGCGGGTATATGTGTTGCCAATATTGCTTGGGCATATGTTAAACTGGTCGGTCGAGGTTTTTCCGTATGAGAATTCTTATAATCGCCTCATTCAATAAACGCAGTTTTGCACCGTTCATTGTGGAACAGGTCGAAGCACTCAAAAGGCAAGGCTGTGATATTGATTTCTTTGGGCTGCAAGGCAAAGGAATTAAGGGTTATTTGAGAAACCTGCCGAGTTTGAAGCGGAAGATAAAGGAGTTTCACCCGGATGTCATCCATGCACATTACGGATTGTCGGGCTTATTGGCCAATTTGCAACGCGGGGTTTCAGTGGTGACAACTTACCATGGCTCAGATATCAACGACAAAAAGATTTTGCGGTTTTCAAAGATAACAATGTTTCTGTCGGCATGGAATATTTTTGTGTCGAAAAAGACATTGTCCATTGCGAAACCCAAGGAAAGATATTCACTTTTGCCTTGTGGCATTGACCTCTCCGAATTGCAGTTAACTGATAAAGACAAAGCCAGAAAAAAAATGAATTTGGAAGCTAATAAGCACTATGTCCTTTTTGCT
>JAEEGL014487525.1_pt1 | contig 25886 bp, 14 predicted proteins | sample 9134231 | NCBI WGS metagenome assembly JAEEGL01 (sample SAMN16246548, study PRJNA631951) | gut metagenome | biome: gut microbiome; feature: rumen; material: fiber-attached | host: Bos | place: Iran: Karaj | collected 2018-10 | reverse complement strand
GGTTTGCCGTTTTCGGGGTCGTCGATGTTGGCGTAGGTGGCATCTATGATGTTTCCGTTGTATGCAGTGCCTTTGCCGCCGTAAAGGGAATAGCAGCCGTAGAACGTACTCCATGATAGTGTAACATTCTTTGTAGTCCAATTGTCGCCGACATAGATTGTTTGGAGACTGCTGCAACCGTAGAACATAAAACTCATGTCCGTAACATTCTCTGTGTTGAAATTGGAAAGGTCAAGGGTGGTAAGACTGCTGCAACCGCTGAACATATTGCCCATGTTCGTAACATTGTCTGTTTTGAAATTGGAAACATCGAGTGTGGTAAGACTACTGCAACCGCCGAACATATTGTTCATGTCCGTAACCTTCTCAGTGTTGAAATTGGAAACATCGAGGGTGGTAAGACTACTGCAATTTGAGAACATACTGCCCATGTTCGTAACATTTTCGGTGTTGAGGTACTCCTTTATGCCCTCAATGATTGTTAAGTTGCTACAACCATAGAACCAATACTCGCAACTTGTTGGACGGTAATTGTCAAACGACTTGTCGAATACTACTTTTGTGATTTGGTCTGAAGCATCAGACCATCCAAGTATTCCATACGCACCTGCGGGTTTGTTTTTGCCGTAGTCGTAGTAGAATGTGAGAGTGCCGTCGGAGAATACGGCGTAAGGAATGAGACCTTCATACGGCAGCTCGCCTTTCTTTGTTAGATATCCGGGTTTGCCGTTTTCGGGGTCGTCGATGTTGGCGTAGGTGGCGTCTATGATGTTTTCGTTGTATGCAGTGCCTTTGCCGCCGTAAAGGGAATAGCAGCCGTTGAACATATAATCCGAATAAATAACATTCTTTGTAGTCCAATTGTCGCCGACATAGATTGTTTGGAGACTGCTGCATTTGTAGAACATATCGTACATGTTCGTAACATTCTCTGTGTTGAAATTGGAAACATCGAGTGTGGTAAGACTGTTACAATAGGAGAACATAGAGCCCATGTACGTAACATTCTCGGTGTTGAGATATTCCTTCATGCCCTCAATTTCGGTTAAGTTTCTACAAGCATAGAACCAATACGCGCAACTTGTAGGACGGTAATCTGCAATGGATTTGTCGAATACAATTTTGTTAAGACCTTTATCATAGGATTTTCCATCGTCAAATAAGTCATTAACAATGGAAGAATAACTGCGCTCTTGATTGATTTCTTTTGCACCGTTGGGCATTTCACCGAAGAAGAATGTTGCAGTACCTGTGGCTTCGTCGAATGTGCCGTAGAATTTTTTTGAGTTTTCTACAACGTTGACATTTGCTGAGTATTTCTGTCCGTTATAAGTAACAAAAATGGTTTGCTTTCCGAGTTTGTGTGGATTGTAATTGGAAACAAATGCTTCTGAAAGGTCAATTTCTAGGGTTTTGCCGTCTGAGGTTTTGATTGTTACAACACCTTTTAGACCTTCGTCTTGTTTTTGGTCGAATGGGGTGACAAGTAGTTGCTCACCTTTCTTGGTGAAATATCCGGGTTTGCCGTTTTCAGGGTCGTCGATATTGGCGTAGGTAGCATCGATGAAGTTATCGTTGTAGGCAGTGCCTTTGCCTCCGTAGAGATTGTTGCAACCGTAGAACATATTTCTTGATTCAGTAACATTCTTAGTAGTCCATTTGTCGCCGACATAGATTGTTTGGAGATTGCTGCAACCGCCGAACATACCAAACATGTTCTCAACATTGTCTGTTTTGAAATTGGAAACATCGAGGGAGGTAAGACTGCTGCAACCGCTGAACATATAATACATGCTCGTAACATTGTCTGTGTTGAAATTGGAAACATCGAGGGTGGTAAGATTGCTGCAACCGTTGAACATATCTTCCATATACGTAACCTTCTCAGTATTGAAATTGGAAACATTGAGGGTGGTAAGACTACTGCAATTGCTGAACATACTCCATATGTCTATAACCTTCTCAGTGTTGAAATTGGAAACATCGAGTGTGGTAAGGTTGTTACAAGATTCGAACATCCCCGCCATCCTCTCAACCTTTTCTGTGTTGAGGTACTCCTTCATGCCCTCAATTTCGGTTAAGTTGCTACAATTACGGAACCAATACGCGCAACTCGTAGGACGGTAATTGTCAAACGATTTGTCGAATACGACTTTTGTGATTTTGTCCGTGACATCAGACCATTGGTCGTTCCATGTCGTCCTCATTCCATACGCGCCTGCGGGCTTGTTTTTGCCGTAGTAGAATGTGAGAGTGCCGTTGGAGAATACGGCGTACGGAATGAGACCTTCATACGGCTGCTCGCCTGATTTTGTGAAATATCCCGGTTTGCCGTTTTCGGGGTCGTCGATGTTGGCGTAGGTGGCATCTATGATGTTTCCGTTGTATGCAGTGCCTTTGCCGCCGTAAAGGGAATAGCAGTCGTTGAACATATAACCCGAATAAGTAACATTCTTTGTAGTCCAATTGTCGCCGACATAGATTGTTTGGAGACTGCTGCAACCGTCGAACATTCTGACCATGTTCGTAACATTGTCTGTTTTGAAATTGGAAACGTTGAGGGTGGTAAGACTACTGCAACCGCCGAACATATAGACCATGGTCGTAACATTGTCAGTGTTGAGGTACTCCTTCATGCCCTCAATGATTGTTAAGTTTATACAATTAGAGAACCAATACGCGCAACTTGTAGGATGATAATCTGCAAATGATTTGTCGAAGACGACTTTGGTGATTTGGTTTCTAACTTCATACCATTGGTCGTCTAAATCCGTCCTCATTCCATACGCACCTGCGGGCTTGTTTTCGTCGTAATAGAATGTGAGAGTGCCATCGGAGAATACGGCGTAAGGTATGGGTGGAACAAATGCGGGTTCGCCTGATTTTGTGAAATATCCGGGTTTGCCGTTTTCGGGGTCGTCAATGTTGGCGTAGGTGGCGTCGGTGATGTCTGAATTGTAGGCTGTACCTTTACCGCCGTACAATTTGTTGCAGCCGTAGAACATATCCTTTGAATCGGTAACATTCTTTGTAGTCCATTTGTCGCCGACATAGATTGTTTGAAGATAGCTGCAATTATAGAACATATTTTTCATAGTTACCACACCTTCCGTATTGAAACTGCTTAAATCAAGATTCGAAATATTGCAAGATTGAAACATCCAACCCATATTTGTAACCTTCGCTGTATTAAGATATTCTTTTAATCCGTCAATTTCAGACAGATTATAACAATTATAAAACCAGCAATAACAACTTGTAGGTTTATAGTTTTGGAAAGTCTCATCAAAAACAACTTTTTTTACATTAGGTCTCCATGTCGCTTGCCAATTCTGCATATCGGTTATATCATACGCATTATCAGGTTTATTTTTGTCGTATTTAAAAGTAAGTGTACCTTCATCATCCAAAACAACATACGCTTCTGGAGCGATATACGGTTCGTCGCCAACTTTCGTAAAATATCCTGGATTTTCTTTGCCGCCATCAATGCGGGCGTATGTTTTATCGTAAACGCCTAAGTCTGCAACAGATGAACCTTTACTGCCGTAAAGTTTAGAACAGTTACCAAACATATTCTCACTATATTCAACAGCATCTGTAGTCCAATTATCACCGACATAAATTGTTTTCAGATTACTACAATCAACAAACATTCCTGCCATATTTGACACTTTTTTCGTATTAAAACTGCTCAAATCAAGAGTTTTTAGGTTCTTACACCTATTAAACATAAAATGCATATAAGTTACGTTTTCTGTGTTAAATTTGCTTAAATCAATAGCGTTTAAATTTTGGCACACATCAAACATTTGTTGCATATTCGTTACATTTTCTGTATGAAAATTACTTAAATCAAGAGTTACAAGTTTGTTGCATTCTGCGAACATAAAATGCATATCTGTAACATTTTCTGTATTTAAGTTTTCTGCCATACCAACAATCTCTTCCAAATTGGAACATTGATAAAACCACCATGCACAAGATGTCGGCTTGAATTTTTTAAACGAGTCATCAAATACCACTTTTGTTATTTCATTCGCCTCAGAACCATAACCACCGATATGATAAATAGTAGCATCAGTAGGTTTATCGTTATTATAATACAATGTAAGTACTCCATTTTTTAATGCTGCATATTCCATAGGCATATATGGTTCATCACCTATTCTTGTAAAATATCCGGGATTATCTTTCCCTCCATCTATTCGGGCATATTTAATATCTTTATCATCTTCACAATGAGTACCTTGTCCTCCATAAAGACTTGGACAATTTGAAAATAAATCCCAAACAGTATAACATAAATCTGTTGACCATTTATCACTAACATAAATTGTTTTTAGATTATTACAATCGGAAAACATATATCCTATATTGTGTAAATTTTTAGTATCGAAATTACTCAAATCAAGGTATGTAAGTTTGCGACAACCAAGAAACATCGCCTGCATACTTATAACTTTTTCAGTATTGAGATATTCTTTCATACCTACAATTTCAGTTAAATTACTACAATATTGGAACCAACATGCACAAGTAGTTGGTTTATAATATTTAAATGTTTCGTCAAAAACCACCTTTTGTATATTCCAATTCCTGCTATAAGAAAGCCATTCAGGTGTTTCATTATTGATATTCATATCAACTGCTCCATCAGGCATATTTTGGTCGTAATAGAATGTCAATGTTCCGTTATTAAATATAGCATACGCTTTCGGTGCAATGTACGGTTCGTCGCCAACTTTCGTAAAATATCCTGAATTTTCTTTACCGCCGTCAATGCGGGCGTATGTTTTATCGTAAACGCCAATTTCTGCAACAGAAGAGCCTTTGCCTCCGTATAGTTTGTCGCAACCTTCAAACATTTTTTCGCTATCAGTTACTATTTCGATGTTCCAATTATCTCCTACATAAATAGTTTTAAGATTGCCACAATCATAAAACATATAATTCATACTAACAACTTTTTTGGTATCGAAATTGCTTAAATCAACGGTTGTTAGACTACGACAATGACATAACAATTCATTCATATTAGTAACATTTGAGGTATTAAAACTGCTCAAATTAACCGATGTAAGGTTATTATTATTCCTAAGCATGAAATGCATATCTGTAACATTCTCTGTATTGAAAGTGCTTAAATCTAAGGAAGTTAGTTTATGGCAGTATTGAAACATACCTGCCATATTCGTAACCTCGGAAGTGTTGAGATTTTCTAAACCTTCTATTTCGGTTAAGTTTGTGAACATAGAAAACCAAAAATAGCACGTTGTTGGTCTGTAATCTGCAAAAGACTTATTAAAAATCACTTTTGTAATTTCAGAAGATTTAGACTTCCATGTAGGATCTGTATAATCACCTATATTCAATGCAAAAGAATTTTCAGGTTCATTTTTATCATAATGAAAGGATAATGTACCATCTTCTAACACTGCGTATGCTTGAATTGTTTTATATGCAGGTTCGCCAACTTTTGTAAAATATCCTGGATTTTCTTTACCGCCGTCAATATGAGCATACGTTCCATCGTCCATTTCAGATTCATAGCCTGTACCCATACCACCGTAAAGTCTGCCACATCCCTGAAACATTCCCCAATTAACCGCATTATCATTTAAATTCCAAGTTCCATCTACATATATGGTTTTTAAGCTACTACAATTACGGAAAAAGCTATTTATGTATGAAACTTTACTTGTGTTAAAACTACCTAAATTAAGTTGCTTTAAATTCATACAATCAGCAAACATATAATTCATTTTGGTAACATTTGTAGTATTAAATGTTTCCAATTTGATATTTTTAAGTTCACTGCAATATATGAACATATCACTCATATCAGTAACATTTTCTGTATTAAAACTTGTCAAATCAAGTTCGGTCAAACTCCTGCAAGAATAAAACATCCATGACATATCAGTAACCTTAGATGTATTAAAACCGCTTAAATCAATTTGACTAAGGGAATGACAATTCCAAAACATTTTGCTCATATTAATAACATCTTCGGTATTCAAATTTTCTATACCACTAATTTCAGCAAGATTATTACATTCATTAAACCAACAATAACAAGTTTTAGGTTTATATTTTTTGAAAGAGTTATCAAATACTGCTTTTTTAACCTTCCATGCATCATTTCCATAACAGCCCAATCGATATGTTCTAATGCCATTAGGTTTATTATTGTAGTAAATTGTAAGAACGCCATTATCATTTAATAATGCATATTCCAATGGTTCAAATGGTGTTTCTCCAATTTTTGTGAAATAACCAGGAGCAGAATCTCCGCCATCAATGCGTGCGTATATGCCACTTTCTCCTAATCCGTGAGTTCCTTTACTACCAAATAATGCAGTACAATTCCAAAACATACTTTCTGATGATGTTACTGAATTTGTATTCCAATTATCACTGACATAGATAGTTTCCAAGGAAATACAATCATCAAACATTTGATATGTACTTGTGATATTTTTGGTATTAAAGCCACTAAGGTCAAGACTTGTAAGATTTCTGCAACCTCTAAACATATTACTAAAATCTGTTGTGGCGGACGTATTTAGATAATCTTTCATTCCAACGATTTCAGTAAGATTACTAAAATATTGAAACCAACAACTATATGATGTTGATCGGTAATCTTTAAACGATTTGTTGAATACAACTTTGGTGGTTTTGTCCGCTATGGAGTTCCATTCACGAAATCCCCAATCATTGTATTCCATTCCAAACGCACCATCAGGCTTGTTGGTGTCGTAGTAGAATGTGAGAGTGCCATCGGAGAATACGGCGTATGCCTCGGGCTCAACTTCTAATGGCGAATTGAGAATTGTGTTTAATACCGGAACATATTGAAAATCGTTGTTCCCTTGATTGATGTTGGATAATAACGGGCTGAACGATTGAGTTTCAGCACTTTTTTGCGGTTTGTGCCACAAATACGGAGGGTTAATTTCTGAGGTGAAAGTCAGAAATGTTACTATTGTAAACAATAGTAAACATAAATCCCCCCCCCCCTAACATTTTGTAAAGTTTGGTTGAAGCGTTTTTCATAATTGATTTTCTTTTTTAAATGTTTAACAATATTAATATCGGGGCGAAAGTTACAAAGAATTTTTAACAATATTGCAAAAAAGGATTAATTTTTTTATTAAAAAAAAACGAGCCGTAATCATTGCGGCTCGTGTTTTATTCCAATCCGTTTTCAATAAAATTTTTACTGATGTCAACAAATATAAAATTATGTTCCGGTAAAATTTCGTAAATCTTTTTTGCTTCGCTGTCAGATGATACAAAGTACTGTATGTCAGTTTCATAATGGGCTTGTGCAAACATTTTTGTATCATTCGGCACAATAGAGCGCATAGGAAATTTTGCACCGCGTTTTTGTTTTTCTTCGTAAACTCCGTGCATTAAATATCCTGCCGTAAATGCATGGTTAAGGTCAAACGGAAGTACTTTCAGCATACTCCACGGCAATTCTTCGACATTACTACCGACAGCGTATTCTGCAACCGCGATTGTTGATATTTTGCAAGTTATCTTGCCCTCCTCTTAAATCTCTGAGCCATTTATCCGTGTTGCCTATTTTTTGCCAATTAGGTGTCGCTTTCGACGACAGTTGGGCAAGATATTCTTCGTCGTATACTGGATTATAATTTTCAAGTTGCCTGTAAATACTGCTGTAATCTTTTTCATTTTTATTATCGGCTGCTATATCTTCGGGTGAATCATAAACAGCAAAACTATTACCGCAAAACGCTTGAAGAAATGCGAGCAGAGTAAGATTACGTTGCGTATTTTCAAACTTTACATAAAAACAAGGCTTTTTTTCTTTTAATGCAGTTTCCATAATCCTATACTTTAATAATTTTATTCCGCAAATATAACTTTTTTCAACTAACCGACAAAACTTTTTTTGAAAAAACAAAATAAAAGAGAACTTTTTTAGTAAAAAATGTAATTTATAAAAAAATCCGGCTCAAACAGAGCCGGATTTTTTTCTTCTCTATTCTAAAATGCTTTCTCCTGCAATTTGTTTGTAAACGTTGTCAATATAATCGGCGGTTTTTTTAGAGCCGTTAACCTCGGCAATTTTAGCGAGATAACCGACTATTGATATACAAAGTCCAAACTCTCTGTCTTCACGGAAGCCGTCAGAGGACAATCCAGAAAGCCATGACGAAATCTGCTGATACTCGTCCGCCATTTCCATAGCAACTCTTTCTGCCTCGGTTGTCATACCGCTGGCGTAAAGCGCAGAAACTACCGGCAACATTTTATAATCGTAAGGCAATTTGTCTTTTGGCATAAGGGTGAGACATTTTTCCATAACTTCTTTTGCCTTAGCCTCTTTGCCGTCTTCAACAAGTTGCAGTGCAAGTCTTGAAAACAGATTTCTCAAATCCAGAATTGCCATCTGACGGCGGTTGTTTTCTTCAATCGTAACGTCAGGCTCGTTCATTCTGCCCCACTGCATTTTGTTCATAACGTTGTCGTACATGATTTCGGAAGATACTTCGCCTACTTCTCCGCTCTCTTTATGCTCGGTTACGTAAGGCACAAAACGGTATGCAAAACCTTCCAATCTCATAAACTTGTCAAGACCGAGAAAATCGCCGCCGCCCGCACTTGCTGCAAAATACACCGGACGCTCCCAATCGTTAGCGGCAATAATATCCATAACTGCCAAATCCGATTTCGTGAAGTAATTTTTGCTGATATTCCAGTTCAAAGACGTTAAAGCGCGGTCTTTGTTGCTGTCGTCAAGCGTTCCGTTTTTAAGGCAATTTGCCTTGTTGACGGGTATCGAAATCTTCTTTGAGGGAATGTAATTGTATTTATCACCGTTTGACATTGTTACCAAGTCGTTGTCGTCAGCGGTTATTTTCAAAACGTCTTTTATTCCGACATAATAGCCCGAAATTTTAGTTGCTAAATCGGAAGCGCGTTTTTTAACTTCTTCTATGCCGCTCAAATCGTTTCCGAAAAGACCTTTTGCAATTTCAGGTCTTGACAGTTGGCTGACAAGCGATAAGAATACTGCCGGCGAAAGTTGCTGATAGCCGCCCGAAATTGTTCTGTAATCTTTTTCGTACTTTTTCGGGAACTCCGTTTTGTCAATCAATTCCATAAAATCGTCGTAAAGCGGAGAATAAATTGCGTCAATTTCGCTTTTGTGGGCGTTGTATTTCTCGTTTATCATCTGACCGGCCTGCTCTGTACAAATAACAATGTTGCGCAAATCTTGACGATATTTTTGCGGTGCCATAGTCATTTTTACGGGCAAACCTTCGTATTTCTTTTCCTGACACTGCTTCAAATACCAATCACAACCTGCAAGCGAAAGGTTTACTATCCTAACATCGCGGCGTATGCCTTCCACTTCCTGAGCATACCAAAGCGGGAAAGTGTCGTTGTCTCCAAAAGTAAACAAAATAGCATCTTTTGCGCATGAGTTCAAATAGTTAGCGGCAAAATCTCTACAAGTGTAGCGACCGCTTCTATCGTGGTCGTCCCAGTTTTGAGAAGCCATTTCAATAGGTACAAAAAACGAAACACATGAAACTAACGCCGCAGTCATTGCTTTGTTTTCGCCCAAAGTGTTGGTCAAGAAACGCCAAATTGCCAAAACTCCGAGACCGCACCAAATGCTGAACGCATAAAACGAACCCGCATACGCATAGTCCCTTTCTCTCGGCTGATACGGTGTCTGATTGAGGTAAATCACAATCGCAACTCCCGTCAAAAGGAAAAACATAAACACTACAAAACAGTTTTTGCCGTCCTCGTTGAGGCTTATAAAAATGCCCAAAAGTCCGAGCAGCAAGGGCAAAAGGTAATAAACGTTTCTTGCCGAATTGTTTTTGTAACGTTCGGGAAGATTCTCCGAAGATGCACCTTTTAAGCCGTCCAAAAAGTCAATACCCGTAATCCAGTTACCGTTGATAGTGCCTCCGGCTGCGTTTTGAATGTCGTTTTGACGACCGGCAAAATTCCACATGAAATATCTAAAATACATGTGTCCTAACTGGTAAGTGAAAAAGAATCTAAGGTTTTGACCGAATGTCGGCTTTGTTTCTGTATCGTCAAGACCGCCCCAAGATTTGTAAGCCATGATATGACCTTCGCTTGTAGAATACATTCGCGGAAAAAATCCTTGATTTTCTCTGTCGTAAATGTATTTTGCGGCCGGTTTGTTGATTTCTAAATACTTGCCGTCTTGCGGAATATAAGTAGTCTCTTTTTCGCTGCCGATAACCTCCGCCGTGAAATACGGTCCGTAAATCAGCGGATTGTCGCCATACTGTTCTCTGTTAAGATACGAGAGCAAAGAGAAACCGTCCGAGGGCGAATTTTCGTTAATAGGCGTGTTTGCAAACGAGCGGATAACCGTCATCGCAAACGAACCGTAACCAATCATTATCACAAAAACACCGAGACTTATAAGGTTGATAACGGCTTTTCCGTTTTTGTGCGACCACCATACGAGCCAGCCCAAACCCGCTAAAACCAAAATCAAAAACGTTATAATGCCCGAATAATACGGCAGTCCGAAACCGTTGACAAACATCAAATCGAAATGAGCCGCAATGTTAACCGTCTGAGGTATAATAAAATACAGCACAAACGCCAAAATCACAACCGAAATTCCGAGAGCCAAAACAGTTCCGAGTTTCGTGGGATTGTATTTTTTGTAATAATATACGAGTACGATAGCCGGAATTACCAAAAGGTTTAGCAAATGCACTCCGATAGAAAGACCCATCAGATAGCATATAAGTACAAGCCAACGGTTCGCGTATTTTTCATCGGCGTGTTCTTCCCATTGGAGAATCAGCCAAAAAACCACCGCCGTGAATAGTGAACTCATACTATAAACCTCTGCTTCAACAGCCGAAAACCACGCTGTGTCGCAATACGTATAAATAAGTGCGCCAACAACGCCGCTTGCCAATACAGCAACCGTCTGAGCGTTAGAATAACTGCTACGGCGTTCCTCTTTATAATAAGTGTTTTCGACGATACGCCGTGCCAAATGTGTTATTGACCAAAACAGAAAAAGCGAAGTAAAGGCCGCTGCCAGAGCCGAAGTTACATTCATTGCGAGAGCCATGTGCGCGTCATCGGGAGCAAAAAGCGCGGCAACCCTGCCAATTATCATCCAAAGGGGTGCTCCGGGAGGGTGTCCTACTTCCAACTTTACGGAAGTAGCGATAAATTCGCCGCAATCCCACCAACTCGCGGTAGGCTCAACGGTAAGGAGGTAACAGATTGCAGCAACTGCAAACACCGCCCAACCTATTATGCGGTCATAAAATTTAAAATCTTTCATTCTAATTATATTTTTTTAGAGCGCAAAAATACATTTTTTTTTGATAAATGCCAAGAAAAATGCGCAGTGAAATTTTTTTTCAATTTTTTTGAAAAAAAAGTCCAAAAAAATTTGGAAGATAACAAAAAAAGTTTCTATCTTTGCAGCCGAAAAACCAAGGGTGGCGCAAACGGTTTAACGGTTGCCATGTTGAAAGTTTTGAGATTTTTATACACGCCACCAAGGTGAATAATGATTTTTAAAAGTTTTTTATGGTACTGACCTATGGTGTAACGGTAACACAGCAGATTTTGGTTCTGTTATTTGAGGTTCGAATCCTCATAGGTCAACAATGAAAAAGAGGTCGCAAAAAAATGAGCGGCCTTTTTTATTATAAGAATTATCCGTTATGAACAAAAAAAATACAACTTCGGCAGCAGCAGAATTAACCCTCAGGGTTCAGGAAAATGATACGCTACTAAAATTTCTTTTGGAAAAAATCACCGACCGCAGCAAGACAAAAGTCAGAGAAATACTTAAAAGTGGCAGAGTCGTAGTCAACGATATGTCAACAACGGCTTTTGATTTCCTTTTGCAAAAAGGAGATACGGTAAGGGTTTTGCCGAAACCGAAACTTATGCAGCAGGGAGGTATCAATAATTCAAATCTTGACATTCTTTACGAAGACCACGATGTAGTTGTTATCAACAAAAAAGAAGGGCTTCTCTCCGTCGGCACTATCGGCGACAAGGAAAACACGGCTTACCATATCGTTAATATGCATGTTAAGAAAGAGGGAAGAAACCGTCATATATACGTTGTTCACCGTCTTGACAGAAAAACTTCCGGCGTGATGATGTTTGCAAAATCTATGGCGGCAAGGGATTTTTTCCGTAACGATTGGAGCAATGTTGTAGTTGAAAGGTCGTATTATGCTGTTGTGGAGGGCGTTCCTCAGTACAAAAAAGACACTATAAAATCTTATCTGACCGAAGACAAAATGCTGAAAATACATTCGTCTTTTATCAATAACGGCGGACAGTTTGCAGTAACGAATTATGAAGTTTTGCAAAACAATGAAGAATTTTCTTTGGTAAAATGCAATCTTGACACGGGAAGAAAAAATCAAATTCGCGTTCAAATGTCGGCAATAGGGCACCCCGTAGCCGGCGATGCAAAATATGATGCAAAAACCAATCCGCTGAAACGTGTCTGCCTTCATGCGGCTACATTGCAGTTTGTTCATCCAAAAACCGGTAAACTTATGAAATTTGAAGTACCCGTACCGGGAGGATTTTTCAAGATTGTGAAATAAAAGTTTAAGAAGTTGTAATTCCCCAACGGAAACCCTCGTTTTGTATGCCGAGCAAGTCTAAAATGCGGAAAACAACTGTGTCAACCATATCTTCTAAGGTTTGAGGTTTTGAGTAAAACGACGGACACGCGGGACAGATAACTGCACCTGCCAAAGTAAGTGTTTCCATGTTACGGATATGAATAAGGTTGTAAGGGGTTTCCCTTACAACCAAAATCAGTTTTCTGCGTTCTTTGAGCATAACATCGGCAGCCCGCGTTATAAGCGAATCCGAAACGCCTGAGGCTATCCGTCCTAATGTCCCCATTGAACAAGGACAAACCACCATCGCATCGCTCAAAAAACTCCCCGAAGCAAAAGGCGCATAAAAATTTCCGTCATCGTAAATTTTTATATTATCGGTCTCTGTTAAAACCGAGCCTGTTTCTTCTTGATATATTTTTATTGCATTTTTAGAAAAAACTGCTAAAATTTTATTGCTTTTTGACAGATATTTTAGCAGTCTTTCCGCATAAATGCTACCACTTGCACCCGTTACAGCAAGAATGATGTTCATTGTTTTATTCGTCAATCTTGTTGCCGCGCTGATCAATGTAGAAATATACAGTGTCGTTATCAGCAACTTTGAGGCAAACTTTTGCACGACCGTTATAGAATGTTTCGCCTTGACCGTCCATTGTGCGGTAGTTGAAGTCGAAGAGCGGCGCAATCACCACATTGCCGAGCGTGTCAACAAAACCGAATTTGCCTTTTGTCTTGTCTTCTGTATCGTAAAGGTATTTGAAAAGTCTCAAACCTTCCGTCGGGCGGCGCATACTTAGGAAATATTCTGCGCTGTCGGTAGAAATATGTTGCTGAACCTGATTGACATAATCAGCCATCGCCTTGCACGCCTTCAAATAACCGGCCTGAGCAGTCGTATCGGTATTGTCAATTCTGATAGCCCTCTGATATGCTATAATAGCCGAATCAATATAATGCGGGTTTTCGGGCGAAATTCTTTCCATATAATAATCGCCTTTCTTAATCTGAATAGTAAGCGGTGTAGCCGAAACTTCTGCCTTAACACCACCCTCAGAGGATACCGAATCAGCAATGCTGCGTCCAAACCAGAACAAAGCAAACGCTGCTCCGATAAGTAGAAGAATCAAAAGTACGCCCCAAAATGCACGGCGGCGCAGTTTTTCCGCTTTTTCCAACTCTTTGATTTCCGGGTCGATTTTTCTGGCTTGGAAATAATAATAAGGTGCGGTAAAAACATTAAGCCATGACAGCCATTTAGATTTGAACTTGTTAGTACCTTTGTCCAAATATACCGCCAAATCGTAACGTTTTTGTATTTTTTTGTCGGACGGATCTTGGTCTAATGCAAGAGAAAACTGCTCTGCTGATTTGCTGAACTCGCCGACTTGCAGTAACGCTTCGCCGTATGCCTCGTAATATTTTATAAGTGCCTCGTTGTCGCGCATAAGTGAGGTGCAAGTAGAAGCAACCGACATATCCGACTCGTATTCTTCAAGTGTTTCCTTGTAAGAATCCACGATTTCGCACGCCTTATTATAAGACTCTGCTGAATTGATAAAATCACGTTTTGCAAATAACAAATCGCCTTTTATCATATAATATTTATAATTCAGTTGAAATGTACTTTCGTTAACACCGCGTTTGTAATCCTCTTTGAGAATGTTGTCTACGAGGTTCTTTTTGTCGGTGTATTCATAAATGTAAAGTCCGCGCGAAAACTGCTCGTTGTTGACATAAATTTGTGCCTTTTTGATAAGGTCTTTTCCTGTAAACTGCGACAAATCACCGAAAACAAAATCGTTAAGATAGTTTTTAACGCTGCTTTCGTCTCTGCGCTCATCAAAAACTTTGCGCTGATTCTCTGGTAGTTCGAGTTTTTCTGTTTCCAACGCCTCAAATTTTGTCTTAAAATCAAATGTTGAAATCAACTCTTCTAAAACAGGTTCCGGTACGGGTTTTGGTTCGGGTTCAGGCTGAGCCTCGGGTTGAGACTCAGGAGCAGCAGCTGCTGCAACTTTTACTTCTGGTGCTTTTACCGCTGCGATTTTTACTTCGAGTTTTACTTCCGGTTCCGGTTCTGGTTCGGCTGTTTTTTCTTCTGCCTCCGGGTCGTAATCGAAATCAAAATCCATTACGTCATCATTAGAAGGTTCTTGCTGTTCTTGCTGTGCTTTTTCAAGAGTTTCAAGTCCTTGAAAATCAATACCGAACTTACTTGCAAGCGAAGCAATTTCATTACCGAGTTTTACCTCCGGGGTAACGCCGTTTTCCTGTTTGATTCTCAGCGACCAATTTTCCCACCAAGAGGCTTCTTCGGTAGAAAATTGTAGCGGCATAAGTAGTACCCACTGTGTAATCTGATTTGCCTTCATATACGGCAAATTTTCGTTAAGGGACTTTCTTATTTGGCCTTTTCGCGAGTTGGAAACGCCGTCAAGAAAGTATTTCGGCAAATAAACTATACATTTTTTTCCTATACTGCCGTCTTTTTTGTTTTCATTTTCAGAAATCTCATCAGAATATTTTATGGTGTAATCGGGATACAGTTTCCGCATCAACACATCACATAACTTTATAAACCCCTGACGGGCTTCCAATTCATTCTTGTACGCATTTTTGAAATTTTCCCAACTGAATTCCATAGTTTTTCGATTCGTATTAAAAATAAGAAAAAACTTCTATACATTTCATTTTTCAAAGCAAATGTATAAAAGTTTTTTCGGGTAAAAAAATTTTTTTTAGGATTTTTTTTGAATCTTTTATTAAACCGGCAAAGAGGTTTTTAATCTAATATTTGAATATTAAAATTATTTATGATTATGTACAAAAAATTATTCTTTGGTGTATTAACGGCACTTGTTATTTTTTCAGGCTGTAACGGAGGTAGTAACTGCGGCGAACAGAAAACAACGGCATCATCACCGTCTTTTGACGAAGTTTTGACCACAAGACGTAGTATTCGCAGTTATGATGCTGCCAAGAAAATTTCGGAAGATGAAGTTCGTACACTTCTCAAAGCCGTTCAGGAAGCGCCGTCATGGGCAAATCAGCAGCCCACAAAGTATTACGTGGCGATAGGTAAAGAGAAACTCGAAGCCGTTCAAAACCTTGTCGGCGGCAACAAAGACCGCATTATAAATGCACCTGTGCTTATTGTTTCTACTTTTGAAAAAGGTAAGTCAGGTTTCTTTGACGGTAAGGCCACCAACGAAATCGGTGATGGTTGGGGTGCATACGACAACGGTTTGAGCAATTGTTATCTTATTATGAAAGCGCGTGCAATGGGTTTTGACACGTTGATAATGGGTATGCGTGATTCTGACGGTCTGCGTTCGGAGTTTTCTATACCTGAAAACGAAACAGTTATGGCTGTAATTGCGCTCGGCTATCGTTCCGGCGAACCCAAACAACCCGGTCACAGACCTTTTGATGATGTAGTACAATTCTTCTAAAAATAAAAATTTTGTTTTTTGCGTTTTATCCGTTATTTTTGCACCACTAAACCATAATGCAAAAGACATGATTTTAAAAAGATTACTATTATTTCTGACTATGCTGCCGCTGTTTGCGGCGGCTCAGTCGGATAAATTATGGCTCAATTTCAAGATGATGCAAGAGCCTTACGTGTTTTATTTGACATCGAAAAATCCCACATTTGATGTTATTAAAAAGGAAATTCTCTCTGTTGTGCCGAATTTTTACACTGCTAAAAAGATGGAGCAGGCAAGTTTCGTGGTGCTTGACAATTCTCAAAATTCAGCAATTCAAGGCGACGGTTTTATGATTAACGCCGACGAAAAAAACGTAAAAATCGAGGCAAAAACCTCTGCCGGTGCGCTTTATGGCGTTTATGAATTTCTAAGACGTCGCAAAAACGGTGAAACGGTTATCAAGAATTTTGTTTCAAATCCGGCGTTTCAAATCCGCATTTTAAACCATTGGGACAATCCTGACGGTAGCGTAGAACGTGGTTATGCCGGAAAATCCATTTGGTTTCAAGACGGTAAAATTAATTTCCGTTCTGACATCGAAACTTACGCCCGCGCCAATGCTTCTATTGGAATCAATGCCACTGTCATTGATAATGTTAACGCTGATCCGCAAATTCTTTCTTCTCAAATGCTTCAAGGCGTTAAAACCGTTGCAGACCGTCTCCGTCCTTATAATATAAAGGTGTATTTAGCGGTTAATTTCTCTTCGCCGGCGGCTCTCGGCGGTCTTAAAACTTCCGACCCGTTAGACAAAGACGTAATTGACTGGTGGACGAAAAAAGTTAAAGAAATATATACTTTGATTCCGAATTTCGGCGGTTTTCTTGTAAAAGCCAATAGTGAGGGTTTGCCCGGTCCTATGGACTTTGGTCGTACACATGCTGACGGTGCTAATATGTTAGCGAAAGCCTTAAAACCTTACGGCGGTATCGTAATGTGGCGTGCTTTTGTTTACAATCCTCAGGGCGGCGACCGCGCAAAACAGGCTTACGATGAGTTTATGCCTTTGGACGGGAAATTCGATGACAATGTTATTATTCAAATAAAAAACGGTCCTATTGATTTTCAACCCCGCGAACCGTTTGCACCGCTTTTCGGTGCTATGAAAAACACGCAAATAATGGCGGAACTTCAAATCACTCAGGAATATCTCGGTTATAGCGACCACCTTTGTTATCTTGCGACAATGTGGAAAGAGTTTCTTGATTATCCAACTTTCCATAACGGCAAAAACGTTAAAGAAACTACTCTTAATCAAAAACTTACGGCGTTTTCTGGTGTTGCCAATACCGGAAATATGAAAAACTGGTGCGGTTATGTTATGGCGCAGTCCAACTGGTATGCTTTCGGTAGGTTGGCGTGGAATCCAGACCTTACTTCGCAGCAGATTGCTAAGGAGTGGATTAACCTTACCATCACAACAGATAAAGATGCCGTTAAAAAAATTGAAAACATAATGTTCCGCAGTCGTGAAGCCGTTGTAGACTATATGACCCCTCTCGGACTTCATCATTTGATGGGCTGGTCAGACCATTGGGGACCTGAGCCGTGGTGCGCAATTCCGGGTGCGAGAGAAGATTGGATGCCGCGTTATTATCATAAAGCCTCTGCTGACGGTCTCGGTTTTAACCGCTCCTCAACGGGCTCTAACGCAGTAGAGCAGTATCAAGAGCCGTTGAAATCAATGTTTAATAATCCGAAACTTTGTCCGAAAGAATATGTTTTGTGGTTTCATCACTTGCCTTGGGATTATACTTTTGACAACGGCAACACGCTTTGGGACGAACTTGTTTATCATTATGACAAAGGCGTGAAAGAAGTTGTATCGTTTCAAGATATTTGGGCAACGTTGAAAGGAAAAGTTTCAGACCCTATTTTCAACGAAGTTTCTGAAAAACTTAAAGTTCAACTTGACGAGGCTAAATGGTGGAGAGACGGTTGTCTGCTTTATTTTCAAACGTTTTCTAAAATGGACATTCCGTTTAAGACTGACTATACTTTTGAGGAGTGCAAAGCAAAACTCCGCACAAAGTCGTATGTAGAAAGACAAAAAGATTAATCGGATTGTCTAAGTTATAAGAGCAAAGTATATAAATAGGGTAGAGGTGCGCTTTTGAAAAAAAAGCGCACTTTTTTAGTATCTTATTTCTTAATTTTTCGTAATTTTTTTTTAACTTTGCAGCGAAGTTTACGAAAAATATATTATGAAAAAAAAATTATTGGTAATCATCTTAGCAGTTTTAAGTTTTCAATTTGCTAAGGCTCAATATATTAACTTTGATAAAAGTCAGGGCGGAATCGACTTGGCAAAGTGCAGTTTGATATATTCTGACGAAGATTTTGAGGGCGTGAAAATCGCTGTTAGAAACCTTCAAAACGATATTTTCGATGTCTCAGGCAGAAAACCGGAACTTAATAATCAAAACGCTGAAACACAGATTATTATCGGTACTATTGGTAAGACAAAAATGATCAATGCAGTTTTAGAAAATACTAAAATTGACATCTCTCAAATTCAAGGCAAATGGGAAGCCGGAATGATAAAAAAAATTAACGATAACACAATTCTTATTATTGGTGCTGACAAGCGCGGAACTATTTTCGCTGTTTACGATTTGTGCAAAAACATCGGTGTAAGTCCGTGGAAATATTGGGCTGACGTTCCCGCTCAAAAGCATGATTTTTTGGGTTTTAAGTCTGATAAAGACATTATTTTTCACACTCCGAAAGTTAAATACCGTGGCATTTTCTTAAACGACGAAGAGCCTTGTCTCGGACGTTGGGCTGTAAAAAATTTCGGCGGTTTCAATCACAAATTTTACGAAAAAGTTTTTGAACTTTTGCTTAGGCTCAAATGCAATTTTATGTGGCCTGCAATGTGGTGGGCGGCTTTTAACGAGGACGACCCGTTAAATTCAGTCATTGCCGACAATTACGGAATCGTTATGGGCAATTCTCACCACGAACCGATGAACCGCTCTTACGCCGAATGGCACAAAACACAGCGCGGCGCATGGAATTTTCAGACCAACAACTTGGAACTTGAATTTTTCTGGCAAGACGGTATCAAGACGATGGGCAACAAAGAAACTATTGTTACAATCGGTATGCGCGGCGACGGTGATGAGGCAATGGAAGAGGGCACTAACATTGCTTTATTGGAGAATATAGTTAAAACGCAACGTTCTATAATTGAGAAAATTACGAAAAAGCCCGCTGATCAGACACCGCAAGTTTGGGCGTTGTACAAAGAGGTTCAGGATTATTATGACAAGGGTATGAAAGTTCCCGAAGACGTTACGCTTTTGCTTTGCGACGACAATTGGGGAAACGTTCGCCGTTTGCCGGAACTCAATTCGCCGAAACGCAAAGGTGGTTACGGAATGTATTGGCATTTTGATTACGTAGGCGGACCGAGAAGTTATAAGTGGATAAACACCAATCAGTTGCAAAAATTTTATGACCAGTTTGACCTTGCGATAGAATATGGTGCTGACAGACTTTGGATTGTTAACGTCGGCGATCTAAAACCAATGGAGTTGCCGATTTCATTTTTTGCTGACTATGCTTACGACCCGTCGCAATTTAAGCCTGGAAATGTAATTGATTACAACGAGAAATTTGCGGCAGAATGTTTCGGAAAACAATTTGCTAAACAAATCGGCGATATTTTGCAAAACGTTGCAAGAATTAACGCCGCCAAAAAGCCCGAACTTCTTGACGCTCATGCACTTGTAAAAGAAGAACTTTTCTCAAAAACTGAGGAGTTGAAAAAAATGAAAACACAGGCGGAAACCATTATGAAAAGTCTTCCTCAAAACCTTCAAGATGCTTATTACCAACTTGTTATGTTTCCGACGGAGGCTACTGCAAACCTTTACGAAATGTACGCCGAATATCTTAATGCGGAATTATCTGACAAACCCGAACTTCGCCAAAAACATTTGGAAAAAGCCGATAGACTTTTTGTTCAAGACTCGTTAATCACACAAAAATATCATAGTATCGCGGGCGGAAAATGGAATTTGATGATGACACAAACGCATATTGGTTATAAAATATGGAGTGATCCTAAAAATAATATCAAACCGACTTTGCCAGAAAAGCCTTTTCCTGTAAAAAGTGCTGATTTAAAAGCGATTAACATTGATGCTGATAAATATAAAACTGCTCAGGGAAGTTGGCACAAAATCATCGGTGGCGGACGTTTCGGCTCGGCTGTCTCATATTATCCATCGTCAGAGAGAAGTGAAAAATATTTCACTGACAAATATTTAGAGTATGAATTTGAACTGCCGAAAAATGTTCATGGTAGCGAATTAGAAATTACATGTTATACTTCGCCGACTTTGGACTTTTTGGCAAAAGACCATTATATTGCGCTTTCTGTTGACGGCGGTGAAACTCAAATGCTTAACATTCACGAAGATAAAAGGATTGCTTGGGGAATCGACCGTATTGCTTGGGAGCAGAGCGTTATCAACAATTGTTATAAAACCAAAACAACCGTACCGCTAAACTCTCAGAAAAAACATACGTTGAAAGTTTATTTAACGGACGGTGCTGTGGTTTACGAAAATTTTGAAATAAAAGTTAAATAAAAATTATACAAAAAATGAGTAATGAATCATTAAAAAACAACGAGCAGAAAGGTTTTTACAAACTTTCTTGGCTTCAACGCATAGGTTTTGGCTCGGGCGACTTGGCTCAGAATCTTATTTTTCAGACAGTTGCTACTTACTTGATGCTTTACCTAACTACGGTACTGAAAATCAATCCCGCATTTGTCGGCGGACTTATTCTCACTGTCAGGCTTATTGACTGTTTTTGGAGTCCTGTTGTCGGAAAATATATCGACAATAACAATCCGAAATTAGGCAAGTACCGTTCTTACCTCCTTTATGGCGGTATTCCTTTAACAATTGCGGCTTGCTTGTTGATGCTTCCTCAGGCTGCCGAGTGGTCAACAGGAGCAAAAATGGTTTATGCTACTGTAAGTTACACGGTGCTTAGTATGATTTATTCGGTAGTGAATATTCCCTACGGCTCTATTATGGCAAGTATGACCCGCGACAACGACGAGGTACTTATTCTTACCTCTACCCGTATGGTTTGCGCAAATATCGGTCAGATTGTGGTTCAAGCAGGTTTCCCTATTGGTCTTGCAATGTTTCTTAGTCAAGCAATCAACTGGGATCAAGCAATATTTATGGCTATCGGAACAATTCCCGCTTTTGTAATTTTGCCTTCGCTCCCCGTTTTGAAAAAATTGCTCGGTAAAAAAGGTCTTTATTACACCCTTCTTTCGATAGGTTTTATCGGTTTTGCAATACTCTTCTGCGTTGGTAAATTTGGCGACGTTCAAGAAAGTGCAGTGGTTGTTAAGATTGCGAAGATTATGACCGGCGTTGGTTTGCTCGTAGGTTCGCTTATGTGGGCTCTTGTTCCTGAGGTAATCACCGATTCAGAATACCGCACAGGCAACCGTCCCGCCGCTACTGTCAACGCCCTTGCTGGTGTTGCATTTAAGGCAGGATTCTCAATTGCCGGCTGGATTACACCTTTGGTAATGGGTCTTATCGGTTTTGACCTTGCAAGCGAAGAAGCCGCATTACCTACCGATCCGATGGCTTGGTTTACAGTTATCTGCGTGTTTGCACTTGTTGGTTTTGTTCTCTTGACCCTCTGTTTCTTGGGCAGCAAAGAAAACATTGCCACCACCCCCGAAAAACCTGTGTCTTTTGCCGATATGTTCAAAGAGTTTAAGGCTAACAAATGCCTTCAACTTGTACTCGGCGTATTCGTAGTAGTATTCTTGGCTTCATTTATCAGTGCTCCTGTAAATGCATATTACACCGAGTTGGCTAAATATAATGATACGGTTCAGAATGCAATCCTTTGGTTCACAACCATTATTCCCGCATTGCTACTCATTGTTGTGGCACTCTTAATCAAGAAGTATCCTCTTACCGATGAGCGTCTCGACGAAATGAACCGTGAAATAGAAGCAAGAACAAAATAAAAATTAATTTATTGTAATAAAAAAATTGCCGCTCAAACAAAATGGGCGGCAATTTTTTTGTTTGTAAAATTCTCTATTCGTTATCTTCTATTTTGGAAAAGATAACGCTTAAATTTTTGTTTTCGTTTTTTGCGTCTTTAAAGACTTCAACTACGCTTTTTAAATATTTTCTGTCATAGTTGAAAATGCCTACGCAGGTCGGTTCGGTGATTTCTGTCAGCAAATCATGCAAAGCGTCCAAATTTGCTCCGTAATATTCCGGAAACGAAAATTTCTCCGCCAAATACTTGTGCATACCTTCTTTTGAAGTGCTTTGGGAAAAGTCAAGAATTATTTTTTTCATCTTTTTTCTAATACAGTTGTTCAAATGTTTTGTAATGGTCTTTTGTGAAAAATACTAAACCGTCGTTGCTGAAAACGATACGTTTGGCGTTGCGTTTGCCTTTTTTGTAGTCGATGTCGCACTCGTAATACTGACGGTTTTTCTCTTTTGGCAACTGTCCTTCGTAGTTGCCGAAACGGTCGCCGCCTATGCTTTTGCCCGGTGCAACCTCGTGAAGATTGCCTTTTGTGTTGTCCCAGCCGAGCCTCTGAGCCCCGGATTTAGTAATGTAATTTTTCGGCAGTTTCTTGAACTCGTGAATGTAAAGCGCAACGTTTTTTTTGTCGTTGTACTCGCCGAATTCGTCAAGAGTTTTTTTTTCTGTCTCGTCAGGACTGTCAACTTTTTGCAAAAAGCCGTTGACTTTGTTTTCAGCCTGAGGAGCGGGCGGAGCGTTTGCCGAAACCTCCGACAAAAACTCCTTCATTTCTCCGTCCTTGTAAAACAGCGTCGGAAAATCCGTTCTGCCTTGTATAGGCCAGTTAAGACGCCAAGAGCCGCCGTCCGTTATGCCCCAAACCGTAACCCTTTCGATGTTGTTGGAATGGCGGACAAACGTATCAAAAATCTCTTTGAACCTCTTATTAATATTGTTTTTTGCGCTTTCGGGAAGACCGTTTTTGTACGGGTCGTATTTTTCCTGATAATCGGCTTGTGCGGAAATTTCCGCCGTGTTGCCCATCGGAAAAGGTATCGTCGTTAAGTCAAATTCCGTGATGTGAACCGTGATGTCGTTCTCCTCAAAATCTTTGAGCGCGGTTTCCAACTCCTGAACGCTCGGAAAATCCATCGTGCAGTGCATTTGCATTCCTGCATAGTCCACTTGAAGACCTTCCGCACGCATTTCGTTGATTTTCTTGATTATAGCGGCGCGTTTTTCGGGTTTGCAAACGTTGTAATCGTTGAGGGTGAGTTTTGCCGACGGGTCGGCTTCGTGCGCAAATTTGAAAGCAAGGTTTATAAAATCGCTGCCGATAATTTCGTAATACGGACTTTTGCGGTAACTGCCGTCGTCTTCAAAAGCCTCGTTGACAACGTCCCAAGCGTCGGTTTTGCCTTTGTAATGTCCTGCAACCCCGTAAATGTGGTTTTTCATGCGCTCAATCAGCGTGTCGCGGCTTACCTGCTTGCCGTCTTTGTCTACGAAAAACCATTTCGGCTGCTGAGAATGCCAGACCAAAACGTGTCCGACCATGTACATATTGTTTTCTTTGGCAAAGGCAACAACTTTGTCGCTCAAAGAAAAATTAAATTTCCCCTGTACGGGCTGCATTGTCTCGCCCTTCATGCAGTCTTCGGCGGTAAGTGCGTTGAAATGTTTTTTTACAATGTTGACCGATAATTCATCGCGGCCGCTGATTTGTTTCTCGGCTAAAATCGTTCCGAGTTTGAAATTGTGTTTAAATTTTTCAGCAAGGCTTGTTTCCTCAGCCTTGTTATTGTTTTGTTGTTGTATGCCGCCGCACGAAAACATAAATGCGGCAACAAACAGAATAAATGCAAAAACAAAATTGTAATTCTTATTCGACATAATGGATTTAGTGTTCGGTTAAAAAAATAGGGACGTTAGGACAAAAATCCTGCGTCCCTGAAAAGCAAAAATATGTTTATCTTGATACTCTACCGCTTGCGTCGCCGGACATAAGTTTTTCAACCTCTGAAACTGACACGCGGTTGTAGTCGCCGTAGATTGTGTGTTTAAGACATGAAGCCGCAACAGCAAAGTTCAAGGCTTTTTGGTCGTCGCCAACAAAAGTTTGAAGTCCGTAAATCAAGCCGCCCATAAACGAGTCGCCGCCGCCTACTCTGTCAACAATGTGCGTGATTTGATATTCAGGCGATTTGAAAAGCGTTTTGCCGTCATAAAGAACGCCTGCCCAGTTGTTGTGGTTTGCGTTAATTGAACTGCGCAAAGTAGTGATAACTTTTTTAGCATTCGGAAAACGTTTCATAATCTGCTGGGAAACCGAAAGATAAGCCTCTGCAACAACTTTGCCGCCTTCAACGTTTACGCCTTCGGGTTTTATTAACAAGGCTTTTTCTGCGTCTTCTTCGTTGCCTAAAATTACGTCGCAATATTTAACTAATTCCGGCATTACTTCATCAGCGCGTTTGCCGTATTTCCAAAGGTTTTTGCGATAGTTGAGGTCGCAAGAAACGGTAATACCCATTTCTTTTGCAACTTTCAAGGCTTCGAGACAAACCTCTGCCGCACCTTCCGAAATAGCCGGCGTAATGCCCGTCCAATGAAACCAACCTGCACCTTCAAAAACTTTTTTCCAGTCAATCATTCCGGTTTTGATTTCTGATACTGACGAATGTGCGCGGTCGTAAATTACCTTAGAAGCGCGACTTACAGCACCTGTTTCAAGGTAATAGATACCTAAGCGGTCGCCGCCGAAAACTACATCGTTAACATCAACACCAAAACCTCTGAGTTCTCTCAAACAAGCATTCGCAATGTCGTTTTGAGGAACACGGGTTACAAAACTAACAGGAATACCATAATTAGCAAGGCTGACTGCAACGTTTGCTTCTCCACCGCCAAAAGTTGCGTTGAATGTGTTTGACTGTAAAAATCTTTCATATCCCGGAGCGGCAAGTCTTAACATTACCTCTCCAAAAGTTACTGTCTTTTTCATTTTTAATATTTTTTTATTTCAATGTGTTATACACCTGAGAACGATGAAAATCCGCCGTCAACAGGCATTACGATTCCGGTTATAAACGAAGCCGCCTCAGAGCACAGAAACTGAACTGCGCCGTTAAGTTCGGTGATGTCGCCGAATCTGCGCATAGGAGTTCTTGCGATGACTTTTTTGCTGCGTTCGGTAAGGCTGCCGTCAGGATTGATTAAAAGAGCACGGTTTTGATTTCCGATAAAGAAACCCGGAGCAATAGCGTTAACACGGATTTTTTCTGAAAACTTAATCGCCATTTCTTGTGCCATCCACTGCGTGAAACCGTCGATTCCGTGTTTTGCAACCGTATAACCGAGAACGCGTGTTATCGCTGAATAAGAAGCCATTGACGAAATGTTGATAATAGAACCTTTCTTCTTTTGAGCCATTGCTTCACCGAAAACGATTGACGGATAAACAGTTCCGTTCATGTTAATCGAATTTACTTTTTCAAAGTCTTCGATTTTCATTTGGAAAACGTCTTTGTCGTCAGGGATTGTTGCGCCCGGAACGTTGCCGCCTGCACAGTTGACTAAGATGTCAATGCCGCCCCATTTGTCTTGAATTTCTTGACGTGTGGCTTTGAGTTTTTCGATGTCAAGAACATCTGACACAACACCGATAACCTCGGCAGTGCCGATTTTTTTG
>JAEEGL013999291.1_pt1 | contig 25886 bp, 3 predicted proteins | sample 9134231 | NCBI WGS metagenome assembly JAEEGL01 (sample SAMN16246548, study PRJNA631951) | gut metagenome | biome: gut microbiome; feature: rumen; material: fiber-attached | host: Bos | place: Iran: Karaj | collected 2018-10 | reverse complement strand
GGCGACCTGCAGCGTGCCCGTGCCGGCGCCGCCAACATCGTGCCCAACTCCACCGGCGCCGCCAAGGCCATTGGTCTGGTCATCCCCGAGCTCAACGGCAAACTGATCGGCTCCGCCCAGCGCGTGCCCGTCGTGACCGGCTCCACCACCATCCTTACCGCCGTGGTCAAGGGTGAAAACGTCACCAAGGACGGCATCAACGCCGCCATGAAGGCCGCCGCTTCCGAGAGCTTCGGCTACAACGAGGATCAGATCGTTTCCTCCGACGTGATCGGCATGCGTTACGGCAGCCTGTTCGACGCCACCCAGACGATGGTGATCGATCTCGGCAACGGCCTCTACGAGGTTCAGGTGGTCTCCTGGTACGATAACGAGAACTCTTACACCAGCCAGATGGTCCGCACCATCAAGTACTTCGCCGAGCTGTAAGAATCGGAAAACAAAATAATTGCCGCCCGGCCTCTCGGCCGGGCGGTTTTTTGTGTGTTTTATCCGGATCATACCGGGATCCAGCGGGTGTAAAAGGAGAGCCCCACAAAGGCGTAGGCGAACACCAGCAGTAATACGGCGGCGCGGCGCAGCGGCGTGTTGATTCTGTGCCGGATGCCGTCGAGCGCCTCCTGCACGGCGGCGTCGTCCTTTTTCTGCACGGCGGCCAGCAGAATGACGCCGTTCAAATAGAATTCCGCAGAAAAGCGCGTTACGTCGGTGGAGCATATCAGCGTTGCCGGCAGCGCCAGCGGGATCAGCAAAAAGCAGAAATAGGGCAGCTTTTTCCGTTTTTCGGCGCGGCGCAGCGCGTGCCCCCAGAAATACGCCAGCAGCCCGAAGAACGGGACCACCGTATAAAAGCTCGGAAACAGATCGTGAAAGGTCCAGTATTCCCGGCTGGTCTGCAGCATCATGCGCAGCGTGTCAACGGAGTTGTTCAATTCCACGCCGTTGTGCTTATGAAAGAGCCAGTCGGAATAATAATCCTTCAGGAAAAAGAGCTGTTCCTTGGCGGGGATCTTATTCAGCAGGTATTCGTTCAGCTCCTGCTCGGAAAACCGCAGGTCGTTGGTGGCAAAGAACACGAAATACGCCGCAAGCCCCACGCAGACAAGCGTTGTAAGGGTCAGGCTGGCGATGCGGGCGCCCCGCAGCCGTTTTTCGCAGCAGATGTAATAGAGCTGCACGGCAAATACCGCGGGGAAGAGCGCCAGCAGGAAAGCGTAGTGGTTCATTACGCCCAGCGCGCACAAAACGGGCGTCAGCACAAGGGAAACGCGCGTATCCGAGATCAGAAACAGCAGCGCTGCCAGCAGTACGTTGTACATATCCAGCATGCCCATGTTGTAAATAAAGGTCATCACCGTGATCGGGCTGCATACGAACACCGCGGCGGCCGCGCAAAGGAGCGTGTTCTTCTTCAGGTACGCTTTCCGGAACAGGACCGCCGCTACGGCGGACTGCAGGATCAGCGAGATGAACTCCGCGGTGCGGCAGACCTTCAGCAGCGAGCGGATGCTGACGGTATCGCTGAACAATGACCAGATCTCTCCGGCCAGCATTTTCGCTAAAAAGCCGAGGCTGTAATCCGGCGTGTAAAACGTATTGGTGGAGGGGAAAAACAGGTAGACCATGCTCGTGAGGTAATATTTGCCGATCAGCGCATAGGTGAGCATCATCAGCCCGAACATCAGCAGCGTGAGGGGCAGCAGGCTCCACCCCGGGCGCAGGAAGCGCTCCGTGCGGGCGTAGGCGGCGCAGGCGAACCGATCCGCGGCGGCGAAGCCGGAGGAGATCCCGTGTTTTGCCTTTCGCAGCGCGTTTTTTGCGGCGTGCAGCCATGCTTCCGCCTGCCGCTGCAGCTTCTGCCGCGGGGTCAGCTTTACGCGTTTTTTCTTTTTTTTGCTCATGTTCGGTCCCGCCTTTCGGGAAAAGAATCGTTGGTGAAAGCGCCGGTTTTACCGGCCGCCGAACACGCCGTCCAGCGCGGCGGCCCAGGCGGAATAGAGCTGCATCGTCTGATCGGGCTCGTTGTTCTGCGCCACGTCCTGCGTGGGCCAGCGCTCGCTTTCCGCCGTCCGTACGAAACCGGGGATCTCATTCAGATGCGCCGAAAACAGCGCTTCTGCGTGGGCGTCGGAAAGCAGCGTTTCGCGCAGCGCGGTGCAGCGGGCGCTTACTTCCGCGGCATACAGATCCAGCACCCGGTCAAACAGCCGGTTGGCGCGCACGACGGAAACCCATCCCGCCGTCTGCTCGGCCGAGGGGGACTCTCCCGGCGCCAGCGACATGTTGTACAGCCAGGTGGAATCCATATCGTAAGCGGAGGGCACGTATTTTTTGCCGTCGTAGGTCACCCAGATCACGTTCCGCCCCAGATTATCCAAGCCGCAGATATACGAAACGAACAGCATATAGTCGATCACGCGGTCCACGTCGGTGTATTCGCCGATGCCGGCCCGGAAGGCCTCGCCGTCGCCGGTATTCAGAAACGAGATCAGCGCGTTCATGCCGTCAAACAGCCAGCCGGTCCCCTCGTCCCCGTCCTCCGTGGCGCAGTATTCCACGCTCCAGCCGGAAACATCCGGCGAAGCGGCGCCGTCGATGGGCGCCTGCAGGTTTACGGAATCTCTCGTGTATTCGGCAAACAGCAGGCCCTCGTGTACGTCCTTCCGCGTCATGCCGAAGATCCAGCGGTTTTTCGGGGTGTTCATCGTATACAGGCCGTGGAACACGCCGTTGATATACAGCAGCACGGGGTATCCGTCCACGGCGCCGCCGTTCACGAGCGGATCCAGCCGGTCGCCGGAGGCGCGGGAATGCACGATCTCGCCCCACAGCTTTGCGGAAACGAGGTTGCGCGCGCCGCCGTAATCGTTCCAGTTGGCCTTCAGGCAGTATTTGCTCTCTTCGCCCCACGCTTCCCGCAGGGTCACGCCTTTGCCCTTGCCCTCGGCGTTCACGAACTGCACGCTGAAATTCTTTTTCGGGTAGAGCAGCGAGGATTCGCCCTGCCATTTCAGCACCACGCCGCAGGTAAAAGAGATCTCGCCGTCGTAAACGGCCTCGGCCTTCACCTTATCCGTTTTGGAGATGCCCGTCAGGTCCCCGTCGATCCTGATCACGGGCAGCCCGGCGTCTTTGTACGTGACCGTTGCCTCGTAGGTTTCGCCGCATTCGCCGCAGCGGAACACGCCGCAGCAGGGGATGGGGGAGGCGTCGTCGGTTCTCAGCGCCGTCAGCACGCCGCTGTGGCTGTGCCCGCGTTCACAGGCGGCAAACGCGGCAAGGGCGAACAGCATCGCCGCGATCAGAATGCCGCAAACGGGGGTTTTCAGTCTGCGCATGGCAGGGGCCTCCTTTTTTCATCCGTGGTTTCCTTATATATTAATACCATTTTATATAAACCGCCGCAAAATGTCAACCGATACTTGCCGCGGCCCTCCGCCCGGCGCGCGGCGCCCCGGGGCGTATATCTTGTGTCCGCTCTCTGTCCCGCCCCCTATATATATTATTGTATGTACGAAACGTGCGGAATTTCGTTCAAAACCGGCCCGAAACGGCGTTTTTATGCGGTTTTGCGCGGATGCTTCATCCTTTTGCAACACTTTAAACACAATCGTTGAAACGCTCAAAATTTTTGGTAAAAGTGTTCATGAACGGAACCTTTTTTTTGTGCAGATTGCGAAACATGCTGTTGTTGACACGGTGAATTTAATTGCTGTATAATAATGATGATATAGTATACCCGGAGTAGCCCCAAAAAGGGGTGTTTTGGGCGTGTCTATAATTATTGCATTTTTTGCAACAGAAGGAGTGTTACATTATGGGAACAAAGGCTAAGCTTTCTACGAAAGTTATTAGCGTTGTCCTCTCGGCCCTGATGATGCTGAGCTGCGTTGGCGTAGCTCTGCCGAGTCTTGCGCCGAAAGCCTTTGCCGCCTCTGAAGAGCAGATGGCGTGGCAGGCCCTTGCGGACGCTTATACGGCTGCCTATAACGGCGGTTATATGAGCACCAAGGACTGGTCTTCGATCAGTTCGTCCGGCGGGGTCGTCACGATCACAGACGGCACCACCAACGGCTACGCCTACAATATCGTGGCGGCCCTGGGCGATCTGCTGAATCTGATCGGGCAGAACAAGCACAACAGTGAGCTTCGCACCCTGATCGAGCAGACGCTGGCCGACGATTACGGCGTAACGCTGAACACGTATCAGCAAAACTTCCAGAACACGATCCTGGACTGCAGCGGTATTTACGGTACCTATAGCCCGGAGAACATCTGGAACGGCAACACGGCCGACCTTGCCGATACGCTGACCGCGCAGACGATCAGGATCGACGCCTCCCGTCTGGAGAGCGCCGCCATCCTTTCGGATTTCGACGGGATCGAAGCCCTTGCCGCCGCGCAGTATAAAGTGGTGACCACGTATTCCATTGCGCTTACCGCTACGGCGAAAACGTGCGAATCCAACAACGACAGCGAGACCGGCGCCTACTACGTGAACTCCACGGTCGACGCCGCCCCCGGCGAGGCCGCCGAGGCTGCGGACAAGACGCAGCTGGTTGCGATCAAGGCGTATCTGGATTACGTTGCCACGCCCGCGTTCAGCGATAAGTACAACGCGTGGTACAACGGCGGCCTGATCAACAGCGAAAGCCTGTACGATTACTCCACGGTGGAGATCCAGCAGCTGTATCAGGCATACGGCAACGTATACGCGCCCGTTGCCACCGGCGAGCTTGTGTACCGTGAGGAATACATCGGCGAATCGGTGTTCGAGTCGCACAAGGCGTTTGCGGACGCCGCGAACAACGCGCTTACCGTGGTCAGCTATAAGGATTACGTTGCGTGGCTGGTCAACGGCACGCCCTATCCTTCGGCGCTGATCCCGGATACCCGCAACCGCGGCGATTACGAGACCACGAACCCCGAGAGCATCGAGGCCGTGATCGCGCAGGCCCAGACGTTCAAATCCGGTATGAGCGGCGCGGACGCCAACGCCATCAATATCCTGAAGGGCCTGTATCCGGGCTTTGATCCCGCTACGGCCTACAATGCGGAAGACAGCAGCACCTACTATGCCAATTTTGATAACTTTATCAGATATATGAGCAGCCTGCTGTACAACTACTACCTGCAGGAGATCAAGGCTGCCGCCAACGTGCTGCTGAACAACGGCGCGGGCACCACCTATACCTTCTCCAACGAAACGTCCAAATTCTTCAAGCTGCTTAAAAACAGCGTGGGCGCGGACGATTACGAGCTGGGCACGGATTACGTGCTCACCTCCGATACGCAGGTGGATCAGGATAAGACCTACTACGTGCGCGACGCCGTTTATACTTACGCGCCTACCGCCGATACCGAAATCGTGAGCAGCAAGCACTACTTCACGAACTGGGCTGCGGGAACGCCCACGGCGTCGGACATCGGCAGCTATTACGAAGACGTGCAGGTGTTCACCTACGCGGCTGCGACCGCCCCGTTCGATGCGGACAAAACCTACTATACGCTGGCGGACGGCGTTTACACCCCGGTGGAGGACCCCGTCGAGGAGGCTCTCGGCACGTATTTCGTGCGCACGGGCTCCTATCAAGAGTATCAGCCCACTCAGGACAGCGAGCCTCTGGCAGGCAAAACCTACTATAAGCAGAGCAGCACCTATACCGTTGTAACTTCTCCTTCCAAAGCATATATCGGCACCTATGCCGAACGCACGCTGGATCATTATAATTTCGTACAGACGCAGGATGATACCATCATCGGCGGCAAAACGTATTATACCTCCGCGGGCGTTAAGATCGAAGAACCCACCGCCGATGGCCTGAGCTCTTATTACGAGATCAAGTACGAGGCTGTTGATTCTCCGGTCAGAAGCTACCTGTTCGATTATTACGAGAAGGTAGGCACCTACTACGGCCTGAAGGGCGTTGGCGAGCAGGAGTATATCGAGGCCAACTACGATACCTCCTATTCCAAAACGTCCGATACGGAAGTAGACAGCACCAAAACCTATTATACTTATAATGAAGAGACCGGCGTTTACACCAAGGTGACCAGCCCCGATGCTTCCGCCCTCGGCACCTATTACGAGCGCGCCCAGTGCCCGATCAACGATACCGATCTGGCCGCGCTGTACACCTTCTTCTCCAACGCCGTTACCATGATCAACAACGCCGGCAGCTACGGCGTGGACGTCAGCCGCTACATGAGCGCCGTGCTCGTGGAGCAGATCGAAGAGATGGCCACCGCCCTGTACAACGAGCAGGTCTCCCGCGGGCGCGTAACGGAAGCGTTCCTGCAGGCCTACCAGCCCGTAGCCGACAAAATGGCCGGTTACGTGGTAAAGGGCGCGGGCATCACGCAGCTGTACGACGATATCAAGTGGCTCGAGAGCAAATACGACAGCATCAACAGCACCTACACCTGGTTTGCGAACGACGCCCGCGGCAAGGCCGTGAAGAGCTTCCTCAGCGAGCTCTATAACGAGATCTACGACCGCGTTCAGGCGCAGTACGCGGAGATCAAGCGCGAATACGACGAACACGGCTCCGCCCAGAACATCCAGACGGTGTATCAGCTGCGCCAGAACATGCAGCGTCTGTACGATCTGCAGGCTTCGGACGGCACCTATATCCGCGAGTTCATCGCCGCGTCCACAAGCTACGGCGCCGGCAAGGTGACGGGCAGCAACAGCCTCGGCAGCCGTACCTCAAGCAACCTGACGCGCGGCGTCAACTGGAACTGGCTCAGCACCGCCACCAACTACATCAACAACCTCAGCGGCATTTACAATGCCGTAAGAGACAACAAGTACACCAAGGGCAACATCGAGCGCGCCGTAAAAGACGAAGATATGCTGCGCGAGACCCTTACCAGCGGCCGCGATATCTTCACCGCATGGTTCAGCACCAATTCCCAGCCCGCCAGCGGCAATTACGCTAAAGTGTCCGATACGCTTGCCAAGCTGGATAACTTCCTTACCAACTCCAACTTCACCGCCCTGCTGGGCGCGGATGAGTTGGGTCTCGGCATCACCACGCTGGGCCAGTACATCAAATACATCCTCGCTACCAAGCTGTTTACCGATGAAATGGTGAACACCCTTGTGGGCCTGCTGTTCCCGATGCTCACCGACCTGTTCGAGATCACCATCGTGAAGCTGCTGAAGGATCTGAGCCCGATGGATATGGCGAGCTTCAACGTGGATAACCTTTCCGGTACGCTGAGAATCTACGCCAACGGTGACAGCATTTCCGGCCGTTCCAGTATCCCGTTTGAAACGCTTACGCACAACCTGGGCGCCAACATCTATCCCAAGTGGTTCGGTCAGCACCTGATCGATAACGGCTTCTCCGTCATCGGCAACGATATCAAGGGCGCCGATAAGGGCTGGACCAAATACCGTTTCGACGATAACGGCAACCAGAGCAGCGCCAAGGATCCAACAACCGGCGAGTATCTGTATAAAGCCGATTTCAAAACCTATCTGGAAAAGAACAATAAAACCTACGACTGGGGCATCAACTCCATCCAGCGCAACACCATCGAGGCGACCGCAAACGCGCGGTACGAACGCTTCTGCACCGTGCTGGGCGTGATCTTCGGCTCGGCCCTGCCGCTGCTGAAGTGCCTGTTCGGTACCAGCGTATTCAGCGGTTCCGCGGACGGCGCGGCCGTGGCGTGGTGCAACCCTGTAAGATACAAGATTCCGGTTATCGGCAACGCTTCCGCCGATATCGTAGCGTACGATCTTAAGGCCAGTCTTGAAGTGAACTACCTTGACCTGTACGAGACTCTGTGGATCCCGCTCATGGAAGGTCTGGGCATCAACGGCGATCTGATGAGCTACACCTTTGCCGGCGTCAGCTCCTTCCAGACCGGCGATGCCGGAACCGACCGTACCGCGCTGGTGCACTGTCTGCTCGACCCCGTATGGAGCCTGATCAATACGCTGGCAGCGGCGCCCGTCACCTCCGTGCTCAAGCTGCTTCCCAACATCTGCTACCACCTGATGATCGGCAGCGTCAACAACCTGCTTAATCGCCACGTGATATTCCATGTATGGGGCAGAGACTGCAGTCTTGACAAAGGCGACGACGGCGGTTTAGGCAGCTCCATTATTGCCGCGATCGGCGACTCCTTCTTCTCTACAACGATCGCAGGCGCCATCGATATCAAAGAGGCCTTCGACCTGGGCGAAAAGCTGAATCTGGAGGATATGCTCGGCTTCAGCCTGAGAGATATCAACACCGTCCTGGCCGGCGTGCTCGGCATGATCAAAGAGGATGCAGTATATAAGGTGACCGTTGGTTCCGGTGACGACGCGCATGACGTTGCCCGCACCAACCTGCCCGGCATCGGCACCGGCAAGGTTGCCACGATGTACAAGAGCATTTCCAACACCTACGGTTCCGCCGGTAAATACACCACCTACGGCGATAAGGTAGAAAACTTCTACAGCAGGAACGGCAATCGTACCTACGTCACCGCCAACACCGAAGTGCTCTTCTACGCGCTGTTCGAGTGGGTGTTCCGCGTAGCGCAGACCAAGGGCGGCCTTGCGGATCTGCTCGATTTCGTGGGCAAGCTCTCTGGCTCCTCCCTGGGCGATTCCATTCCGGATATTTTATTCGCGCTGCTGGAGGGCATCGAAAGCTCCGATCTGGCGTTCGCCGCGCTTATCGAGCTGCTCAACGAGCCCGAATACGCGATCTCCAAGTTCAAGTGGTACGGCGTTGAGGGCAGCAATCTTCCCTCCAGCTGGACCGGCGCAACCTTCTACTATCTGCAGTACAATAATAAATGGACCGATGAGAAGGCCCAGTACGTTTACGAAAACGTAGATAACATCGTCAACGCCGTTGTGAACATGATCACGCCCGAGACGCTGGAGGCGTTCGGCGGCGACGTGAACGTCTGGCTCGACCGGACCATCAACTCCATGTTCAACAACGAAGGCATCATGAACGTGATGGAGGTCGTGATCAAGCTCGGCCAGGCGCTGGAAAGCAGCCCCGGTATCGTAAAGATGCTGCGCCAGCAGGTCACGATGACCAACAGCCCCGAAATGAATCTGTACGACTGGTACAACGTATGGGGCTATCTGTACAGCGAGCCCGTCACGCTGGAAAACAACCAGTTCATTGCCTACAACGTGCAGAACAACCAGGTATACGTATACGAGGCCGTGCCCAACAAAGAGGACGTGGAAACGGTCACGCTTACGGCCACCAACACGATGAGCTCTTCCGCCACCTACACGTGGAAGATCATTCAGGCCTACCCCGTAGCGCCGAATGAAACCATCCCGTGGCAGATTAACGGCACGCAGATGTCCGTTTATAACGGCAAGCCTTACGACGACGCCAACAAGTACGGCAAGTATAAGAACCTGTTCAGCAACCTCCGCTGGACTCCGGCCGGCACGTCCGAGGACGGCGACCTGCTCTACACCTGGGAGATCAAGCTCACCAGCGATATCATCAGCCACCTGAAGGATAACGGCACCACGCTGAAGCGCATCGGTTCCGAAGGCAACTACACGGGTTACTACGATAACGGCGCCACCTACGCCGTCAACAACACGAATACCTGCTGGTATCCGCTGATCGACGGCAAGGAAGTCGACGATCCCTCCTCCCTGAACGCCCGCGCGATCTTCAGCGCCGTGTTCGCTGAGCTGGCCGGCCCGCTTTCCACCATTTTCACCTTCATTCTGGGCGGCAAAGATCTGTATCTGTTCGGTTCCTCCGAGAGCACCGCGCTCACCATCCAGGGCTACCCGGCGTACAACAACGCCATCCTGCCGCTGATGGAGGTTCTGGGCGTATACGACCTGAAGACCCAGGCGGAGTATAACACCTACGCCAGCAGCTACGGCGCCAAGGCGGCGTTCGACTATCTGGTGAACGAGCTGTTCGGCGCGCTGGATAACCTGCTTACGGACGACCGCGACCGCGATTCCGACGGCGAGCTGATCTACTACGAGTGGGATTCCTCCGCAAACGATTACGTTTACGAGGGCGGCGTCAAGAAGGTCGGCAACAAGCAGAACGGCAAGACCTTCGGCAAGGGCGCGTTCCAGAAGTTCATCGACGTGCTTCCGCACTTCTATTACTTCCTGCAGAGCGACGGCCTTACCACCATCCTCAAGAACCTGCCCATGTTCGCATGGCAGCTGCTGGATACGCTTCGTCCGGTGGCCAATATCGACGTGGATAACCTTGTGCGTACGCTGATGTGCCGCATCATGAAGTACGCCTACGATTACGAGGGCAAGTACAGCACCACGCCCGGAAAGTATAAGGCCAACGCTCTCACCGCCGCGCTGCTGGATATGCTCGGCATCGAGGCCGCGAAGGAAACGGACGCCACCGTGGAGCGCGACAAGAATAAGGTTGCCGCCATCTTCAATTTCACCATCAAGAACATGACGCTCGACAACGTCTGGTCGCTCGTCATGGGTCTCACCGGTCTGGATCTGGCGCCGCTTACCTACGCGCTGCAGGGTATGGTATATACCATGGCGCCCGTACGTCTGAACAAGTACGTCAGCGGCTCTGACCACGGTCCGTACGCCTACACAAGCTATGTGGTACCGGGCACCTCGGATACCTATAAGACCTATACGCTGAACTTTGAAGGCCGCGATACCATCACGGTCACGATCTGCGCGCTGATCGATATCCTCAAGTACGAGCAGAATGCCGCCGCGCTTGACGAGCTGCTGGGCACCATGGCCAACCTGGTACCGGGCGCAGAGAACCTGCTCACCGGCGAAGGCCTGGGCGGTCTGATCCAGGCGCTGGTCAGGATCATGGACGACGAGCCCTACGGCATCGAGATCGAGCGTCCGAACTGGGACTACATCTTCGAACACCGCATGGTGAGAGGCTCCGATAACGTCACCGACGAATGGACCAACATCTTTACCGATGACGAGATCCTCGGCACCGGCGCCAACAACACCTTCACCAGATGGGCCGAGCTGAAATGGGTCGCCGACAACGAGTTCGACTTCCATAACTTCCATCTGAATTATATGACCAACCTGCAGTACCTCACCAGCTGGACGCAGGGCGTGGCGGATTCCACCACCGACGTTCTGCTGAGCGTACTGGATTACGTGGTATCCCTGATCGATCTTTCCGATCAGTTCACCGAGGGCACCGATCTCTCCTCCTTCAGCAAAGTGGTAGACGCGCTGCTGAGCCAGAAGGTATTCACGCCCGATCTGCTGATGCAGCTGGTAGACCTGCTTGCCAACGTCTATAACTACCTGCCGGACGACATTCTGGACGTGATCAACCACCTGCTTACCGATAACGCAGCGGACGGCGCCGTGGTGGACATGTTCGCCTGGAGAAAAGCCGGCTACGTGATCAAGGCTATGCCGTGGCACGAAGTGAACGGCGAACAGGTTCAGTATGCCGAAGGCGCCGTGGACGAAGAGAACAAGCCCATTAAGCCCGTATGGCAGGCCAACCGCGCGTACGACTGGTTCGTGGAGGGTACCGCGACCTATATTGACAGCGAATCCGACTTCATGAACGCCTTCAAGGCGCTGATCGAGCCCGCCGGCACGCTGTTTGCGATCATCTTCCTGGGCGAGGATTACAACCTGTTCAAGTCCCTCACGGTCAACTCCCAGAACAGCCACGATTCCGTGGTCATCAACGCCACCAACGCCTACGCTACGGCGCTCGTGCCGATCCTTGAGGCTCTGGGTCTGGATCTGGCCAACTACGCGCCTTCCAAGTATAAGAACCCCGATAACACCTACGACGGCGCCGGTTTCGTGGACGACCTGATCGAGCTCGTGGACATTCTGTTCAACGATATCATCTACGGTCCCAGAACCGATATCCACGATATGCGCGTGAACGCAGAGCGCAGCGGCGGCCCCGTGGCCTGGCTGCTTGCCAACCTGCCCACCATTATCTACTTCATCAACGCGGACGGCCTCAAAGCCTCCATCAACAACGTATTCGGCGCAGTGAACGCGGTTCTGGACGCTGTTTCCACCGTGGTCTCCCTGCCCGTGGATCTCCATAATATTATGGAATCCGGTCTGGATCTTACCAACATCACCTTCGAGGGCGTGTTCGGTATGATCTACACGCTCACCAAGAGCTACGAGGAAGACGGCACCGTGATCCCCGGCCTCTACATGAGCGAATCCCTGCTGAACTACATCAACACGATGTACATCGGCAAACTGGTCCCGTTCACCTCCGTCAACGGCTACCAGAGCTTTAAGATGGAATACATTCCGGATGTGGAAGACGAATCCGAAATGGTCACCATCCTGCTGGCGCTGGCGCTGGAGTGGGCCACCGATTCCGGCACGTTCATCGATACCGTGGACAGCCACGGCAACGAGATCGGATACGATAACGCCGCCACGCTCGACCGGCTTCTGTTCAAGGGCTCCGAGATGGAAGGCGCCATCGGCCAGGTGATCCACGCGCTGCGCAATCCGCAGAGCCTCACCGTGACCGATATGGATTGGGATTACTTCGTACCCGAAGGCGGCACGTTCGATCTTTCCACCGTCGAGGACGATCCCATCACCGTACCGTATTACGCGTTCCAGTATCTGAACTGGACCACCGAATGGACCTATGAGAAGGCCGAAACGGCCTCCGAGGAGTTTGAGAATCTGGTATTCCAGGTGCTCAAGATGCTCGCGCCCACCGATCCGGAGGATATCGCGGACGTGGAGCCCGGCTCCATCATGGACAGGATCATCAACGCCGAAACCCTGGGCGACATTCTTTCCATCGATTTCATCTTCTCCGCCGATATCCTGAACAAGGTCCTCGACTTCCTTTCCAACCTGCTCTACGGTGAGGAAAGCGTCCTCAATTCCGATATGATCGCCCTGATCGGCTACGTGCTGGGCGGCGATCTGACCGAGTGGAACGGCGATTACGGCTTCGTTACCGTCCCGAAGAACGAGAGCCTGCCCGCCGGCTGCGAGGTCGAAACGGTCGCCGATATCAGCGGCGTCACGCTGAACTACCTTGAAAACGTAACGGTTGAAGTGCCCGCCGTACTTGACGACGACGGCGTCACCGTGATCACGCCCGCCACCACCAAGGTGCTTGCCAAGCAGTATCAGATCCGCGAAGGCAACCGCAACGATTTCATCGCCGGTCTCATCAAGGTGCTGGTACCCGCGCAGGGCATCCTCGCGTGGCTGCTGTTCGGCGAGGATTACACCTTCTTCAACCCGCACGATACCACCAACGAATACCTGCTCTCCATCCCGGGCTCCTACGGTTATAAGGAAGGCCTCGTCCTTCTGCTCGAAGCCCTCGGCTGGGACAGCAACCTGAAATATTCCGAGGCCTATATCGGCCATCCGCTTGATTTCGTTAAGGATCTTGCAAACTCCGTCGCGGACGGCGCCGAGCTGATCTGCACCAACCCCGTCGGCCAGCTCGTTGAGCTGATCCCCGAAATCATCTACTTCATCAACGCCGGCGGCCTTGCCAAGACCGTCACCGGTCTGCTCTCCGGCCCGCTGGGTCTGGTAGCGCAGGTCAGCGCTCTGGCGCCCGTCATCCAGCGCATGCTCAAGCTGCCCGAAACGGTCACGAGCGTCACGGATGAGACCGGTGAATACGCGCTGGTGGAACAGACCATCGACAGCGTTCTCAAATCCCTGTTCCAGAAGCAGGGCTACACCGTCGAGCTGAACGACGACGGCACCACCGACGTGGACTTCAAGCTGACCGGCGTCAACCTGCAGTACGTGATCAACGTGCTCGAGGTGGTCACCGGCATGGAGATCTCCGACGTCATCGGCAACAAGCTGGATAAATTCGCCATCGGCGCCATCCGCGCCTACGCCTCCAAGTGCGGCGAGATCGGCGAACCCGGCCTGGCCTACAAGATGGGCTTCGGCACGAACTCGAGCCAGGGCACCAACGATTCCTTTGCGGACTTCATCACCATCCTCCTTTCCGCCGTTGTGGATCTGATCGAGTATCAGAACGAGAGTGAAGAGTACGTAAACGTGGAAGCGCTTGCGAAGCTGCTCAAGCTGAAGGACGACGCCAAGGGCATCCTGCTTGCGGTCGCCGGCCTGCTGCAGACCGAGCTCAACGCGGAGATCCTGCCCATCGACTGGTTCTACTTCGACAACACCATGACCAGATACGAGTGGGATGCCGATGAGCAGAAGCTGGTGCTTAAAGATCCGCAGCCCGTATACGACGAGCACACGGTCACCGTACCCGAACCCAGCATCAACTACCTCACCTACGCTTCCGACTGGACGCAGGAGACCAGCCAGTACATCGTTGATCACTTTGAAGAGATCATCGACGGCGTTCTCGGCATGTTCCTCAAGGATGAAGCTACCGGCGAACCCTCCACGCTTGCGGATATCATCAACGATAACTTCACGCTGGAGAACAACGTATTCACCTACGAGAACTACAGCGCCGTTGTGGGCGGTGTGGCCGATATCGCCGGCCAGATCCCGGAAGTGGTGAACACGCTGCTCAACATCGCGCTTGAGATGGATCTCAGCGGTCTGAGCACCGTTGCCGCGCTGGATGAGGCCGATTACAACGCGCTCAGCGCCGAAGGCAAGAAGAACGCCTTCCTTTCCGGCATCATCACCATCCTCACTCCGCTCCGTCCCATCGCAGAGTGGCTGCTCTTCAACCAGAGCATCGAATACTTCGATAAGGATCTTGCCAACTCGCCCGAGGGCGGCACCGGCATTGAAAAGCTGATCTCCATCAGCGGCGCCAGCGGCTACAACGACGCGCTCGTTCCGCTGCTTGAGGCCATCGGCGTACAGTGCCCGAGCTACACCGTCAGCGCCACCGCTACGGTCGCCGAGCGGAACGTGGCCTTCGGCAACTTCCTGTCCATCCTGTTTGAAAAGGTCCTGTCCCGCGTGGAGGAGATCCTTCAGAATCCCGCGGATTCCATCGTGGACCTGCTGCCCAATATCATCTACTTCCTGAATGCCAACGGCCTTGCCACGGTGCTCAACAACCTCGTTGCGCCGCTGGTCGGTCTGATCAACGAAGCCGTTCCGGCCCTGTTTGCTCTTACCGCAGGCGTGGATCTTGACGATGACGATCTCGATGAGAACGATATCAAGGTCAAGCTGAAGAAAGCGCTCGTTGCGAACAACCTCACCGCAGAGAGCACGCTCGACTTTGCGGATGTGATCAAGCTGGTGCTCGCGCTGCTTCAGAAGGCGCCCGCCGAAGGCGAGGAGCCTGCCGATACCGGCCTTCTGGATTACATCCTTGAAAACATCAACCTCACCAAGCTCGACCTGGTCGCCATCCTCCGTCTGGTGGAAGGCATCCTCAGTGACGGCGTCATCAAGATCAAGGATGAAACCGCCGGTACCGAAAAGACCATCCAGGCCGATATCAAGCTGGTAGACGTGGTCGGCGCAGAGAAGATCGAGAAGTTCTATCTGAAGGGCCTCGAATACTTCGAATCCGCCAACGGCAAGGCCGCGTTCCGTATGCCCGGCAGCGCGGATATGATCACCGTGTTCATCAACTACCTGCTTGAAGTGCTGCTGTATCAGGAGACCGAGACCTCCGGTGAAACCACCACGGTCACCTTCTCCAACGCGGCCGAGCTGGATAAGATCCTCAACGATCCGGAAGATCCCGCCGATCTGGTTACCAGAATCGTGAACCTGATCTACGGCATCCGCGAGATCCAGGAGGCTGAACCCGCCGAGATCAACTGGCATTACTACGGTACCTCCACCGAGATCGGCGACGGCATCTTCGTGCCGAACCACAAGTTCGTATACCTTAACTATTCCAACCAGTGGACCTTCGAGAAGGCCGTTTACATCGATTCCGGCCTTACCGATCTCGTGAAACAGGTGCTCACCCTCGCGGGCGTGGAGGACGGCGATATCTCCGGCCTCATCGGTGAAGTGTTCAACCTGGCCGATTACCTGAACGCCGGTACGCTGAATTCGATCCTCGGCATCTTCAACGGTCTCTTCAGCGGCGATAACGGCATCTCGCTGCCGCAGGCCCTCACCGATCTCATCGGTCTGATCCTGAACGTGGATATCACCGCGTGGAACGGCACCTACGACTTCGTTGACGCCGCCGCCGAAGGCGCGGAGGTTGCCGAAGACGAGGATATCGGCCTGAGCTACTACGATGCGGACGGCGTACGCCACTTCATCGTAAGCACGGCAAACGACGATTATACCGACTTCTCCTCCGGCCTGCAGCTCATCCTTGAACCCGCCCAGGGTCTCCTCGGCTGGCTGCTGCTGGGCAACACCTTCGCGTTCTTCGTACCGAGCTCCAACGGCAACGTGGACGACGACGACAACCGTCTGCACAACGAGCTCATCCGCGTGCCCGGCTCCAACGGCTACGACGCCGGTCTTGTGCTTCTGCTCGAAGCCCTCGGCTGCGAGAACGTGAAGCCCTACACCGATTACGCGCTTGCCGACGGCACCTACGACTGCGCGGCCCTGCTGAAAGACGTGATCGACAGCCTGCTGGCCAGAGTGAACGTCATTCTTCAGAACCCGATCGAAGAGCTGCTCGCGCTGATCCCCGAGATCATCTACTTCATCAATATCAACGGCCTCGGCGCCCTGGTACAGAACGTTGCCAGCGTGCTGCTTGCCATCGTCAACGAAGTGCTTGAAAGCCACCTGCTCGATTCCATGGTGGAAGGCGACCTCGCCAAGTACCTCACCAAGAACAACGACGGCACGAACGCCGAAGACGAGCCTTACAACGGCACCTACAGAGTGGACCTTGACGCCATCGTTACGGATCTGCTCAAGGAGCTGCTCGGCGATAAGGCGCCCGCGGACTTCGCCTTCTCCTTCGACTCGGTCAACATGCAGTTCGTGATCGATATGGTCGAGATCTTCACCGGCCTTGAGATCGACGAGGTTGTGGGCTACACGATGGATAAGTTCATCATCGGCGTTGTGGAGCGCTACGTCTCCGCTTCCGAGACCTACACCGAGACCTACAAGGTTTCCTTCACCGAAGCCGCGCTGGACGACGAGGGCAACGCCGACCACAGCCTGATCGGCCAGACCCGCGCGGACATGATCACCATCCTGCTCAGCCTCGTGATCGACCTGCTCGATAACGACGACAACGTGGATGCGATCGTGGAACTGATCAACGGCTTCATCGACGATCCCGAGAAGAAGATCGACGCCGATACCATCAACGCGATCATGGATCTGATCAAGGGCGGCAATCTCGACGATATGATCGAGATCGACTGGTTCTACTTCAGCGAGGAGAAATCCCTCTACGAAGCCGACGGCGTCACCCTCAAGGATCCGAGACCCACCGTCACCTACGACGACGTGATCGATACGCCCGAGCGCACGATCAATTACATTGAATATTACACCGACTGGACCAAGGATACCGCGGATTACCTTGCGAACAACATCAACGCCATCGTAAACGAAGTGCTCGCAATGGTGCCCGGCATCAACGCCGAGAGCGCAGCGGATCTGATCGCCGGTTACTTCACCGTGGATCAGCTCTACACCAAGGATCTCTTCGTAACCATCCTTGACGCCATCCAGGGCCTGATCGACCAGTACGGCGAAACCCTTGTGAACACCATCGGCCTCATCGTGGGCGGCGACTTCTCGGTATACGCGAATATCGATACCGACGCCCTTGAGGTGGACGATAAGGAGAGCTTCATCAATACGCTGGTCACCGTGCTTGAGCCGATCTACACGCTGCTCAACTGGTTCCTGTTCGGCGAAGATATGAAGTACTTCTACGACAACGATTATTACAACAGCCTTGCGGCTGCCGGCACCGGCACCGAGGTGGAAGGCCCCGAGGCCCGCAACCTGATCAACCTTTCCGGTTCGGAAGGCTACAAGTACGGCCTTGTGCCGCTGCTTGAGGCCCTGGGCGTGGAGCTTCCCGAATTCCCGGATTCCGGCAAACTCGTTGCCGGCGAGGACTTCATGGGCGAGCTGCTCACCGCCGTGTTCACCAGACTTGAAAACATCCTGGCGGATCCGATCACCGAAGTTGTGGCCATGCTGCCCGAGCTGCTGTACTTCATCAACGCCGGCGGTCTCACCGCGAGCGTGTACAACCTGCTCAACGCCGTTGTGGGTCTGCTGCCGCAGATCAGCGAGGTCATTGCCGCCCTCGGCATCGATATCAAGATCAACGGCAAGGAATACGATGAGATCGATATCGACGACATCGTAAACGACCTGCTCGCCAGCTACCTGCCCGAGGATGCGGACGTCACCGTCAACGTGAAGCACATCACGCTGATCACCATCGCCGAGATCCTGGAAGCCTTCACCGGCCTCGAGATCACCGACGTGGTCACCGCCTCCAACATCCGCTACTTCTACTTCGGCCAGCTCGTGGCTTACGATTCCGGCTCCGGCAACGTCGGCTTCAAGATGGTTTATTCCGAGGACGAAGGCGAAGCCGAGATGCTCACGCTGCTCATCAACTTCGTGGTTGAAGTGCTGCTGTACAAGAACGGCGACGTGGATAACGTGGCCGCCCTCAAGGAGCTGCTGGATCTCAGCGAAGAGAACGGCGCGCTCGTGGATACCATCATCAAGATCCTCAAGGGCGAGATCGATCCTTACTCCTACGAGGAGATGAACTGGAACTACTTCGACGAGAGCGTGGTCGTCAAGACCGTGGATCCCGATACCGGCGTAGCCACCTACAGCCCCGCGCTCACCGTTCCCACCAGCCAGTTCATCTATCTGGAATACGAGAACGACTGGACGCTTGAGAGAGCGAACGGCATCGACGAGAACCTCGCCGCACTTGTGGACGGCGTTCTCCAGATCGTCAACAGCGACGCCGAATACACGCTCAGCGACCTGCTGAACGGCTATTACGAAGACTTCGCGAAGAGCACGGTCTTCACCGCCGGCAACCTGAACACGATCCTCGAGCTGCTTCAGAATTATCTCTACGGCGAGAACGCCTTCGTCGGCCAGCATCTGGCTGAGTTCGCGGGTCTCGTGCTCGGCGCGGACATCACGAGCTGGAACTACACCTACTCCTTCGCCGATTACGACGAAGATACCGATTATATTACCGATGCGGACACCGGCCTCAGATACAATGCCGACGGCGGTATCAAGGTATACGCCATCGAGACCGAAGAAGACTTCATCAACGGTCTGTATGTGATGCTTCAGCCCGCGGCCAAACTGCTCTCCTTCATCCTTCTGGGCGACAGCTACAACTTCTTCGCCGTGGATCAGGATACCGAGCAGGTCAAGGCCATCATCAACATCAACGGCGTGGATACCTACGGCTACGGCCTGTCCCTGCTTCTGGAAGCCCTCGGTGTGGAAGGCCTCAAGAAGAGCAGCGAGTACGGTCACGACGGCGCCGCGTTCCTGAAGGAACTGCTCACCGCCCTTGTGGGCCGCATCCACGACATCATCCGCGATCCGGTCAACGAAGTACTGGATCTGCTGCCCGAGCTCATCTACTTCATCAACGCCAACGGCCTCGGCGTGATCGTCAATAACCTTGTCGGCGCGCTGGTCAATATCGCCGGCGGCGTGGTAGACGCGCTGAACATCGAACAGCTCAACGCCCTGTATATCGACGGCGAGTTCGATCCGATCGGCTACGTTGAGAATTATCTCTCCGGCCTCATCAGCGGCCTTGTGGGCGCGAACGTCACCTTCACCGTGGACGGCGTGAACCTGCAGTGGATCATCAATCTGGTTGAGGCGGCTACCGGCCTTCGCATCAACGAAGTGCTTCAGGATTCCGAGGGCGGCGTATACGCGCTCGAGAAGTTCGTTCTGGGCACGCCCACCAAGTACGATACCAAGTCCAACTTCGACGGCGCTTACCGCATCGAGTTCCCGGAGACCGACAAGTACAATTACCGCTGCGATCTGATCACCATCCTGCTCAGCTTCGCCATCGAGTTCCTTGAGAACGGCGTAAACCAGGGCATCATCGAAGATGAGTTCGGCCTGGTCGCCGGCACCATCGCCGACGTGCTCGTGCTCATCAAGGAGCGCTCCATCGAGATCACGCCGGATTACGACTGGTTCTACTTCGACGAGGGCGCAAGCTTCACCGGCAGCGAAGTGGTTCTCACGATGCCCGAGCGTACCATCAATTACCTGAGCTACGCCAGCAACTGGGACGAGAACTTTGCGGATTATCTGGATGATCACCTGAATTCCATCATCGCCTCCGTGCTCGATCTCATGGGCAAGGGCGATACCACCGTAGCCGCGATCCTGGAAGGCTACTTCAGCATGAGCAACGATGTTTACAAGATCGAGAATCTTGAAACCATCCGCGACGCCATCAAGAACCTTGTGGCGCAGCTCGAAGGCATGATCACCGAAGCCGTGGGCGAAGGCGCAGAGAACACCGTCCTTGCGGACGCGCTCGATATCTTCTTCGATATCGATCTCCACGCCTGGGACAACATGGAATTCGACGCAGTGGCCGTCAGCTATAAGGAAGGCTTCGCGGCCGCCATCGCCGATATCGTTGCCCCGCTCAGCGACGTGCTCAACTGGCTGTTCTTCGGCAGCAGCATCCGCCTGTTCAACAGAAGAGATACCGCCACCGGCACCGTGGAGGATATCGTGGTCATCAACGGCTACGACGGCTACAACGCAGGTCTCGTACCGCTGCTTGAGGCTCTGGGCGTGGATCTGACCGACGCCAAGAACGTCTCCTCCATCCGCGAGAAGGTTGAAAAGATCGTGCTTGCCGCCCTCACCAGAGCGGAAGCCATCCTTGCCAATCCTGTGGACGAAGTGCTGGCGCTCCTGCCCGAGATCCTGTACTTCATCAACGCCAACGGCCTTGCGGCCTCCGTCAACCACGCGCTCGGCTCAGTGCTCAGCCTCGTGGACGGCGTCAACGCCATCCTGAGCGACCTCAGCATCAAGCTGAACATCGCCGAAACCGAATACACGTCGCTCGATCTCAACACGCTGATCAACAACCTGCTCAACAACGCGCTTGCGGAGCAGCTGAACGGTCAGACGCTTGCAATCGATACGCAGAAGCTCGACCTCATCGAGATCGTGAAGCTCGTTGAACAGTTCACCGGCCTTCAGATCGTGAACGTGGTCACCGAAGCCAAGATCGATAACTTCTATCTCGGCCAGATCTACGATTACGAATCCGCCAACGGCAGGACGCTCTTCAAGATGGCCTATTCCGAAGACGCGCAGAAAGACCGTGCGGATATGCTCACCGTGGTGGCCAACTTCGCGGCTGAGATCGCGCTGGCCAACAAGGCGAAGCTGGAAGAGATGTTCGGTCTGGAAGAAGGCACCATCGACGCGTTCCTGAACATGCTCGATAACCTTGCCGGCGACGAGTATCCGTACGACTGGAACTACTTCTACGGCGAGGACGCCGCGGACGACGAGGGCTACGAGGCGGCGTTCGACCGCTACGCCACGCCCGACGTTCAGTTCGGCAATTACCTCACCTACAAGAGCGACTGGACCAAGACGCTGGCCAACGACCTCTATAACAACCTCGATACCATCATCAACAGCGTTCTCGCCATGACGCATAACGAATACGCTACGCTGGGCGAGATCATCAACCACAGCTTCACGCTGTACAAGGGCGAATACCTGAACGCGATCCTCGGCCTCGTGAAGAAGCTGTACGACGTGATCGACGATACCGTGCTGCTCGGCCTTGCGGACGAACTGCTGGATATCGACCTCACCTACTGGCAGAGCCTGCCCGAATACGACGAGGAAGCCACCTACGGCTCCACCGAATTCGCGGCCGCCGTCGTTGAAATGGTACAGCCCATCTACAGCCTGATCGACTGGCTGTTCTTCGGCAAGGAGATCACCCTGTTCGTGGATAACGCCACCGGCACCCAGAACCTGATCGTGATCCCGAGCGTGGATGCTTACGCCACCGGCCTGGTACCGATCCTCGAAGCCCTCGGCGTGGAACTGCCCGCTTACGACGGTACGCAGAAGTGCGCCACCGAGGTCACCTACAACGGCGTTACCATGAGCTTCTTCAGCGCCATCGTGAACGCCGCGCTCGACAGAGTGAACGCGATCCTTGCGGATCCGATCCCCGAAGTGCTCGAGCTGCTGCCCGAACTGCTGTACTTCGTGAACGCCAACGGTCTCTCCACCGCTGTGTACAACATGCTCGGCGGCGTGATCGAAGCCGTGAACACCCTGATCGGGAAGGGCATCATCAACCTGCCCGACGCCGCCAACGTTGAGGCATACGTATTCAACAACTTCGGCATCGATATCACGAAGCTCGACCTTGTGGGCATCTTCAGCTACGTGGAAGGCATCGAAGCGCTCCACGGCCTGAAGCTGAACGAAGTGTTCACCGTTGAAAACGACTTCAACCCGGGCGTCACCGAGAACGTACTTGAATACTTCTACATCGGCGATTACGCCAACGCTTACGTCTCCTCCGCCGCGGGCTTCAAGGGCTACAAGCTGAGCCTGGACGAAGAGAACAAGGGCGACCTGCTTACGATGCTCCTCAGCGTTGTGCTCGAAGTCCTGCTCTACGACGGAAACGAAGAAGCGGTCACCGCCATCATCCAGAGCTTCAGACCCGAATTTACAACGGATAACTTCCATGCCCTCAAGCTCCTGCTTACCGCCGGCATCCAGACCGATCCCACGATGAACAACATCAACTGGGTATACTTCTGGAACTACAGCGAGGAAGAGCTTCAGGCCAAGATCACCGAGGCCCTGAGCAATGCGGATACCGAGTGGCCGGCTGAGCCCGCCATGAGAACGCAGAACGCTCTGAAGTATTCCAACAACTGGAACACCGACGTCCGCGATTACCTCGACCAGAACCTTGAATCCATTATCGACCTTGCCATCCAGATGGCCACCAAGAACAGCGATCAGCCCGCGGTCAGCCTGAGCGACCTGCTCGGCAACGTGCTCGACCTGTGGAGCAGCAAGGATGTGAACCCGGACAGCGTGGATCTCGCGAACCTGCTTCTGGGCTACATCAAGAGAGCGCTCGGCAACATCGACGCGGTGCTTGTGGATACGGTCGGCTCCCTGCTCGGCGCAGGCCAGCTTTCCAACCTCATGAATGCCGAAGCCGTCGGCCTTGAGAGCAAAGAAGACTTTGTGGACTTCATGGTTGAAACCCTCAGCCCGCTCTCCAACGTGCTCGACTTCGTCCTCTTCGGCGGCGAGTACAAGTTCTTCACGCAGCTGGATGACGGCGAGCCCTACACCATCATGCTCAAGGGCGGCGAAGGCTACAAGTACGGCCTTGCTCCCATCCTTGCGGCCCTCGGTGTGGATACCGATATCACCGTTGCCCGTTCCGACGTGGCTCTGAGAGAGGTATTCACGAACCTCACGAACCGCATCGACGACATCCTTTACGGCGGCGATACCGTCAACGAAGCGCTGAAGCTGATCCTGAACGTGATCTACTTCATCGATGCGGACGGTCTGAGCACCAGCGTGCTGAACCTGCTGGCGCCCATCGACGAGCTTCTGAAGGAAGTCAACGACGAACTCCACATCCAGGATGAGCTCACCGTGAACGGTCTGATCACCCAGGTGGATCTCGCGAACCTCAACATGGACTTCCTGTTCAGCCTTGTACAGCAGAAGACGGGCATCAACGTGGCCGATCCGATCGGTGACTACCTGAAGACCTTCTACTTCGGCGCTACCGAATTCTTCACCAGCTACGGCGATCTCGGCAACTTCCGCATGGTTTACAGCGAGGCTGAGAACCGCATCGACTTCATCACCGTGGTCGTCACGCTGCTGCTCGACGTTGTGATCTTTGACGGCAACCACGAGGCGCTTGTGGCGCTCGTACAGAAGCTGATGGATTCCGACGCCGAAACGGCCGAACAGTATGTGGATACCATCGTGGCGCTGCTCACCAACAAAGAGGCGAGCGTGCCCATGCAGAACTACAAGTGGGCGTTCCTGGTAGCGGAAGACGGCACTGTGATTGCTGATTCCGGCATCGTGATCAGCGCCGCCAACGGACGCACCGGCGACAGCATCTTCAACGATGCTCTGTACGGCGATATCTACACCCGCGATATGGGCGTGTACATGTCCACGTACCTGCCGCTCGCCATCGATACCTACATCGTGCTGCTCGGCGTGAAGAGACCCGACGGTTCCACCTACACCGGTCTGAACGATATCATCAAGAACCTGATCGGTACCAGCATCTACACCAACAAGAACCTGCGCGCCATTGCGGACGCCATCACCGGCGCCGTGGCCAACCTGAAGAGCAGCATCGGCGATCAGCTGTTCAACCACATCGTGAACGTGCTCAACGCCTCCCTGGGCGTGGATCTGAACGACCTGCTCTACGGCAGAGTGGCCACCATTACGGACGGCAACGAGCAGCAGTTCATCAAGGCGATCTGCGATCTGCTCGCGCCTGTGGCGCCCATCCTCCGCTGGCTGCTGAGCGATAACTACGATATCGCCCTGTTCAACCACGATACGGTCGTCAACAGCACCGATACCTCTTATGCCGCCGGCGATGATTATCTGGTGCTTCACGGTGCGGACGGCTATCAGAACGCCATCATCCCGATCCTCGAGGCGCTCTGCGTCGGCGAGAACAGCAACATCAAGACGCAGGCCGAGTTCGACGCCATTACGAATAACAGCGAGATGATCTCCACGATCCTCACGCCGATCTTCAAGCGTCTGAACACGATCCTGAACAACCCGATCGAGGAGATCTTCAGAGAGCTGCCCGCAGTGGTCTACTTCCTGAACTCCAACGGTCTCGATACCGCCGTCAAGAACCTGCTGAACGCGGTTTACAGCCTGCTGTACACCATTGAGCCGCTCATCGCGAACGTGGACAGCCTCCACAACAGCCGCGGCGAAATCGATCTGCTGGCGCTGGCCAACATCGACCTCAGCGAGATCAACGCCAACACGCTGATCCAGATGGTGATCGATATGATCAGCGACGATATCGCGCAGTACGATCTTACCGACGTCATCGCGGATGCGGTCACCGAGCTTACGCTGGGCACCGTGGATAAGTTCACCTCCGTCAGAGAGCTGCCCGAATACCTGTACGGCACCTACGGCAACGGCCAGGTCAACCACACCGAAAGCGGCAACGCCATCGACTACACGATGCACTACTCCGCCAACAACGGCGGCGGCGATACCGCGGACTACGTCTCCATCATCCTGCGTCTGCTCCTGAAGTTCATCTCCATCCCGCAGAACGTAACGGCTCTGGAAGCGCTTCTCAGCACCAAGCTGACCGGCGACGGTTATAAGTTCGTCTGCTCGCTGCTCGAGAACTTCTCGCAGATGGCCGCTTCGGATCTGGGCATGCAGAAGATCATGTACACTGTTTACTACATCTTCTACGCCGCTCTGAACGCGGGCGTGGCCACCAACAACGGCCTTGCAAGGTTCAACGGAGACTACTCCTTCCTGAACCAGCTGTTTGCCACCAGCAACGTGGGCTTCCTGCGTCAGCTTGAGATCTCGCTCGGCGGTCTGCTGAACAAGTACACGCCCGAGATCGTGGACGACGACGAAGTCATCCCGCAGGGCCAGATCAGCTTCTGGCAGCGGATCATCGAATTCTTCAAGAAGATCGGTGACTTCTTCAAGCGCCTGTTCGGCGGTTAAACCCTACCGGAATCAACCGGCCAAATACCTGACCCCGTCCCCGAAGCTCCGGCTTCGGGGACGGTTTTCTGTTTTTTTGGATCTTCACGAAAACTTGGGGGATTCACAATAAAAGCTTTCGGTCCAGCCTTTCTCGAAAGGCTGGCGAGGTCCGGGGGCAGCGCCCACGGTCGCCCGCCGCAGCGGGCGAAATCTTTGCGCTTATACAAGC